>VFQT010001091.1_pt1 | contig 34944 bp, 34 predicted proteins | sample 3512381 | NCBI WGS metagenome assembly VFQT01 (sample SAMN10412376, study PRJNA504923) | tailings metagenome | isolation source: Relicate 2 Philex TSF3 active mining site | place: Philippines: Tuba, Benguet | collected 2017-08-29 | reverse complement strand
ACCTGCGACCTTCGGGTTATGAGCCCGACGAGCTACCTGGCTGCTCCACCCCGCGATGAAGAAGGTCAATCTACGACTCCGACGTCCCGTTCCCAACCGCTCCCCTGGTGGAACTGGTGGCAGGAACGACCAATTCTTGGTCGTTCCTGCCACCAGAAGAACCAAGAAGGTCGACGATTCGGACGAGTTCCCGAGCCAATCGGGTCGATGCCCGCGACAGATTGGCCTCGAACTGCTCGGCGGTGGCCGTGTGATGGTCCACCAGATCGGTGATGGCCTTCACCGCCAACATCGGCACGCCGGCCAGATCGGCGACGTGGGCCACGGCGGCGGCCTCCATCTCCTTCACCTCTCCCCCGTTGATCGCGATCATCGAACGATCGTCGTCGTTCTCGTCGAGAGAGTTGCCGGTGGTCACGATCCCCCGCTTCAGGCCCAATGCCTCGGCGAGGGCCGCGGTGTCGACGGAGGGATACGAACCCACCCCGTAGCGGTCGAAGCCGTCGATGGCGATGCGACGATCATGATGAACGAATTCACCACGACTCACGTACACGTCACCCACACGCGCGCCCTTCGACTGCCAACCTCCGGCCGTGCCTGCCGAGATCAACACGTCCGGCGAGAACCGTCGCACCACTTCGAGCGTCGTCAACGCCGCGGCGTCGGTTCCGATGGAGTCCACTCCGTGACGCGGATCCCGTCCGTTGATCGCCACCACCACCTCGCGGGTGGTGTTTCGAGCCACGAAGAATCTCGCCGGCAACGGCGGGGCGCCATCGACCTCGGACGCACCGAGTGCGGCGAGCACCGGACGGGCCTCGGCTTCCATCGCCATGATCACCGCAATGCACCGCACGCTCGGAGTGTAGAACTACGGTTGTCCGCGTATGGGCCTGTTCAAGCGCACTCCGAAGACTCCGCCGGTCGATCCGGCCGAGGTCGCCGAATTGCGCCGACAGATCGAGGAGTTGAACGAACGGCTCCGCGTCATCTCCGACACCGACGCCGAACACGATCGACGAATCGGTGAACTCGACGGCAAGGTCATCAGCCTCGGCGCGCGCGTGACGCAGGTGGGCACCGAAGTGACCCACCAACTCGGTGAGCTCTCGGGCGATATCGACAAACTCGGAGCGCGCACCGACGAGATCGCGGCCACCATCGGCGACCTGCCCGAACAGGTGGAGTCGGTGCGCAGCGATCAGGCCCGTCTCGCCAACGAGCAGGCCCGCTACGAGATTCGCTTCAGCCAGGATCTGGCCGAGGTGGCCGACATCGCGATGAAGAAGCGCTGACGCGCCTCGGTTCGGCTCAGGCGCCCAACAACGCGAGCGCTTCGGCGATTAGTTCCTGGGCCTCGCGCACCTTGTCCTGATAGGCACCGAGGTCGCCGTCGCGCAACGCCTCGTCGGCCTCGTCGAACAGCGACTGCGCCTCTTCCAACAACACGGCCGGATCGGTGATGCCCGAACCCGGGTCGGTGGTACCGGGGTCGGTGGTGCCCGGGTCGGTGGTACCGGGGTCGGTGGTACCCGGATCGGTGGTACCCGAATCCTCGCCACCGGTGTCCACCGTCTCGCCCAGATCGATGTTGGCGCTGGGGAACAATCGGTTGATCGCCTCGGTCAAGGTGTCGCCGATGACCGCATCGCCGTCGTGCCACGCCAACACTCGACGCACGAACACCTGCTTGCTACCGGTGTCGTCGGGTCGCACGTACAAGGGACGCACCCACACCAGGCCCTTGCCCACCGGCACCAACTGCAGCTGACCGAAGATCACGCGGGATCCGCGTTGGTCCAACAGCGTGACCACCGGAGAAATGGTCGGGTTGGAACTCAACTCGGCCGCCACCGTGGCCGGTCCGGCCGGCAAGGTGCCTTCGTAGACGTACACCTTCAGTCGCCCGTAGGTGGCGGGTTCGCTCGACACCACCATCAACGCCTTCAGTTCCTTGCGGGTGTCGTCCGACGAGAACGGCACGAAGGGACGAACCAGCGAGAACGTTCCGGTTTCGCTTTCGCCCTCGGGAGAATGGAACATCGTGTAGTACGGCTCGAAGCGCGCCACGTTGGCGTCGGCCACGTCGCCGGTGTTGGCCTGTGCGGTTTCGTCGACGATGGTCGTCGCGTCGCCGGCACCGGCCGACAACTCGGGCTCGCGCGGTGCCGCCTGCGCCACGCTCCACGCCGCGTCACGGTTGAAGAACTGATCGACGTCGGAGAACTGGTAGCGGCCGTACAGGTTCGTCTGCACCCGGAAGAGATCCTCGGGATAACGGAAGTGCGTGCGCAGGGAATCGGGGATCTGGTCGGCGGCGGTGAAGAGCCCGGGGAAGGCGCTCGACCAGGCCTGGACGATGGGATCCGTGGAGTCCACCACGTACAGATCGATCGTGCCGTCGTACGCGTCGACGACGGCCTTCACACTGTTGCGCACGTAGTTGAACGAGTGGTTGAGGCCCGAGTTGGCGCTGAGATTATCGGTGTTGGCCTGTTGCGCGTACGGGTAACGCGCCGTCGTCGTGAAGGCGTCGATCACCCACAGCACCTTGCCCTCGACGACCACCGGGTACGGATCGGCGTCGAGATGCAGGAACGGTGCGATCTTGGACACGCGGTCGCGCACGTCGCGCACGTCGATGAGACGGGAGTCGTTGGTGACGAGGCTGGAGCCCAGAAGGTTGAACTCGCCCAAGGTGAGCGCGTAGGCCAGGCGTCGAACGGTGGAGTTCAGTTGCACGCCGGCGACACCTTCGTAGGGTGCGGCCTCGGTGTCGGGACACGCCTGCTCGACCTGCTTGGTCTTGACGATCGCGTATCCGGGTTGTTCCGTGCCCACGTACAACTGCGGGCGCGCCTGCAAACCGTCCTCGTAGATCGGGCGTCCGTCGGACGTGACCCGGCTGGCGTTGGCGGCCACCACGCCGCATCCGTGGGTGTAGATGAGATGTCGCGACACCCAGGTCTTGTTCGGAATGCCCTCGGGGTTCAACTCGCGAGCGGCCACCATGGTCTGACGCACTCGACCGTCCACCTCGTAGCGATCCACGTCGAGGTCGTTGATGGAATAGAACGCGAACTGGCCCTGGTCGAGAGCGAAACGATCCTTCATCTCGGCGACGTCGAGCAGACGCGCGTCGGACAGCGGAACGGTGCTGGCTTTCACGTCCGCGGTGGTGGCCTCGTCGGCGGTGAGGGTCACCACCTCGACGTTGTCGAGCCCCATGGCCCGTTGCGTCGCTTCCACGTTGCGCGCGATGTAATCGCGCTCGCGGGTGGTCACGTTGGGTTGAACCACGAAGCGCTGGATGACGGCCGGATACACGGCCCCGGCCACCACGGCGACCACGGCCCACAGCGCCATCGACAACAAGGGCAACCGCCAGCCTCCCCAGCGGACACCGGCGATGAACAGCACCGACACCAGCAGGCTGATGAGGATGAGCAGGTTCAGGGCGGGAAGTTGGGCGTTGACGTCGGTGTACGTCGCACCCTGCACCACTCCGCGCGACGAGACCGTCAACTCGAAACGCTGCAACCAGTAGTCGGCGGCCTTGACGACGGCCAACAACGCGAAGAGGACGCTCATGTGCACCCGACCGGCCTTGGTGATGCGTTGGCCGGGCATCTGCACGCGAACGGCACCGTTGAGAAAGTGCATCGCGGCGGTCATGAGAATCACCAACACCAACGCCGCGAAGGCCCAGTCCACGACGAATGTCAGGAACGGAAGTCGGAAGACGTAGAAGCCGGCGTCGACACCGAACTGCGGATCGCTCACGCCGAAGGACTTGGAGTGACGGAACAGCATCCAGTCCTGCCACTGCGCCACGGCCGGAACACCGACGAACAACCCGAACAGGACGGAGATGGCCGCCCGCAACACCCGGGTGCGCTTGCCGACGAACATGCGATAGCGCTGCACCACCTCGCGCTCGGGGCCCTCGGGTAGATCGGTGGGGGCCATTCGTTCGGCCAACGTGAGACTGACGAAGGACACCACGGCGAAACCGACCGAGAACACCGCTCCCAGGAAGACCTTCGACTTGAGAACGGCCCAGAACGTGTCACCACGATTCACCGAGTCGAACCACAGCAGTTCGACGTAGAACCCGGCCAGGGTTCGAGCCGAGAGAACGAGCAACACCAGAAGTGCCGCCACGGCCAGCAGAACGATCCGGCCCTTCGACACCTTGAACGAACGAGGGGTGCGAGGGCGACGAGGCCCCCGAGGCAGATCCGAGGCTGGTCTCACGAGGCGAGACTAGTTCTGGTTCGGAACGAGTGCACAGCGGCACCCCGAATGCGCCGGAGCGTGCGTGTGACCGGTGGGGAACGCGTCGCCCACTCGCACCGCTCCGGCCAAGGAGTTGTCCTCGGCGTCGGCACACGCCGGACCGTCGGGATCGACCTTCCAACACACCTTGGCGTTCGGATCGAGCGCCGCCAAGGCCCCGCGACCGTGAGACGCGTGCGCGATGTCGTCGACGTGGGTGTCGATGTGTTGGATCTTCCACTCGCGATACACGGCGCGCACCAACGTGGACAGTTCGGCGTTGTCGCCACCGGCCTGCGAGATGCTGCGACTCAGACGCTCGCGCAACGGGGCGACGATCGACGAGACGATCTGTTCGTTGATGGCCGCCATCTGCTTGGCGACGTCCTTGGCGAGCTCCTTGTCGGATGCGTCACTCAGGGAACGCGCTCCCGCGAGGGCGGCGCTCTTCACGGTGGCCTCGAGCGCGGAGGTGTACCGACCGGCGTGCTCGGCCTTGGGTCCGACGATGGCGTCGAGCGTCTTCACGGGGGTCTTGCCGCGCAACGTGTCGAGAACCTGGTTCTGTTCGTCGGCCAGCACGCGCTTGGCTTTGCGACTCATCGCGGAGATGATCGGTGCCAGAACCTCGTCGCGACTGCGGAACACCGACGGCGCGACCTCACTGTCGAGCTCCGTCACCGGCTCCACCACCGCCTCGACAACCGGGGCCTCGATGGGCTTCACCGGCGTGGCGGGTCGATCCTTCGACGAGTCGCCCTTGGCCGCTTGCTTCGCCGCCACCGTGTCGGCGCCGGCCCGACGCAACTTGGCGAAGATGTCGTCGGCTCCGGAAGGCTTGGTGCGTTGGGACGGGACCACGATGGGCGCTTCCATCGGCGGATCGGACTCGTCGTCGACGTCGTCATCGAGGTCGTCGGCGGAGTCGTCGAGCGTGTCGTCGGGCATGTCGGAGACCGACATGGTGCGCTGCTCGACGCGCGGGAAGAGCGACACCACGTTGGAAACGCCGACGTCGTCGGGCGTGTCGTCCTGGGCGACGACCTCGACGGTCGCCACCTCGTCGACGGTCGCGGGTCCCGATTCGAACGAGGGGGGCTCGGGGTGATCGACCACCGTCGTCACCACGGGCACGTCGACCACCGGGTCGTCGTCCTGGTCGTAGGGCACCGGAGTCGCGGTGATGACGGCCTCGGCCTCGGGGAGGTCGTCGGCCTGCACGATGATCGGCACCGGGCCGGTGGTGTTGGCCAGGTTCACGAACTCGTTGGGTTCGTCGGAGGATTCGTCGAGGTCGCGCAACACGTCGTCGGTCGCCAGGCGGGCCCGTTCGAAGGCCTGGATCAGGCGATCGCGACTGTGCATCAGGTCCTCGAGTTGCTCGCGGGCCATCTCGCGGCGCTTGGCGACGTCGGCCAACACCCGCTCGCGGTAGGCGCGGGCCTCGTTGACCATGTCACGACCCTGCTGCTTGGCCATCAGGATCTCGGACTCGGCGTCCGACGAGGCGTCCTGTCGGCGTCGGGCCCCTTCCAACTCGGCGTCCTCGCGAATGCGGGCGGCCTCGTCGGTGGCCTCACGGATGAGGCGGGTGGCCGTCTCCTCGGCCCGGGTCTTGATCTTGGAAGCCGCCTCCCGGGCGGTCTGCACGATCCTCAGGGTCTCCTCGCCGAGCATCTCGGCCACGGTGTCCTCGTCCAGTTCGAGGGGGGCGACAGGGGCTCCATGCTGGGCATTCGCCAGTTCCCGCTCCAAGAACACCACCCGCTCTTGCAGGCGGGACAACTCGGCCGAGACCATCCTCAGGAAGTCCCGCACCTCGTTCTGGTCGAAGCCACGGCGTGCGGACGGGAACGTCGCACCGGCCACGGCGGTGGGCGACGACGGGTCGGGACGCGAAAACGAGATAGCCATTGAACGGATAGTACGAAAACCCTGTGGAAAAGGGGTGGCAATCAGGGCTTTCGGTGTCGGTCACCGATCACAGCCCTCCCCGGGGGACGCCTCAGAGCGGGTCGCCCCCGCGGCTCGCCAGGGCGTCGAGGGCCTCCTCCAAGGTGGCCACGGGGACGATCTCCACGGCGTCCCCGACCGCATCTTGGGCCGCATCGATGTCGTCCGGGCCCTGGCCGACCGGGACCAGAAAGTACCGGGCCCCCGAGCGCTTCACCGCGATCGCCTTCTGCACCAGGGCCCCGATGGCGCCCACCGAACCGTCCTCGAGGATGGTGCCCGTGACGGCCACCCCCGCGGCCGGGATCAGTTCGCCCGGGGTCAGCTGATCGATCAACGCCAACGTGAACGACAAGCCGGCGCTCGGGCCTCCGATGCGATCGGTGTCGATCACGATGTCGAAGGGGAGCTCGACGGTGCGGGTGTCGCGAGCGGAGAATCCGACGATCGTGCGCCGCGGTTCGTCGGGACTGGCGATCAGCTCCACCTCGACGGAACGCGTCGCGTCATCGAGCCCACGAACGACGAGGGTCGCCACGTCACCGGGTGCGGAGTCGGCGAGCACCTCGGAGATTCGCGACACCACGTCGATCGTCACCGGTCCGTCGCCGAGGTCGATGGACTCGATCACGTCTCCCACCGCGAGCAGACGACACGCGCGTCGCGAAGGGGCGGCCTCGTCGCACAACGTGGGGTCGAATCCGGCCACCTGGGCGGGCCCCTCGGTGAACGTCGCCTCGAGACCCAGATACGACAGAGCCACGTAGGCCGCCACTTCCTTGGCACTGGCCATCGCGCCGAGTTGGATCTCGCGGTTGGCCTCGGGGTCGCAATCACCGAAGCGTTGCTCGCACGTGAGCACGTCCACGTACGGATCGACCCAACCCATGAACGACTGCAGTGCGGTGAGTTCGCTCCCGAGCGCGGTCACGAATCGCACCCCGTTGGTCGGTGGATACACCTCGACGTCCTCACCGACGATCGTCAGTCGGTCGCCCACTCGCGCCGCCGAACCGGGAGCCGTTTCGAAACGCTGGATGGGCCACACCGTGGCAGCGAGTACGACGGTCACCACGAGAAAGGCCAGGGTCATCAACGGGATGCCCCAGGCTTGGGAACGCAGCGACAACTGCGGCGCCTCGCGTCCGACTACCGTCTCTTGTCGCGTGTCGCTCACCGAAATCTCCACCCGCGTGGCCATCGTGGCCGGCCTGGCCCTGATCGCCCTGCTCGTCGTCGTGCGACGCAAGCCTGCCAGATACGGCGATCACTCACCACGCGACCTCGTCGATTGGTCGACGGACACGGTCGACGACGACACGTCCACCGAGGCCCTCGCGCTTCGACCGTGGCGTCGGCGGGGTCTTGAAATGGTGGGCCTCGGTGCGATAGCAATCTTCGGGGGAATCATGGTCGCGATCGTGGTCTCTCTGTCCATCTCCTGGATCGTCACCAATTTCCTGAACCGCTTGTGAACACACCCGAATCCCCCGAACACGCCGAACGACGTCGTTTGGTCGTCCTCGCCGGACACACCGGCGATCTCGATGCCATCCGCGAGGCCCTCGAGCACGAGGGCGCCATGGTGCGCGACGCCGCACTCGGAGCGCTCGCCCGTATGGAGTTGCTCGACGAGTCGACACTTCGTCGCTTCGAGCGGGACCCCGATCCCCGCGTGCGCAATCGCGTGGCCGAGCTCGCCGCCAACTTTCCCGGCTTCGATCTGCTCGCGTTGTTGAACGACGACGACCCCATGGTCGCCGAGATGGCCGCGTGGTCGTGCGGAGAGCACGAGGAGGTCTCCGACTCCGTCATGGCGCGACTGATCGTCATGACGACCGATCACGCCGAACCGTTGGTCCGCGAGGCGTCGGTCGCCGCACTGGGCGCCATCGGTGACGACCGAGGTCTGGCCGCCATCCTGTCGGCCTGCGCCGACAAGCCCGCCATCCGTCGTCGGGCCATCCTGGCCCTGGCCCCCTTCGACGGCCCCGAGGTGGACGCCGCGTTGAAGCGCGGACTCGAGGATCGCGATTGGCAGGTGCGTCAAGCGGCCGAGGACCTGTTGGGCTGACGTTCGGGGCTCACGCGCCCTCGAGGATCAGCAGGATCCCGAAGATCACGAACAGGATCGACGCGCCGTATCTGATGACCTTCTCCGGCAGACGGGCGCCGAGGTGGTAGCCCACCAGGATCGCGAGCGCGTCGGCGGCCACCATTCCGAGGGTCGAGCCGAGCCACGTACCGAAGACACCTTCCTTGGTGGCCAAGGTGATGGTGGCCAGCATCGTCTTGTCACCCAACTCGGCCAGGAAGAACGCCACGCTCGCCGCCACAACCGCGTTGCGGGTACCGCTGTCGGCGCGATCCACTTCATCGTCGTCGAGCGAATCGCCCCGCAGCGTCCAACCGGCGAACACCAGGAACGCGATACCGGCGATGATCGCCACGGTGTCGGTGGGAATGCGCGCCCCAACGACCGCGCCGATACCGACGCTGATGGCGTGGGTCACCGCGGTCGCGATGGTGATGCCCAACAACACCGGCCACGGCTTGTAGCGCGCGGCGAAGGCCATGGCCATCAGTTGACTTTTGTCGCCCAACTCGGCGACGAAGATGACGCCGAAGCTCAGGAGGAACGCGGAGAGCATTCGTCGATCACGACGGGCAACACACGTTGCCACCGTCCGACTTGTTGCCGAACGACACGTTGACGAACTGCTCGACGTCGGCGTGCTTCACGTAGAACTCCCACTTGTGGCCGTCGGCTCCGTCCACCCAGGTCTCGGTCTTCTCGGCGAAGCAACACTGGGTGTCGTCGATCCCCGTCGTCACGAGACCGGCGGCGCGCATGCGACGATCGGCGGCCACCACTTCCTCGGCGGTCTCGGTCTCCACCCCGAGGTGGTTGATGGAGCCGTGCTCACCGGCACCCTCGAAGATCACCAGTTTCAACGGCGGATTCTCGATGGCCCAGTTGGCGTAGCCGGGCCTCACCTTGGCCGGGGCCACCCCGAACAACTTCGTGTAGAAGTCGATGGCGGTGTCCAGATGATCCACGTTCAGGGCCAGTTGCAGACGCATGACCCCTTCCTACCACCTCGAGCCGGCGTGCCAAACTGACTCATGACCTTTCTTCGTCCCGATGCCGAGGTGGTCGACGCCTACCGCTCGTTGCGCCGTCGGGTGGTGGAGCTCGCCCGTATGCTGCCCGATGCCGACGCCGAGCGAGTCGTGCCCCTGTGCCCCGCGTGGAGCGTCGCCGGGTTGCTGGCGCACATGGTCGGGGTGAACGAGGACATCCTCGCCGGTCGCATGGAGGGTGTCACCACCGACGTATGGACCCAGGCCCAGGTGGATCGTCATGCCGGTGCCACCCCGCGACGCTTGGCCGAAGTCTGGGAGTCGATCGCGGTCGACTTCGACGCCGTGCTCCCCCACATACCGTCACCGGTCAATTCCCAACTCGTCATGGACGCCGTCACGCACGAACACGACCTGCGACACGCGTTGGGATCGACCGAGGGTCGCGACTCCGACGCGGTGGACGTGGCACTGGGGTGGGTACTCGACATGGCGGAGACCAGACAACCCGGTCTCGGACGAAGCTTGTCCGAATCGGGCGTCCCCCGTTTCCATCTCCTGCGCTCTCTCACCGGTCGACGAACCTCGGAACAGATGAACGAGGCGGGTTTGCCGGGCGACTCGATCGTGTCGTTGCTGTCCGGCACCCCCCTCAAGCCCCCGTCCGTTGTCCTCGAGCAATTCTCGTGAAGCCATCGAACCGACAGGAGACCATGACATGACCATCGAATCCAACGACAGGACCAAGGCGACGTTCACCCGATTCGAGGATTCCACCCGTGAGGAGTGGGCCACGATCATGGAATGTCTGAAGGTGACGCAATCGCACGTGCCCGATCGCATCATGGAACAGCTGCGACATCTCGGCTCCGATGACGGCGGCTTTCCGGTCTCGCGCCTCGAACACTGCCTGCAGACCGCGACCCGAGCGATGCGCGGTGGTGAGTGCGACGAGTACGTGGCCTGCGCGCTCATCCACGACATCGGCGACACCTTGTCGCCGTACAACCATCCGGCCATCGCGGCCGCCATCGTGAAGCCCTTCGTGAGTGAGGCGAACCATTGGATGGTGGAGCACCACGGCATCTTCCAGGGCTACTACTTCTGGCATCACATCGGCCTCGACCAGAACGCCCGCGAGGCGTACCGCGGCAATCCTCATTGGGAACACACCGAGGAGTTCTGCGCCAAGTACGACCAGGTGGCCTTCGACCCGGAGTACCGCAGCGAGTCTCTCGAATACTTCGAGCCGCTCATTCGCGCCACGTTCGGCGGGCATTGAGAAGGACTCGATAGTCACTTGTTGACTATTTGGGGATTCCACCCGTAGCCTGACCAGGTGCGAGGCATCCGGGTGGCGGTGTTGGTGATCGTCGGATCGTCCGTGATGGCCGGTTGTGGCGGCGACGACCCGACGACACTGAAGGTGATGGCGACATCGTCGTTGACGGGTGCCTTCGCCGAGATCGAATCGACCTTCGAGGATTCGAACCCCGGGATCGACGTGGTGGTCATCGGTGCCTCCTCCTCCGCTCTGGCGGCCCAGATCGTCGACGGCGCCGACGTCGACGTGTTCGCCTCGGCCGATCAAGCACAGTTTTCGCGGGCCGCCGAAGTGGTCGATTTCGACACGCCGCGGATCCTGGCCACCAACTCGCTCGTGATCATCGTGCCCCCGGGCAATCCCCGCGACGTACGAGATCTCGACGATCTGGCCCGCGACGACGTGATGGTGGCCACGGCCACCGACGACGTACCGATCCGCAAGTACACCGACCGTCTGCTCGAGGCAGTCGGTGTCACCGCCAACTTCGTGACCTTCGAGGCCAACGTTTCCGGCATCGTCACCAAGGTGTCCACGGGCGCGGCCGACGCCGGCATCGTGTACGTCTCCGATCTCGTCGGTGCCGACGTCGACAGCGTCACGATCCCGGTCGCACAGAACGTGATCGCGAGTTACCCGATCGCGGCCGCCACGAACTCGTCACGAGTGGAACTGGCCCGGCGCTTCGTCGACCTCACCTTGTCGGCCGACGGTCGGGCGATTCTCGTCGCGAACGGTTTCACCGCGCCATGAGTCGACGACGCCCCGACCGACCGCCGCGCCTGGCACGCTGGCTCGCCGCGGTCACGGTCGTCTTTTTCTGTCTGCCTTTCGTCGGCCTGCTGTGGAAGACGCCGTGGTCGCGTCTGCTCGACGTCGTCACCGACGAATCGGGACGACGGGCCCTCTGGCTGTCGATGCGGACGTCGGTGTTGGCGGCACTGCTGAGCGTCGGGTTCGGGGTTCCGCTGGCCTGGGTTCTGGCGACGTCGAGATTCCGCGGACGCAACCTGATTCGTGCGCTCTGTCTCATCTCCATGGTTCTTCCCCCGGTCGTCGGTGGCATCTCGCTGCTGTTCTCCCTGGGGCGCACGGGGCTCATCGGACGATGGCTCGACGAGTGGTTCGGATTCCGATTCACCTTCAGCGCCTGGGGCGTGGTGGTGGCCCAGGTCTTCGTGGCCATGCCGTTCCTCGTTCTCACCGTCGAGGGGGCCCTGCGTCAGGCCGACACCCGTTTCGCCGAGGCCGCGCGCACGCTCGGTGCCACGCCGTGGCACGCCTTCCGACGCGTCACGATTCCGTCGATCTCTGGAGCGCTGATCGCCGGCACCGTGCTGGCGTGGGCCCGGGCGTTCGGCGAGTTCGGAGCCACCATCACCTTCGCCGGCAACTATCCGGGAACCACCCGGACGTTGTCGATCGAGACCTACGTGGCCCTCGAATCGGACCCCGGTCGCTCCATGGCGTTGAGTGTGCTGATGATCGGTATCTCCTTCGTGGTGTTGGTGACATTGCGGGACCGCTGGCTCGGAGCGGAGCGATCGTCGTGACCCTGCGCATCGATGCCCTCGTACGTCGCGCCGACTTCGCGCTGCGCGTCGAGCTCGCCGTGGAATCGGGACAACGACTGGCCATCGTCGGCGCCAACGGTGCGGGAAAGACCACTCTGCTCAAGTGCATCGCAGGGTTGGTGCCGGTGGACGAGGGTTCGATCTCGCTCGACGATCGCATCCTCGACGACGCCGACACCGACCAGTTCGTTCCACCTGAGCATCGCGACGTGTCCGTCGTCTTCCAGGACTATCTGTTGTTCGATCATCTGTCGGTGCTCGAGAACGTCGCCTTCGGACCCCGCGCCCGTGGCGCGCGCCGTTCCGAAGCTCGCGAGCGAGCGCGGGAACTGGTCGCCACGGTCGGGTTGTCGGATCTGTCGCAACGTCGGGCCCGAGCGTTGAGCGGTGGGCAGCGTCAGCGGGTGGCACTGATCCGCGCACTGGCCACGCGGCCCCGACTGCTGTTGCTCGACGAACCCTTGGCGGCCATTGATTCGTCGGCTCGAGGCGAACTCCGCTCGACTCTCGAGAGCCAAGTCGACGCCTTCGACGGCACCACCCTGTTGGTGTCGCACGACCCCGCCGATGTGGAGGCCCTGGCCGACCGGGTGATCGTGTTGAGCGCGGGGAACGTGGTGTGGGACGGTCCGGTGTCGGAGAACGGTTGGAGGACCCGGTGAGTCGCTCCACGCGCGACGACGAACGAATGCTGTTGGGCGAGTGGGCCTGTCTCGGCGTGTTGGCCGGCGGACCGAAGCACGGATTCGCCGTCTCGCAGGAACTGCGCGTCTCGGGATCGATCGGTCGGGTGTGGTCCCTCACTCGGCCCCTCACCTATCGGGCCCTCGACCGCCTGGTGGATCGGGGCTACGCCGAGGTGATCGGGGAGGAACCCGGAACCGCCGGAGGCAATCGCACGATGGTCTCCATCACCCGCTCCGGACGTGGCGCACTACGCGCCTGGTGTCGGACACCGGTCGAGCATCTGCGCGACCTACGAAGCGAACTGTTGCTGAAGTTGGTCGTCTCCGAGCGCAACGGCTTCGACACCTCGCGACTGATCACCGCGCAACGAATCATCGTGAACGAATTCGTGCGCACTCACCGAACGTCGAGCGACGTGGTCGAGTCCTGGCGTCACGAGATGGCCGTGGCGGCCGAACGTTTTCTCGATTCGTTGACCTGACGGGAACAGATCTTCGTCAGTCACCCCAGCGACACGTCGATCGAAAGCCGAAGCGCTTCAACACCACCGACGCGGGACAGGCCCCGAAAGCGACGTACGCCCACTGATTCACTCCGACGAACGCCGTGAGGATGAGGAACCAAGGACTCAACAGGGCCACCAACACGGCGCTGACGATCGCCACCGTTCCCGCCATCGCGAACAGGACGCGCTCGAGTGGCCAGGTCTCGTTCCGAGCGGTGGTCGAGGATTGGATGTTCATGAATTCTCTCTTTCGTTTCGACGGGGACTCAGTGGCTGAAGTTGACGTGGGGCAGGATGCGGGCGAGCCACTTGGGGACGTACCAGTTGCGTTCGCCCAGAAGTGCCATGGTCGCGGGAACCAACATCACTCGGACGACGGTGGCATCGAGGAACACCGCCATTGCCAACGTGAGACCGAGTTCGGTCGGGGGAATGGGTCCGGTGACTCCGAAGGCGATGAAGACGATGATCATGATGATCGCCGCGTTGGTGATCGGACGTCCGGTCCGCGCGATTCCCTCGCTGATCGCGCGAGTGGTGTCTCCGGTGGCTTGGTAGCGCTCCTTGATCGCGGCCAGCAGGAACAGTTGATAGTCCATCGACAGACCGAACAACAGAGCGAAGAAGAAGAGCGGAGCCCAGGCATCGACGAATCCCTGATACTCGATGCCGATCAAGCCGGCGCCGACGCCGTGTTGGAACACGATGGTGGCGAATCCGAACGCCGCACCCACGGTGATGAGGTTCATCACGACCGAGAAAAGCGCGATCACGAGACTGCGGAACACGACCAAAAGCAGCAGGAAAGCCACGATGAGGATGAGGCCGATCGCGTACGGGGCACGATCCGTCAGGACACCGGTGAGATCGTGATTCTGGGCCGCGGGTCCGCCCACTCGAGCGGAGACGGCGGCTTCGGACAGATTCGTCCGCAGATCCTCGACCATCGTGGCCGTCTTCGAATCATCGATGGCCGTGCCGGGTATGGCGCGCACCACGACTCGGCCGGTCTCCGACGGGGGCGTGACGACCCGCGCATCGACGACGTTCGCGGTCCGGGTCGCGACGTTCACCGTCTCCTCGGCCTCGCTGGCATCGACGGTGATGAACGCGGGGGCGGCGGCGCCCGGGCCGAAGGCCGCCACGAGGGTTTCGTAACCGTCCCGGCTGGTGTGGCCCTCGTCGACGACGCGAGCGCCCGGCATACCCAACTTCATACCTGCCGCCGGCACGGCGAGCGCCCCGAGCAACACGAGGCCGACGGTCAGAACACGGCCGGGACGCTTCAAAGCGACTCCGGTCCAACGAGCCCACCGACCCTCGGCGGCGATGTCGGGATCCTTCTTGTTGCGCGACACCAGAACTTTGTCTCCCATGGCGACCAGAACCGCCGGCAACAGGGTCAATGCGGCCACCGCGACCGCGACCACCGACAGGATCATTCCGAGGGCCATCGTCTGGAACACCATCACCGGGACCAGGAAGACGGCGGCGAGAGAGAGCACGACGGTGAGTGCCGACAGGAAGACCGCCTTTCCGGCCGTCGACATCGTGTTCTCGATCGCACGAATCGCGTCCTTGCCCTCGGCGCGCTCTTCCCGATATCGGCTGACGATGAAGAGGCTGTAATCGATGCCCACGGCGAGGCCGATCATCATCGAGAAGTTCATCGACCAGACCGACATCGGGGAGATCCACGAGATCACGTGCAACGAGGCGAATCCGACGGCGATTCCCGCGACGGCGAGGATCAGCGGAACCCCGGCCGCCAGCACCGCTCCGAAGGCGATGAAGAGCATCACCAAGGTGGGCAGTCCACTCAGGAGCTCGGCCTTGTGAAGGGCCTTCTCGTTCATGTGGTTGAAATCGCTCCACACCGGCCATTCTCCGGTGACGTTCGCGGTCACTCCGGCGGCCAACTCGAGGTCCGACACGTACTCCCCGAGTTCTCCCGCGGCTTCGGGTCGGTCGGCTTCCTCGCCGATCTCCTGCTCCACCGGAATGAGGGCTGTACGGCCGTCCATCGAGATCATCCCGGCTTCGGGCGGCATGGACAACGGGTCGACCACCGACAGCACTCGAGGTCCGTTCGTCAGTGAGGCGACCAGATCATTCAGGGCATCGGGGTTCTCGGCGAGGGGAGCGTCCTGCTGGAACACCACCACAGGGTTCTCCGCACCGAGCGCCGGAAAATCCGAACGCAACTCCCGACGAACCGCCTCGGCGATGGATCCCTTGGCATCCCAACCCGCTCCCGACAACGCCCCGGTCAGCGAGATCGCCAACGGAGCCGATCCGAGAACGATCACCAGCCACAGGGCCATGACCAATCGACGACGTCGGGCCATGGTGGCGGCCAGGCGCGAAAAGAGGGCCTTTTCGTCGGGTGCGGGACTCGGCTCGTGTCCCGAGTCGTGGCTAGGCGAGGTGGTAACGGTTGACATGCTCCCACTATACCCCTAGGGGTATAGGTATACAACCGTTTGATTAATCGTCAGGCGGTGTGGACCTCGAGGCCGGCCAAGTCGCCCCGGGCCCGCCACGCCGCCACGTGATCGATGAACCCCATCACGCTGGTCATCCAGGCCATCGAGCGCGCGGTGGTCATGTCGCCCACCTCGCCCTCACGGTTCAGATAGCCGGGCGTGCACACCGCGTTGTACCGGGCGATTCCGAAGACCTGGCTCACCAGAAGGTTGAACCACTCCTCCTGGGCCGCCTCGATGGGCTCCATGGTGGCGATGCCCTCGGCCTTGGCCTTGCCCACCAGCCACGCCACGTGTTCGGCGACCGTGCTGATGGAGTGCAGGAAGTTCGTCGCCTGGGCTCCTTGAACCGTGCTGATCATCAGCATGTTGGGGAACCCCCGGGTGAGAACACCCTGCAGGGTCGACGGGCCGTTGCCCCAGGCCTGCGACAACGGAACCCCACCTCGACCCTGGGGATCGAAACCCAGACGGTGGTGGTAATCGCTCGTCACCTCGTAACCCGACGCGTAGATGAGCACGTCGACGGGATACTCGACGCCCTCGAAGATCGGTCCGTTCTCGCCCACCTCGTGGATGCCCTTGCCGTCGGTATCGACGAGATGCACGTTGGGTCGGTTGAACGCCGGCAGGTACTCGTCGTGGAAGCACGGACGCTTGCACGCCTGGCTGTACCACGGCATCAACTTCTTCGCCGTCTCGGGATCGGTGACGATGTTCGCGATGTGATCGCGGATCTTCTGCACGTTGGCGAAATCGAGTTCCTCGAGAGCCGCGGCCTCCTCATCGGTCTCGGGAAGCTTGCGGGTGTCGGTCCAGAACAACTTGGTCCATTCGTCGTCGACCATGTCGACCTCGGGCTGGGAACCCGTGATGGCCTCGGTGAAGTTGACGATGCGCTCGGCCTGCCAGCCCGGCTTCAACGACTCGAACCACGCCCGATCGGTGGGCTTGTTGTTGCGCTTGCCCACCAATGCCGGGGTGCGCTGGAAGACGTACAGCTCCTTGGCCGCCTCGGCCAACTTGGGGACGGCCTGCACCGCGGTGGCACCGGTTCCGATGATGCCGACGCGCTTGTCGGCCAGGTTCACCATCTTCTCGGTGGGGCTTCCGCCCGTGTAGGCGTAGTCCCATCGACTGGTGTGGAACATGTGTCCCTTGAAGTTCCGGATGCCGTCGACGTCGGGAAGCTTGGGGCGGTGCAACACGCCGCCGGCGATGATCACGAACTTCGACGACAGGTCGTCACCGCGACTGGTGGTGGTGTGCCAACGTTGCGCCTCGTCGTCCCAACGCATGTCCTCGACCTCGGTCTGGAACAGCGCCCGACGGTAGAGATCGAGCGTGCGACCCAGCAGCTGGCAGTAGGCGAAGATCTCGTAGGCCTTCACGTACTTCTCGGTCGGCATGTAGCCGGTCTCCTCGAGGAGTGGCAGATACACGTACGACTCCACGTCGCACGCGCAGTTGGGGTAACGGTTCCAGTACCAGGTGCCACCGAAATCGCCGGCCAGGTCGATCATGCGGAAGTTCGTGACACCGGCCTTGAGCAGATGGTGCGCGGCGAGCATGCCTCCGAAACCGGCGCCGACGATCACCACCTCGGTCTCCTCCTTCACCGCGTCACGGGTGAAGTCGGGATCGACGAAGGGATCCCGTCCGAAGTCGGCCCACTCACCGGCGATGGTCTTGAACTGCGCCGTGCCGTCGGCGCGCAGACGCTTCTCGCGCTCGATGCGGTACTTCTCGCGGATCTCCTCGGGCGACAGGTGTCCCGACTCTGATGTGCTCGTCATGATCGTGTTTCCCCTGACCGATTGGTGTCTTCCATCCTCGCAAGCACCCCACCTCGTCGCCAATTCCTGACGTCGCCGGGGTCGGGCGAAGCGACCTCTCCCGTGTTTAGTACGGATCGACCGCCGGTGCCTCGGCATCGGTCCCCGTCATCCGGCCCCGCGCCGTCTGTCCCCGCTTCGCCGCCGCGACGACACCCGTCACCCGGCCCAGTCCGAAGGCGGGCATGTTGGCGTACACGGTCTCCACCGTGGCGTCCGACAACAGAATGGTCTCGTGGTAGATGCCCACCGATCCGTTGTCGCGCACCTTCCTGTTGAAGGCGCGCCACGCCGGGAGATGCGCGTTGTCGGTGGAACGGGAATACGCGGCGAGCTTCTCGAACGATTCCCAGTACTGCCACACCAGAACGGTGCGACCCGACAGAAAGGTTCGCGGCTCGCCCACCAGGCCCAGCGAGGGGCTCTTCCGTAGTTCGGCCAACATGCGGGGCATGGCCACGAACACCGGAAGCCATTTCCAGAATTGCCACAATTTGTTGAAGCGCATCCCGATGAGGAACAACACCTTGCCGTCGGCCCCGAGATTCGCGGTGTACCGACCCGTGTTCACGCTCGCCATGACATCACGATAATCGGACTTCGGTTCTACGCTGATCGCATGTCTCCCAGCCCCTCCCCCCTCGTCGACGTTCGACGCGCCGACGACCGACCACACACCCGCATCGGCTGGCTCGACTCACGTCATTCGTTCTCGTTCAGCAATCACTGGGATCCCGACAACACCCATCACGGTCTGCTCCTCGTCAACAACGACGACAAAGTCGCGCCCGGAGCCGGATTCGACACGCATCCGCACCGTGACATGGAGATCGTCACCTGGGTTCTCGAGGGGTCGCTCGTTCATCAGGACTCCATCGGAAACAGCGGCGTGATCTATCCCGGACTCGCCCAACGCATGAGTGCCGGAACCGGCATCCTGCACTCCGAGAAGAACGACGCCTGGGTGCACGGGGTCGGCGAGCGTCACGAATCGCCCGTTCACTTCGTGCAGATGTGGGTGGTCCCCGACGAATCCGGTGTCGATCCGGGCTACGAGCAAGTGGAGTTGGATCCCGTCGATCTCACCGGTCGCCTCGCGGTCGTCGCCTCCGGTATGGACGCCCACCGGGACCACGCCGCCATTCGGATCCGCAATCGCTTCACGGCCCTTCACGTGGCACGACTGTCCCCCGGTGAATCAGTGGTCGTTCCCGACGCACCGTTCTCGCACGTCTTCGTTCCCCGAGGCGAGGTCGACATGGAAGCGGCCGGCTCGCTGCGGACCGGAGACGCGGTGCGCCTGACGGGTGAGGGCGGTCAGCGCATCACGGCCACCGGCTCCGCCGAGGTGATGATCTGGGAGATGCACGCCACCCTGCAGGGATGACGACGTCCTCAGAGTTGGTAGCGGTACAGATTCGATTCGCGCTGCACGAAACCGAGGCGCTGATACAGGCGATTGGCGGCTTCCCGCGACGGGCGTGACGTGAGATCCACGGTGATGGCACCGTTGCGACGCGCGTGATGGAGAGCGGCCCGATTGAGAGCCTCCCCCACCCCGTGACCCCGCGCGTTGCCGTCGACCACCACGTCCTCGATCCAGGCCCGCAGCCCCGTGGGAATGCGGAACATGGCCAGGGTCAACGAGCCGACGATTGCCCCGTCCAGACGCGCGATGAACAGCGTCGACGCTTCCGAGGCCACCAGAGCCTCCAGGGCCTCGCGGCCGGGTGGGGGATTCGACGAGGACAACTGCGGAATCAGCGTCTCGAACGCCGACACCACCTCGTCGTCGACGCGCGTGCAGATGTCGACGCTCACTCCCACGGTCGCGAGTCTAGGCAGCCCACCTTCTACGGTGGTCCCATGACCCGCATCACTGATCACGCCGAGTTGGCGGCCAAGGCCCGGGCGCTCGGTGCCGCACTCGAACCGTTCGTCGGACAGGTGTACTTCTCACCCGAGTGCCACGCGAACTACGTCGCCCTCGGTTTCCAACCGAGTCCCGGTGAGATGAACGGCGTCGCCCTGCCCGATGGCCCCGCTTACTTCACGAGTCGCGGATCGTTGATGGGTCAGGTGCCGGGAGCGGTGGTGGCCGCCGCGTTCGCCGTGTTCAATCCTGCGGCCGTGATCCCCTCGGTCACCGCCGGTTGGGCTCTCACCGACGCCCGCACCATCCACGACGCACGACGCTCGGGGGCCATCGCCCAACTCGAACGCATTCTGGGCGCCAAGCCCGGCGGAGTCGCCCGAGCCCGCGCCATCCTCGAGCGAGCCGTCTCGGTGTTGCGACCCGAGGGTCGGGCACTGTTCGCCGGTGCGCTCAGCCAATCGATCCCCGACACCGATCTCGGTGCGTGTTGGCACTTCGGCGACATGATCCGCGAGTACCGCGGTGATTCCCACACCGCCGCGTGGATCGCCGCCGGTCTCGACGCCACCGAGATCGGACTGCTCACCGAGTTGTACTGGGGGCTGCCCCTGAAGTCGTACAGCCGCACCCGCGCGTGGTCGGAGGGTGACTTCGCCGCGGCGATCGAGCGCCTCGAGTCGCGCGGGCTGATCCACGACGGCGCCTTCACCGACGCCGGTCGCGAGGTGCGCGAGCGCATCGAGGTGGACACCGATCGACAGATGCTCTCCTGCATCGAGGCCATCGGAGACGACTTCGAGCACCTGGTCGCCATGCTCGGCCCGTGGTCCGAGGTGGTTCGCAACTTCAAGGGATATCCGGCCGCCGGACCCCACGATCTGGCCGCGGCCGCCGGCAAACGATGACCGGTTCGGCCCGCCCGCGAAACCTGACAGACTGACGCCGTGATCCTCACCGAACTACGCACCTCCGCCGACGCGTTCCACTCCTGCACCGGCTGGGAGCCAAAGCCCGAGGGGCTCTGCCGCGGCGAGGTGTGCGTACCCGCGCCGGGTGCGCTGACATCCGATGGCACCATCGACGTCGCCGTCGCCGCCGAACGTCTGGGCATGCCGCTCGTGCACGACGTCGACCACGGCGTGTGGGCCCTGGGTAGCGCCACGCTCGGAGGTCGGGCTCTCTCCACGGCGGTGGCCGCCGATCCCGAGTTGCTCACGTTCGACAACGAGCCCTTCCGACTGTCGTCGTTGCGGGGCAAGAAGGTGATCCTCCTCGCCTGGTCCAGTTATTGAGGTTGCCGATCCAGCCTGCCCGGGTGGCAGGCGCTGCACACCGAGATCGAGAATCGCGGGGCCACCGTCGTCACGGTCGCGCTCGACATCGACGTCGAACTCGCGCGTCCGTGGCACGAGCGGGGTGCGGCCACGCATCCGTGTCTCGTCGACACCACGCACGCCACGAACGCCGCCTTCGGTTTCACGAACATCCCGATGGCGGTGTGGATCGACGAGAACGGTGTGCTCGTGCGGCCCGCCGAAGCCGCCTCGATCGAGCGCAGTCCCCTACGGGACATGGAGATCCCCGAGGGCCTGCCCGAGCAGCTCAGCAAGGTGATGCACGCCGTGAAGGCCATCCCGGACGACGCCGAGGCCTATCGCGCGGCGATTCTGGATTGGGTGGAGAACGGTGCCGCGTCGCGTTTCGCCATGACCCCCGACGAAGTGATCGAGCGCAGTCGTCCGCATTCCGACGACGAGGCCCGCGCGCGAGCCTGTTTCGAGTTGGGCGAGTACCTGCACCGCACCGGCCATCCCGAATCGGCGGTGGAGTGGTGGAAGCAGGCCCACCGACTCGACCCGCGGAATCTGGTGTACAAGCGACAGGCCTGGACGCTCGTCACCACTCCCGCCGGAGCCACCGAGTACGACCTCATGCAGGGGCCGAACGAGGTGTACGACAGCAACCTCGTGGACGAGGTTTCCGGCGAGGGCGGTTTCACGCAGTTCATCGTGCGCCCCGCGCTCTGAGCGTCCCGAAACGGTTTCGCCGAACCGATTCTGGGCCCCGTTTTCGGGCGATAACGTACGGGCAATGGCCGATCTTGAACACGTTCGATGGATTCGCCGGCCCGAACTTCGTCGGCCCCACGTCGTCGCCGCCTTCACCGGATGGAACGATGCAGCCGACGCCGCCAGCACCGCGCTGCGCACTCTGATCGAACGTCTCGGCGCCGCACCGTTGGCCGAGATCGATCCCGAGGAGTTCACCGACTTCGCCACCATCCGTCCGCACGTGCGCCTGAACGACGGCACGACCCGGAGCATCGTGTGGCCCACCGTCAGCATGTGGTCGGTCACCTCGAACGACCACGATCTCATCCTCGTTCTCGGACCCGAACCGGCGTTGCGTTGGAAGCTGTTCTGCAAGCAGATCATCGGAGTGGCCCAGACGTACAACGCGCGCAGCGTCATCTCGCTCGGCGCACTGCTCGCCGACGTGCCCCACCGCCATCCCACCCAGGTGCTCGGAACCGCGGTCGATCAGGAGATGATCGACGCGCACGATCTGCAACGCAGTCGTTACGAGGGTCCGACCGGAATCGTGGGTGTACTCAACGACGCCGCGCATCGCGCCGAGCTGTCGACGGCCTCGCTGTGGGCCGCCGTTCCCGCCTACGCCGCGCAGTTGCCGTCACCCAAGGCCGCCGCCGCGCTCATCGAGCGTCTCGCCGAGATCGTCGGTTGCGAGGCGCCCACCACCGCTCTCGACGCCCAACTCGACCGCTACGAGGAGGCGATCGACCAGATCATCGAGAGCGACCCCTCGATGGCCTCGTATCTCGAGCGGCTCGAGAACATGGACGACGACGAGGACGACGACTACGAGGACGACGACCAGTACTCGTACTCCGACGACGAGTCCGACGACCCCACCGACGATGTCATCGCCAGTGGACCCATCACGGAGGAGTCGCTCGACAGCGAGGCCTTCCTCGAAGAGGTCGAACAGTTCCTACGCAGTCAGCACGACGACTGAAATCAGGCGTCGCCGCGCCACACCGGATCGCGCGGAGCGTCGAAGGTGGCCACCATCGGCTCACCGGACATCGCCGCGAACGCCATCGGTCCCCACCACTGCACCCCCGCGGTCACCTCGGGCAACGAGTGCGGGTGGAACCACCCGATGTCGGCGGTCTCCAACGGATGACCGGACAGGTCGCCTCCGGTCGCCCGACAATGGAACAACAACATGTACATGCCGAAGCGACTGAAACCCATGCGCTGTCCGTCCACCACCCCGAGAAGGCGCAACGGCTCGCACCGGATGCCGGTCTCCTCGTGCACCTCCTTCACGGCCACCTCGCTGGGTGAATATCCGACGTCGGCCCATCCAGTGGGATAGAGCCACACGCCGGAATCGGGACGCTTCACCAGCAGGATCCGACCCTGATCGTCTCCGACGATGGCACCCACCGCCACCTTGGGGGTGACATACCCGGGGACTCCCTCGCCGATCGACTCCATCCATTCCTGAACGAAGTGATCCTGTTCGCGTCGCACCTCGAGCGCCTCGTCGGCCGCGGCCTTGATGTCGGCGGCCACGTGGAGGATCTCCTCGTAGCGCTCGCGTTCGTAGAGACTCTCGGTGAACCCCATGCCCGTTCGGGCGATGCCCGCCAACGTCTCGCTCCACCGCACCAGATCGCGCGTGAAATCGTTGGGCGTGGCCCCGGGAACGTCGTCGGACATGCCGAGAAACTAGTTCGTCACGACGCCAGCGTGAACAGGATGGCGCGTTCCACTTCCTGACGGTGGAACGGATCGATCAACTTCTCACCGTTCGACGTGCGCACGTAGAAGGCGTCCACCACCTCGTCGCCGATCGTCTGCACCGTGGCGTGCCGGATGTCGAGCCCGACCTCGGCCATGGCCTTGGTGACGCGATGGAGGATTCCGTGTTGATCGGGCGCGCGCACCTCGATGACGGTGGCGTTCGACGACGCCTCGTCGAAGAAGGTGACGCGCGGTGGCCCCAACTCTCCGGCCGAACGTCGCTTGCGTCGATAGGTCTTGGCTCTCTCGGCCAAGCGGTACTCGATCGCCAACTGTCCCTTCAACGCGCGCTCGAGGTTGGTGACGATCGGACCCCATTCGACGGGACCGTGCGCGGGCACGATCACGCGGAACTGCGACGCGGCCATTCCTTGTTCGTCCGAGTGGGCCTGCGCGCCCAGCACTCCGAGGCCGTGCAGGGCCAACACCCCGGCCACCTTGCTGAAGGTTCCCGGGCGGTCGGGGCTGACCACCGTCACCGAGTTCTCGTCGAATCCGATGGTGATCACGCCGCCGGCCATCATCTCCAACACCTCGGCGTCGGGGAAGAGTCGCCATTGGGCCTCTTCCACGTCGGCCCCGCCGAGCACCAGATGCACGCGGCGCACCAGATCGTTGACCAACTCGGCCTTCCACGATCCCCACGCCGCGGTGCCGGTGGCCAGACTGTCGGCCTCGGTCAGTCCGTGCAACAAGTCGAGCACCAGCGGCGAGCGCACCTCGTCGGCCACCGACATGATCGTCGCGCTGTCCGCGAGATCGCGACGCGTGGCCACGTCGGGAAGCAACAGGTGGTTCTTCACCAGCGAACAGATCACCTCGGTGTCGTCGGCGTTCAGTCCGAGACGGGGACCGATGCGTTGCACCAGGGCCACACCGACCTCGGTGTGATCACCGGGATATCCCTTGCCGATGTCGTGGAACAAGGCGCCCAACACCAACAAGTCGGGTCGCGCCACTCGATCGGCCCACGAGGCCGCGTTCGCCGTGGCTTCCCACAGGTGTCGATCGACCGTGAAGCGGTGATACGCGTTGCGCTGGGGCTTGCTGCGATTGGGTGCCCACTCGGGAAGCACCTTCACCCACAACCCCCGTTGGTCGAGTGCCTCGAGCACGGCGATGGCGTCGTGTCCGGTGAGCAGCAATCCGACCAGATCGTCGATGGCCCCCACCGGCCACGGAGACGGCATCGGCGGACACGACGTGGCCAAACGGTCGAGCGTCGGTCGGTCGATGCGGGCCTTGTGTCGCGCCGCCGAGGCGGCCACCCGCAACAACAGGGTGGGGTCGGTCGACGGATCGATGGTGTCGTCCAGATGCACCTCACCGTTGTGCAGGATGACCCCGGGTGCCAGATGTTGATCGGGAGCCGGCTTGGCTTTGGCCGACGCCACGCGGGCCCACACCTCGTCGCCCACCCACGCCACGGAGCGTCCGGCGTTGGACAGCGAGGCCACCAACGCGTCGGCGTTCTTGTAGCCGCACAAGGTGGCCACCGCGTCCTGATCCTCGAGGTGCATCACCTCGACCGCGCGACCTTGATGACGATGCAGGGCCACCCGCAGGGCCATCAACACGTCGCGACCGGCATCCAGTGCGGCACGGTCGGAACGCGAAATCTCCACACCGGCCGCTTCGGCCCAGAGCAACGCGTGGATGTCGCGAAGTCCTCCGTATCCCTCCTTCAGATTCGGCTCGAGAAGGAAGGCCACCTCGCCGTGCTCGCTCTGGCGCGCGCGAACGCGTCGCATCAGATCGGGAAGTCGCTGGTCGGCCGAGCTGCGCCAGGCCTTCAGCCCTTCGCGCGCCAACTCTTGGGCCAGATCGGCGTCACCGGCCAACAATCGCACGCTGAGCAGTGCGGTGGCCGAGTCCAATTCGGTTCGCGCCAACTCGATCGCCTGCTTCACCGTGGTGACCGAATGACCGAGCTTCGATCCGGAATCCCAGATGGGGTACCAGATCTTGGACGCCAGGTCGTCGACGTTCTTGGCGCCGTCGTGCACGAGCATCACGTCGAGATCGCTGAACGGAGCCAGTTCACCGCGTCCGTATCCGCCGACGGCGACCAGGGCACAGCGTTTGTTCGGCTTGACGGTCTCGTGTGCCGCGTCCCACAACTCGCGCAACCACTCGTCGGTGGCCGCGCACAACTCGCGGGTGAGCTTCACACCCCGCAGATTCGGGTCGCTCAGAACCTGACGGCGCCTCTCCATGACCTCAGTCTGTCGCAGAACTCCCGGTCGATGCCCGACCGAGTGTGAACGGAAGAATTCAGCTTGGTTCGGTTCGGCGACGACCGATGATCGTGGCCGCCTTCCACGCCCCCCACTCGATGCCCGGTTCGAGCAACGAGGGGTCGATGTCGGCCCAGGTGGCCGGAGCCAGACCGAAGACATCGTCGGGAAACGACCGACGGTCGAACTCGTCGCGCTCCACGGGTCGCGCACCGGCCGAGGCCAGCAGACGACTCACGGGTGCGGTGGCGGACCGCAACACCGCCAGCGGGTTGGACCGCTGTTGCTCGGCGTCGAGTTCGAGCAACTGCCGCAATCCGTCGATGGCGAGACGTTCCACCTCGGCCACCACCGACCGCCGGGACTCCTCGGTGACGGTGTCGAGGAGATCGTCGGCGAAGAGTCGATCGTCGATCAACCGCGTGGCCCAGGTCGCCGCCACCGCGGTGACGCTTTGGAGCAGACGGGCGGAGTAATCGTCCACCCGCCCATCCAATCAGATCGCGCCGATCACGGCGTGGTCGTCGTGGGAGCCTCGGTCGACGGTGCGGTGCTGGTGGTCGGCGCGTCGGTCGACGGTGGAACGGTGGTGGAGGGCGGGGTGACGGGCCTCAACATGATCGCCACCCGAACCAGGATGCGGCGGGCACGGTGCAGATCGTCGCGGTCGGGAAGCGAGGCGTCGCTGGGTTGCAGCAACGCGCGAGCCTCGGTGATCAGCAACAGTGCATCAGCGTTGCCCGCCGTGGTGGCCGCGATCTCCAATCGCGTGGCGATGGCCAGCATCTTCTGCACCGACGCCGCGATGCGCGCCTCGCGCACCCGGTTGAGTGCGTCGCGCACCACCTGACGCGGATCGGCGCTGGGATCGGCGACGAGTCGGTCCTTGGCCGCGTTCAGCACGACCAACAGCTCGGCCTTCACGTCGGCCGGCATGTTGGACGCTTCGACCGCGGCGATGACGCCGGCCAGCGTGAGGATGGCCTTGGCGGCCGGGGTCTCGTCCAACGCCTCACGAGCGAGACGGATGGCGTTCTCGAATTCCTCGCGGGTGGGCAATTCGCCCGCCTCGAGGGTGGCCTTGACGGCCTGCAACGCCGACGTCGCCGCGACGGCGGCCTCGCTGGCGTCGCCGGCGAGCAAGGCGATGGCCTGGTTCACCGCTCCCAACATCCGCTGGCGCTGCATCTCGCCGGGCACCTCGCCGCGGGCAGGAACCACGTCGTCGTCATCATCGTCGACCTCGTCCCCGACTCGCTCGCGCACCAACTTCGAGACGGCACGGAACACGTCGCGCACCTCGTCGAACGGCACGGTCTCGCCGGCTTCCACGCGCGACCGCAGGGCGTTCAACGTGCCCAACACGGCGTCGCGGGCCTCTCCGGCGGGAAGGGTCTCGAGCGCGGCGATGGCTTTCGAGACGTTGCTCAACAGGTCACCGCGAACCTGGTTGCCGTCGCGGCGGACCTTGTCGATGTCGAACGGGGGTTGGCCGGGAATCGACACCGACGAGTCGTCGCCGTCCAAGTCGTCATCGGAGTCGTCGCCGTCCGAGTCGTCATCGGATGAATCGTCGATCGACGTGGGCGGAGTCGACGGTGGGAACGACGGGCGCGAGGGAGCCGAGGACACCGGCGGCGTCGATGCGGAGGGGCGGGCGGCGCGCAGGGCGTTCTCGAGGGCCTTGCCGAGGGCCTCGAGATCGCGCGACTCGACGCGCTGACCCGAGGACAGTTTGGTGATCAACGCCTCGACCCGACCTCGCAGCTCCTGCTTCACGGACTCGGGGAGCGGTGACAGTCCGATGCGGTTGATGAGTCCGTTCAACTTGGCGAGCATCTCGGTGGTGCGCGACGAACCCGGCACCGTGGATCGCACCGGAGCCGGAACGCTCGAACCCGGAACACTCGTGGTGGGCACGCTCGACTCCGAGCCGCCGTCGCCCTGTTCGGAGTCGTCGCGGTCGTCGTCACCTCCCGAGGCGTGCACGGAGGACACGCCGAGGGCGAGCGGGGCGATCAGGATGGCCAAGGTGGGAAGAGCGAGTCGGCGCTTCATGGGAATTCCTTTCGGTGTGCTGGACGTGGGGATCAGGGGGCGATGGAGTCGAGTTCGGCCAATGCGTCGTCGATGACCTGCAAGTCGGCGTCGAGGCTGTCCAGATCGCTCTGGACCTCGTCGACCGCTTGGTCTCCCGACGTCACCGGGGTCGTCGGGGTGTCGGACACCACGGTGGCCGACGGGTCGGGGGTCTCCCCGTCGGGTGACTCGGTGCCGCCGCACGCCGAGACGAGCGATGCGAGAGCGATCGATCCGACGAGTAGGTGTCGGCCGCCGATGCGGTGAACGTGTGTGCGCATGAATTCTTCTCCTGAGTTGGCGGGCGAACCGGATCACACCCGCCGAAGTACGGATGTGTCACGACCCGGGGTGCGTCGTGGTTTGGGTTCGGGTCGATTCTCACCCTTTCCTTACCCGGGGCCCAGCGACTAAACCGTTGCCATGTCGTTCACGCTCGTGCTGGCCGGAGGCGGGGTCACCGGAATCGCCTGGGAAACCGGGGTCTTGCTGGGACTTCGTGACGAGGGAGTGGACGTTCGTTCGTGCGTCGACCGGGTGGTGGGCACTTCGGCGGGCTCGGTGGTCGGCGCCCAACTGCTCGGGGACACCGACATGGAGGACCTCTTCGCCGCCCAGGTCGCCGAGGAACACCACGAGATCCGACCCCACCTCGACCTCGACTTGTTGATGCGGGTGTTCGCCGTGATGGTCTACGCGGGCACCCAGACCGACGAACAGCGTCGCCACATCGGCGAGTTGGCCCTCGGGGCCGACACCGTGGACGAGCCCACCCGTCGACGGGTCATCGAGCATCGCCTGACCGGACTCGATTGGCCCGAGCGCGAACTGGTGGTGACCGCCATCGACGCGCACAACGGCGAATTCGTCACCTGGGATCGACACAGTGGTGTGTCGCTCGTCGACGCGGTGGCCTCGAGTTGCGCCGTTCCCGGTGTGTGGCCCTGCGTGACGATCGACGGTCGTCGCTACTACGACGGTGGGTTGCGCAACGGTGCCAACTGCTTCCTCGCGGGGGGATCCGACCGGGTGCTGGTGGTGGCACCCCGCATCGGCGGCCCGTCGCCCTCGATGGACGCCGAGATCGAACGCTTGCGTCACGACGGTACGACGGTGCATCTCATCGAAACCGACCGGGAATCAGTGGACGCCATCGGCCCCGACGCCCTCGATCCGTCGCGCCGTCCCCCCGCGGCCCTCCACGGTCGTCGCCAAGGACGACTTCACGCTCCACTGGTAGCCGCGCTCCTCGGCTGATCCGACCTCGTCACGCCACAGCCCCGTCCTAGGGTGACACCATGGGATTCTTCGAGAACCGACGACGCAAGGCCGCCGAACGCGAGCAGGCCCGGGCCGAAGCCGCTCGCGCGGCCGCCGCGCTCACGTGGCAACAGGAATCCGACGCCATCGATCGCATGCTCGAGGTGGTCCGCGACTGCCGCAACGGCAAAACCCACGAGCAATTCACCGATTCCTCGGACTACGGCTTCATGTTGAAAAAGGGCGAGTTCGCCATCGCCCATCTCGAGCAGGTCGGCTACATCGAGACCGTTCGCGCACCAACCACCTACAGCGGCGGATACGGCGGAGTCTCGTTCCCCTTGTTCGGCAAGGTGCGCATGAACACCGGTGCCATGCGGGGCCGGGCCACGCGCGGCGAGGAATCCATCACCATGACCGACCGCGGCAACGCTCTGGTCACCAACACCCGCATCATGTTCGCCGGCGCCAAACGCGCCAAGGAATGGCGATACGAGAAGATGCTCAGCGTCTCGCACCTGCCCGGTGGCATCACGATCTTCGCCATGAACACCGGCAAGCCCAGTGGTCTCGGCTACGGGGACGGACCCGCGGTGGAGGTTCGTTTCCGCCTCGAACTGGCGTCCGCCATGGCTCTGGGAACCCTCGACCGTTACGAATCCGAACTGGAGGCCGAAAGGGCCCATCATGACGCGGAGCGCCCCGCATGATGCGACGGCTGGCGCTCGTCGCCGTCGCGTTCACCGCCGTCGCCTGTTCATCGAACGACCCCTCGTCGACACCCGACAGCGCGCCCCCGTTCTCCACCACCATTCCCGCACCCGACAGTGACGGCGTGCTGCGTTTCGGGCTCCTGATTCCCCAGTCCGGAGACGGAGCGGTGCTCGGTGACCCCTTGGTGGCGGTGGCCGACGCCGCCGTTCGCGTCATCAACGAGGCCGGTGGCGTGCTCGGTCGTCCGGTCGAGTTGGTGATCGCCGACGAGGGCGCGGACTCCACCACCGCGGTGGCCTCCGTGGACGCACTGGTCAGCGACGAGGGCATCGACGCCCTGGTCGGTCCCCTGTCGTCCAACGTCGCGCTCGAGGTGTTGCCGCGACTCATCGAGTCGGGCGTGGCCGTGTGCTCCCCCGCCGCCACCGCGGTCTCGCTGGCCTCGTTCCCCGACGACGAACTGTTCGTGCGCACCACCGCCTCCGACGGACTCGCCAGTCAGGCCATCGCCCAACTGGTGGCCCAGACCGGGGTCACCAACGTGGTCGTGGCGCATCCCGACGATCCCTTCGGTCGCGATCTCTCCGATGCCGTCGTTCGGGCACTGTCGCTGCAGGGCATCACCATCGATTCACGGGTGCCGTTCAACCCCTCCGACGCCGACTACACCGAACGGGTGGCCGCGGTGGCCGAGTCGCAGCCCAAGGTGGTGGCCTTGGTGGGCGACGGCGAGAGCGGCGGGCGATTCCTGCGCGCCACCCTCGATGCGCTCGCGGACGTCACCGTCGTGGTGAACGACGCCCTCGCGAACGTCGATCTCTCCGACCGGCCCGATCTGGTGAACGACCCCACGCGGTCGGTCGTCGGGGTGGCCATCGACTCCTCGTCGGGACGCGACGATCTGATCCCGTATCTCGGTTCCGAACTCGTCGACGCGCCACCCTTGGCCGCCGCGCTCATCGACTGCTTCAACCTGCTGGCGTTGGCCGCCGACTTCAGCCGATCCGACGTCGGGGCCGAGTTCATGCCCCAGGTCATCGCCGCCAGCCGTGGTGGTTCGGCGTGTGCCACGTTCGCCGAATGCGCCGAGGTCATCCGGGCCGGATTGAACATCGACTACAACGGACCAACCGGAACCTTGTCACTGGACGCGAACGGCGACCCGTCGATCGCCACGTTCGTCACCTTCGGTTTCGACACCGACGGTCGCTCCTCGTATCGGGGCGGCCTGGGTGTGTTCAGCGCCCCGTGAACGACTAGAGCAGACCGACCAGCTCGGCCACCGGGGTGACAGTGCCGACGTAGAACGAGCCGAACTCGGCGTACACCGACGACGCCTCGTCGAAACGCATGGTGTACACCACGTCCTTCAGGTCGTCGGGGCGATTGGCGAACAACGTGACCCCCCATTCGAAGTCGTCGACTCCGGTGGAGCCCGTGACCACCTGCACCACACGGCCGGCGAACTTGCGACCACTGGTGCCGTGCTCGTGCATCAACTCCTTGCGACGCTCGTACGGGAGCGTGAACCAGTTGGCCTCCATGCCGCGCTTCTTGCTCATCGGATAGAAGCACCAGGCGTTCTTGCCCTCCGGTGGCAATTGCGGATACAGACGCGGCTGCAACATGGCCTCGGGCATGCCTTGGGCGTACTCACTCACCTCGGTCAGCGACACGTAGCTGTCCACGACCTCGCATCCCGCGCGGGAGACGGCGGACTGGAACGCGCGCAGCCGACGCCAATCCTTGGCCAGCGCCATGAACGCCGCGTCGGCCTTGTGGCCGAGCATGGCGATGGGGACCACCTGGGTGCCTTCGGCCTCGGCCTGCTTCACCGCGGCGATCAACGCCTCGGCGTCGAACAAGGGGGTGGGCTTCACGAACAGGTGCACGACGGCCAAGCCCACACTGGGGGTCATCGACCCGTCGGGCGCCGGGCCGGGAACGGAAGTGGGGGCGGCTTCGCTCATGAAAAAACCCTACCCCAGCATCGACGAATACTGCCGACCCGACGTCCCACGGGGCATCAGACTCTTCGATGACGGCGCGATCTGATGGCGACGCCTGACGCCAGCAGCATGACCCCGGTTGCCAGGATGATCACCAAGAGGTCCGACCCACCACCCGTCGCGGGCAAGATGTTCGGGTCGGGTGCGACATATCTGAATCGCTGCGCGAGCGTGGAGAATCTCCTCGAGTCGTACACGTGCACGTCGACCAATGATTCCGCCTGCGGTGGTGTCACGGCATGTATTTCGGTGTCCGACACGTAGGTCACCGACGTGGCGGGAATGTCACCGAATATCACATCGGTACCGGATCCGAATCCGGTACCTCGAATGACGACCGTCGTACCTCCCAGGGTCGTGCCCGAGCTCGGCGCGAGATCGCTCGCGTTGGAGCCGATGAACGTCTCGACGACTCCGGTGACCACCGCATAGTCCTGCGCACCTTCGACGTTGGGCGACCAATTGCCCATGAGCAAACGCGAGGGATTGCCGAATTTCACAATGGAGTTCGGCGCCGCCGCTCGACCACCGGGCAGCCAGACTCCGTCTTCGAGAACGGCGACACCTCGAATCGACTGGTCGTCATCGCCGTCGAAATCGCCCACGACGACCAATCGCCCGTCGTCGAGCAATTCCATGTCGTTCACACAGCCGTTGTCCAGATTGGTCGACGAGACTGCCGACCACCCACCGTTCGTGAAAACGAACGTCCCCGGACCCCGTGATCCCGAGCACGGAGCGACGAACACCCGACGCGACGAACCTGACCCGTCGACGAGAATCGATTGAGCGGGATACTCGAGGAACCCATCTCCGGCTCCGTCGGATCCCAGAGGATGCCAGGTCGAACCATCCCACCGAGCGACGTAATCAGCGGTCGGTAGACCCGCGAGATTCTCGAAGTCGCCCGCGATGTAAACGTCACCCCCGTCGACCACGACGTCGTTCACGACTCCGAAGTTGGAATAGTTCGGTAGAGCGGACCATGAGGTGCCGTTCCAACGAGCCAAACCGTTCACCTGAACACCACCGGCATTCTGGAAATAGCCACCAACGAAAAGGTCTCCGGTCGCGTCGACGGCCATCGTCGTCACGGTTCCGTCGAGTCCACTTCCCAGGGCCGACCACGAGGTGCCGTTCCACTTCACCACTCCCACCTCGTTGCCCGCCGTCAACGAAACATCACCACCCGCATAGACGATCCCTGAGGGATCGACCACGATGGAATGAACGAAAGAGATCGAAGCGTTGTCGTTGTACAAGGCTCCGTTGTTGGAACCGTTGTCTCCGAGAGCACGCCAACTCGTGCCGTCCCACGCCACGATTCCGTCCGCAGTCGGGATCCCCGCGGCATCGAGGAACATCCCGCCCATGTAGAGCCAGCCGTTGGTTCCGACCGCGACAGTGCGCACCATTGCGTCGAAGGCCTCGGACGGGCCGACGAAACGCCAGGCCGGCAGAACACTTCGACGGTTCCACGTGTACCGATAACTACGCGAGGCCGTGGTCGTCCCCACCGGCGCTACCACCCGGACGTCGGAAAGTCCGACACGACCCGGGGGCGCGATGACCTCGATCTCGGTCTCGTTGAGAACGTCGATCTCCGCCTCCACCCCACCGATATCGACTCGGATCACGTCCGAGAAGTTCGCCCCGCTCAACGTGACTCTCGTTCCGCCTCGCCACGTACCACTGACCGGGGACACCGAGTCGATTCTCGGGGCCACGGGTACGTACACGGGAAGCGAAGTGGTCGCCGTCCCCGAAGCCGTGGTGACGACGATCGTCGCGGTGGTGGACGAGGTTCGAGGTGTGGTGAAACTAATCGCTGTCGGTGACTCGACCTGGTGTTGCACCACTTGACCCGAGAAGACAACGGATTGCACGTTTTTGAACGACGTTCCTATCACCTCGAGATACTGACCTCCCGCTGAACTCACCGATGGGCGCGATGTGAAGGAGATAGTCGGTGCTGGAACGGGACGATACGTGTGGAATCCGGATGCTTCAGCGACTGCGTGGACAACGGTGCCACTCTCGGCCGCCGCGAATGCCAGCCAGCCGAGGGCCGTGAACTGTCCGGGCGCCCACGTGAGACCACCATCCGAGGACACTCTCGGGACGGTTCCGTAACTCGTCGCGATCAACGTCGAACCATCACCCGACACCGTCCCCACGGCCAATTGGTTCACGAAGGACGCTCCAACACCGGTGGCGGCCTGGAAACTGATGCCACCGTCACGAGAGAAAAAGGCTCCGACCCCCGGTTGCTCGTACGAGACCACGCCGAGGACGACCGATCCGTTCGTCGAGGTGGAGACCGACGTGAAGTTGTGGGTCCCCGCACCCGAGAGAACGGTCCACGTCGAGCCATTATCGGTGGATTTGGACAGAGAACCGAACCGGGAGGCGTACATCGTTCCTCCATCACCGCTGACCGCAACCGAGTTCCATGGAGCCGCCGACGCCGTCGTGACCCAAGACGCCCCGCCATTCGTGGACACCAACAGCGACATCTGGTTCGAGGGTCCTCCCGTGACGAGAATCCTCTGACCGTCGTCGGACATGGCCAGATAGGGGTACTCATCAGTAGTGCTCGACAACAGGGTGGACCAGGTTTGTCCCTGGTCGATCGATCGTCTCACCGTGTACGTCGAGCCGAGATACCCCGAGGCCACGATGACCTGACCATTCGCCGAAACGTCGACGGACATCCACTGTTGGACGGCCGACGATGCGATCTCCGACCACGACGTCCCACGATTGGTCGTGATGCGCAGTTTCGAACCCTGGGAGGAGAAGTCGCGTCCCCCGACCGCCACCTCGCCCGAGGCACTGGTGGCCACAGATCGCCACCTTCCGGTGAGGCTCGCCCCCTGGTGCACCTCGGTCGGCGGAACCGCCGACGCCGGATCGACGACGCCGATCACCGAACCACCCGACATCAGGGACACGACCAACACCAGACGGAACCAGCGACCACGTTGCATGACCCAACACTAGGTAGCGGTCGTCAGTTCGGTGAATACCGGACCAGTCGACGATCGCGGGCGAACCCGTACAGCGTGAGGCCCGCTCGGAGAGCAGTCTGCACGGCCAGGGCGGTGGGTGCACTCACGGACACGACCGTTCCGAATCCGGCGGCCCAGGCTTTCTGCACCATCTCGAAACTGGCCCGGCCGGACACGAACAGTCCGAGATCGTGCG
>VFQT010001088.1_pt1 | contig 34997 bp, 38 predicted proteins | sample 3512381 | NCBI WGS metagenome assembly VFQT01 (sample SAMN10412376, study PRJNA504923) | tailings metagenome | isolation source: Relicate 2 Philex TSF3 active mining site | place: Philippines: Tuba, Benguet | collected 2017-08-29 | reverse complement strand
TGACGATCGGGGCCTGGTTCGGCCGGAAGAGGTTCTGGTAGATCCAGATCGGCAGCGTGGTGATGCCCGGGCCCGCGGTGAACGTCGTCACGATGATCTCGTCGAAGGACAGGCCGAAGGCCAGGACGCCGCCCGCGACGAGGGCCGACCGCATCATCGGGAAGGTGACCAGCCGGAACGTCGTCCACGGGCCGGCGCCCAGATCGGCGGACGCATCCTCCAGGTTGACGCCCATGCGCCGCAGCCGGGCGAGGGCGTTGTTGTAGACCACGACGATCGTGAACGTGGCGTGGCCGAGGATCAGAGTCAGGAAGGTCAGCCCGCCCAGGTAGGACGTGAACACGTTGTTCAGCGCGATGCCCGTGACGATGCCGGGCAGCGCGATCGGCAGGATGATGAGCAGCGACACCGAGTCCTGGCCGAAGAACCGGAAGCGCGACAGGGCCAGTGATGCGAGCGTGCCCAGCACGAGCGCGATGGCCGTTGCGACCAGGCCCAGCACGATGCTCGTGACGATGGCATCCCGCACCCCGTCGTTGTCGACAGCCCGCTGCCACCACTGCAGCGAGAATCCCTGCGGGGGCCACGAGAGCGTCTCGCCCGCGTTGAACGAGTTGATCAGCACGACGGCGAGCGGGACGTACACGAAGGCGAAGACGATGATCGAGATGACCCCGAGGACGATCTTCGTGCCGCGGCTGGTGGTCATAGGTTCTCCAGCGCTCCGGACCGGCGCACGGCGGCGAGGTAGATCAGCACGATGATCACCGGAATCGTGGCAAACGCCGCGGCGAACGGCAGGTTCGTGACGTAGTTCTGCTGCACGACGTTGCCGAGCATCTGCACCTTGCCGCCCACGATCTGAGCGGTGATGTAGTCGCCGAGGCTGAGGGAGAAGGTGAAGATGGATCCCGCCACGATCGAGGGGAAGATCAGCGGGACGACGACGCTGCGGAAGGTGCGCCAGGACTTCGCACCGAGGTCGGCGGACGCATCGAGCATCGAGTTCGGGAGCCGACTGAAGCCCGCGTACACCGGCAGGATCATGTACGGCAGCCACAGGTAGGTCAGCGTGATGATGATGCTCAGCAGCCCGAATCCGGGGCCGCCGAGACCGAACGGCGACAGGAACCACGCCACCACGCCGTTCTCCGGGCTGAGCATGGCGCGCCAGGCGTAGACCTTCACCAGGTAGCTGGCCCACAGCGGCGTCAGGATCATCGCGACGAGCAGGGGCTGACAGCGCTTCGACGCCACGCGCGACATGAAGTAGGCCAGCGGCACCGCGAGCAGCAGGCACAGCACGGTGACGGCGAGGGCGATGCCGATCGTCCGGGCCATCACCTGCAGGTAGGCGGGGGTGGTGAAGGCGTCGATGAAGTTCTGCAGGGTGAAGGTGCGCTGCAGCGCACCGGTGAAGCCGTCGACCGTCCAGAAGGCCGTGAGGAACAGAGCGGCGAGGGAACCCAGGTAGACGACGATCAGCCACGCCATCGGCGCACCCAGCAGAGCCACGAGCCGTGCTCGCGGATGCCGGTAGCCGAATCCCCCCTTGGGGGATGCGACCACTGCTGTCGTCATAGGTTCCCTCGCCGCTACTCGTTCACATCAGAGCTACGAGCTCCCTGGACTAGGAGCGGAGCTCCGACCATGCCTTCGACCACTCGGCGTACGGCACGCACTTGACGTCCGTACGACCGTCGAGGCACTGCTCGGTCGGGGTGTTCCAGTAGTAGACGTCCTCCCAGTAGGCGGTGTCGCCTGCGTGGAACTTCGTGCAGTGCTCCGGATCGGCCGTGAGATCGCACGCCTTGGAGTTGGCCGGCGCCTCACCGAACCACTCGGCCGCCTGGGCGTTCGTCGCGGGCGACGCCATCCAGTCGAGCCACTTGTAGGCGCAGTTCAGGTTCGGGGTGTCCTTGGCGATCATCCAGGTGTCGGACCATCCCGTCGCACCCTCCTTGGCCTTCGTGGAGCCGACGACCGTCGGGTCGAGGCCGTTCACGATCACCTGCCACGACGTCGCGCCGGTCATCGTCCCGGCGTTGACGGCGTCGATCTGCTTGAGGTAGTCGCTCCAGTACTCGCTGACGAGGCCCTTCTGCTTCTTCAGCAGCTCGATCGCTGCATCGAACTGGGTCTGGTCGAGCGCGTAGGGATCAGTGATGCCCAGATCGGGCTGGGTGGCCATCAGGTACACGGCCGCATCCGCGATGTAGATCGGGGAGTCGTACGGTCCCACGCCACCGGCAGCCGGAGATCCCTCGTCGAACATGATCGACCAGGAGTCGACGCTCTCGCCGAGCTTCTCCTTGTTCCAGATCAGCAGGTTGGCGCCGCGACCGTGCGGAACACCGTAGGAGGTGCCGTTGACGGTGTTGTGCGACCTGTTCTTCAGGTCCGGGAAGATGTCGGCGTAGTTCGGCACGAGGTCGAGGTTCACCGGCTGGATGTTCTCGCCGTAGATCAGGCGAAGGGATGCATCGCCCGAGGCCGAGACGACGTCGTAGCCACCGCCCTGCATGAGCTTGACGGCTTCGTCCGAGGTTCCGAACGTCTTGACGTCGACCTGGCAGCCGGTGGCCTCCTCGAAGGGGGTCACCCAGTCGACTGCCGGGTCGGTCGAGCCGTCCTCGGCGTATCCGGGCCACGCGAGGACGCTGAGCTTGCCCTCCCCGTCACCCACCGGCCCGGCGAAAGGCTCACCGCCGGGAGCAGCACCTGCCTCGGTGCTGCTGTCGGACCCTCCGCCGCATGCGGCGAGGACCAGCGCCGCCGCCGAGGTGGCGACGACGATCTTGAGCAGACGCATGGATGGCATCCGCTTCCTCCTGTTCTCCAAGGGCGACGTGAGCGGGCGCTCGCGTCGGGGTCATCACGTCGGGTCGGCCACCTGGTACTCGTGCTGCGGATCCCACGACAGGCACACCGTCTGCCCGCGCAGGTGGCTGAGGTCATGCGAGCCGTCGGTGTTCTGGCGCACCGCCATCAGGGATCCGCCTGTGGCGAGGTCGACGACGAAGCGCGTCGACATGCCGACGTAGATCACCTCGCGCACGGTGCCGTTGAGGCGATGGTGGGCATCGGGCACGGGTGAGTCACCCGCATGCACGTGGATCTTCTCCGGTCGCACCGACCACGTGCCCGAGCGGCCGAGGACGAGCTGGGCCGCGGCCGGGTCGAGCAGGTTCGAGGTGCCGACGAAGCCGGCCACAAAGGTCGTCGCCGGATGCTCGTACACATCGGTGGGCGTGCCGAGCTGCTCGATGCGTCCGTTGTTGAAGACGGCGATGCGGTCGGACATCGTCAGGGCCTCGTCCTGATCGTGGGTCACGAAGACGAAGGTGATGCCCACCTCGCGCTGGATCTCCTTCAGCTCGACCTGCATCTGCTCGCGCAGCTTGAGGTCGAGGGCGCCGAGGGGCTCGTCGAGGAGGAGGACGCGAGGACGGTTGACGAGGGCGCGCGCCAGGGCCACGCGCTGGCGCTGGCCGCCCGACAGCTGGGACGGCGAACGCTCCTCGTACCCGGACAGCCGCACGGAGTCCAGCGCCGCGCGGGCGCGATCGGTGCGCTCGCCCTTGGGCACCTTCTTGACCTTCAGCCCGTACTCCACGTTCTCGAGCACCGACATGTGGGGGAACAGGGCGTAGTCCTGGAACACCGTGTTGACGTCGCGCCCGTAGGGGGGCACCTGAGTCACGTCGATGCCCGCGAGCTCGATCGTGCCCGCGTCGGGACGCTCGAACCCGGCGATCATGCGAAGCACGGTCGTCTTGCCGGAGCCGGAGGGCCCCAGGAGGGTCAGGAACTCGCCGTCGATGACGTCGAGGTCGATCCGGTCGACGGCGATGACATCGCCGAAGTGCCGGCTCAGCCCGCGCAGGCGGATCGCCACCGTCTCCGTCATGCTCGCCCTTCTCGCCTTCTCGCCGCCCAACCCCCCGCCACAGCCACGTGCCGAGGGGGCGACGGTAGCGCCTGGGGGTGCTTTCATGCGCGATCCCGGGAAATCGATGCGCAGATCGTTACCGATTCGTGGTTTCGCGACGCAATCCGCAGCCTTTGAGCGCGGGTGACGGACGGACTTGCCTTCCGCCCCCTGGATCCCCTAACTTAGGCGAGCCTAACCTAATGCGAAGGAGATCGTCCGTGCTCGCGAACTACCTCATCGGACTGCGCGAGGGCCTCGAGGCGGCGCTCATCGTCGCCATCCTGGTGGCCTACCTCGTCAAGCTGGACCGGCGCGAGGCCCTGCCGCGGCTGTGGGCGGGGGTCGGAGCCGCCGCCATCGCGTCCGTCGGTGTCGCCCTCCTGCTGCAGCTCGCGAGCGAGAGCCTGTCCGAGCGGGCAGCCGAGGCCTTCGCGGGCGTCATGAGCCTGATCGCCGTCGGCCTGATCACCTGGATGATCTTCTGGATGGCCCGGCACGCCCGCCAGCTGAAGGCCCACCTGCACGGCGAGGTCGACAGGTCGCTCGAGGCAGGGGCCTGGACCCTGGCCATCGTCGCGTTCCTGGCCGTCGTGCGCGAGGGCCTGGAGACGGCGCTGTTCCTGTGGACCGGGATCACCGCCGTCGGCGCAGCCAGCACGGCCGTCACGGGCGCAGTGCTGGGACTCGTGACGGCCGTCGCGATCGGATTCGTCGTCTACCGCGGCATGGTGCGCCTGAACATGAGCCGCCTGTTCACCTGGACGGGCGCCGCACTCGTCATCGTCGCCGGCGGCATCCTGACCTACGCCGTGCACGAGTTCCAGGAGCTCGGGTGGCTGCCGGGCGAGGATGCCACGGCCTTCGACATCACCGCGACGATGGCACCGGACAGCTTCGTCGGCACCCTGCTGCGCGGCGCGCTGAACTTCCGCCCCGAGATGAACTGGGTCGAGGTCGTCGCCTGGCTCGCCTACGTCGTGCCCACCATGGTGCTGTACCTGCGTGTCATCAACCGCAGGTCGGCGACACCGCAGACCACGGGCGCGTCACCCGAGGCCGTCACTGCGCAGCAGCGGTAGGCGCGTCGACGTCAGAGGAGTCGACCGCTGCCGCGCACTCCCACGACCACCTGGTCGCCCGGGCGCACCCCGCCCGTGCCCAGGACGCGGATCCGCACGGATGTGCCGTCGACGAGACGGACGTCGACCATGCTGTCGTGGCCGTGGTACGTCACGTGAGTGACCTCGCCGACGACGTCATCCGGCCGCTCGGCGGCCACGACGGTGAGCTGCTCCGGGCGCAGCGCCAGACGCTTCGCTGATCCGTCCGCATCGCCGAGTGATCCGTCATGGGACACGCGGCCCAGCGCCGTCGTCACGTGGTCCGGTCCGCGGTCGAGCACGGGAAGCAGGACGACCTCGCCGAGGAACGCGGCCACCCCGAGGTCGCCCGGATGCTGGTAGAGCTCCTCGGGAGTGCCCTGCTGCACGATGCGGCCGTCGACGATGAGGGCCACCTCATCAGCCAGGGAGAGTGCCTCTCCCTGATCGTGGGTCACGAGGATCGCGGTCGTGCTGGTGATCCGCAGCAGCTCGCGCACCTCGGCCGCGAGGTCTGTGCGGAGTCCGGCGTCGAGAGCGCTGAAGGGCTCATCGAGCAGGACGACGTCCGGTCGTGGAGCCAGGGCTCGGGCCAGGGCGACCCGCTGCTGCTGGCCGCCCGACAGCTCGTGCGGCGACCGGTCAGCCATGTCCGACAGGCCGACCATCTCGAGCATCTCGGCGACGCGTTCACGGGTGGGAGTCCCGTCGGCGAGGGTCCGGCGCGGAAGGCCGAAGCCGACGTTGCGTGCGACGCTCAGGTGCGGGAAGAGGGAGCCGTCCTGCGTGACGATGCCGATGCCTCGCCGCTCGGGAGGCAGGCACACCCCAGGGCCGTCCACCACTCGCCCACCCAACGTGATCGTTCCGGACGTCACGGGGACGAATCCGGCGATGGCGCGCAGCAGAGTGGTCTTGCCCGAGCCGCTCGCACCGATGATCGCCAGGAGGGCACCCGACTCGGCACTGCACGTGGCCCCGCGCACGACGGGAGGTCCGCCGTAGCCGACGACGAGATCGCGAACGTCGACGGAGGTCATGCCGCCACCCCCGTGCGCGACGTCAGGGACGCGTGCACCATGTCGCCATCCTCCCCCGTCGCCGTGGCCGGGCTGCGGCTGCCCAGCCAGCGGCTCAGCAGCCAGGCGGGCACCGCCGCCACCGCGATGAGCCCGAGCGCGTAGGGCGCTGCGGCACCGAAGGCCTCCGCCTCCGTGCGCGACCACAGGCGCGTGGCGAGGGTCTCGAATCCGGTGGGCCTGAGCATCAGCGTCGCCGGCAGCTCCTTCATCGCCGTCAGCAGCACCAGGAGCCCGCCCGCGGCGACTCCGGGCCACGCCAGCCGACCCGTCGTCGTCCACCAGGCAGCGACCGGGCCGCGACCGAGCGAGCGAGCGACCGACTCCAGATCCGGCGGCACGGCGGCGACCGACGACCTCGTGGCACCGATCGCCTTGGGGGCGAAGAGGACGGCATACGCGAAGGCCAGGGTCGCGAGGGTCTGGTACGCGACCGGCAGCACGGCCAGGGTCAGGAACACCAGCGAGAGTCCGACGACGACTCCCGGGAGTCCGTGGCTGACGAAGGCACCGGCCTCCAGCGACCGAACCCACCGGCCGGTGTAGCGGGCCGCCACCACTCCGATCGGGACGGCGATCAGCAGTGCCAGCACCGCCCCCATCGTCGAGGACGTGACCGATCCGGCGACGGCGCCGAGGAACGCCGACGGATCGAAGGCCCGGCGCTGGCTGCTCATCAGCTGGTAGCCGATCGAGGCGAGCGGCAGGACGAGGGCGAGTCCGGTGACCAGGAGCAGCCAGGCCAGGCCGAGGGCCCGGCCGACGCCGCCGAGCGGCGTCGGCTCGACCGGCCGGCCCGTGCCCGGGCCGATGCGCCACCGGGCCGCACGTCCACGCGCGCGCGCCTCCGCCGCCACGAGGACGAGGGCGAGCACGACGAGCAGGACGGCGAGGACGGCGGCGGCCGTGCGGTCGAACGATGCGCGATAGGACGCGTAGATGACCCGGGTGAAGGCGTCGACGCGGAAGATCGACACGGTGCCGAACTCCGCGAGCGTGTAGAGGGCGACGAGCAGCAGCCCTGCTCCCGCGGCGGGCCAGGCCATCGGGGCGACCACGCGACGGATCACCGCGGCACGGGTCAGGCCCATGCTGCGCGCGACCTGCTCCGGACCTGCGTCCATTCCGCGCAGCGTCGCGATCAGCGGGATGCAGACATACGGGAACGTGCACAGCGACATCACCAGGGCCGCGGCCCAGATCCCGTCCATGCCGGGGAACAGCGCGATCCACGCGTATGCCGCGACGTAGGACGGCACGGCGAGCGGAAGTGCCGTGAGCACCATGAACGTGCGCGTGAGCGGGATGCGCGTGCGGCTCAGGAGCCATGCCGTAGGAGCAGCGAGAACGAGAGCACCGACAGCCACAAGCCCGACGAGCACCACGCTCGTGAGCACGGTGTCGAGAGTGCGCGTGCGCCACAGGGCCGCCCACGCGGCATCGCCGGCATCGAGAACCCGCACCAGCAGGTAGACCAGCGGCAGCGCCAGCACCACGACGCCGACCGCCGCTGCAGCCGCGAGGGCCAGCGGTGGTCGGCGGGAAGTGGTCCGATTCACAGCGCGGTCAGCCTAGGTGAGGCCGACCTCCTGGAGCATCGCCAGCGTGCCCGGAAGATCCTCGAGTTCGGCCAGCGCGATGTCCGGCCCCTGCAGGTCGGCGAGCGGCGGGATGCCGTCCGGTGCGGCGACACCCTCCACCAGCGGGTACTCCCAGCTCTGGTCGACGAACCACTGCTGCGTCTCGGGCGTGAGCATCCAGGTGAGCAGCTGCGCGGCGCCCTCGGCGTTGTCGGCGGGGGTCAGGACGCAGGCACCCGCGACGTTCACGAGCGCACCGGGATCGCCGGGCTGGGCGAAGGCGATCTGGACGTTGAGATTCTCCGCGCCCACCTCAGCGGCCTTCTGGTACCAGTAGTAGTGGTTGATCAGGCCGAGCTTGGCCTCACCCGCGTCGACGGCATCGCGGATCAGCGAGTTCTTCTCGTACGTCTGCACCTCGTTGTCGACCATGCCCTGCAGCCACTCGCGGGTGGCCTCATCGCCCTGCGAGACGCGCATGGCGGTGACGAACGCCTGGAAGGATCCGTTGGTCGGCGCGATCGCCACCTGTCCCTTCCACTTCGGATCCGTGAGGTCGAGGACCGAGGTGGGTACGTCCTGCTCCGGCACCTGCGTGGGGTCGTACGCGATGACCCGCGCGCGACCGGTGATGCCCGTCCAGGTGCCGTTCTCACTGCGGTACAGGGCCGGCACCGCATCGGCGGCGGCCGCGGGAAGCGGTGCGCACATGCCCGCGGCGTCGAGCGCCCCCATCGCCCCGGCGTCCTGCCCGAAGTACAGGTCGGCGGGCGAGGCGTCGCCCTCCTCGATCAGCTGGGCCGCCAGCTCGGCCGTGTCGCCGTAGCGGACGTCTACGGCGACCCCGGTCTCGGTCGTGAACCTCTCCAGCAGAGGGGCAACGAGGTCCTCCGAGCGTCCGGAGTAGACGATGACAGCGGATTCGGCGAGGGGAGCCTCGGTCACGGCGGCGGACCCGGCGGCCGCGGCGTCGCTCGGAGCGGTCGCGCCGTCAGCGGGGTCGGACGAGCCGCTGCAGGCGGCGAGCAGGAGGGCGGCGGGAACGACGGCGGCGAGCAGGCGTGCGGGGCGATGCATCGATGTCCTCTCGGCAAGTTAGGTGACCCTAACCTAACAGAGGGTTGCCTTACTCGGTCAAATCCCGCGTCGCTGCGGCGTCCGGGAGCGGGAGGTACGCCGACAGGTCCGATCGCTCCCCGCTCGCGCGCACCCGGCCCGAGGCCACGGCGTCGGTCCAGGACACAGAGCCGTCCGCGAGGGCCAGCCAGGTGTCGGCGTCCGTCTCGACCACCGCGGACGGAGTGCCGCGACGATGGGTGCTTCCCGCGACCGCCTGCACCGCGGCGTAGGGCGGCACGCGCACCTCGACCGAACGCCCGGGAGCCGCCTCCTGCAGCCGGGCGAGCGAGGCCTTGACCCGCGCGCGGACCTCCGGGTCGACCGGCACGCGCTACGCGTCCAGGACGGCCGGGAGGGTGCCCTCGTGGACCGCGCGCAGCTCATCGAGCGGCACGGCGAACAGGTCCGACACCTGCAGCACCTGCGTGCCCTCGGGGTGTCCGGCATCGGGACCGAGACCGGAGTCGACGACCCCGATGCGGTCCGCCGGCAGCTGGCGCGCCGCGCACATCTCGGTGAAGCGCAGCTCCTCACTGCGCGGCACGACGACGACCGCGCGACCTGCGGACTCGCTGAACAGGAGGACGAACGGATCGATGCCGTCGGGCACCCAGCACCGTGCGCCGACTCCCGAGCGCAGGGCCATCTCGACCAGGGTCTGCGCGACACCTCCGTCGGACACGTCGTGCGCAGCCGTGAGCATGCCGTCACGGGAGCCGGCGACGAGGATCTCGCCGAGGAGCCGCTCGCGCGCGAGGTCGACCCGCGGCGGCAGGCCGCCCAGGTGACCATGCACGTGGTGCGCCCACTCGCTGCCGCCGAACTCGTCACGGGTGTCGCCCAGAAGGTAGATCAGCTCACCGTCAGGGCCCCATGCCATGGGCGTACGGCGGTCGACGTCGTCGATGACTCCCAGGACGCCGACGACAGGCGTGGGCAGGATCGCGACGTCGCCCGTCTGGTTGTAGAACGACACGTTGCCACCGGTGACCGGGATGCCGAGGTCGAGGCAGCCGTCGGCGAGACCGCGCGTCGCCTCCGCGAACTGCCACATCACCTCGGGGTCCTCAGGTGATCCGAAGTTGAGGCAGTTGGTGACGGCGAGCGGGATCGCACCTGTCGCGACGACATTGCGGTAGCTCTCCGCCAGCGCCAGCTGAGCACCGGCATAGGGATCGAGCTTGGCGAAACGGCCGTTGCAGTCGGTCGACACCGCGACACCGCGTCCGGTCTCCTCGTCGACCCGCACCATGCCGGAGTCCTCCGGCTGCGCGAGGACGGTGTTGCCGAGGACGTAGCGGTCGTACTGCGCCGTGACCCATGCCTTCGACGCGAGGTTCGGAGCACCCACGAGGTCGAGCAGAGTCGCCCGGAGCTCGTCCGGACTCGACGGGCGCGCAAGGGCGTCCGGGGTGTCAGCCTGCAGCGCGTCCTGCCACGACGGCCGGTGGAACGGACGCTCGTACACCGGCCCCTCGTGCGCGACGGTGCGCGGCGGGACGTCGACGATGCGCTCGCCGTGCCAGTCGATGGTCAGCCGGCCCGAGTCAGTGACCTCGCCGATCACCACCGCCTCGACATCCCACTTGCGGCACTTCTCCAGGAACGCGTCGAGGTTCGCGGGTGCGACGATCGCGCACATCCGCTCCTGCGACTCGCTCATCAGGATCTCCTCCGGCGACAGCGTCTGGTCGCGCAGGAGCACGCGGTCGAGCCACACGTGCATGCCGCCCTCGCCGTTCGAGGCGAGCTCGCTCGTCGCGCACGAGATGCCCGCGCCGCCGAGATCCTGGATTCCCTCGACGAGACCGGCGTGCAGCACCTCCAGCGTGGCCTCGATCAGGAGCTTCTCCATGAACGGGTCGCCGACCTGCACGCTGGGCCGCTTGGCCGGCCCGTCGGCGTCGAACGTCTCCGATGCCAGCACCGACACCCCGCCGATGCCGTCGCCGCCGGTGCGCGCACCGTAGAGCACGACGAGGTTGCCGACGCCGCGTGCGCTCGCGAGGTGGATGTCCTCGTGGCGCATGGCCCCGATGCACAGGGCGTTGACCAGCGGATTGCCCGCATAGGACTCGTCGAACACGACCTCGCCGCCGATGTTGGGCAGGCCGAGGCAGTTGCCGTACCCGCCCACGCCGGCGATCACTCCGGGCAGCACGCGCTTGGTGTCGGGGGCGTCGAGCGGACCGAACCGCAGCGGGTCCATCACGGCGATCGGGCGAGCGCCCATCGACATGATGTCGCGCACGATGCCGCCCACTCCCGTGGCGGCACCCTGGTACGGCTCGACGTAGGAGGGATGGTTGTGGCTCTCGACCTTGAAGGTGACCGCCCAGCCGTCGCCGATGTCGACGACGCCGGCGTTCTCGCCGATGCCGACGAGCAGGGCATCGGTCTCGGGCTTCTTCTCGCCGAACTGGCGCAGGTGGACCTTGCTCGACTTGTAGGAGCAGTGCTCGCTCCACATGACCGAGTACATCGCCAGCTCGGAGCTGGTGGGGCGCCGTCCGAGGATGTCGCGGATGCGCTGGTACTCGTCGGGCTTCAGGCCGAGCTCGGCGTACGGCTGCGCATGGTCGGGGTCGTCGACGGCCTGCTGGACGGTGTCGATCGTCATGACGCGGCCACCAGCGAGGTCAGGACCGACGTGAAGAAGCCGAGTCCGTCCGTCGAGGGCCCGGTGAGCGGCTCGACCGCGTGCTCCGGATGCGGCATGAGGCCGACGATGTTGCCGCGGGCGTTGCTGATGCCGGCGATGTCACGTCGGCTGCCGTTGGGGTTGACCTCCAGATAACGCGCGACGACACGGCCCTCCGCCTCGAGCTCGTCGAGGGTCCGCTCGTCGGCGACGAAACAGCCCTCGCCGTTCTTCAGCGGGATGACGATCTCCTGGCCGGGGGCGAAGTCGCGCGTCCAGTCGGTGTCGGTGCGCTCGATGCGCAGGCGCTGGTCGCGGCACACGAAGTGGAGGGAGCCGTTGCGCGTCAGGGCGCCGGGGAGAAGGTGCGACTCGCACAGCACCTGGAATCCGTTGCAGATGCCGAGCACGGGGAGCCCGCCCTGCGCTGCGGGCACCAGGCTCGTCATCACGGGAGCGAACCGGGAGATGGCCCCGCACCGCAGGTAGTCGCCGTACGAGAAGCCCCCCGGGAGCACGACAGCGTCGACCCCCTTGAGGTCGTCGTCGCCGTGCCACAGGGCCACCGGCTCGCCCCCCGCGATGCGCACGGCCCGCGCAGCATCGCCGTCGTCGAGCGTGCCGGGGAAGGTGACGACGCCGATCCTCACTGCTCGACCCGCATCGTGAAGTCCTCGATGACCGGATTGCTCAGGAGCTCGCCGGCCAGCTTCTCCATCAGGGCCAGGCGATCACCCTCGAGGACGCCGTCGACGTCGATGGTGAACTGCTTGCCCTGGCGGACGTCGGTGACCCCGTCGAGGCCGAGGCGGCCGAGCGCACCCTGGACTGCACGGCCCTGAGGGTCGAGGATCTCCGGCTTGAGCATGACGTCGACGATGACGCGGGCCACGGGCACTCCAGGGCATTGGGCATGGATCGGGGGGTGCGTGCGCGGGGAAGGTGTCCAGTCTATCGACCGAGAGACAGACCCGGAGTTCGGTACGGTCCGGCCATGGGCAGCCGCAGCTACGACCTGTTCTGGGGCTCGGTCCTGCGGGCCACGACGGTCTCGCACCGCGCTCTCCACACGGTGTCCGGAGGCCGACTGGGTCGGCGCTTCCCCGGCGGAGCGCAGGTCGTGTGGATCACGACCCTCGGTCGGCGCTCCGGTGAATGGCGCACGACACCCCTGCTCGCCGGTCGCGATGGTGCTGACTGGGTCATTGCCGGGTCGAACGCAGGGCAGGAGCGCGTGCCCGCATGGGTGTTCAACATCCGCGCGCACCCGCAGGGCTCACTGCAGGAGGGCGACACCAGCGTCGACGTGACGTTCACCGAGGTGCACGGCGACGAGGCAGCACGGCTCTACGGGCTGCTGGAGCAGGGGTGGTCGGCCTACCGGATGTACCGACGCAACATCCAGCGCGACATCCCGGTGTTCCGGGTGTCGGTGCGCGCGTAGGCGCCTGGCTGCTGGCTCGGATACGACACGCGCTGAGTCAGGGGAGGATGTCGAAGGGGCGACCGTCGAGGCCCCTGAGCACGCCGAAGTGGCGACGGTCCAGCGTGGCGATTCGGCGCGTTCGGTAGCGATCTGCAAGAACGACGATCGAGGCATCCGTCAATCCCACTCGCTGGTCGGCGAACTGCTCGATCAGTCGAGCACAGGCCAGCAGATCCGACGACCCGAGCACGGCCAGGTCATAACCCCCTGACGCCAGCTCCTCCAGCATGCGAAGCTCCGCCGACACTCCGTACCGGGTGAGGAGCAGGTAGTCCAATTCCGCGAGTACGTGCGGGCTGATCACCAGCACGGGCTCGTCCCGCAGCGCGCTATGCAGCGCGGCACTCATCGGGTCATCGGCGCGCAGGAACGCGTAGAGCGCACTGGTGTCGACGACGATCACGATCCGCCGAAGCCCTCCAACCAGATGTGTCGGTTCTCTCGGGTCAGGTCCGCACCGGTGATCCCGTCATCCGGGCCACCGCTGAAGATCCCACCCCTCCTGGGGCGGCGCTGCAACTCTTTGTCCACAGCCCGCCGGATCAGCTCGGACTCGGTGATCTGCCGCCGGGCGGCCTCGGCCTCGAGCCGGGCCTTCATGTCCTCCGGCAGGTAGATGGTCGTGCGCTTCATGCCGATCATCGTGCCATACGTAGCGCCATACGTCACGCCATACGTCGGCCGGCGGGCCGTGCGGACGAGCCTGCGTCAGGCGTTGGCCTGCCAGGCGCTCCAGGCCGACTCGACCATCTGCCGCAGGTCACGCGAGGCGCTCCACCCGAGCTCGCGCTCGATCCGCTCGGTCGAGGCCCAGGTCGCCGGCGGATCGCCCGCACGCCGGCCCACGACCTCCGCGTCGACGTCCCGCCCGATGACCTCGCTCACCATGTCCATGACCTCGCGCACGGAGTACCCGTGCCCGGTGCCGACGTTGAACACGTCGGTGCGCACCCCGGACTCGCACCGGGCGGCCGCGGCCACATGCGCCTCAGCCAGGTCGACGACGTGGATGTAGTCGCGGATGCAGGTGCCGTCCGGCGTCGGGTAGTCGTCGCCGAAGACCTGCGGACGCTCACCGCGGTCGAGCGCGCGGAAGACCATGGGGATGAGATTGTTCACGCTGCTGTCGCCGAGGGCGTCGGAGCCCGCACCCCCCACGTTGAAGTAGCGGAGCGCCGACCACGACAGCCCCCACGCCACTCCGCAGTCACGCGCCATCCACTCGCCGACGACCTTCGTCTCGCCGTACGGGGACTCTGGGTTGAGCGGTGCGTCCTCGACGACGGGGTTGGTCGCGGGCGTTCCGTAGACGGCGGCAGAGGACGAGTACACGAGACGGGAGATGCCCGTGCCCTCCATCGCCTCCAGCACATGGAGCAGGCCGTCGACGTTCTCGCGGTAGTAGTACAGGGGCACGTCGACGGACTCCCCCGCGGCCTTCTTGGCCGCAAGGTGCACGACGCCGTCGATCGCATGGGTGCGGAAGGCGTGCGCCAGCGCGGCCGCATCGTGGACGTCACCGTTGACAACGGTCACCCCATCGGGCACCCGTCGATGCAGACCGGACGAGAAGTCGTCGTAGATCACCACATCGCGACCGCTGGCCATCAGGGCCTGCACGACATGCGCCCCGATGTAGCCGGCACCTCCGGTCACCAACCAGGTCGTCACGCGAAGGTCTCCCCGGTGAGGCGCTCGTACGCCTCCACGTACTTCGCTCGCGTGCGCTCGACGATCTCATCAGGCAGGGCAGGGGGAGGGTCGCCGGAATCCCTGCTCCAGCCCGACGCAGGTGAGGTCAGCCAGTCGCGCACGAACTGCTTGTCGAACGACGGCTGCGGGCCGCCGGGCTCCCAGGTCGACGCCTCCCAGTAGCGCGAGGAGTCGGGTGTGAGCACCTCGTCGGCGAGGACGATGCGTCCGGCGTTCTTGCCCGACGTGGCGATGCCGAACTCGAACTTGGTGTCGGCGAGGATGAGCCCGCGGTCGCGGGAGGTCTCCAGCGCCCGCAGGTAGATGTCGAGCGACATCCGCTTGAGCTCCTGGGCCTCCTCCTGTCCGATGAGCACGATGGTCTCGTCGTACGTGATGTTCTCGTCATGGTCGCCGAGGGCGGCCTTCGTGGCCGGCGTGAATATCGGCTTCGGCAGCTCCGAGCCGTCCTTCAGGCCCGGGGGCAGGCCGTTGCCGCAGATCCGACGCGTGGCCTGGTAGTCCGACCATCCCGAGCCGGCGAGGTAGCCACGCACGACGCACTCGACGGGCAGCATGTCGAGCTCGTCGCACACCATCGCGCGACCGGCCACCTGCTTCGGGATCTTCCCGGACGCGCGGTGGTTCGGCACCACGCCCTGCAGCCGGTCGAACCACCAGTTCGACAGGGCGGTGAGGATGCGTCCCTTGTCGGGAATGATCGAGGGGAGGACCCAGTCGTACGCCGAGATGCGATCCGACGCGACGAACAGCAGCTTGCCATCGGGCGTGCGGTAGAGGTCGCGCACCTTCCCCGAGTAGACGTGCTCGTACTCCGCAGGCAGTCCGTACTCGCCGCTCGGGTCGCTCACAGGATGTCTCCGGGGGAATAGGACGCGGCATCGGGATAGCGGTCGACAACAGCCTGCACTCGATCGGCCACCGCGCGCACCTGGCTGGCCGCAGCGCCGGTGAAGGTCAGGGGCTCGGCGAGCAGCGCATCGAGCTCGGCTCTGGAGAGCTGGAGTCGCTCGTCGGCGGCGAGACGTGCCATGAGGTCGTTCTCGACGAGGCCCTGCTCGCGCATCGCCAACGCGACCGCCACCGCATGCTGCTTGATCGCCTCGTGCGCGGTCTCACGGCCGACACCCTTGCGCACGGCTGCCATGAGCACCTTGGTGGTGGACAGGAACGGCAGGTAGCGATCGAGCTCACGATCGATGACGGCGGGGAAGGCACCGAAGTCGTCGAGCACGGTCAGGAAGGTCTCGAACATCCCGTCGATCGCGAAGAAGGAGTCAGGCAGCGCCACGCGTCGCACCACCGAGCAGAAGACGTCGCCCTCGTTCCACTGCGACCCCGCGAGATCGGCCGTCATGGTGACATATCCGCGCAGGAGCACGGCGAAGCCGTTCACGCGCTCGCACGAGCGGGTGTTCATCTTGTGCGGCATCGCGGAGGAGCCGACCTGCCCGGGTCGGAAGCCCTCGGTCACGAGGTCATGACCGGCCATCAGCCGGATCGTCGTCGCCAGGCTCGAGGGTCCGGATGCGACCTGCATCAGGGCCGACACGACGTCGAGGTCGAGCGACCTCGGATACACCTGCCCGACGCTGTCGAGCACGCGGGTGAAGCCCAGGTGGTCGGCGACGGCCGACTCCAGCTGCGCCAGGCGACCCTCGCTGCCCATGAGGTCGAGCATGTCCTGCGCGGTGCCGACCGGACCCTTGATGCCACGCAGCGGGTAGCGTTCGATCAGCTCCTCTATGCGCGCGAACGCCACGAGCAGCTCGTCGGCCGCGGATGCGAATCGCTTGCCCAGTGTCGTCGTCTGCGCTGCGACATTGTGCGAACGCCCGGTCAGTGCGGTGTCGGAGTAGGCGACGGCAAGGCCGGCAAGGCGGTCGAGTGCAGCGACGCAGCGATCACGGACCAGAAGCAGCGAGTCGCGGATCTGCAGCTGCTCGACGTTCTCGGTCAGGTCGCGGGACGTCATGCCGATGTGCACGTACTCGTGCCCGGCGAGGGCGTTGAACTCCTCGATGCGCGCCTTCACGTCGTGCTTGGTGACGCGCTCTCGTGCGGCGATGGAGTCGAGATCGACCTGCTCGATCACGCGCAGATAGTCGTCCAGCGCCGCCATGGGGATGTCGAGGCCCATCTCGGCCTGAGCGGCCGCGACGGCGAGCCACAGGCGGCGCTCGAGGACGATCTTCGCCTCGGGCGACCACACGGCAACCATGGCCGGGGAGGCGTAGCGGCCGGCGAGGACATTGGGGATCGATGAGGTCACTGCCTCATCCTCCCACTGCGCCAGCCGCAGCACGGGCGGCGATGTCGCGACGGTGGTGGGATCCCTCGAGGCTGATGAGGTCGACGGCGGCGTAGGCCCGCTCGCGTGCTTGTGCCAGTGACTCCCCGTGAGCCGTCACCGACAGCACGCGGCCGCCCGACGACGCGATGCCGTCATCGGTCACGGTCGTGCCGGCATGGAAGACATCGACACCGACGAGGTCCGCCGCCTCCTCGAGGCCCGAGATGACGTCGCCCGTGCGCGGTGCAGCCGGATATCCCGAGGCCGCGATGACGACGGTGACGGCGAAGCCGGGCGCCCACTGCAGTGGGCCGACGTCGTCGAGGCGGCCCTGCGCGCAGGCGCGGAGCACCGCGCCCAGCGGAGACCGGAGGCTGGCCAGCACGACCTGGGTCTCCGGGTCGCCGAACCGCGCGTTGAACTCCACGACCCGCACTCCGCGGGAGGTCATGGCCAGACCCGCGTAGAGCAGGCCCGAGAACGGGGTGCCGCGGCGCGCCATCGCATCGACGACCGGCTGCAGCACCCGCGTGGTGACATCGGCGACGAGATCGTTCGGCGCCCATGGCAGCGGCGAGTAGGCGCCCATGCCGCCGGTGTTGGGCCCGGTGTCGTCATCGCCGGCGCGCTTGAAGTCCTGGGCGGGCTGCAGAGGCAGCACCGTCGTGCCGTCGGTGATGGCGAACAGCGACACCTCGGGCCCGTCGAGGTACTCCTCGATGACCACGCGAGCGTCGCCGCCCTTGCCCAGGCACTCGGCGGCGTGGGCGACGGCCTCGTCGCGGGAGGTGGTGACGACGACCCCCTTCCCCGCCGCCAGGCCGTCGTCCTTGACGACGTACGGCGCCCCGAACTGGTCGAGCGCCGACACGACCTGATCGAGCGTGGTGCAGACGTGAGCCATCGCGGTGGGCACGCCCGCCTCCGCCATGACCTGCTTGGCGAAGGCCTTGCTGCCCTCGAGCTGCGCAGCCGCGGCCGAGGGCCCGAAGCAGGCGATGCCCCGAGCACGCACGGCATCCGCGGCACCGGCGACCAGCGGGATCTCCGGTCCGATCACGACGAGGTCAGCACCCTCCGCCACCGCGAGGTCGGCCACCGCCACGGGGTCCGACACATCAAGGGCGCGCGTCGCGACCACGCCCGCGATCCCCGCATTGCCCGGAGCGGCGACGATGGATGACACCGCATGGTCGGCCAGCAGTGCCGTGACGATGGCGTGCTCGCGCGCACCGGACCCGATGACGAGGACCTTCACACGCCAAGCCTAGTGAGGCGCTCCTGAACGCCCGAGCGCCCGCGGGCTCGTCAGGATGGGCCGATCACCCCACGTAGTACTTGTCCATCTCCGAGTAGACCTCGTCGAGGATCGCCAGTCCCGCACGCGCCTCGTCCTCGGTGACGGTGCACGGCGGCACGACATGCATGCGGTTGAAGTTGGTGAACGGCAGAAGCCCGCGGCTCTTGCACGCACCCACGAGCGCCGTCATCGCCTCCGAGGTGCCGCCGTAGGGCGCCAGCGGCTCCTTGGTCGCACGATTCGTCACGAGGTCGAGGGCCCAGAACACGCCGAGTCCGCGCACATCGCCGATGACCGGGTGCTTCTCCGCGAGGGCGCGCAGCCCGGGCCCGAGGACGTTCTCGCCGATGGACTTCGCGTTCGCGACGATGCCCTCCTCCTTCATCGCATCGATGGAGGCCACGATCGACGCCGCGGCGAGCGGGTGGCCGGAGTAGGTCAGGCCGCCCGGGAACACCCGCTCGTCGAAGGTCGCGGCGATCTCGGCCGAGATCACCACGCCACCGACAGGGACGTATCCGGAGTTCGAGCCCTTGGCGAAGACGATCAGGTCGGGCTGCGCGGACCAGTTCTGGAAGGCGAACCACTCACCCGTGCGGCCGAAGCCCGCCATGACCTCGTCGGCGATCCAGACGATGCCGTACTTGTCGCACAGCGCACGCAGGCCCTCGAGGTAACCGGGCGGCGGGACGATCACGCCCGCGGTGCCGATGACCGACTCGAGGATGATCGCGCCGATCGTGCCGGGGCCCTCGAACTGGATGACGTGCTCGAGGTGCTGCAGCGCCCGCTCGGTCTCCTGCTCAGGGGAGTCGGACCAGAACTCCGAGCGGTACGGGTACGGGCCGAAGAAGTGGACGTGCTGTGACGCGTACTCGTTGGGCCAGCGGCGCGGATCACCGGTCGCGACGATCGATGCACCGGTGTTGCCGTGGTACGAGCGGTACGCCGACAGGACCTTGTGCTTGTGGGTGTGCAGGCGCGCCATCCGGATGGCGTTCTCCACGGCATCCGCACCGCCGTTGGTGAAGAACACCTTCGCCATGTTCGGGCCCGACAGCTCGACGATCCGCTTCGCCGCCTGGTTGCGCGCCTCGTTGGCGTGCTGCGGGGCGATCGTGGACAGGGTCGCCGCCTGCTCCTGGATCGCGGCCACGACCTTCGGGTGCTGGTGCCCGATGTTCACGTTGACCAGCTGCGAAGAGAAGTCCAGGTAGCGGTTGCCGTCGAAATCCCACACATACGAGCCCTCGCCCCCGGCCACGCACAGAGGCTTCAGGGCCTTCTGCGCGCTCCAGGAGTGGAACACGTAGGCACGATCGTCGGCGAAGACCTCAGCGCCGCGTGCGGGATCAGGGGTGACAGTCATGGAAGCTCCTACAGACGGGGACCTGCCGAGCGTACGCGCTCACGACCATGTGGGTGGGTGAACGAAATGTTCACCACTAAGTGACGTCCGGCACGGGCCCCGGGCTCGGGCCAGAAGCGGGGTTCGGACTCAGGAGCCGGCCGCCAGCCGGGCGACGAGTTGCTCCTGCACCGCAGGCCACTCCTCGCGGATCACCGAATACATGACGGTGTCGCGCATGGTGCCGTCCTGTCTGCGCTGATAGCGGCGGAGCACTCCCTCGCGAACGGCACCCAGCCGGGCGATGGCCGCCTGGCTCCGCTCGTTGCGGATGTCGGTCTTCAGCTGGACCCGACCGAATCCGTGGTCGAAGGCCCACTCCATGAGCAGGAGCTTGCAGGCCGGATTCACGTCCGTAGCCCAGACGTCGCGGCGGTAGACCGTGAAGCCGATCTCCAGCCGCTCGTCGGCGGGCACCACGTCCAGGTACGACGTCGTGCCGACCACCGAGCCGCTCTTCCTCGCCACCCACATCCACCGGCCCATGCGGGTCGCGTCGATGATCACCTGGACGACGTCGTCCTCGGACTCCGGTCGACCTCGCACGTGCGTCCAGCAGTCGTCGTGATCGAGGGCCTCGAAGAGCTCCAGCGCGTCCCCCGGGGTGGCGAGGCGCAGCTCGATCTCACCCCAGGACAGCGTCGTGGAGGGCGCGATCGGCCAGGTGACCATGCGTCGACGCTAGCAGTGGGCACGATGCAGGCGAGCCGGTCGAGATCGAGCGACTCAGTGCACGAGATCGTGGATCGCGATCGTGGCGTCACGGTCCTGCCCGACGCCGATGGCGCTGATGCGCGTGCCGGACACATCCTCGAGGAACTGCACGTAGGACCGTGCGTTCGCCGGGAGGTCGGACACGTCTCGGGCCCCGGAGATGTCCTCCGACCAGCCGGGCAGGTACTCGTAGACCGGCTTGGCGTGGTGGAAGTCCGTCTGCGTCATCGGGATCTCGTCGGAGCGCGTGCCGTCGACGTCATAGGCCACGCAGACCGGGATCGACCGGCTTGGCGTGGTGGAAGTCCGTCTGCGTCATCGGGATCTCGTCGGAGCGGACTCCGTCGATCTCGTAGGCGACGCAGACCGGGATGCGCTCCCATCCGGTGAGGACGTCGAGCTTGGTCAGGAAGATGTCGGTGAGGCCGTTGACCCGGCTCGCATACCTCGCGATGGGCGCATCGAACCAGCCGCAGCGCCGCGGGCGGCCGGTCGTGACGCCGACCTCTCCACCGATGCGGCGCAGGCGCTCGCCATCCTCGTCGAAGAGCTCCGTCGGGAAGGGCCCTGAGCCGACGCGGGTGGTGTAGGCCTTCAGGATCCCGACCACGCTCGTGATGCGCGTCGGACCGATGCCACTGCCCGTGCAGGCACCGCCCGCGGTCGGGTTGCTCGACGTGACGAACGGGTAGGTGCCGTGGTCGACGTCGAGCAGGGTGCCCTGACCGCCTTCGAGCAGGACGACACTGCCTGCGTCGAGCGCGTTGTTCAGCAGCAGTGCGGTGTCGGCGACGTAGGGACGCAGCACGTCGGCGAACTCCAGCAGCTGCTCCACAGTGCCATCGATGTCGATACCGCGTCGGTTGTAGACCTTGACGAGCACCTGGTTCTTGTGGGCGAGAGCGCCCTCGACCTTCTGCCGCAGGATCGACGGGTCGAAGAGGTCCTGCACGCGGATGCCCAGCCGCGCGATCTTGTCGCTGTAGGTCGGACCGATGCCGCGCCCGGTGGTGCCGATTTTCGCCTTCCCAAGGAAGCGCTCCGTCACCTTGTCGAGCGTGACGTGATACGGAGTGATGAGATGCGCCCCCGCACTGATCACGAGCTTGGAGGTGTCGATTCCCTGCTCGTTCAGGCCCCGCATCTCCTGGAGCAGCACTGCCGGGTCGATGACGACACCGTTGCCGATGACAGGTACGACGGACGGGGTCAGGATGCCGCTGGGCAGCAGGTGAAGGGCGAACTTGCGGTCACCGATGACGACGGTGTGACCGGCGTTGTTGCCGCCCTGGTAGCGAACGACGTAGTCCACGCGACCGCCGAGCAGATCGGTCGCCTTTCCCTTGCCTTCGTCACCCCACTGGGCACCGACGAGAACGATTGCAGGCACGGGCGGTCAGCCTACCTCTCTGCCGGTGGTGCTCCGACCACGCGCTCGGCGAGGGCGGTGCCCAGCGCATGGCCGGAGAGCCAGGCCGCCTCGACCCTCGGACCTCCGGACCAGAGGTCGCCCCCGAGACCCACCCGTCCGTCCGCGCTGAGCCAGAACGGCTCCGCGCGCCCTTCCAGGGGCTTGGCGAAGGTCCAGCGGTGGGCATCGACCCACGCGGGATAGTCGGCGATGCCCAGCACCCGGCGCACCGCGGCCACCGCCTGCGGCACCACCGCGGCAGGATCCTGCAGATGCCCGGCCGACAGCACCGGGTGCACGTGGGCCACCAGAACCGGTGCATCGTCACCGCGGCGACGACCATCGTCGGCAATCCAGGTGAGCACCGGGTCGTCGTTGACGAAGACACCGTCGATGTCGAGCCAGGAGCGCTCGTCGAAGACGCAGGTCACGGCGATCACCGGCTCCCACGTGATCGTCGACTCCGGGATCTCGTCATGCAGGCGCCGGGCCTGCGGCAGTGGCATGCACAGCGCCACCGGATGATCGGTCGGGAGCTCAGCGACGTCGTCCTCCGAGCGCACGTCGACACGGGGATCGATCATCGCCTCCACGACGGAGCGCAGCCCGCGAGGAGCGGCGTAGCGCATCGGCCCCGATCGCACACCGGAGATGCCCTCGGGGGTCGCGACGTGGAACGAGTCTGTCCACGGGCGCACTACACCGGTGGCCACCCACTCCTCCACCTGCGCGATGAACGCCGGCTCGCGGGCGGTGAAGTAGGAGGCGCCGATGTCGACGGGCCGACCATCATGCGCTGTTCCGGTGTCGCGCAGAATGCGCGAGGCCATGCGTCCGCCGAGCCTGCGTCCGCGATCGCGAAGCGTCACCTCGACACGAGCAGCGACCAGGGCATTCGCGCAGGCGGCTCCGCTGATGCCGCCACCGACGACAGTCGCACGCATCAGTCGCGTGGCACAGACGGATCGCAGTCGTCGATGAAGACGGCGATGCGATCGACCTCCCCATGCTCACCGATCGCACCGGCCGCGCGGGCCAGTGAGCGCAGGCAGCGCAGGAATCCCTGGTTCGGCTCGTGGCTCCACGGCACAGGACCGTGGCCCTTCCAGCCGTTGCGGCGCAGGGAGTCCAGGCCGCGGTGGTAGCCGACGCGGGCGAAGGCGTACGACTCCACGATGTCGCCCTCGGCCCATGCCTGATCAGCGAGCACCGCCCACGCCAGCGAACTGGTCGGGAACTCGCGGACGACCGTGTCGGGATCCACACCGGACGCGAGCTGCGCCGCAGCGGGGTCGTCCGGGAGGAGGGTGGGAGGGGGGCCGTCGAGGAGGTCCTTGCCGATGGTCATGCCGTCAGCCTGCCACGTCGCGCACGTAGTCGCCGTACGGCGGCAGCGCAGCGTCCACCGTCAGCAGGGTGAGACCCTCCGTGCGTGCCTGAGCGAGCAGCAGGCGATCGAAGGGATCACGGTGGATGGGAGGCAGGTCCGCGACGGCGACCACGTGCGCGACGTCGATGGGCAGTTCGGAGAACCCCGACTCCAGGAGTCCGCGCCGGAGCGCACGCGCATCGATGACGAACTGAGGTCGCCCCAGGCTCGCCTTGATGGCCACCTCCCACAGGCTCGCGACGCTGAAGTAGGTGTCCAGCTCATCGTCATTGAGGATCGCGCGTGCCTCGTCCGACAGGCGCTCCGGCTGGGCCGCCATCCAGAGCAGCAGGTGCGTGTCGACCAGGAACGTCACAGACTCTCGTCCGATCCCGGGCCGTGGAAGAGCGCATCGATCTCGTCGCGGGCCATGGTGTCGAAGTCATCCGGCACCTCGAACTGTCCCGTCATGAACCCCAGCCGTGGCCGTGGCTGGGCAGGTGGGATGGCCGACAGGCGTGCGACGGGGGTGCCCGCACGCGCGATCACGATCTCCTCACCTGCCTCGACCCGTTCGAGGAGCCGCGACAGGTGGGTCTTGGCCTCATGGACGTTCACGGTGGTCATGGACCGATGCTACCCGGCTTAGTCAACCTGATCGGACTAAGCCGGGCTCCCCTGACGGCGACGCAGGCTACTTCAGGCGCGTGCCAGCCGACCGGAGGTCGTTGCAGGCCTCGACGATGCGGGCGGCCATGCCCTCCTCGGCGAGCTTGCCGTAGGCGCGGGGGTCGTAGGCCTTCTTGTTGCCGACCTCGCCGTCGACCTTCAGCACACCGTCGTAGTTGGTGAACATGTGGCCGACGATCGGGCGCGTGAAGGCGTACTGGGTGTCGGTGTCGATGTTCATCTTCACGACGCCGTAGTCGAGCGCCTCGCGGATCTCGCTGAGCAGCGAGCCGGAGCCGCCGTGGAAGACGAGGTCGAACGGCTTGTCCTTGCCGTACTTCGCGCCGACCGCCTTCTGGATGTCGTCGAGCACCTTGGGGGTGAGCACGACGTTTCCGGGCTTGTAGACGCCGTGGACGTTGCCGAACGTCGCCGCCACCAGGTAGCGGCCGCGCTCGCCGAGGCCGAGGGCCTCCGCCGTGGCCAGGCCGTCCTCGACCGTCGAGAACAGCTTGGCGTCGTGCTTGGCCTCGACGCCGTCCTCCTCGCCGCCGACGACGCCGATCTCGATCTCCAGGACGGTGCGCGCCTTGACCGACTCGTCGAGCAGGCGCTGCGCGATCTCGAGGTTCTCGCCCAGCGCCACGGCCGAGCCATCCCACATGTGCGACTGGAACAGCGGCTCGCGGCCAGCAGCGACCCGCTCCTGCGAGATCTTCAGCAGTGGCTCGACGTAGCCGGCGAGCTTCTCCTTCGCACAGTGATCGGTGTGGAGGGCGACGTTGACGTCGTACGAGCGCGCGATCGAGTGCGCGAACTCGGCGAGCGCCTCGGCACCTGCCACCATCGACTTGACCTTCTGGCCGGACGCGAACTCGGCGCCGCCGAACGAGAACTGGATGATGCCGTCGCTCTCCGCCTCGGCGAAGCCGCGAAGCGCGGCGACGATGGTCTGGGAGGAGGTGCAGTTGATCGCCGGGTAGGCGAACTGTCCGGCCTTGGCTCGGTCGAGCATCTCGGCATAGACCTCGGGGGATGCGATGGGCATCGTGTCACTCCTGGATCAGTGGGGGTGCGCTCGGGATGTAAGCGGTGTCATCCTTCCAGAGACCCCCCTTCGATGTCACGAGGGGTCGGGCATCTGGCCGAACCGGTGCCGGCGGACCCAGGCGTGCATCGCGATCGCGGCGGCGGCGCCCACGTTGATCGACCGGGTCGAGCCGTACTGGGCGATGTGCAGCACGCGGTCGACCGCAGCACGGGCCTGCTCGCTGAGGCCGGCCCCCTCCTGGCCGAAGAGCAGGACGCATCCCTGGGGCAGCTCGGCCGTCTCCAGCGGTGTCGAGCCGGGCAGGTTGTCGATGCCGATGAGCACGAGTCCGCGCTCGTGGGCCCAGACCGCCAGGGCCGCCGCGTCGTCGTGGTGCCGCACATGCTGGTAGCGGTCGGTCACCATGGCGCCTCGCCGGTTCCAGCGCCTGCGGCCGACGATGTGCACCTCACGCGCGAGGAAGGCATTGGCGGTGCGGACGACCGAGCCGATGTTGAAGTCATGGGCGAGGTTCTCGATCGCGACGTGGAAGGGATGTCGCTTCTCGTCAAGGTCGGCCACGATGGCGTCGAGTCGCCAGTACCGATAGCGGTCGACGACATTGCGTCGATCGCCGTGCTCCAGCAGCTCCGGGTCGTAGCGCGGATCCTGAGGCAGTGGCCCCGGCCAGGGACCGACGCCGACATCGTCGTCGGTCGGCACATCCACGTCGCCGGGATCGGCACTGGATCCGTTCACCTAGCGCGGCTGCTCGCCTGCGAGATCCGGTGTCTCGTCGGCCACGCCCTCGACTGAATCATCCGATGCAGCGCCAGCGCGATCCTTGCGGCCGTTGCGCCGCGCGCGCAGCAGCTCGACGGCCACCGGGATGACGGAGACCAGCACGATGCCGATGAGGATGGGCTCGAGGTAGTTCTGGACGAAGGCGAACTGGCCCAGCCAGTAGCCCAGCATCGTCACGCCCACGCCCCACAGCAGCGCGCCGATGATGTTGTAGGTGACGAACGTCCGGTAGCGCATCGCTCCGACGCCGGCGACCACGGGCGCGAACGTCCGCACGATCGGCACGAACCTCGCGATGATGATGGTGCGGCCGCCGAACCGCTCGAAGTACTCCGATGTCTTGTCGACGTACTCCTGCCGGAAGAGCCGGGAGTTCGGGCGATTGAAGATCTTCGGGCCGGACGCCCGACCGATCTGGTACCCGACCTGGTCGCCCAGGAACGCGGCCAGGGCGATCAGCGGGGCCACGATCCAGATGGGGGTCTGGATGACATCGGTGGCGACCAGCAGGCCCGCCGTGAAGAGGAGCGAGTCACCGGGGAGGAAGAAGCCGACGAGCAGGCCGGTCTCGATGAAGACGATCGCACACACGCCCAGGACCGCGAAGGCGCCGAAGGCCTGGATGAGGTTCTCCGGAGCCAGCCACTCCGGACCCAGAGCCACCACGGTGTCGATCATCGTCCCCACGCCCTTCGCGACCGGTGATGTGTCCACCCCAGCCTAAGTCGTCGGGCCGGTGGCCTCCGTGCGACATCGGCGCGCTTGCACCAGACCGAAATCCGCAGGAACTGCCGCGAGCTACGCCAGACCGAGATCGGTGAGGGAGTACGCAGCCTTGTAGGGCAGACCACGCTCGATGATCGCCGGGCCGGCACCGCGATCGACGATGACGGCGACGCCGACGACCGTGGCCCCGGCCTCCTCGAGGGCATCGACCGCGGTGAGTACCGACCCGCCCGTCGTCGACGTGTCCTCGACGGCGATGACCCGCCGACCGGCCACGTCGGGACCCTCGATGCGCCGCTGGAGCCCGTGCTGCTTCTCGCTCTTGCGCACCACGAAGGCGTCGATCGTCTGCAGGTCGGCCGCCGCACTGTGCAGCATGGCCGTGGCGACCGGGTCGGCGCCCAGGGTCAGGCCACCGACGGCCTCGTAGTCCCACTCCTCGACCAACTCGCGCATGACCCGACCGACCAGCGGTGCCGCCACGGCGTCGAGGGTGACGCGTCGCAGATCGACGTAGTAGTCGGCCTCGCGGCCGCTCGACAGGATGACCTTGCCCCTGACGACGGCCTTCTCGCTGATCTCGTCTCGCAGTCGCGTCCACGCCTCACTCGCCATGGCCGGGAGCCTACCGACCGTGATCCGGTCTACCGTGGGTGAGTGACGATCCTGCTCCTCGTCGATGACGCGCCACGCCATGGCGACCTGCAGGCTTCATTCCTCCGACACCATCCGGACGCGATCGTCGTCAGGCCCATCCCCGGTGACGCCGACGTCACCACCCGCACCTGCGCTGCCATCAACGAGCTCGCTCCGCAACCCCCGCTCGTGATCGCCGCGACCGGAAGCGCAGCCATGTGCCTGCCCGCCGTCGCCCGATCGCAGGGTGCCCAGCACCGTCGCACGGAGGAGTACGTGCTCCTCGACCCGGAGTTGCCCAGCGTCTCCGATACCTGGCCCGACGCCCGCGTCACCGTGGTCTGCGACCCCGCATCCGACGCGTCCATCCAGGCACGTCTGCGGGGCTGGGACCTCCTCGAGGTGCAGGACGTCCACCAGTGGGAGCCCTCCGCCTGACGCTCAGTCCGATCTGCGGCTCAGGCGCGTGCGCGCCCCCGCGAAGCGCCGCGACAGCGTCCGCGGCCCGTGCAGCAGCAGGCGGGCGAACACCGGGTAGTGGTATCCCGCGACACTGACCGGACGGCCGAGGGCGAGGTCCCGGAAGGAGCGGTCGACAACGGTCGCGACGTCGAGCCACATCCAGTCGGGCGTCCGGCTCATGTCCATGCCGGCGCGCTCGTGGAACTCGGTGCGGATGAATCCCGGGCACACGGCGATCACCCGGACCTTCGTGCCGGTGAGTCCCACACTGAGGCTCTCGCTGAACGTCGTGACCCAGGACTTCGCCGCCGAGTAGGTCCCTCCCGGGAACCATCCGGCCATGCTGCTGACGTTGATGACCATGCCCGCATCACGCTCGATCATCCCGGGCAGTGCAGCGTGGGTCAGGCGCATGACCGCCGTGACCATGACGTCGAGCACGCGCTGCTCGTCGTCGACGTCGGTCTCGACGAAGGAGCGACGCAGGCCGAACCCGGCGTTGTTGACGAGTGCCCGTACCGGCCGGTCCGACTCGGCCAGCCGTGCCGCCACGCGGTCGACATCGGCGCGTTCGGCCAGATCGGCGGGGAGCACCTCGACACCGATGCCGAAGCGGCTCGTGAGCTCCTGTGCCACGCGGGCGAGGCGAGCCTCGTCGCGGGCGACCAGGACGAGGTCGAAGCCCCTGCTGGCCAACGCCTTCGCGTAGCCGAGCCCGAGACCGGCTGTTGCACCGGTGACGACGGCAGTGGGCATGCGGATTCCTCGCAGCGGCTAGGTGACGCGGTCAGACGGAATCGACGAAGCGCTCGACGTCCTCAGGGCGGCCGATCACCATGATCTCGTCGCCGTAGGCGACGATCGTCGAGGCATCGGCATGGGTCCAGTGCTCCGATCCTGCGGGCCGAACCGAGGCAACCGTGATGTGGTGCCTTGTTCGCAGGTTCGTCTCCCCCAGGGGCACTCCGGCCATGGCCCGCGTCGGCCCGGTCTTCGCCATCACCCAGGTGTCGTCGATCTCGAGGTAGTCCTTCATGCGTCCTGAGATCAGGTGGGCGATCCGCGTTCCCATCTCCGCCTCGGGAAACACCACATGATGCGCTCCGACCCGCGCGAGGATGCGAGCGTGGATGGGGCTCATCGCCTTGGCCCAGATGTTGGGCAGTCCCATCTCCGCCAGGATCGATGTCGTCAGGATGCTCGGGGTCTGCTCGCCCCCGATGGCGACCACGGCGTTCGTGAACGCATCGAGGCCGAGGTCCACCAGGACGTCAGGGTCCGTCGGGTCGGCCGCCACGACCCGCTCCAGCCGTCCAGCCATCATCTGGACGAGGTCGGGGTTGGCGTCGACCGCCAGGACCTCCGTGCCGCTGCTCACCAGTTCCACGGCAAGGGCGCGTCCGAAGCGACCCAGCCCCAGAACCGCCACAGGTTCAGTGCTGCTAGCCAACGATCATCCTCTCCTCGGGATAGCGACGTCGGGCCGGACGCTCCCGCAATGCGAAGGCGGAGGCGACCGTCAGCGGGCCCAGTCGGCCCAGGAACATCAGCATGATGAGCACCATCTTGCCTGCCTCGGACATCTCGGGTGTGATCCCCGTCGAGAGGCCGACCGTGGCGAAGGCCGACACGGCCTCGAACAGGACTGCATCGAAGGCAAAGGGCGACAACGCCATAAGGGCGAACGTGGCGAGCACGACCACTGTGAGGCCCAGGACGACCACAGCGAGCGCCTGACGCTGGTTGGCCGATGTCACACGCCTCGTTCCGACCTCGACATCCTGGCCTCCGCGTGCCTCGCACCACACCATGAAGGCCAGCAGGCCCATCGTCGTCACCTTGATGCCGCCGGCCGTGCCCGCACTGCCACCACCGATGAACATGAGGATGTCCGTCGAGAACAGGGCCTCCGGCGAGAGTGCCGACATGTCGACGATGTTGAAGCCGGCCGTGCGCGCCATGACCGACATCGTGAAGGCGCCCAGCACAGCGGCCCCGGGCGAGCCTCCGGCAAGCGTTCCACCCGGAGACCCCTCCTCGAACAGCAGGAAGACGGTGCCGAGGAGCAGCAGGGCGCCAGTCATGATCACCGTGATGCGAGTGAGGACCGACCATGATCGCGGCCTTCGCCACCGGCGCGCCAGTTCGAAGATCACCGGAAAGCCGATCCCGCCGACGATCACGGCAATGCAGATCGGAAGCAGGAAGGCCCAGTCGTCGGCGAAGCCGATCAGGTTGTCCGGGTACGTCGAGAATCCGGCGTTGTTGAAGGCCGAGATGGCATGGAAGACACCCGTGTAGGCAGCACGGGGCATGGGTTCGTCGTGGGCAGCCCACAGGCGCAGCGTGAGGATCGCGGCGAGCACTGCCTCGCAGGCGAGGCTGAACACGACGATGCGCTTGACGAGCCTGCGGATGTCCGCGACCGAGAGCGCGTGGGTCTCCGTCTGCAGGGCCAGTCGCGCCTTGAGCCCGAGACGGCGGGCGAAGAGAACTGCTATGACCGTGGCCGCAGTCATGATCCCCAGCCCGCCGATCTGGATGAGGACGAGGATCACGACCTGACCAAGACCCGACCAGTGCGTGCCCGTGTCGACCGTCGTGAGTCCCGTGACGCAGACGGCCGAGGTCGCAGTGAACAGCGCATCGATGAAGGGAGTCACGCCCCCCTTGGCACTGGAGACGGGAAGCATCAGCAGGGCGGTACCCACCGCGATCGCGATGGCGAAGAGCGTGAGGACGGTCTGCCCCGGCTTGCGGAAGCTGAACAGTGCCACGAACGGGTTCCTCACGACGCGCGTCTCAGCAGCCTCGCATACCGCCCGAAGAAAGTCACCCACCCGGGCGTCAGCGACGAATCGCTGCGGCAGGCCACGTACCGTGTTCCCGTGGAGGCGACGTCGATGCGCAGGTCACGGCGCTGGCGCACGACCATCACGGCACTGGCCGCGGTTGCCCTCGGCCTGACGGTCGCCCCGTCCGTGAGCGCCGCTCCCAGCGTCGCTCCCCGCATCATCAACGGTGACCAGGGCACGCCAGCCGAGTTCCCGTGGCTCGTCGCCCTTGTCGAGTCGAGCGAGCTCGATCGCGAGGGCGCCTACCAGGCGCAGTTCTGTGCGGGCGTCCTCACAACGGCCACCACGGTGGTCACCGCGGCGCACTGCGTCGTGGATCAGAACTCCGGTGAGCTGCGCACTCCCGACATGATCGCCGTCGGCATCGGCCCACGGCTGAAGGATCCTTCCCTGAGGATCATCCGCGTCGCGCGCATCGTCCCGAGTCCGGACTACGTCCAGCGCACGTCAGGCAACGACATCGCCGTCCTCACTCTCGCAGAGGCAGTCACCGGCATCGCACCGCTCGCTCCGGCCACGAAGGATGAGGCCGCGACCCTGACGGCAGCCGGGGCACCCGTGCGCGTCGCGGGCTGGGGCAACACGGTCACCAGCGGCAAGTCCTACCCGGACGTCTTCCGCACAGGACGCATGGTCGTGTTCCCCGACGGCGTCTGCGGCGGAGGCGAGGGGTTCAGCTACAACGGCGTCTCGTTCAGCGGGTACTCCTCCCGCGAAGCCGATGCTCGCGTGATGCTCTGCGCAGCCGGTGTGACGGGCAACGCGCAGGTCATCGACGCCTGCCAGGGCGACTCAGGCGGACCACTCGTGGCCGGAGAGGGTGCCGACGCGAGGCTCGTCGGTGTCGTCAGCTGGGGAGAGGAGTGCGCAAGCGACTACCCCGGCGTCTACACCCGCGTGGCCGCCGAGCTGGGCTTCCTGACCCAGCAGAACGCCGTGCCCGTGCGCGAGGTGGTCGTGCCGAACCAGGCACCCACCATCGCGGTGGCGCCGCGGTCGGGGCGTCTCATCGTCACCTTCGCGGCTCCACCGGGTGCCGATTCCGGCGGCACCTTCGCTGCCACCGCACTCGATCCCGCCACCGGAGTGACCTCGGTCTGCTACGCCGAGCCCCGGGCCGACGGCACCTCGTCGAACTGCACGGTCGGCGGACTCGTCAACGGCACGACCTACCAGGTCACGGCCTTCCTGGGGACCCCCAAGGGCAACTCCCCCGTCTCGGCGCCCACCGCCGCCGTGCCCGTCCCGCTGCCCGACCCCGGAAGACTCGTGCGGGTCACCTCCCCCGACGCGGGTTCCGTCGTCGCCCGGGTCACGCCAACGGAGGCCTACGGCACCACGCTGACGGTGAACCGCGTGACCTGCACGGCAGTCAAGGGCGGGCGCAGCGCGTCTGCCGACATCACCTCCGGCCGGGTGACCGTGAACGGGCTGCGGCCGGGCCGCTACTCCTGCACCATCCAGGCCGGCAACGAGTACGGCACCATCACGTCACCCGGCAAGCGCGTCGTCGTCCGTCGCTGACTGCTCCTGCAGGCGGCGCAGCATCAGGTCGATCGACGCGGCACGGGTCGCGGACGTCTGCGCCTGGACCTGCAGGAACATCGCCTCGCGCACGCGTCGCTCTGCTGGTCGCCCAAGCTGCATCGCCGCCCCCGCTCGCGCGGTGAGGACGCTGACGGCTGACTCCACTGCGAGCTCGAGCGCCTGGGCTCGCAGCGCGAGTCTCTCCGGAACGGATGCGCCGGCATCTGCTGCTGCATACGCGGCGGAGCGAACACCTCGGCAGCGGTCGGCGAGCTCCTGCGCAAGCTGACCCATTCGCGCGTCACCTCTCGCCCGCGCCACCTCGTCGAGCTCGTCGACGGCACCGCGCGTGATGCCGAAGATGGCCGGGTTCGCGTCCGAGGTGCGGATCGCATCGGCTGCCGCCCACTCGTCATGTCCGATGACGACCACGCGGTCATCGGGAACCTCCACGTCCGAGAGTTCGACCGGCCTGGTGTGGGTGCCGGACATCGCAAGCAGCTCGAGCACTGGTCCGGGAGCGACCCCGGGCCACGGGGTGCCTGACGCTCCGGCGGGCAGGTAGGCGCAGACGAGGCGGTCGGAGTGCGCGGCGTCACCCCTCGCCATGATCATGACGTCGTCGGCGATGTCCCACGACGTCACCCAGTCGAGGTGCCCGTCGAATCTCCAGCCTGAGCCGGTGCGCCTGGCCACCGGATCGGGAGGTCCGGGCCTTCGCACATGGGCGAACGCCACCGCGGCCAGACGTGCGCCGCGCCTCAGTTCGGGCAGCAGCTCTGCACGCAGGCTCTCGCCAGCGGGCGCGATGACTCCCGGTGCATCTCCTGCGAGGATCGATACGGGTGTCTGGTGCTGCACCCAGCAGAACCATGTCGACGCATCTGCCTTGGCGAGCCGTTCACCGACCTCGCGCTGAAGTGCCGGAGCGAGCCTCTCGCCCAGCAGGCCCTGCGCCGCGAGCGAGTCGAGCACGTCACGACGCACGCCATGGGCATCAGCGTCAGCGGCCTGCTCGGCGATGCGAGTCATGAGTGCATCCGCGGCCGTCGAGAGGGGCTCGGCCTCCGGCCCGACGAGATCCATGACCCAACCCTGCCACGTTCCGCGGAGTAGGTTCTCTCCCGTGACGTCTCCGCTGGTGCCCCGCATGGCCGAGCACACCACGTCGATCTTCGCGGAGATGTCGCTGCTGGCCACACAGGTCGGAGCGATCAACCTGGGCCAGGGGTTTCCCGACACCGACGGACCCCGCGAGCTTGCCGAGGTCGCCGCGGCGGCGATCCGCGACGGACGCGGCAACCAGTACCCGCCGGCGCACGGCCTGCCCGAGCTGCGCGAGGCCATCGCGGCGCACCAGGCCCGCTTCTACGGCCTGCAGGTGGATGCGGGAGCCGGCGTCGTCGTGGGCACCGGCGCCTCGGAGACCCTGCAGTCCGCCCTGATGGCGCTCGTCGACGAAGGTGACGAAGTCGTGATGTTCGAGCCGTGGTTCGACATCTACGGGGCTGGGATCTCACTCGCCCGCGGCGTCCGTGTCGGTGTTCCGCTGTCCGGGCCGCGACTGCGGCCGGACCTCGATCGTCTCCGCAGCGCCATCACCCCACGCACGCGAGTGCTGCTGCTCAACACGCCGCACAACCCCACGGGAATCGTCCTGACCCGCGAGGAGCTGGAGGGCATCGCCTCGATCGCGATCGAGCGCGACCTCATCGTCATCAGCGACGAGGCGTACGAGCACCTGTGGTTCGACGGGCATCCGCACATCCCCATCTCCACGCTGCCGGGGATGTTCGACCGCACCGTCACGATCGGCTCCGGCGGCAAGTCCTTCTCGTTCACCGGCTGGAAGGTGGGCTGGGCGTCCGGTCCTGCGCACCTGATCGCAGCCGTACGCGTGGTTCGGCAGCACCTGTCGTACGTGTCAGGGGGGCCGTTCCAGTACGCCATGGCAGCGGGGCTGCGCCTGCCGGACTCCTACTTCACCGACTTCCGTGCCGACCTCGCCGGCAAGCGTGACCTGCTGACGTCAGGTCTCGCGGGTCTCGGCTTCGGCGTGCTGGAGAGCGAGGGCACGTACTTCCTGACGACGGACGTCCGACCGCTCGGCTACTCCGACGGCCTGGAGTTCTGCCGCGACATCCCGCACCGGGCCGGCGTGGTCGCGATTCCGCACCAGGCACTGTGCGACGACGCGGCGATCGGCGCCCCCTACGTGCGGTGGGCGTTCTGCAAGCGACCGGCGGTGCTCCAGGAGGCACTCGAGAGGCTCGAGCGCGGGCTGCGCTGATGGCGATCCTGGTCGACGAGGCGCACTGGCCCTGGCGCGGCCGCCTGTGGGCGCACCTGGTCAGCGACACCTCGATCGACGAGCTGCACGGCTTCGCCCGCCGGCTCGGGATCCCCGAGCGGGCCTTCCAGGGCGACCACTACGACATCACGGACGAGCTGCGCGACTGCGCGATCGCCGAGGGCGCACGACCGGTGGACTCGCGCACGGTCATCCGAGCGCTGCGGGCCGCGGGCCTGCGCAAGCGACCGGCTCCGCACCACCAGCCCTAGCGTTGCTGCGTCAGCAGGTGGGCACTTCTCCACGCGGGAAGGCCACCTACTGACACACCAACGTGGATCAGTCGCGCGCGACCGTCAGCGTGAGGTCCTCGCCGCTCGGCTCGGTGCCGATGAGCACCGTGCTGCCGTCATGCACCTCGCCCGCGAGGATCGCCTTGGCCAGCTTGTCGCCGACAGCGGTCTGCACGAGCCGGCGCAGCGGACGCGCGCCGTACACCGGATCGAATCCCTTGTTGACCAGCCACTGCCGGGCCTCGTCGGTGAGCTCGAGGACGATCCGGCGATCGGCCAGACGCCTCTGCAGCTGCTCGATCTGGATGCCGGTGATGCGGCTCAGCTCGGCACGGTCCAGCGGCTCGAACATGACCATCGCGTCGAGTCGGTTCAGGAACTCCGGACGGAACTGCGTGCGCACGACGTCGAGCACCCTCGCCTTGCGCTCGTCGTAGGGCATGTCGGTGTCGATGAGGAACTGCGATCCCATGTTCGAGGTGAGCACGAGGATCACGTTGCGGAAGTCGACCGTGCGACCCTGGCCGTCGGTGAGCCGACCGTCGTCGAGCACCTGCA
>VFQT010001087.1_pt1 | contig 35003 bp, 34 predicted proteins | sample 3512381 | NCBI WGS metagenome assembly VFQT01 (sample SAMN10412376, study PRJNA504923) | tailings metagenome | isolation source: Relicate 2 Philex TSF3 active mining site | place: Philippines: Tuba, Benguet | collected 2017-08-29 | reverse complement strand
ACAAGGACCTGCCGCTCGTGATCTACCAGATCCAGACCAAGTACCGCGACGAGGCCCGTCCCCGCGCCGGCCTGTTGCGGGGTCGCGAGTTCGTCATGAAGGACAGCTACAGCTTCGACATCGACGACGAGGGATTGGCGCGCAGTTACGAGGACCACCGCTCGGCCTACATCCGCACCTTCGAACGCCTGGGCTTGCCCTTCGTCATCGTGTCGGCGATGTCCGGCGCCATGGGAGGCTCCAAGAGCGAGGAGTTCTTGGCCCCGCTCGAGGTGGGCGAGGACACCTTCGTGCGGTGCGCCTGCGGATACGCCGCCAACACCGAGGCCGTGCACGTGCCGCCCCCCACCACCATCGACGGCGCCGCCCCGTCGGTCGATGCGGCGCCGTCCGCTCGCGTGGTGGACACTCCGGGCACGCCCACCATCGCCACCTTGGTCGATCTGCTGAACGAACGGGCCGACCTCCGTCGCGACGATCGCCCGTGGCGGGCCGCCGACACGTTGAAGAACGTCATCGTCATGTTGCGCCACCCCGACGGCCGACGCGAGCCCTTGGCCGTCGGACTGCCCGGTGATCGCGAGGTCGACATGAAGCGTCTCGAGGCCCAGGTCGGTCCGGCCGAACCCGAGGCGTTCACCGAGGCCGACTTCGCCGCCCATCCCGCGCTCGTGAAGGGGTACATCGGCCCCGACGTGCTGGGAACCTCGTCGTCGTCCGGCATCCGCTATCTCGTGGATCCGCGCGTCGTCGTCGGCACCCGTTGGGTGACCGGGGCCAACTCGGCCGGCCACCATGTCGTCGATCTCACCTGCGGACGCGATTTCACCCCCGACGGAACCATCGAGGCCGCCGAAGTGCTGGCGGGCGACCCCTGCCCCGCGTGCGCCGAGCGCGGATCGAGCGGAACGCTGGAAATGGCCCGGGGCATCGAGATCGGACACATCTTCCAACTGGGACGCAAGTACGCCGAGGCCCTCGATCTGACGGTGCTCGACCAGAACGGCAAGCAGGTGGTCGTCACCATGGGCAGTTACGGCATCGGGGTGTCGCGCGCGGTGGCCGCCATCGCCGAGGCCACCGCCGACGAACTCGGACTGTGCTGGCCGCGCGAGGTCGCTCCGGCCGACGTGCACCTGGTGATCGCGAGCAAGGGCGCCGACGAGATCGCGGCCGCCGCCGAGCGGTTGGCCGACCAGCTCGAGGCCCGCGGCGTGCGGGTGTTGCTGGACGACCGAACCACCGTGTCCCCCGGAGTGAAGTTCAAGGATGCCGAGCTCATCGGAGTGCCCACCATCGTCATCGTCGGCAAGGGTCTGGCCGACGGGGTGATCGAGGTCCGCGACCGCGCCACCAACGAACGGCGCAACGTCGCCGTCGACTCCGCGGTCGACGAGCTGGTGGCCGAATGCGGCGCGAACCAGCGTCGGTGATCGAGGCGGTCCACCGGCCATGAGACTCGTCCGCGGTGTCGTGCAGCACTATTCGTGGGGCGATCCGGCGTCGATCCCCTCGTTGCTCGGACTCGATCCCGACGGGAGACCGTGGGCCGAACTGTGGTTCGGAACCCACCTCGGTGGCCCGGCCAAGGTGATCGAACTCGACGAGTCCGGTGACCGCACCGCGACGCCCTCGCTCGGCGACGACACGGGCGGACTCTTCTCCCCCCTCACCTCGGTCTCCGGTGAACTGCCCTTCCTGCTCAAGGTCTTGGCCGCCGCCGAACCACTGTCGCTGCAGAGCCATCCCTCGGAGGAACAGGCGCGAATCGGCTACGCCCGGGAGAACCGGCTCGACATTCCCATCGGCAACAGTCGGCGCATTTACCGCGACCCGTTCGCCAAGCCCGAACTGGTCTGCGCCCTCGAACCCTTCGAGGCCCTGTGCGGATTTCGACCCGAGGTGGACTCGATCCGCCTGCTCCACTCCATCGGTGGCAGCGCGTCACATCTGGCTCGCCTCATCACCGATCACGACCTCGATCACGCGCTTCGCTACCTGTTCGGTGGTGGCGACGAGGTGCGACTGTTGCGCAACGAGATCATCGACGCGTGTCGCGAACACGATTCGGTGAACGCCCGGTGGGCCGTGAATCTGTCGCGTTCGTACCCCGACGATCCGGCGGTGATCGTGACCTTGCTGATGAACCACGTGACGCTCGAGCGGGGTGAGGCCCTCTACCTCGGACCCGGCAACCTCCACGCGTATCTGCGCGGCACCGGCGTCGAGGTGATGGGGTCGAGCGACAACGTGGTGCGCTGCGGTCTCACCAACAAGCACGTGGACGTCAACGAGCTGTTGGCCACCGTCGTTCCCGAGCCCCTCGCGGACCCCGTCGTGAGGGCCACCCCGGTGGCGCGCACCAACGCCGGTCGACTGTGGCGCTACGTCACGCCCGAGGCCCCCTTCGTGCTGTGGGTGCACCAGATCGACGGAACCGAGACCATCCGGGCCCGCACCCGCGAACTGACCCTGTGTGGGGTGGGTTCCACCGATCTGCTGCAACGGGGCGAGGTGGTGTACCTCGGCCCCGGCGAGGAACTCACGGTTCGCGGCAAGGCCACCTTGTTCCGCGTCACCGAGTGGGTCGATCCCGGGAACTGACCCCGACGTCAGGACTTCTTGCGGATCTCGACGATGCGTTCGTTGGAGTTGTTGGCGTCCTCGCCCTTTTCCGCCAACAGTGCCGAACGATCCTTGGCCGCCTCGCGCTCGGCCTTGGCGGTGTCCACGCGGGCGATGGCCGCCTCGACGCCGTTCTCGTGGATGAACTCGGCCCACTCCACCAAGGCCTCCACCATCTCGGATTCGGGCACCACGGCGACGTTGCGCCCCTTCACGAAGAGGTGGCCCCGCTTGTTGCCGGCCGCGATGCCGATGTCGGCGTCGCGGGCCTCGCCCGGACCGTTCACCACGCAACCCATCACCGCGACCTGCAAGGGGATCTGACGCTCACCGAACGCGGCCATGGCGCGGTTCGCCACGTCGATCACGTCGATCTCGGCCCGGCCGCACGACGGACAGGCGATGAGGTCCACGTTCTTGCGTTCGCGCAAACCCAGTGCCTCCAACAACTGGCGACCGGCGCGGGCCTCCTCCACCGGATCGGCGGTGAGGCTGTAGCGGATCGTGTCGCCGATTCCCTCCATCAACAGCGTGGCGATCCCGGCGGTGGCCTTCAAGAGTCCACCGGGCAACGGACCCGCCTCGGTGACACCGAGGTGGAGCGGATGGTCGGTTGCCTCGCTCAACTGACGGTACGCCTCGACCATGAGCGGCACGTTGGAGGCCTTCACGCTGATCTTGATGAGGTCGAAATCGACCTCCTGAAAATAGGCGATCTCGCGCACGGCGGACTCGACCATCGCCTCGGGAGTGACTTTGCCGCCGTACTTGTCGTAGAGCTCGGGATCGAGCGATCCGCCGTTCACTCCGATGCGGATGGGAATGCCGCGGTCGCGGGCCTCGCTGGCGACGGCCTTGATGTGCTCGGGCTTGCGGATGTTGCCGGGGTTCAAACGCAATCCGTGCACCCCGGCCTCCATGGCGGCCAGGGCCATCTTGTACTGATGATGGATGTCGGCGATCACCGGGATCGGTGACCGGGGAACGATGCGGGCCAGCCCCTCGGCGGCTTCGATCTCGTTGCACGTGCAACGGATGATGTCGCACCCGGCCGCGGCCAACGCGTAGATCTGCTGCAGGGTCCCCTCGACGTCGGCCGTCTTGGTGATCGTCATGGACTGCACGGTGATGGGGGCGTCTCCACCGACGGGCACCTTGCCGACGTGGATCTGTCGGGTCGGTCGACGGGACGTGATCGACGCGTGCTGCATGACCGTCAGTCTGCCAACAATCAGAACGGTCGTGTGAGATCGAGGTACAAGCCGGTGAAGGTGAGGAACATGAGAAGCGTCACCACCACCACGGTGGCGGGCCACATCTTCTCCACGTCGGCGCGGTACTCGCGACCCTTTCGGCTTCGGATGCGTTCGTAGGTGGCGATGGCCGCGTGACCGCCGTCGAAGGGAAGCAGCGGAAGCAGATTGAACAATCCGACGAACACGTTGATGGAGGCCAACACCTCCATCACCCCGTAGAAGCCGTCGCGGTCGCCGATTTCACCGGCCACCTTGGTGACGCCGACCACCGTGGTGGGACGCTTGGACGGATCGGCCTCGTCGTTGGTGAGCTGTTCCCACTGGTTGGCCGGGTTGACGACCGTCCCGATACCGGAGAACGTGCGCCCCATCCCCGACCACAGGTCGCCCATGACGTGGGAGAAGCCGTCGACGATGCCCATCTCGGAACGGGCCCAGCTGTCGGTGCCCACGCCCAGATAGCCGAGCCCGGATCCCGGCTCGGAGGGACGCTCGACGAGGGTGACCTCGACCGCCGAGGTCACGCCGTCGCGAACGAATTCCACGGTGACCCGTTCACCGGCGCCGACACCACCGATGGTGTCGCTCAATTCGTCGACGCTGTCGATCTCGCGTCCGGCGATGGTGGTGATGTGGTCCCCGAGTCGGATGCCCGCCCGCTCGGCCGGGGAATCCTCGGTGACGGCGAACACCCGCACCACGTCGGTCTCCTGATAGCGACCGCCGGTGGTGTACACGAACATCATGATGAGGATCGCGATGACCATGTGCATGATCGATCCGGCCGTGATCACGAGCAGTCGCCAGCGATAGGGCTTGGCCGAGTAGGCCACCGCCTCGTCGCCCGGCTCGACCGGATCGAGGTTGTTCATACCGACGATGCGCACGAACGCCCCCAACGGAAGGGCGCGAACTCCGTACTCGACGCCGTTTCGCGTCGTGCTCCAGAGCTTGGGACCGAAGCCCATGAAGAACTGTGTCCGCTTCATACCCGCCCAACCGGCGGTGACGAAGTGACCGACCTCGTGCAGGAAGACCGAGATCAAAAGACCGACGACCAGCACGAGGCTCCACAGGTTGGTGAGCCCGAGCCACACCAACAGCGCCAGGATGACGAGACCGGACGTGACGGCGACCGAGTTCTTGGGTCCCTGTCGTTCGGGCGCCTCACCGACGGCCCCACCGGCCATCATTTCGTCGCGGAACGAGCGATACAGCGTCATCGGGACAGAACTCTACGGGCGGCCTCGCGCCCGCGCTGGTCGGCCTCGACGATGTCGTGGGCCGTCAGCTCGCCCGACGGTGTGACATGCGACTGCAGGGCCGACTCCACGGTCTCGGCGATCGCGGTCCAGCGCATTCCACCCTCGAGGAATCGTTCGACCGCCACCTCGTTGGCCGCCGACATGAACGCCGGGGCCGTTCCACCCACCCTCCCGGCCTCGTAGGCCAGATCGAGACAGCGGAACGTGCCGCGATCCGGAGGAGCGAAGTCGAGTCGTTCGAGCCTCGACCAGTCGATGCGCCCGAACGGGGTGGCGATGCGGTGCGGATGTGCGAGGGCGTACCCGATCGGCAGACGCATGTCGGGCAGGCTCAACTGCGCCATTGTGCAACCGTCGGTGAACTCGACCATGGAGTGGACCACGCTCTGCGGGTGCACCACCACCTCGATGCGGTCGTACGGGACGCCGAACAACTCGTGCGCCTCGATGACCTCCAGTCCCTTGTTCATCAACGTCGACGAGTCAATGGTGATCTTGGGTCCCATGCTCCAGGTGGGGTGCGCCAACGCCTGGTCGACGGTGACGTCGCGCAAATCGTCGACGCCCCGGCCACGGAACGGCCCGCCACTGGCGGTCAGGACGATCCGCGCCACCTCCACCCCCTCGCGCACGGTCGAACGGAGACACTGGTGGACGGCGCAGTGCTCGCTGTCGACCGGGACGATCTCGGCCCCGGGGGTCGAACGCAGCGGCCGAACCACCGGTCCGGCGGCGATGAGCGATTCCTTGTTGGCCAGCGCCAGACGCTTCCCCGCGGCCAAGGTGGCCAGCGTGACGTCGAGCCCGGCGAATCCGACCACGGCGTTCACCACCACGTCGGCGTGCGCCACCAGATCGGACATGGTCGGTTCGATCACGACCCCCGGCAACGCCTCGCGCACCTCGGCCACCCGAGCGGGGTCGGCCACCGCCACCACGCCCACCGAGAACTCGCGCGCCTGGGCGACGAGCGCGTCGATCGAGGAGCCCACCCCGAGCGCCGTCACGACGTACTCCACGTCGCGGTCGGGGCGCGCGTTCTCCGCACGCACGACGTCGAGGGTCTGGGTGCCGATCGATCCGGTCGAACCGGCGATCGCGACGCGAACGGTCGTGGGCGAACCCATCATCGTCCGCCCGTCACGACATGTCCGCTCACGACATGTACGGCTGGAGCACCATCAAGAGGTAGTACGACGCCGGAAGGACGAACAGGAACCCGTCGAACCGGTCGAGCACTCCGCCGTGTCCACGGATGACGGTGCCGAAGTCCTTGATCTCGAGGTTGCGCTTGAACATGCTCTCGACCATGTCGCCCAGGGGCGCCAGCGCCGCCACGACGATGGCCAACAGGACGACCTCACCGATGTCGTTCCAGGTGTCGCTCTGCAGGCTGACGATCCACATCACGACGAGCGTGGCCACCGAACCACCGAGGAGTCCCTCGACGGTCTTGTTGGGGCTGATCCACTGTCGCAACGGGGTGTTGCCGGCCGCCGATCCGACGAACAAGGCACCCACGTCGTTGGCGATCACTCCCACCGCGACGATGAACAAGGTGTCGGTCCCGACGTGGGAGAGACCGGGCGTGTTGGACACACCGGCCAGGAGCGCGCCGTACGAACCGAGCAGACCGATCCAGGTGACACCCAGGGTGGTGATGGCCACGTTGGGCATGGGGTTGGACTGCACGCTCTCGGCACCCACGTACGTGATGGCCGCGGCCATGAAGGCGAAGGCGAACACCAACGGCAACGCCCCGTCGCCCACCCAGTACGCGGCCAAGGGGGCCGCGATGCAGGTGACGATGCCGACGATGGTCGCCGGTCGGTAGCGGCGCTCGACGATCTTCTCGAAGAACTCGACGGCCGCCAGACCGCACACCAACACCACGATGGCCAACACGGCCACCGGCTTCCAGAGCAATGCGGCGACGAAGGCCGCCGCCATCAACAGACCGACGGCGATGGCCGTGGGCATGTCGCGTCCGCCCACACCGGCGGTCGGACGAGGGGCGCGGGCCGGACGGGGCCGGGCCTCGGGACGCGGGCGCGCCCCGCTGCCGGTGCGACCCTGCGTGTCGTCACCGATCGAGAACTCGCTCGGGGCCTGGATCGGCCGGGTGGCCGCGCCGGTGGTGGAGTCCTCGGGACGCCGCATCGCGCCGCTACTGGGGTCGCGTCGGGTGCCTCCGGTCGATTCGCCGAGGCGCACCCGGGGGCGACCACCGCTGGGGTCGGCCACGCGCGGCGCCGGGCCGGACGGATCGTCGGGGACCGGCCGCGGGGCCGAGCCGGAGTACGAGCCCCACACGTCGACATCGTCGGGTGCGGTGTCGCGGAAGATCGGTCGCGACGAGGAGTCCGACGAGGGCGGGGCCGACCAATGTGGCAACGGTCCGGTGTCGTCGGATCCGAAACTCAAGGGCGCCTCGTCCTCGACCTCCTCGTCGGAGAAACGCAGTTCGCCGAAATCGTCGAACTCGTCGTCCCCGCCGTTGGTGTCGTCTCCGGATCCCCGGCGCCACATGTCGTCGCTCATGATTGTCTCCCCTTCGGTCCGATCAGACTTCCAGAAGTTCCTGTTCCTTGCGTTGCACGGCCTTGTCGATGTGCTCGACGTGATCGTGGGTGATCTTGTCCAGTTCCTTCTCGGCCCGCTCGAGTTCGTCGGCCGAGATCTCACCGGCCTTCTCCGCCGTCTCGAGTTGCTTGCGCGCGTCGCGACGGACGTTGCGAACGGCCACGCGACCGTCCTCGGCCATATTCTTCACCAGTTTCACGTAGTCGCGACGTCGCTCCTCGGTGAGCATCGGGAAGTTCAGCCTGATCACGACGCCGTCGTTCGAGGGCGACATGCCCAGGTCGCTGTCGCGGATGGCCTTCTCGATGGCCCCGAGCGAACCACGGTCGTGGGGCTTGATCACGAGAACGCGGGCCTCGGGCACCTGGAAACCGGCCAGCTGCTGCAGGGGGCAGTCGGCACCGTAGTAGTTGACCATCAGCTTCTCGACCAGAGCCGGCGTGGCCCGGCCGGTGCGGACCGTCGTGAACTGGGCCTGGGCGTGCTCGACCGCCTTGTCCATCTTGTCGATGGCCTCGAGAAGGATGTCGTCGGTCACCCGACCAGCGTACCTATGCGCTGACCCTCCAGAACGGATCTGATGTTCCCCGGTGTGCTGACGTCGAACACCACGATCGGGATCTTGTTGTCGCGGCAGAACGCGATCGCCGTGGCGTCCATGACCCGCAGTTCCTTCTCGATGACCTCCTTGTGCGACACCCGGTCGTAGCGGGTGGCGGAGGGATCGAGCTTGGGATCGGCGGTGTACACGCCGTCGACCCCAGAGTGGGTGCCCTTCAAGATGGCCTCGGCGTCGATCTCGGCGGCCCGCAGGGCCGCCGCGGTGTCGGTGGTGAAGAAGGGATTGCCGGTGCCGCCGGCGAAGATCACCACGCGACCCTTCTCCATGTGACGCTCGGCGCGACGACGGATGTACGGCTCGGCCACCTTGGGCATCTCGACCGCGGTCATGACCCGACTGTGCTGACCCACGCGCTCGAGGGCGTCCTGCAACGCCAGTCCGTTCATGACGGTGGCGATCATGCCCATGAAGTCGGCCTGCGCCTGATCCATGCCCTGTCCGGCGCCCTTCAGACCGCGCCAGAAGTTGCCACCGCCCACGACGACGGCGATGTCGATCTTCAGGTTCTCGCGCACGTCCTTGATCTCGGTGGCCACCTGATGAAGGACGTTGGTGTCGAGACCGAAGCCGGTCGGCTCGGCCAGAGCCTCACCCGACAATTTGAGGATGACCCGCTTCCACCGGGGACGATCCTCGGTCGCGGCCATCTGCGATCAGCCGATCTCGATCTGGGCGAATCGCACGATGCTGGCGCCGCCCAGGATCTGGGTGACGGACTGCTTGTCGTCCTTGGCGTAGGCCTGTTCGACGAGGCACACGTCCTTGAAGAATCCGTTGATGCGGCCCTCGACGATCTTGGGCAACGCGGCCTCGGGCTTGCCCTCGTTGCGACTGATCGTCTCGAGCGTCGCGCGCTCCTTGTCGACCACGTCGGCGGGGACCTCGTCGCGCGTCAGGTACTTCGGACGGGCGAAGGCGATGTGCACGGCGATGTCGTGGGCCAGATCGACCGAACCGTTGGCGATCTCGACGAGCACGGCGTTCACACCGCGACCACCCTGGATGTGCTGGTAGCTGTCGATGACGTTGCCGGGAGCGGCCTCGAGTCGGGCGACCTCTCCGAGTTCGATCTTCTCCTTCAGCGTGATCTTCAAGTCGTCGAGGATGGCGGCGCGCTCGGCGACGGCGGCCTCACCCTTGGCGGCGACCAACTCGGCGAGAGCCTGGGCCTCGGCCTTGAACTGATCGCTTCCGGCGACGAAGTCGGTCTCGCACTTCAACTTCACGATGGCACCCACGTTGCCCGACACCACGAGGGCCACGACGCCCTGGGTGTTCTCGCGGTCGTCGCGCTTGGCCGAGGCGGCCAAGCCTTTCTCGCGGAGCCACTGCTTGGCCTCTTCCATGTCCCCGTTGTTGGCTTCGAGGGCCTTCTTGCAATCCATCATCCCGGCGCCGGTGGACTGGCGCAGGGTCTGAACGTCCTTGGCGGTGAACGACATGACTCAGGCCTCCGGGGTGGTCTCGGCCGCGGCGGCGGCGGTCTTGGCGGCGGCCAACTTGGCCTCGCGCTCGGCCTGGGCGGCGGCGGCGGCGGCGCGCGCCTTGGCCTGATCGGCGGCGAACTCGGCCTTCTCGGCCTCGGTGCGCTCGGGGGCCACGAGGCCCGGGTTGCGCTTGGACGCGATGTAGCGACCCTCGATCACGGCCTCGGCGATGACCTTCGACATCAACTCGTTGGCGCGGATGGCGTCGTCGTTGCCGGGGATCGGGTAGGTGATCAGGTCGGGATCGACGTTGGTGTCGACCACGGCCACCACCGGGATGCCGAGCTTGTTGGCCTCGGTGACGCCGATGTGCTCCTTCTTCGTGTCGATGATGAACACGGCGTCGGGACGGCGGGTCATGTGGCGGATACCGCTGAGGTTCTTCTGCAGCTTGGCCAGTTCACGGCTCTTCAGAAGGGCTTCCTTCTTCGGCATCAGATCGAACTCACCGGTCTCCTGCAGACGCTCGAGCTCGAGCATCTTCTGAACGCGCTTGTGAATGGTCTCGAAGTTGGTGAGCATGCCACCGAGCCAACGCTCGTTGATGTACGGCATGCCGCACTTCTCGGCGAAGCCGGCGATGGGATCCTGAGCCTGCTGCTTGGTGCCGATGAACAACACGTTGCCGCCCTTGGCCGACAGATCGCGGATGAACGCGTAGGCCGTCTCGATGCGCTCGAGGGTCTGCTGCAGGTCGATGATGTAGATGTCGTTGCGCTCGCCGAAGATGAAACGCTTCATCTTGGGGTTCCAACGACGGGTCTGGTGGCCGAAGTGAACTCGCGCTTCCAGAAGTTGACGCATCGTGACGATGGCCATGACTGTTCCTCTCGTGACTGCGGTTCGGGACACCGGCCGACGCGACACCCGAGGGTGCCGACCGCAGGACGCGACCGGTGTGTGCTGATGTGGACCGGGTTTCCGGGCCGTGGGGCAGGCTAGCGGGAGATCGGGGCGGCGGGACAGACCAAACGGGGTGGCAGAGGCCGCCATCGACCGGTTCGGGGCACGAGGCGGGCGGTCACCCGCCACCGCCCCAACAACGGGCCCGGATCCAGGTACGGGCCCTCGCTCCCCGACCGGCGCACGCTGAGGCTGACCGGCCAACCTCCGGCGTCCCCGAGTCGCTCGCCTTGTCGCACCGGGTCCCCCCGACGGGGGTTGGGGCCCTCGGCCGAGACGTCGTCGAGCAGGAGTCCGCCCACCGTGACCACCGTGCCGGGGGCGAACACCGCCGAATCGTGGGGATCGACCGTGACGTACAGACGTCCACCGACGAAGCCGTAGAACGCCACCGTGCCCGCCACAGGCGATATCACCGCCTCACCCAGGACGCTGGCGAAATCGACCGTGCGGTGACCGGGACAATAGGGGCAGGCCGGGGCCACGAAGTCGGCGACCACCCGGCCCGTGACCGGGGGCTGTAGACACTCCGTTCCCCCACCGGCGAGGGAGTGGGGAATCACGGACGACACCAGAGCGGACAGCGACACGGCGAGAGCGACGGCGATCATGGGGCGGGGTGGGTCCCCCGCGACACGTCACGGCGATGTCGTCGTTCGTGGCCGACGCGCGGCGGACGTCAGATGCCCGCGGCCGCGAGGCGGGCCCGCAACATGATCACGGCCTTGGAATGGATCTGCGACACGCGACTCTCGGTCACACCGAGCACGTCGCCGATCTCGGCCAGGGTCATGCCTTCGTCGTAGTAAAGGGCGACGACGGTGCGCTCGCGCTCGGGGAGATTGCGGATCTCGGCCCGCATCAGACGCCGCACCTCGCGATCCTCCACCACCGCGTCTGGCCCCTCGTCGCGCGACGCCGGCAACTGTCGCGGCTCGGCCTCCCCGCCGGCCACCACGTGATCCAGCGGTCCGACGTTGGTCATGGCCAGACTGCTCAACCACTTGGCCAGTTCCTCGTCGGTGATTCCCAACTCGGCGGCGATCTCCTCGTCGGAGGGAGCCCGCTTGAGTTCGTTGCCCAACTTGGCGACGGCTTGTTCGATCTGACGCGCCTTGTTGCGAATCGAGCGCGGAACCCAATCCTGCGCGCGGAGACCGTCGAGAATGGCACCCTTGATGCGGGGCACGGCGAAGGTCTCGAACTTCCAACCGAGCGACGGATCGAATCGATCGACGGCGTCCATCAAGCCGAAGACACCGGTGCCCACCAGTTCCCCGGTGTCCACCCCCGCGGGAAGTCCGGCCGCCACACGACCGGCCACGAACTTCACGAGTGGCGAGTAATGGACGATCAACTGTTCACGGGCGCCCTCGTCGCGGTTCTCGACCCAACGCACCCAGGCGCGCTCGATGGCCGGCGTCGTGCGACTCGGCTTCTCGTCGGGTTCGGTCATGGGCGTCGTTCCGGATTCGGGGTCGGTCACCCCCGGGAGTCAGGCCCGAGGATGCGTGTTGGTGTACACAGACCGTAGACGCTCTTTGCTCACGTGCGTGTATCTCTGCGTGGTGGCCACGTCACTGTGACCCAACAATTCCTGCACCGCGCGCAGGTCGGCCCCACCGTCGAGTAGATGGGTGGCGAAGGTGTGTCGAAGGGCGTGCGGATGGGTGGGGGTGGAGCTTCGCCGGTCCATCACCCGACGCACGTCGCGGGTTCCCAAACGTCCGCCGCGCGAGTTCAGGAACAGGGCCCCGCCCGAGGAGTCCGACATCACCTCGCCGCGGGACCGGGTCCAGTCCCGCACGGCCTCCACGGCCGCCTGTGACATGGGCACCCGACGTTCCTTGCCGCCCTTGCCCCACACCGTCACCATCGCGCGCCGGAGGTCGACTCCGTCGAGGTCGAGCGAGCACAACTCGCTCACGCGCAGACCGCTGCCGTAGAGCATCTCCATGAGCGCGTCGTCGCGTCGACGGCGCCACTGCGGCTCGGCATCGTCGTCGGCTTCGGGTTCGAGCAAGGTGCGCAACTCGGTGCCGTCCAGCACCCGTGGAAGTCGCCCCTCCCCCGTGGGCGCCCGCAACCCGAGTGACGGATCGTTCGCCAACAGTCCGACGCGCCGCGCCCACCCGAAGTACCGGCGTAGGGCCGCCGCCTTACGGGCGATGCTGCGCTTGGCGAAACGGCTGGCGGCCAGATGCGCGAGATAACGACGCAACAACAGTCGTTCGACGTCGACCGGACCGAGCACGCCGATCGAGGCGCACCAGTCGACGAAGGACGTCAGATCGGAGGCGTACGCCGACTTGGTGTTGTCGGAGGCCGCGGTGAGAGAGGACACGAAATCCCCGGCTCGCCAGACGGGATCGACCACCGGCGGTGACGACGTCGCGGAACGGGCCATACCGGCAGAGTACCGACACGGTGGGCGACGCCGCCCGGCACGTCTTCCCGTGTGCCGACGAGCGAGGTCGCGTCATGGTCGGGCGCGTTCGAACCACCCGCCGTTGCAGATCAACCATCCCGAGGTTTCCAGCCGACCGAGCCCCACCGCGGTCACCCCGAAATCGAGACCCAGAACGTCGCGGGAACGGGTGGCCACGTCGTCGAGCGTCAGCGGATCCGCCCCGAAGAGTTCGAGGATGTCGGCGTCGACGCCCGACGGAGGTACCCGATGGTCGAACCGACACGAGGCCCGCCGTCCGTCGAGCCCCAACGCCATCAACACGTCGTCGGTGTCGATGGCCACGGCGGCACCGTCGCGCAGGAGCATGTTCGTGCCCTGCGACGCGCGCGTGCTGGTGGCGCCGGGCACCGCCATCACCGTGACGCCCCGCCGCAACGCCTCGCGCACCGTGATGAGCGAACCGCCCTCCAACCGGGACTCCACCACCAACACGATCTCCGACATCGCCGCGATGATGCGGTTGCGCAAGGGAAACCGGAAGGCCTCGGGGGCGGTGCCCGGCGGCGACTCCCCGCACAGGAACCCGTGCTCACCCACCCGCGCCCACAAATCGTGGTGCTCGGGCGGATACACGACGTCCAACCCGCTGGCCACCACCGCCACCGGACGACCCCGACCGCCGCCGTCGAGCACCCCGCGATGCGCCGCGGCGTCGATTCCGCGCGCCAGACCCGAGACGACGTCGACTCCGGCCTCGGCCAACTCGGCGCCGAAACGTCGAGCGGCGCCACGACCGTGCTCGGTCGCGTTGCGCGTGCCCACGATGGCGACCCGTCGACCCGCGGTCGCCCCGACGTCACCCCGCGAGAACAGAACGGCCGGCGCCAGCGGATCGAGGGCCAGACATTCGGGGTATCCGTTCAGTCCGAGCACGCGCACGTCGATGCCCGTCGGGAGTTCGAGCGATGAATCGTCGCGACGCAGTGCCTCGCTCCACACCGGACCCAACGCCCGACCCCCGGCACCCCCGGGCACGAAGTCCGACAGGTCGCGCATCACGACGTCGGCGTCGACGTCTCCGTCGCGCAAGCGTTCGACCATCGTCACGGGTCGACCACGCGACAGCAACAAGCGCAACCGACGCGCGGTCATGAAGGGCAAAGCCGACAATCGCCAGGCCGCGATCATGTCGACCTCGTCGGGGAGTTCGTTCATACGACGCGCCGCAGGTCGTCACCGCGCCGGGGAGCGATGCGCGCCCGTAGGGCCAGAGCCGTGGCGACGTGGGACTCGTCGAGGCGTTCCGCCCCTCCCTCGCGGTCGGCGATGGTGCGCGCCACGCGACGCACGCGGTGCAGACCGCGGCCGGTGAGACGACCGGCCTCCAGTTCCGAGCGCAGCAGCGACGTGCCCCGATCGTCGACCGGTGCGAACCGCTCGAGTTCGTCGCCGGTGAGCGCGGCGTTCGGGACACCTTGGCGTTCCATGGCGATGGCCCGCGTTCGGTCGACCCGCTCGCGCACCACCGCGGTGCTCTCGCCGACCCTCGACCCGAGCAGGTCGTCCACCCGCGGTCGATGCACGAGCACCCGGACGTCGAAGCGGTCGATGAACGGTCCGCTGAAGCGACGGCGATACCGGGCCAGAGCCGCCTCGTCGCATTCGCAGGCACCGGGTGCCCCGCCACCGCAGGGGCACGGATTGGTGGCGGCCACCAACGTGAAACGGGCCGGAAGATCGACCCGGGTGTCGGCGCGGTCGATGCGGATGCGACCGCTCTCCAGTGGTTGGCGGAGGGCGTCGAGCGTGGACGGAGCGAACTCGCCCAGTTCGTCGAGAAACAACACGCCGCCATGGGCCAGGCTCACCTCGCCGGGTCTCAGGGTCGACGAGCCGCCGCCGATGATGGAGACCGTGCTGGCCGAATGATGCGGCATACGGATGGGCGGATCGGTCACCAGACCGTGGCCGACCGGTCGTTCCCCGCAGGCCGAGCGGATGAGGGTGGCGTCGAGCGAGGTCCGCTCGTCGAGTGGCGCGAGCAGTCCCGGCAACCGTTGCGCCAACATGGTCTTGCCCGAACCCGGCGGGCCGACCAGTAGCAGGTGGTGTCCGCCGGCGGCCGAGAGTTCGAGACCCAGGCGAGCGGCCTCCTGACCCCGGACGTCGGCCAGATCGGGCAGCGGGGTCGGATCGCGTTCGATCGCCGCGTGCGGGAGATCGGGCCAGGTCGCCGTGCCCACCAGGCACTCCGCCAATTCGCGCAACGTGCGCGCGACGCGCAACGAGGGAGGCGCGGCGACGCGGGCCTCGTCGACGTTGCCGATCGGAACCACCACGCTCCGCAACGGCGACACGAAGGGGCGATCGTCGTCGTCCTCGCGGGGTTCGTCGCGCACCAACGACATCACCATCGGGGCCACGCCGGTCACCGCCCGCACGCGTCCGTCGAGACCGAGTTCGCCGATGACGGCCACACCGTCGACGGCCGACGCGGGAAGCTGACCGTCGGCGACGAGGATCGCCAAGGCCATCGCCACGTCGAGAGCCGTTCCGGTTTTGCGATGGGTGGACGGCGCGAGATTCACCGTGATGCGGTGGGACGGCCAATGGAACCCGCTCGACAACACCGCCGTGCGAATGCGATCGCGCGACTCGCGACAGGTGTCGTCGGGCCGACCGAGAATGGTGAAGGTGGGCAGACCGACACCGATGTGCACTTCCACGATCACGGACGAACCACTGGACCCCATGACGCTCGCCGCACGAATCGTCGACAACATGACAACCTCGCCTTCCGGCCGACTCTCGGCACCACAGCGTGTGTGCCGAGCACCGAATCCGCCGGAGACGCCACCGGAAACGGTGTGACCGGATTCCCGGTGGGTGACCTGAGAGAATGAAGCCCCATGCGCGCTCGTGTCCGAACCGGAATCCTGATCGGTCTCGCCACCGTCGTCGTCGCCACGTCGGCCTGCAGCGACACCGACCGCAGCGGTGCGCGGTTCTGCGGCGAGCTCGCCGAATCCGTCGTCGGTCTGAGCGGACCGATCACCAACTCCGAGGAGATCGGCGATCTGGTCGACCGCTACGAAAGGCTCGACGACATCACGCCGCTGGCCATTCGCGAGGACTGGCACGTCGTCACCGAACTGTTGAAAGCCGCCGAGAACGTGGACTTCGAGGATCCACGCAGTCGCCAGGATCTGGCCGACGCCGCCTACACCGCCGAGCGCAGTGCCCGTGAGGTGGCGCGGTGGGTGGAATCGACGTGCGGGGTGGCGATGCCCGACGTGATCGGCGTGGAGGGTCCCGACACCACCGTGGCCACCACGGTTCCGGTGATCGTCACGACCGTGGCACCGGTGACCACGGTGACGCCGACCGCGGCGCCCTGACGGATCAGATGATCTCGCCGCGCTTCAGGATGACCTTGTCGACCAGGCCGTACTCCTTGGCCTGTTCGGCGGTGAACCAACGATCACGTTCGGCGTCGGCCTGGATGCGCTCGAGCGTCTGGCCGCTGTGGAACGCGGTGAGTTCGGCCATGCGCTTCTTGGTGTAACCGAGCTGCTCCACCTGAATGGAGATGTCGGTGGCCTGTCCGCGGAGACCGGCCAAGGGCTGGTGCATCATGATGCGCGCGTTGGGAAGCGTGTACCGCTTGCCCTGGGCCCCGGCGGTGAGCAGGAACTGACCCATGGATGCGGCCAGACCCATGCACACGGTGGCCACGTCGCAACTGACGAACTGCATCGTGTCGTAAATGGCCATGCCCGCGGTGACCGAACCACCGGGGCTGTTGATGTACAGCCAGATGTCGGCGTCGGGATCCTCGCCCTCGAGGTACAACAACTGGGCGCAGAGTTGGTTGGCGATGTCGTCGTTGACGTCGGTGCCCAGCATGACGACGCGATTCTTGAGCAACCGCGTGAAGATGTCCGCACGCCCGGGATCTCCGGCGTCGAGGTTCATCGGGCGACCGGGAATCATGTCGGGAGTCATGCTTTGAGACTAGCCCTGCGCGGGGCAGAATGTCGGAGTGGCGACCTTCGAACCATTCACACCGAATGCCGACGAATTGGTGGCCAACAACCGTCGCTTTGCCACCGATTTCGCCGACCACGGCTTGGCTCTGTCCCCGCGCCGGCATCTGGCCGTCGTCGCGTGCATGGACAGCCGCATGGACATCTTCCAGATGCTCGGAATGGCTCATGGTGACGCCCACATCATCCGCAACGCGGGTGGGGTCGTGACCGACGACGTGGTGAGGTCGTTGGTGGTCTCGCAACGACTGCTCGGCACGCGCGAGGTGATCCTCGTCCACCACACCGACTGCGGACTGCAACGCGTCACCGAGGACGAGTTCAAACACCAGATCGAGGAGGAATGCGGCATCCGGCCGTGGTGGGCCCTCGAGTCGTTCCGCGATCCGGTGCAGAGCGTTCGCCAGAACATGAACCGACTGCGCCTCAGCCCCTTCATCGTCCACAAGATGGACATCCGCGGATTCGTCTACGACGTCGACGACGGAATCCTGCGCGAGGTCGAGCCGCGCGACTAGTCGCGCGCCACGCCCGACAAGGCCAGCACCACGCGAGCCCGATCGGAGAACGACTCCCGACTCTGCAACAGACCCGACAATCCGGCCGCGCCCGTGGGACTGACACCGGATCCCCCGATCGAGTTGGCCAACAGCGACGCGCGAATCACGTTGCGCTCCTCGGCCACCACCACCCGGCCTCCGGTCGCTCTCAGCTCGATCACGTCGGCGACCCAGTCGTACGTCTCGTCGTCGAGGATGCCGTCGGCGAGCGAACGTGGTTCGGTCTCCCACGGCCACATGTGACGTCCCCAGTTGCGGGCCATCGACTCGTCGTCGCGCGCGGAGGCCCAGGCCCGCGCCAACGGCGCGCAACCTTCGGTCTGCACCGCGTGCAACGGAGCCCGCAGACCAACCTCGCGCGCCCCGCGCGACACGCAGGCCGCGAACGCTCCACCACCCACTTGAACGAAGAGGGCGTCCGTCTCCGCGATGCCGTCGTGGCGCAGACTCTCGGCCAACTCCCAACCGAAAGTGCGGCCACCGTCGAGACACAGTGCGTTCTCCGGGCCCTGAACACTGAACGGAATCGCGCCCCGGGCCACCGCCTCGCGGAACCGCAACACGGTGGGATCACCCGGCGGATCGTCGGCACGACGCGGACAACGGGTGATGCCCGCGCCGAGCGATTGGAGCGTGTCCACCACCACGCCCCCGGCCCATTCCGGGATGAAGACGTCGATGGGCCAGTGCGCGGCGTGCGCCAGTGTGGCCGCCGCGATGGCGGCGTTGCCGCACGACGAGATGGCCAGCGACGGGCGGGAGGACTCGGTCCACGGCGCGAGACCCAACGTCTCCGCCGCGCGCAGGTGCAGGAGGATCGTCATGAGATGACGGGCCTTCTGGCTGCCACCCACGTTCGTGGTCTCGTCCTTCACCCAGACGCCTCCGGGGGACGCGAAGCCCAACTCGTCGCTCAACGCCGATGATCGTTCGGTCACGGTGGTGCGAAAGCCGTCGTTGGTCTCGCGCACCAGATCGACGGTGGCCGCATCGGACATCCCGTGGGCCGTGGCGAAGGCGTGCCACGCCATGAACCGCCGGAAACGGACGAAGGGATTCGGATCGTCGTCCTGCGAACCCACGGGCGGACCGTCGATCACCGACGCCTCCACGCGCAACAGCACGTGACGGCGATCGCCCGTCTCGTTGGGGCAGCGCCACGGCGCGAAGGTGTCGAGCCCGACGAACGCCCCGCAGGACGCGCACCGGAACCCGTCGATCATCGTCCCGTCCGGATCAAGCGGAGGCCACCCGGGCGTTGAACTCGGTGATCATCTCGTCCCACACCGGCGTGTACCGGCGCAGTCCGCGCCAGAACGACTGGTCGCGGCGGGCCTCGAACAATTCGAACGGCGTGCCCTGCTGCTCGACCCACGTGTAGTAGCCGAGATTGAAGATGCGGTTTCGGTCGCGCTCGGTGCAGTCGATCATGTCCTCGGTCGTGACGTGACCGAGGTGACGACCCCACACCTCGGCGGCGTCGACGGCGCTCATCTCGCCCCCGAAACGGGACTTCACGGTGGCCACGCGCGAACTGGGATACAGCGCGGCACCGTCGGTGGCGATGGTGATGACCGCCTCGTTTGGCCCGAGGTTCAACAACTTCGAGGTCTTGATGGCCGCGAGCGTGTTGCAGATGGCCGAGAAGCCGAAATGCTCGAGGGCGGCGATCAGCTCGGACGACAGCCCCTTCTTGTCGGCCATGTACGCGCGACCGGCGTCGGAGTTGAACAGCACGTCGAGCTCGTCGGTGGCGTGGTCGCTGACGGCGCACACCACGTCGGTGTTCGTGACGTTGTGGATGAGCGGGATGTGCTTGTCGCCGATGCCCTGGATGTTGTGCTCGCCGTAACCGTTCTCGAGCATCGTCGGGCACTCGAGGGCCTCGACCGCGACGATGCGGGCGCCGAAATCGTCCTTCAGCCGGTCGCCGGCGGCGATGGTGCCGGCCGATCCGGTGGCCGACGTGAAGGCCGCCAACGAGATGTCGCGACCGGACTTCTTCATCGCGGCCCGCACCGTTTCGAACACGTGGCCCAACGCGCGACCCGTGACCTCGTAGTGACCGAGGTGGTTGGCGAACTCGCAGAACTGGTTGAAAACGAAGTTGCCGGGATCCTTCGACAACTCGTTGCAGGCGTCGTAAATCTCCTTGACGTTGCTCTCGGTGCCCACGGTCTTGATGACGTCCTCGGCCGGATTCGCGCACCAACGGTCGAGCCAGTCGAAGCGTTCCTGGCTCATGCCGGCCGGCAGGATGGCCACGCCACGGCAACCCATGATGCGACTGATCGCCACGCCTCCGCGGGCGTAGTTTCCGGTCGAGGGCCAGATGGCCCGATGGCGGGTGGGGTCGAACTGGCCCGTCACCACGCGCGGCGCCAGACACGAGTAGGCGGCCAACACCTTGTGGGCGGTGATCATGGGAAAGCGATCGCCGAACACCACGATGATCGGATTGGGAACGCCGGTCAGAGCGGGAGGCAACACCACGTGATCGGGTACCGCCACGCGGCGACCGGCGAGATCGTTGTACCAGTGGACGCGCCACAGGTTGCGCGCATCGGGCCCCTGCGGATCGGCATCGCCCACGATCGACGGATCGACCGACGAGGGATCGGCCAACTGGGCGAAGGTGGGAAGGACGATGCCCTGCTCCCGGAAGCGCTTCACGCTGTTGGCCAACGCCGTGTCGTCCACCACGCGGTCGGCCAGACCGAACTGGTTCTCGAGGGCGGCTTGGGTGGCGGGAGATGAGGCTCGATCGACGACGGTCACCTTTACAGTTTGTCAAAGGAACGGCCCAAAGCCGTGCTGGATCCCACATTTGCCAAGTGACGACTTGCGATATTCGGTTAGCCTGCCCCCGTGAACTCGTCGGGCGGAGGAACCAAGCAGCGCATCGTCGAACACCTGCAGACCGTGGCCACGGCCACCGCACCCGATCTGGCCCGATTGATGGGCGTCAGCGACGCGGCCATGCGCCAGCACCTGGAGCAACTGGAGTCCGACGGTGTGGTGCGGCGGGAGTCCGAGAACCCTTCGGGCGACATCCGGTCACGCGGTCGACCGGCCACGCGCTGGAGTCTCGATCGCCAGCGTTCGCGAACGGTGGTGGACGGGTTTCCGGGTGCGTTTCCCGACCGACACGTCGACCTGGCCGTCGACCTGCTGTCGGCCGTGCGCGAGTCCCTGGGTGAGGAGTCGCTGCGACGCGTGTTGGCCCACCGCGGCGAGCAACAAGTCGCGGAGTATCGGCGGGTCGTGGGTGAGGGTTCGTTGTCGGCCCGCGTCGAACGTCTCGCTCGTGTGCGCGACATCGAGGGATACCGCGCCGAGGCGTCGGCCGACGACGATGGCTCCGTCATCCTCACCGAACACCACTGCCCCATCGCCGACGCCGCCCGCGTGTGCGGCGACGTCTGCGAGTCGGAGTTGGTGGTGTTCCGCGCGACCCTGGGTCCGGGTGTCGACGTCCAGCGGACCCAACACGCGATGTCCGGCGACAGTCGTTGCAGCTATCGCATCAGCGTCGCCTGAGCGACGCCGGAATCAACCGGCGACGATCTCGGAGATCTGCATCACCGGGGCGATGTTGGTGTAGTTCGCCACGTCGGCCTGCACCTCGGCGGTGAGCGGCGAACCCATGGCCGCACCCATCGTCTCGAGCGAATCGAACGTGAAGTGAACGGCCGCCACGTACGGGCCGTTGACACCCTTCTCGATCTCGGTGGACACCGGGCTCCAGGCCTTGGCGGCCAACGGAACGTGCGTGCTCCGGTAGTAGTCGTGGTCGAAGGTCGAGCCCTCCGAGGAGGGGTAGTAGACGCTCACTTTGATCATGGGCAGACCGTAGCCTGTGGTACGCACGACACGCGCGGGCGTGGCGAAACTGGCAGACGCGCAGGATTTAGGTTCCTGTTCCGCAAGGAGTGTGGGTTCAAGTCCCTCCGCCCGCACTAGACAATGGGGATGATCCCGATCCCGGATGTGCCCACCCCCGCGCCGGTGCTCAGCCTCGAGGTTCTGCAGCGAAACCTGGCCACCATGGCGACGGCGCGCCCGGGGCGAACCCTGCGTCCCCACGTCAAGGCCCACAAGTGCACCGGCATCGCCCGATGGCAGGTGGAGGCCGGGCACCTTTCGTTCACCTGCGCCACCCCACTCGAGGTGGTGGGTCTGGCACGTGCCGGGGTGGGTGACGACCTGTTGTTGGCCAACGAATGCGTCGACCCGACGCGTCTTCGCGCCATGGCTGCGGCCGAACGCGAGACCGGGATCATGGTGACGGTGGCCGTGGACTCGACGACCACGGTCGACCTCGCCGCCGAGGCCGGATTGCGCCACGTGTTGATCGACGTCAATGTCGGACTTCCGCGCTGCGGTTGCGCTCCGGACGACGCGCGCGCACTCGCCCGACGCGCCCTGGACGCCGGGCTCGTCGTTCGGGGTGTCATGGGCTACGAGGGTCATCTCATGACGATCCCCGAATCCGACAAGCCGGCCAAGGTCGGCGCCAGCATGAGGTTGTTGGTCGAGGCTTTCGACTCGTTGGTGGGCGAGGCGGGCGATCCGTGCACCGTCATCTCGGCCGGCGGCACCGGCACGTATCACGCGTTCGACGCCGAACACCCGGTGTTGGGTCGCGTCAACGAGGTGCAGGCGGGCAGTTACGCCTTGATGGACACCAGCTACGGAGCGCAACCACTGCCCTTCGAGCAGGCGTTGTACGTCGTGGGCACGGTCATTTCCACCACCTCGCGTGACGATGTTTCTTGGGCCGTCATCGACGTCGGACTAAAATCGTTGGGCATGGACCACGGCAACCCCCACATCGAGGGCGCATCGGTGTGGTTCTGCAGCGACGAACACACCACGTTCTCCGTGGTCGACGGATCGACGCCGCGCATCGGCGATCGCATCATGGTTCGACCCGCGCACATCGATCCCACCGTCGCCATGCACACCGCCATCCACGTGGTGCCGCGATGGGGCGAGCCCGTCGTCGACGTCTGGCCCGTGGATCTGCGCCACTGGTGATCATTCGTCCGCCCGTCGTGCGGACGACGACTCAATCCCCCAGCACCTCGGCCAGTCGCGCGAAGGCCCGCGCCCGATGCGACACGCGATTCTTCTCGTCGTCGGACATCTGGGCGAAGGTTCGGCCGTCACCGTCGTCGGGTACGAACAAGGGATCGAAACCGAACCCACGGTCACCCCACTCCGCGGTCGCGATCACGCCCGTGCACTCCCCTACGACGACGACCTCGGAGCCGTCGGGACGGGCCACCAACACCACGGTGACGAAGCAGGCCCGTCGCCCCCGATCGTCGTGGGCGCCCGACAATGCTTCGAGCAACTTCTCACGGTTCGCTCCATAGGGATCGGTCGCGTGTCGCGGACGATCGGACGCGTATCGCGCGGTGCGCACGCCCAGCTCGCCGGGGAGGGCCTCCACGAAGAGCCCGGTGTCGTCGGCCACCGCCGACATGCCCGTGGCGTCACGAATGGCCTCGGCCTTCAGACGGGCATTGCCCACCAACGTGTCGGCGGTCTCGTCGACATCGGCCACGTGCGCGGGACGGGGCATCAGGTCCACCACTCCGTCGAGGATCGCCTCGATCTCGCGCACCTTGTCCGGATTGGCCGAGGCGCACACCAAGACCGGACGAGAACGCGGATCCGCCGCGGTCACGGGCGACGCGAGGGTTCGTTCGCGATCAGACGCGACTGTAGATCGAAGATCTCGGCCAAGCCGTTCTCGGCGAGACCCAGCAACGAATCCAGTTCGCCGCGGGTGAACGCCATGCCCTCGGCGGTTCCCTGCACCTCGACAAAACGCGCCAGCCCGGAGGCCTTGTCGCGCAGCATCACCACGTTCATGTCGACCTCGGCGCCGCTGTCCTCCACGTACGGAAGATCGATCACCGGTGTTCCGTCGACGATGCCCACGCTGATGGCCGCGCACAACGAGGTGAGCGGATGCACCGGAATGGTGCCGGCCTGCACCAGTCGGGTGAGAGCGTCGTGGAGAGCCAGGTATCCACCGCAGATCGACGCGGTGCGCGTGCCGCCATCGGCCTGCAACACGTCGCAGTCGACGACCACCTGTCGCTCGCCCAACAGGCGCATGTCGCACGCGGCACGCAGGCTGCGCCCGATGAGCCGCTGGATCTCGACGGTGCGCCCGCTCTGTTTGCCCTTGGCGGCCTCACGATCGACACGCTCGGGCGAGGAGCCCGGGAGCATGGAGTACTCCGCGGTCACCCAGCCCTTGCCGCTGTTCTTCATCCATCGCGGCACGTCCTCGTCGATACTGGCGGTGCACAGCACCCGCGTGCGACCGAAGGACACCAGCACGCTGCCGGCGGCCATCTCGGTGAAGTCGCGCTCGAACGACAGCGGTCGCAGTTCGTCGTGATGGCGTCCGTCGGACCGATGGCCGGTCGCGTGCTGGTCGTTGCTGCTCATGTTGTCTCCGTTGTCTCTGGTGGAAGGTTTCGCGGACGACGCGGGTCGTTCGATCTCAGTGCGGTGTCCAGGTCTCGGCATCGGACAACTCGGGGCCCAACAGGCGCTGCCCGAGGGCCTGGAACCACGACACGTCCCCGCTCGACAGGAATCGATGACGCGCCGGATGATCCGACGAGCGCAACAGGCCCATCTCGCCGAGTTGCTCGCGCAGGGCGAAGGCGGTCTCGTCAGCCGAGGACACCAGGATGACCTCGTTGCCGAGCACCTCGGTGATGACCCGGGCGAGATACGGGTAGTGCGTGCATCCGAGCAACAACGCGTCGACCTTGGCGTCGCGGATCGGGGCCAGCAGTCTCTCCGCGAGGAGCACGACCTCGGGTCCCGAGGTGCGACCGCGCTCGACGAACTCCACGAATCCGGGGCACGCGGCGCTGGTGAGTCGAACGGTGGCTCCGATCGCCGCTCGGGACACGGCGCGGTCGTAGGCACCCGATCCGATGGTGCCGATGGTGCCGATGACACCGATGTCCCCCGAACGCGTGGAATGCACGAGGGCCCGCGCGCCGGGTTCGATTACCCCGAGGATGGGAACGCTCAGTCCCTCGGCGGCGAACTCGGCCTCCAATTCGTGCACCGGCAGAGCGGCGGCGGCGGTGTTGCAGGCCACCACGATGGCCTTGGCTCCGAAGTCGCGCACGAGGCTCCACGCCAGTTCACGGGCGTACGCACGCACATCGTCGGCGTTCTTGTCGCCGTATGGGTAGCGACCGGTGTCCCCGATGTAGATGACGTCCTCGTTGGGCAGCAGGTCGATCACCGCGCGGGCCACCGTGAGACCTCCGAATCCGGAATCGAACAGACCGATGGGTCCGCTGGAGTCGGCGACGTTCCTCACGACGCAGAGGCTACGAGAAACGGACCGACCGCGCCTCACACGCCATCGGCGACGGAACACCGTGCCATCCGTGCTCGGCGTTTAGATTTGCCCCATGTCTTCCGCCCGGATCCGCCACATCGTCCTGTTCAACTGGAATTCCGAGACCCCCGCCGATCACGCCGAGCGAACCACCGTCGCCCTGGCCGAACTGCGTCCGAAGATCCCCCAGATTCGCTCGTACCAGTACGGAGCGAATCTCGGCGTGAATCCGGGAACCTACGACTTCGCGGTCACCGCCGAGTTCGACAGCGTCGACGACTATCTCGCGTATCGCGACCACCCCGACCACAAGGCATTCATCGAGAAGTACACCGCCCCTTACATCGACACCCGCGCCTCCATCCAGTTCCAACTTCCCGCCGAGTCCTGAGTACCCGTGCTCGTCGCCACCGCCCTGGCGCTCGGCGCCGCCGTGCTCCACGCCGGCTGGAACCTGCGCGTCAAGCAGTCGGGTGACCGTTTGCTGGCGTTGTGGGGACTCTTCACCGCCGGGGGTTTGATCGGACTCCCCTACGCCGTCGGTGCCACGTTGTCGGGCGACCTCGGATGGAGCGCCTGGGGCTGGGCGGTCGCCAGTGGCGTGGTGCACACGTTCTACATCGGTCGATTGGCGCGAACGTACGACGTCGCCGACTTCAGCGTGACGTATCCCATCGCGCGGGGCGGGGGCGCCTTGTTCGCGGCGATCGGCGGGGTCTTGTTGTTGGACGATCACCTGTCCGCGGTCTCGATGATCGGAATCCTCGTCGTGGTGGGTGGACTGGTGTTGCTGGCCGGACACGTGGACTGGAATCACGTGTGGCCGGCCCTCATCGTGGGGCTGTTGATCGGCACCTACACGGTGATCGACAGCAAAGGATCGCGCTCGACGACCGGAAGCGCCTACGCCATGTCGATCTTCGTGACCGGCGGAATCTGCGCCACGCTCACCGGTGTGCTGCGAGGTCGGTGGAGCGAGATGAAGTCGAGCGTCCCCGACGCGTGGAGGCAATACGCGCTCACCGGCCTGGCGTCGCTCGTGACCTATTGGATGGTGCTGTTGGCCGTCCGTCGCGCTCCGGTCGGTTACGTCACGGCTCTGCGGGAATCGAGCGTGGTGTTCGCCAGCTTCATCGGCTGGAAAGTGTTGAAGGAGAGCAGCGGTGTGCGTCGCATCGTGGCCTCGTCCACCATGGTGGTGGGCCTGGTGACGCTGGTGGTGGGGCGCTGAGTCGCCCCAGCCACTGACGACTATTCGAACGACCGATCGAGTTCCTCGACGCTCGAAAACTTCGGGCCGCGTCCGTTCAGCCCGTCGTCCAACCACTCGCGCAACACCTTCGTGGCCAGCACGTCGTCCTCGTTGTAGCGCAGGAGCTTCTCGCTCATCTCCCGGCGCTGGCCGTCGTCGTCTGTCGTCACGACGATCTCGTACCACAGGATCGAGTTGTCGCCGCCGGCATCGGCGTCGCGCCAGGAGAATCCGGCCAAGGGCGCGACCTTCTTGAGGCTCAGGGTGTCCGTGGGCCAGATGAGTGAATCCACGTTGTCCTTGAGGTCCACCCAATGGTCGGTCAGGCAGAAGGCGTCGATTTCCTCGTGGCTCGGCAGACCCGGATGGTCGGGCCAACGACCCACGATCTCGTGCATGCGGGTGTTCTCGGCATCGGTGTAGCAGTAGAAGCGCACCGAGGTGCCCAACGTCGAGCATTCGTCGATGACCGTGTGCATCCATTCCCAGAACGCCGCGAACGCCCGAGCCTCGTCGGGATGACCGCCGGCCAGCGTGTGGAACGGCCGGTAGCCGACACCGACGCTCGCCGGCACGCGGGCCCACTCGCGAACGGTGGTGTTGGTGCCCCACAAGTAGACGACATCGGAGTTCTCCATGTCGACGTCGATCTCGACGTCGGCGCGCGGCACGGCGGGCACGACCTCCCCGCGCGGGATGTGTGGCAAGCCGTCGGGCTGCAATCGCACCCGTGCGGAATCGATCCGGCGCGCGACATTGGAGAACCAAGGCATCGACATCAATCGGGCGTCGATGGTGCCCAGATCGGAGACCGTGACGAATCCCTCGGCGGTGAGGAACTCCAGTGCCTTGCGACTCTTGCCCGTGAGCACCTCGATCGGATCGTCTGACCGGTCGTGCTCGCGAGCCGCGTTCCAGTACCTGACCAGGTCGACACGGTTCGCGTTGGCGCGATCGATCAACGCCGCATCGCTCACGTCGAGGGCCGCCAGCTGCGATTGCGTGCGAACGCCGATGACGGCGAACTTCTTCACGTGGGCCTTGGTGACCCCCGCGATGAGCGAGACGTGTTCGGCATCGCTCAACTCGTCGTAGCAGACGTCCTTCCATTCGCAGGTGGAGCAGCTGCCGTGGAGAATCGCCTCGGTCCCCGGGGGCCGACCCTCGAGCATGCGGGAGATGGCCTCCCATCGGAACATCCATTCCACGCCCAGAATCTGCAGGGCACTACGCAACTCGACCGCGCCGGTCTCGGGGTGCTCGTGTTTCCAGAGCGCCTCGTCGAGTCGGCGCCACACCAGCTGGAAGTCGACGTCGAAGATCCCCCCGATCGGCTCGGTGTCGGGCGCCCAGCCGCCCTCGCTCAGCATTTCCCAGTAATGGGCCAACTGCAGCGAGTCGTTCAACAGCGGCTTTCCGAGGCTGTCGATCGACCGGGCGCGATCGGGCGACGGAGCCTCGATCGAGCCGATCGACCACGGTCTGGCCTTGGCGGTTCCTTCGAATCCCCGATGACTCTTCACGTCCACCGGCACGTAACCCCACGACGCGTGGGCACTGGCCGCGTCGACGCGAACCAGAACGTCGGGCTTTCCGGACCGCCCGGACAGTGTGGGTAGCCCGCCCCCGAGAATGAGCGGTGACCCCTTGCGCATTTGGAGGGTGGTTTCGCCAACCAAGTCGTCGTGGTTCATTGCCGGAAGGCGAACCACGCCGTGCGCGGACTCGAGTCGTGAGAACACCTCGGCCTCGTGCTCGAAACCCTTCTGCATGAGCAGTTGGACGAAGGCACTGGGTTCGGTGCGCGGCAGATCGGCGTAGGCGTTATTGCGGTTGTTCACCTCGCGATGAGCGCACTCGGTCGCGAAACGTCCGTCACCGGTGGCACCCACCGGGATGGGCACGACTCGCCTCGCCGTGACCGGTTCGGGTGTGCTCGTGTCAGACAATGAGATTCCTTTCGCGGTGATATTCGAGAAAGTCACGGTGCAGGGCGTGTCCCTTGCCCACCGTGTCGGCGCATCCGAGTGCCTGATCGGCCACAGGTAGATGATCGTCGAGAGTGGACGTGACGTGATCGCGGGTGACGAAAAAACAGGCCGACTGGTGCCTCGAGGCCATGACGCACAGGCGGCCGGTTTCCAAGTCGAACGACGACGGTGACACGACTCCCGACAAAGGATGCACGGCCACCATCACCGGCTTCTCCAGACCCTGCCAGCGTTCGGGCGTGGTCACCCGAATGGTCGAGAACTTGGACGACAGGGCCCGCAGTTCGTTCTGGATGGCGGTGTTCATGAGGTTGTGGGTGGAGACCACCCCGATGTCGGCCGGTCGCAGGGCGCGCGGACGGCGGGTCTCGGAGGCCTCGGTGGCCACTTCGCACCGGCGCTCCAACAGACGCGCCACCACGCCGGCCGTGAAGCGCGCCAACTCCAGGTCGGTGCCCACCGGAAGACCACCTTCGGGAGTGGGCATCTGCAGGATCGCCGTGGTCCACGACGGAGAACCGGCCCCCATCGCGGACAGAGCGGAGTCGACGCTCGCGGCGACCGGCCCGTTCGCCCTGACGTTGCGCGTCGGACGAATGAACCGCTCGCCCGGCTTCGCGTCGCTGCCGAAGTCGAAGTCGTAGAACGCGTTCACGAGACCCACCGAGTCGTGGGGCAGACGACGACACGTGGGCAGACGAAGTTCGGTGCGCAAGCCCTCGAGAGCCGGATTGGACAGGATCATCGTCGGCGTGGCCCGGTGCGGCGGGTGATCGGAGGATTCCCACCGGTCGACGTCGATGGCCACCGTGGGCGGGATCTGCCCCGGGTCACCGATGAAGACGTAACGATCGGCCACGTGTCGTACCGGAAGGAAATCGGCCCATGCCATCTGCCAGGCCTCGTCGACGAGGAGGATGTCGAAATCTCCATCGAACTTGGACAGGGCCAACTTCATGACCGTCGCCACCATGACGATGGGGCCGTCGGGGATGGACCTCTTGTTGTCCACGTACGTGATCTGCTCGTTGGTGCCCTCGGGTCGTTGATGGCCCGAACCGGAGAATCGAACGACGGTCTGTTCGGTGTACCGGGCGGCGATTCGCTCGCAGATCTCGTCCACCTGATTGTTGGTCTGCGCCGCGATGACCACCCGTCGCCGTCTCGAGATGGCCGCTTCGAGCGACTCCACGAGCGTGTAGGTCTTGCCCGAACCCGGGGGCGCCTTCACGACGGCGATCGAACCCGAACCCGCCACGAACGCGCGCAACGACTTGACGACGTCGCTCACTCGTCACCCCCGGCGTCGGACTCGTCGGCCTCCGCGGCGATCTCGCGACGGAAGTAGTCGAGAATGTCGAAGCCGCTCTCGGTCTGGGCGTTGATTCTGTACCCCATGCTCTCGGTGAAGTGCGCCGGGAAATCCTCGAGGAGGATCAGTTGCCGCCCCCGCCAGGTGGGGTCCGAAGCACGCTTGGCCATCGGTCCGGTCGGGTACTTCGCCGACGTCCACGACGGCGAGACAACCAGCGTGCGATCGTCCACCGAGACCGAGCGCACCTTCACCTGCAACTTCGGGGCGCCGGCGATGGCCAGCGAGCCTCCCACCTTGATGTCGGGCAGGGCCGGGAAGTCGTGCACGAGGGTCCAGCGGGTCCCACTGGCGTCGACCGACACCACCTTGGCGCGAACCCCGTGCCCGCGCAACAGTTCTTCTTCTTGTAGCGAGCGATCACCATGGACAAGGTGATGCATGGCGTGTCGGGAGGCGGCCACTCGCTGCTGGTAGGCGAAGGCCGCCTGTCGGGCTCCGACGTCGCCGCGAAGTCCGGGCCAGAAGGGACGCTCGTTCGGATCGTCGGAGATCTCGCGCAGCACCTGATCCCACCAGAGTCGAGTGAACTTGTCGGTACCGAGGCGCACCAGGTCGACCAATCCGGGGTTCGCTCCGCGGGGATCGCGACGCAATTTCTCGATGGCGCGCACGACGAGAGAATGACGATGGACCAACTGCCCGGCGAGGACCTCGTGGATGCGACGCGCGACTCGGCGCCCCTTCGAGACGCGTTGCTCGCGCGGTGGTGCGTTCCAGGTCTCCACCAGTGATTCGAGTTCGGAACGCTCGAATTCGGGATCGAGGGTCGTGGCCACCGACGAAGCCTCGGCCAAGGTGGCCGCCCGCGAGCGAGTGTCACGGGACTTCTCGCGTCCCATCCAGGCCAGCAGGTGACCCAGATGCGCCTGACGCACGGGGGAACTCGGATAGTCGTACGCGGTGGTGAGGGCCTGCGATGCCACGATCACGGTTTGCTGCCCGGGGCGTTGGGCTTCGACGAACAGACAGTTGGCCAGATTGCCCAGCGCCCGCAACACGTCGACGTCGGGTCGCTGCCACTTGGTGCGAGCGTACGACAAGGCGATCGAGTGGAGCATGTCGAGGTGCGAGACACCGGGAACCCACAGTTGCCGGTATTCGTACACCGACATCGCTTCGTCGACGTCGGGGGCGAAGCCGGGATGACGGAAGTGCGCCAACAGGATCCGACCGACCTCGACCATCATGTCGGCGACCATGTCGCGGTCACGGGGGTCGGGAACGGCGTGCAGGCTCGGCTCCTCGTGCGGGCGTCCGAGAGCGACGGCCCAGGGCGACGACTCACCGCCCATGCGCACGAACGACAGAACGAGAATCTCGTCGTCGTCTCCGACGTGAACGTTCACCTTCTCCCCGCGGGGCAGGGGGCGACCCTCGTGCCACGCGCGGATACGACGGATGGTGCGAAGTTCGTCGGTCACGACGCACCGTCCAAGGGGTCGCGCATGCGCCGCAGGAAGTCGCGTTCGATCTCGTCGCGCGGCCGAGCTCCGTTCAGCAGTTCGTCGACGCGATGCAGAGACAGTCCGTTGAGAAACCGATCGACGTCGTCACCCAGGGCAGCTCCGTCGCCGTCGGCCAGTGCCTTGGCGTGACACGCGGGAGCCCGTTCGCAGAACGACAGACACGCGTCGGCGAACGAGGTGGGCGCGGCCAGCACCATGTCGAACAAACTGACGGGACCGTCACCGTCGTCGTCCCCGACGAGATCGGCCAGGTCGCGTGCCGCCGCCTCCATGAGGTCGAAGCCCTTGCGGGCTCGCTCGGCCTGGTACCGAAGGTCCTCGCCGACGCGCACGGCCGGATTGTTGGAACCCGGATGCGTGAGCACGAGGAACCCCTCGAGCGACAGATCGATGCGGTCCGTCAGACCCAGTTGCTCGAGAACCAGGGCCAGCGCGTGCACGTACAAACCCATCTGGGCTCGCGCATGGGCCAGATCGGATTTCGACGTGTGACCACCACGGTCGGCGTAGGTCTTGATCTCCCCCACCGACACGGTCGAACGGCCCCCAACCGAACGCACGGACAGAGCGTCGATGATGAGGGTGGCCTCGGGGAGCATGATCCCCTTGGGAATGCGCAGGGTGGCGCTGGACACCACACCCTCGAAGGAGGGATCGGCCGCCAGTTGGACGAGAAAGGCCTCGGTGCGTTCGATGGCGTCGTCGATGTCGGCCAACGGACCTCCGTTGACCGAGATGCGGAAGTCGACGAAACGCGGCGCGGTTCCCGAGAACATGTCGCGACCGGCCAAGGCTCCGAGGAGTCGCTCCCCGCCGTTGGCCACCAAAGCGGCTTCGAACCGCCGACCACGGGCCAAGGCGAACGAGGACTGACCCTCGCGTGGTGCCGCCGGATTCTCGCGTCGGGCGACGGCCCCCATCTTCACGTTGTGGACCGCTGAGACCAGATTGGCGCCGCAGCCGGGGTGCTTCACCCACTGCTCGAACCGACGACGGGTGTCGCGACGATTCGCGGGGACGGGCAGGGGAACCGGCTTCATGACTTCTTGAACGGTAGACCGTCGCCGAAGTGTGCGCGGGCGGAGCGCGGGATCAGAAGTAGATGATCTTCTCGGCGCGGGCCTCGGCCTCGTCGAGGTCGTCGGTGTAGGCGCCGGTGGACAGGTACTTCCAGCCCCCGTCACACACGATGAACACGATGGTGCCTTCCTCGATCTCCGAGGCCACCTTGGCCGCTCCGGCCAGGGCCGCGCCCGTGCTGATGCCGGCGAAGATGCCGCATTCGCGCACGATGCGACGGGTCCATTCGATGGACTCGCGCGGGCGGACCACGCGCTTGCGGTCGAGGATGTCGAAGCCGTGCCAATTGTCGAACAGCGGCGGGATGTAGCCCTCGTCGAGGTTGCGCAGACCCTCGACGCGTTCACCGAGCGGCGGCTCGACGGCGATGATCTTCACGTCGGGTTTGTGTTCCTTCAGGAACCGACCGGTGCCCATGAGAGTGCCACTGGTACCGAGTCCGGCCACGAAATGCGTGATCTCGGGGCAGTCGCGAAGAACCTCGGGGCCGGTGTTCTCGTAGTGGGCGCGGGGGTTCGAATCGTTTCCGTACTGGTAGAGGAAGCACCACTCGGGATGGGCCTTGGCCATCTCGATGGCTCGGGCCACCGCTCCGTTGCTGCCCTCCTCGCCGGGCGTGAGGATGATCTCGGCGCCGAAGATCTCGAGCATCTGTCGTCGCTCGATGGAGACGCTGGTGGGCATGAGGATCTTGATCGGGTAACCCTTGATCTGGGCGATGGCCGCCAGCGCGATACCCGTGTTTCCCGAGGAGGGCTCGATGATGGTCTGGCCCGGCGACAGTCGACCGTTCTTCTCGGCGTCCTCGATCATGGCCTTGGCGATGCGGTCTTTCACCGAGCCGAAGGGGTTCTGACTCTCGAGTTTGGCGAGAAGGCGCACGCGCGGGTTGGGCGACAGGCGGCTGACGTCGACCAAAGGCGTGTTGCCGATCAGGTCGAGAACGCTTTCGTGCGGGATCATGCTCACCTCCAACCGGCCGACGTGGGGACTAATTCCCTACCAAGACACTCGGAATTGTAATGATTCCCCGTCCGAATGGGAACACGAGCGGGGAAAAGCGCCGGTCAGACGACACAGACGTCGATTTCGGCGATTTCACCGTGGCGGATTCGGAAGGTCCGCATCTCGGGGGTCTCGCGCTTCAACGTGACGATCAGGTAGTGCCAGTCGGGGTCCGGGGCCGCGGCCACGTCGGTGGGGCTGGGGTAGGCCTCGGTGTGGGTGTGGCTGTGCATCACACCCCGGATCTCGAGCCCCTCGTCCTCGGCCGTGCGTTCGGCCCGCAGATGGTCGCGCGGGTCGATGGTGTAGACGCGGGCCGACTGGTCCGCATTGCGACACGGGAAGAAGCGCACGATCTCGTTCGAGCCCGGCGCGCCCGCCATCAACCCACAGGCTTCCAACGGGTACTCGCGCACGGCCAACTCGGCCATGGCGGCGCGCACGTCGGCGGTGATCGACAGCGACTCGGTCGCTCCCCCGCTCGCCTCGTTCACCACACCGTTCACGGGCGTCAGGGTAACGGGGCAACGGTTGCGCCGTAACCTCGGGGACATGTCCGGCCCCGGCACGAAGCTCATCGCCAGCAACCGCAAGGCGCGCCACGACTATTCCATCCTCGACGTCTTCGAGGCCGGGATCATGTTGCAGGGCAGCGAGGTGAAGAGCCTGCGCGAGGGCCACGTGCAGTTGGTGGACGCTTACGCGCGCATCGTGAACGCCGAGGTGTGGCTGGAGGGCGTGCACATCGCCCCGTATCAGTTCGCCCACGGCGTGGGGGCCCACGACCCGGCGCGACCGCGCAAACTGCTGTTGAACCGTGGCGAGATCGAACGACTGGCGGCGCGCGTGGGCCAGGAACGTCTGGCCCTGGTGCCGTTGAGCCTGTACTTCAAGGACGGCCGGGCCAAGGTGGAACTGGCCCTGGCACAGGGCCGCACCAAGGGCGACAAGCGACAGGCCATCGCCAAGAAGGACGCCCAGCGCGAGATCGACCGCGAGATGGGACGACAGCGCAAGGGCAAAGGCTGAGCGCACACTTCGCCCGGCCGCGAGCGTTCATGTGTTCGGGACCGCGGTAACGTGGTGCCACACACGAAAGTCAATGGGGCTGATCGGTTTCGACAGCAGTTCCGGTGGCCGAGCGTGCGACCCGAGTTGCTCAGACTCGCTAAACGGGGCAAACACAAAGAATTGCCAACCAGCAGTTCGCTCTCGCCGCCTGATCACTCAGGTTGTGAAGAGACATCGTGACCAGAAATGGCGCACGGGGCCGATCCACCGCAGCCCGGCAACAGAAGCGGGGGATGGCAGCCGGGAAGACGGCTGACGGCGAGAAAGACCGCTGACCGCACGGAAAGACGTGTCGTGGTCCGCCAGCGATGACGGACGGCCGACCCGTCGGTGAGATTGCGTCAGTCTCGAAGTCGGGAATGGTCGTAGCACGAACGCTCATCGCCTGATGGACGGGGGTTCGATTCCCCCCAGCTCCACTCTTTCTGGTTCTTCTGGTGGCAGGAACGACCAATTCTTGGTCGTTCCTGCCACCAGAAGAACCAGCCACGTCAGTCGTGCACCTGGAAGTCGAGGTCGTTCAGACGCCGGCCGGCGTCCTCGACGATCGACCACCACTCGTCCTCGTCCATGGCCGCGGTCTGTCCGGTGAACGCCACGTCACCCAACTGCATCA
>VFQT010001083.1_pt1 | contig 35058 bp, 31 predicted proteins | sample 3512381 | NCBI WGS metagenome assembly VFQT01 (sample SAMN10412376, study PRJNA504923) | tailings metagenome | isolation source: Relicate 2 Philex TSF3 active mining site | place: Philippines: Tuba, Benguet | collected 2017-08-29 | reverse complement strand
TGCGCACGCTGGCAGGTGCAGGCATCTCGGATGCGCGCATCATCTTCAACTACCAGGGCGACAATGCTCCTCTCGGCCGCACCCCGTCGATGGACGAGGTTGGCGGAGCGGCCCTCTACCTGCTGTCCGATCTGTCCGGGGCAGTCACAGGCGAGACCCACTACGTCGACTGCGGCTACAACATCATCTCCATGCCGACGCTCGAAGCGCTCAAGGCGCAGGAAGAGATCCGGGGCCCTGCCGAGTAAGCATCTCGGGCCACAGCTCCTCCGAAACACGAAGGGCCGAGGCGACAAGCCTCGGCCCTTCGTGCTTTTTTTCCGCAACATGCGAGAGGCCACCGTGGCGGCCGCTCTGCAGCCACCACCTACGGCGTCTCGATGCCGCCGGCCTCCGTGTCCTCGGGCTCGTCGCTCGAGCCGTCGTCCGGGATGCGCTCCACCGAAACGACCTTCTCGTCGGCGTCGGTGCGGAAGATGCGGACACCCTGCGTATTGCGGCCGGCAATACGGATTTCGTCTACCGGGCAGCGGATGAGCTGGCCACCGTCCGAAACGAGCATGATCTGGTCGCTCTGCTCGACCGGGAACGACGCGACGAGTGCCCCGTTGCGATCGTTGACGACCATGCCGACGATGCCTTTGCCGCCACGGCCGGAAACCCGGTACTCGTAGCTCGATGTCCGTTTACCGAAGCCGCGCTCCGAAACCGTCAGGATGAACTGTTCGCGGCCACCGAGCTCCGCATAGCGCTCCGGCGTCAGATCCGCCGCACCCTCGCCTTCCTCTTCCGCTTCCACGCCGTTGATGCTCTCGATGTCGCCGGCGTCGCCCGACTGGGCCCGCCGCATGGCCGCAGATTGCTTCAGGTAGGCAGCACGTTCGGCAGGCGACGCATCGACATGATGGAGAATGCTGAGCGAGATGACCTCGTCGCCGTCCTCCAGGCGGATACCGCGGACGCCCGTCGAGTCACGCCCTCGGAACAGACGCACGTCGGAGGCAGGAAAACGGATCGTCTGGCCATGCGCCGTGGTCAGGAGCACGTCGTCCCCGACGTTACAGATCTCGACGCCCACGATCTGATCACCATCGCCCTTGGCGGCGTCCTCGCCGTCGGTCGCGCCCTCCTCCTCATCGGAACTCGCATCGAGGCGCATCGCGATCTTGCCATTGCGATTGATGTTTTCGAAATCGCCGAGGCTGTTGCGGCGAACCTTGCCCTGCCGGGTGGCGAACATCAGTTCGAGGTTCGTCCAGGACTCCGGATCCTCCGGCAACGGCAGGATCGACGTGATGACTTCGCCTTGCTCCAGCGGCAGAAGGTTGATGAGGGCTTTGCCCTGGGACTGCGGCGTACCCGCAGGCAGACGCCAGACCTTCATGCGGTAGCACATGCCGCGCGACGAGAAGAACAGCACGGGCGTATGCGTCGACGCGATGAAGATCTGCGTGACGACATCCTCCTCGCGCGTCGACATGCCCGAGCGGCCTTTACCGCCGCGCCTTTGCGCCCGATAGGTGGAGAGCGGCACACGCTTGATGTAGCCCTTGAGCGACACCGTGACGACGCAGTCCTCGCGCTGGATCAGGTCCTCGTCGTCCACGTCGCCGTCCATCTCGAGGATCTCGGTCTGACGCGGCGTCGCGAACTCCGTCTTGATCTCGTTGAGCTCGGTCTTGATGATGTCGACAATGCGGACGCGCGACGACAGGATATCCAGGTAATCCTGGATCTGAGCGGCGAGCTTTTTCAGCTCGTCACCGATCTCGTCGCGGCCTAGAGCCGTCAGGCGCGACAACGTCAGCGCCAGGATGGCCGTGGCCTGCTCCTCGGAAAGCCGGTAGGTGCCATCGGCCTTCATCATGTAGCGCGGATCAGCGATAAGCTCGATCAGGGGGGCCATGTCCTTGGCCGGCCAGTCGCGCGACCGCAGGGCCTCCTTGGCCTCCGCCGGGGTCGCCGAGCGCCGGATCATCGCCACAACTTCGTCGATGTTGGCGACCGCGATCGCCAAGCCGACGAGGACGTGGGCGCGCGCCCGTGCCTTGCCGAGCAGATACTTCGTCCGCCGGCTCACGACCTCCTCGCGGAAGGCGTTGAAGGCGACGATCATGTCTCGCAGGTTGAGCTGCTCGGGGCGACCGCCGTTTAGCGCGATCATGTTGGCGCCGAACGTCGTCTGCAGATCGGAATACCGCCAGAGCTGGTTCAATACGACATCGGGAACCGCGTCGCGCTTCAGCTCGATGACGACGCGCATGCCTTCGCGATTCGATTCGTCCCAGATGTCGGAGATGCCCTCCACCCGCTTCTCGCGCACGAGATCGGCGATCTTCTCGATCAGCGTCCGCTTGTTCACCTGATAGGGGATCGCGGTGACGATGAGGGCGTCGCGGTCCTTCCGGATCTCCTCGACCTCGACCTTGGCGCGCATGATGATGGAGCCACGGCCCTTGTGATAGGCGGCAAGGATACCCGCGCGGCCCAGGATCGTCGCTCCCGTCGGGAAATCAGGCCCCGGCACGATGGTCGTGAGCTCCTCGAGCGAAATCTCGGGATTGTCGAGATGCGCGATGCACGCGTCGATCACCTCCCCCAGATTGTGGGGCGGGATATTCGTCGCCATGCCCACCGCGATTCCGTTCGCGCCGTTGACGAGCAGGTTCGGAAACGCAGCCGGCAATACCGCCGGCTCGCTCAGCGTGCCGTCGTAGTTGTCGCGGAAGTCGACCGTGTCCTTGTCGAGATCGTCGAGCAAGCTGTGCGCCACCTTGGACAGGCGGCACTCCGTGTACCGGTCGGCAGCCGGCGGATCTCCGTCCACGGAACCGAAGTTTCCCTGACCGTCGATCAGCGGCACGCGCATGGAAAAGTCCTGCGCCATGCGCACGAGCGCATCGTAGATGGCGAGGTTGCCGTGCGGGTGGTACTTGCCCATCGCCTCGCCGACGACGCGGGCGCACTTCATGTACTTCTTGTTCCAGTCGAGCCCAAGTTCCTGCATGGCGTACAGGATCCGCCGGTGCACGGGCTTCAAGCCGTCGCGCACGTCGGGCAAGGCGCGGGAGACGATCACGCTCATCGCGTAATCGAGGTAGCTGCGCCGCATCTCGTCGGAGATCGTGACGGGTCGGATGTCGTTGGGGCCTCTCGGCTCCCCGCCACCCGCGTTCGGGTCGTTCTCGGCCACGCGTTTTCACCGCCTTTGTGGAATCTCGAATTGCTGGAAATTCTTAGACGATGGGGCCCGTCGGAGCAACAACAAGCCCCTCGGATCGGGCACCCTAACCCACGGTTTCCGCACCACTTAGGGGCGCAGATCCCGCTTCGGCGCAGTCCCCCGGGACTGCGGTGCACGCTACCCCGCCATGCATGAGAAAATGTCCCCCACGGACGGTCTTGCGATTGACATTGTTTGGGTCTAAGCCACCCCCCTGTGCCGGTCCGACCAGCGCTAAACGTTTGATACGTGAGCGTTCTGGCCGCCGTTGGAATGAAATAGCAAAGGTCCTGTTCCCATGAAAAAGACTGTTCTCGCCCTTCTCGCAGCTGGTGCCGTTCTGGCCAGCGTGCCGGCCATCGCCCAGCAGGGCAAGGGCGTTGCCATTCCCAAGGGCGTATTCCTCAAGGGCCAGGTGGCCGGCGAATATCTTGCGAAGGACCGCTTGGTCGGCGCCAAGGTGCACAACAACGAAGGCAAGATCGTCGGCGACATCGAGGACCTCATCGTCGGTGCGAACAACCAGATCGTGGGGGTGATCATGGGCGTCGGCGGCTTCTTCGGCGCTGGCGAGAAAAAGGTCGGCGTCCGCCTCGGCGCCCTTCAGTTCACGGTCAAGAACGGTCAGTCCGTGATCGTCCTGCCCGCAGCCACCAAGGAAGTTCTGACCGCGCTGGAAGGCTACAAGCGCGCCGAGCCCAAGAAGACGCTTATCCAGCGCGGCGTCGAGAAGGCCAAGGAGCTGAGCGACAAGACGACGGAGAGCGCCAAGGACGCGACGGCGGCGGCTCGCGAGAAGGCTGCTCCCTACGTCGAAAAGGCCAAAGAAGCTGCGGGCCAGGCCTACGACAAGGCGAAGGAAGCCACGGGCACCGCGGTCGAGAAGGCGAAGGAGGCCACCGACAAGGCCAAGGAAGCCGTCAAGCAGTAACGCACACGACGCATCTTCGTGTGGTCGGGAGGCCCCGGTGCTGCCACGCCGGGGCCTTTTCTCATTCCGTAGGTTTGGAAAAGATCGGAACCTGGGGGCCCGCGGACATCGGCAGATGCCCCGTGAGACGAGGATCGTCTGCCATTTCGAGTTGCTGGCGCACCGCGCGAAAGCCAGACCTCAGGTAGAATGCCAGCGCGCCGGGATGATCGAGCGTACAGGTGTGCAGCCAAACGCTCTCCACCGGCCGCGCCCAAGCGCCAGCCAGTGCGCACGACATGAGATAGCGCCCAAGCCCTCGGCCGATCGCCTCCGGCACTAGGCCGAAAAACGCGATCTCGCAAGTGCCCGGTGTCCGGAAATCCAGTTCCAGAATTCCGATCTGCACCGGCGCGCCGCCCGACGTATCGACGAGCACGGACACCTCTACGTCCGGATCCGCCAGGATCGCGCCAAGACCCGCGTCCGTCAGCCGCAAACGCGAATGCCACAACCACCGCTCACCAACCGTCCGAAACAGATCCCGATACCACTCGATGCCGGGCTCTCGCACCCGCTGCAGCACAATTCCCTCCGGCGCCTGCGGCGCACCCAGCCACGCCGGCGGCGCACGCATCTCCAAGCTTGTTGCGATCGCTGCGATCTTGCCCGGCGGAATGTCGGTGTAGCCGTCACTCAGCGGCAAACGTTGCATGCTCGTCGCTCCATCTCTCGTGCACGAGGCCGTGCTTGAGGCGAGGTCATTGCACTCGGACGCACGACCCGGCAAGACTTTCCGGCAATCTTCCAGAGGGGATCGGTGTGGAATGGCCGCAACGGGATCGACCAGCGTCCATCTCGCCGCACTTGCCGCCAACGGCCTGATCGCGGTCGCGACGTTCGCCGCGGCGACCTTGACCGGTTCTGCCACCAAGCTTGCGGTGGCGATCCATTCGCTGGCCGACACGACGTGCAAGGGCCTGCTGTTGCACGGCCGGCGCCGCTCCTGCGGCCCGGCCGATGCCGCGCACCCCAACGGCCATGGCAGGGAACTCTATTTTTGGGCGTTCGTCGTCGCCATACTGCTGTTTTCACTGGGCTCCGGCGTGGCGATCCACGAGGGCATCGCCAAGATCCGCGCCCCCAGCCCATGACCGACCCTTGGACCAGCTACGCGGTCCTGGGGATGGCGATACTTTTGGGGGGCATCCCGACCATAGTGGCCGCGCGCGCGTTCGAAGAGAGGCTCCAGGACGAAGCGCCGCAGTCCCCCATCGCCGGGCGAAGGATCCAGGACCGTTCACGGTGCTTCTGGAGAATGCGGCAGCGCTGACGGGCCTCGTGGTCGCGCTCGCGAGCGTCGCCTGCAGCCATCTGTTCGGCTGGCCGCTCGCCGACGGAACCGGATCGATCATCATCGGCGTCATCCTGGGCTTCGTGGCTGCGATCATGTGCATTGAAGCCAGGCGGCTCCTGATCGGGGAACACGCAAGCCCGAAGATGATCGCCGCCATGCGCAAGGCGATCATGGATGAGCTTGGACCGTCCAGTCCTGTCGAGAGGCTCCACGACGTGAGCGCGTTGCACCTGGGACCGGGGGATATCCGCGTCACCGCGCGCCTCGATTTCGCGGACGGCGTAACCGCGAAGACGGCCGAGGCGACGATCGCACGGCTGGACGGCCGGCTGCGCGCACGCTTCCCGCAAGTGCGCCATCTCTACCTCGAAGCCCCGGCAGCCACGGTCGGCGCTGCCACCCTGGCGACAGGAGCAGCCCCCGAGCGCGAACCGCACACGCCGCTCGCAATGGTCTGCCCGAAGAACCATGCCCCGCAGAAGACGGGCAGACGCAAGAGCCGGCGTTAGCGAGCCCCTTTTTTCCTCGCCGAATTGCTCTAGTCTCCGGCCGTTCGCAAATGCTTTGAAGGAAACGACATGGCCCGCATTCCCTACCCCGATCTCGAGCAGGCAAGCCCCGAGGTGCGCGACATGCTCGCCCGCCTGCCCGCCCCCGCGAACATCTTCACCATGATGGCGCACGCAGAGACGTGCTTGAAGCCCGTCATGAAGCTCGGCGGCACGCTGCTGGGCAAGCTGAAGCTCGACCCCATGCTGCGCGAGTTGTGCCTTCTGCATGCCGTCAAGCTCGAGAACGGCGACTACGAGTGGATGCAACATGTGCCGATCGCGCTCGACTTGGGCGCCACCCAGGCGCAGATCGATGCCCTCGCCAAGGGCGACGATATGGCCGACTGTTTCACTCCGCTGGAAAAGGCCGCGCTACGCTTGACACGGGAAAGCGTCGTGGACGTGCGCGCATCGGAAGCCACCGTTGCGGAAGCCCGAAAGCACCTTTCCGACCGTGAGATCGTCGAACTGATCCTGATGGCGGGCTTCTACATCATGCTCGCCCGCCTCACCGAGACACTCGGTGTGGAAAACGACCCGCCAATGGGGAGCGCCCTCGTCAAGGGAATCGAGGCCCGCGTCGCAGCGAAGAAGCAGTAGCAGCGAAACGACATTTCCGTTCACCAAACATGGCCGCCGCTGCGTTGCGGCGGCCTTTTCAGTCCACTGGCGGTCACGCCGCCGCACGCTCGACGCCCACGACGTTCGCGCGATAGCTCAGCGCCTCCGCGACGTGAACACGCCCGATGTGCTCCGACCCGTCGAGGTCGGCGATCGTGCGTGCCACCTTCAGCGTTCGATGAAAGCCGCGCGCCGTCAGCCCCAGCCGCTCCGCCGCCTGCCGCATCAATGCCAAGCCGTCCGTATCCGGCATCGCCACCTCGTCGAGGAGACGGCCCGTGCAGTCGCTGTTGGTCCGCGTTCCGCGTTCTGCGACACCCAAACGCCGGTAGCGTGTGGACTGCACTTGCCGAGCGGCCGTGACGCGAGTCGAAACCTCCGCGCTGCCCTCCGCAGGCGCCGGCAGCGTCAGATCGGCCGCCGAAACTCGCGGCACCTCGATGTGCAGATCGAAGCGATCGAGCAACGGCCCCGAAAGCCGCGCCTGATAATCGGCCGCGCATCGCGGACCACGCTTGCACGTCTGGCCCGGCCCAGCACTCCCGCATCGGCACGGGTTCATCGCCGCCACGAGTTGAAAGCGCGCCGGATAGGTGATGCGATGGTTCGCGCGCGCTACGACGACGTCGCCGGTCTCCAGCGGTTGGCGGAGCGCATCGAGGACGCTCGGATGAAACTCCGGCAGCTCGTCGAGGAACAGCACGCCGCGATGCGCGAGCGACACCTCGCCCGGACGCGGACGCGAACCACCGCCCACGAGCGCGGCCATGGTGGCAGAGTGATGCGGCGCGCGGAACGGCCGCTCCCGCGCGATGCGTCCGCCCGCAAGCTCTCCGGCCAGGCTGTTGACCATCGCGACTTCCAGCATCTCCGTCGGTTCCAACGCCGGCAGGATCGAAGGTAGCCGCTGCGCCAACATCGATTTGCCCGAGCCTGGTGGACCGACCATCAGAAGATTGTGCCCTCCCGCCGCCGCAACCTCCAGCGCCCGCTTGGCGGCCTCCTGCCCTTTGACGTCACGCAGATCGGCCAAGCCGCGCGGCGCCTCTGCAACCGCCGGCCTGGGCGGCCCCAGCACCTGATGCCCCTTGAAGTGATTGACGAGCGACAAAAGGTGCGGCGCGGCTAGTACCGCCATATCCTCGGCCGCCCAAGCGGCCTCGGCACCAGCGGCCTCCGGACAGATCAGCCCCTTGCCCAGCGCGTTGGCGCCGATGGCCGCCGGCAGACCGCCCGGAACCATGCGGATGGAACCGTCGAGCGCCAACTCGCCGATCGCCGCAAACCCCTCGATGGCATCGGGCGCGACCGCCCCCATCGCCGACATCAAGGCGAGCGCGATCGGCAGATCGAAATGGCTCCCCTCCTTCGGCAGATCCGCCGGCGCGAGGTTCACCGTGATGTGCTTGTAGGGAAAGCCGAGGCCGGTCGCATGCAGCGCATTGCGAACCCGCTCGCGGCTCTCGGCCACGGCCTTGTCCGGCAACCCCACGATGGCGAAGGCCGGCTTGCCCGAGGTGATGCGCACCTGAACCTCCACCGGCCGCGCATCGATGCCCACGAAAGCGAGTGTCGAGATGTGCCCGTACATCACCATGCCTCATTCATCCGATGTCGCATCATCGCCGTGGTGCTGCAATCGTGTCAAGAACATTATGAGAACAACGTGCGTGCGCTTAGGCCGCGCTGGCAACGGGCACGCCGACAGGCCTCATCGATCGGCAGCGAACCAGACGACGGAGACGGCCGACGACGGCAAAGGCAACATCGCAGCGGCGACCGTGAACTGGGTGACGCAGGCGGCATTCGCACCGCCGCTGGTCGTGGCCGGCGTGAAAGTCGGCTCCGGTGCGCTCGAGACGCTGAAAGCGTCCCGGACTTTCGCACTCGACATGCTGGGAAAGGACAAGAAGAGCCTTGTCTTCACGGTCTTCCGGCCAGCCGACGTGAGTGAGGGACGCTTGAGTGGCCAACCCTATCATCAGGGCACGACCGGTGCGCCGCTGTTGACGGATGTACCGGGTGCCATCGAATGCCGCGCCGCCTCGATCTTGGAGCAGGGCGATCATCACATCGTCATCGCCGAAGTCGTCGAAGCCCACCTGACGCGTCCCTTGCCGGGCAGGCCCGATATGGCAATCCTCGAGATGACGGATCTGGGGGACAACGTCTTTTACGGTGGCTGACGTGTAACGGCGGGACGCACCGCAGAGCGCGTCTCGCCGGCTCCGCGCCGATCAGGCCGGCGCGAACAGGTTCTCGTGCGCATCGCCCGCGCGCATGGCGCGCTGTGTGGTCCGCCTGAGCGCGAAGGCTTGATCCCTCTGCAGCTTCGGCAGCACGTCGCGCGCGAACAGACGCATGTTCATCTCCGCGAACTCGTGCGGCACGCCACCCCACGCAAACTCGGCAATGAGGTGCTCGAGATTGGCGACGCGGTGCAATTCCTCGATCTTCTGCAGGCAGTCGTCCGGCGTGCCCGTGATCTGGATGCTCACGTAGAAGTCCGTCGCCTTCTTCCGCGCCTGCGGGTCTTTGAGCTTCGCGTACGTCTTGGCGAGTGGCTCGTAGGACTCGTAGCCTTTGACGCTCGCCAGATGACCATCACCGAAATGATAGTGGTTCTCGATCGAATCCCATTTCGCACCCAGATACTGATGTGCCCGCTCGTTCGCCTCCTCCCGCGTCGGCGCGCACGACACGTTCGTGAGGATGATGGGGCGGTGCGGCGCATGCCCAGCCCCCGTCGCTATATCGTAGAAGCGGTCGATGTCGGCTTTGCACTTCTGCCACTCGTTCTGCATGATCAGCAGCATGCTGAAGCCCAGCCTGGCCATCAATTCCGCCGACTCCGGACTTACCGAGGAAGCATAGAAACGCCGCTCGGGATTCGAGATCGGCCGCGGCCGTATCGCCGTCTCCTTGATCTTGAAATACTGCCCGTCGAACGAGAAGCGCGGCTGGCTCAGCGCCTTGACGATGATCTGGGCCGCTTCGGCAAAACGGCCGCGCGCCTCGCCCATCGGAATGCCGAACCCCTCGTACTCGACACTGGCGGCGCCGCGTCCGAAGCCGAACATGCATCGACCCCCGCACATGATGTCGAGCAGCGCGATCTCCTCCGCCACGCGGATCGGGTCGTGCCATGGCAGTACGACCACCGCCGTGCCGAGCGTGATACGCTTGGTGCGGCCTGCGAAATAGGCCAGAAGCTGCAGGGGGGCAGGGGACATCGCGTAGCCCGTGAAATGGTGTTCGAGCGCCATCAGCGAGTCGAAGCCCAAGGGCTCGGCCAAGTCGCCCAGCGCGAAATGCTCCATGATCACGGACGAATCCGAGCGCCCCGGCTCGGACAACATGTTGAGTGCGGTACCGACTTTCATCGCGTTCCTCCGGGAATGGCGGGTGGTGTTCTTGTTGTCCGCGCTGAAGTCTGAGGCGAGCCGTGTCTGTCTCGCTTGATCTGCATCAAACCCGCCCACTTCGCCAGTGTAGCGCGTCTGACGTTTGGTCCCCGGTTGCGGCTGGGCTCGCAACGAAACGTCAGACGAAACAATTAGAACGAAATCATATTGTTACTGATTTTACTTCCGGCTCGGACACTTGCTCCGGAGTACGACATACGGAAAACCAAGCATCGCGGCCGGAACACTAGATTGATCCAGCGCAGTGAACGCTCCGCGGAACCGGGCAACGTGAGCATCGGCACCCCGAGCGGGAAGGAGGCGCGATCGTGAACAAGAAGCAATGGATCCGGCTGATCGTCGTCATCGCACTTGCGATCATCGCGCTTCTTCTCGTGCGCCAGCACAGCGCCGCGTCCGCGGCGCTGCAGTCAAGCGTTTGACAAGAGCTTGGCGCCAGATCAATCCGGCTTGAAGATATTGCGCCCATCCCCGCTGGAAACGACGCCGGAGGCGCCCATGTAGTCGCGATCCACCATGTCCTGCAGAAGTTTCGGATCGTCCGGCGTATTGGCGATGAACCGGCGACCGTCGCCCAACCGCCCGAAAAGAATGGAATACGACGGCCCTTTGCGGTCGTGCATCACCGTATAGGTTTCGATGATCGCTGCGCCCTTCGCCGTCTCCACGGTCTGCGGTCCTTTGTCGTTGTCGATCGTCGCCTGATAGAGAGCCGGGTTCTTCGGTGCGAACGGCTGCGTGGACGGCATCGTGGAATAGATGCCCGCCGACTGTTTCGTGACATAGTTGCCGTTGGCCGTCACCAGCCCCTTCGAGCCGGGAACCTTGCGGACTTCGTCCATCATCTGCGCAATGGAATGCGTCACGTAATTGTTGCCGGGGCCGCCGAAGTACGGGAGCCCGCCCGTCACGGTGAGCCCGCGCGGATCGTCCTCGGCAATGCCCATTTCCCGACAGGCGATCTGCACGGCAGACGGGAAGCAGCTGTAAAGATCGATCTTGTCGATGTCGGCCAGCGTCATGCCGGCCATAGCGAACGCTTCCTGCGCAACGATGCGCATCGCGGGCGAGCTGTAATAATTGTGCCGGTCGGAGATGTACCAGTGATCGTGTGCATCGGCGCAGCCGTGCAGATAGACCCAGCGGCTTTCGGGGATGCCGAGTTCACGCGCCTTCGCCACCGACGTCAGGATCACCGCCGACGCCTGGTCGATGAAGGCATTCGAGTTCATCAGCTTGGTGTAGGGGAAGCCGATGTAGGGATTGTCGGCGCTGACCGTCGCGATTTGCTGCGCTGTATAGCCCTGCCGCCGGTCGGCCAGCGGATTGGCCTTCGCTACTGCCGCGAAATGCGCGAACAGTTTGCCTATCGCCGCCATATGCTCGGGGATCGTGCGGCCGAGATGACGGCGGATGCCGTTTTCGAAGAGGGGGTAGGCGAAGATGGCGCCGGCCATGCGATGCCGGTCCTCGATGTCGTTCCAGCCGCGCGTGGCGATGCCCCATTCCTCGTAGGCCCCGCCAGCATCCTCGTTCCAATCCAGCGCCAGCTTGGCGCGCTCGGCCGCCTTCTGCGTGGCCAGCGCCTCACCGCCACACACCATGGCGGCGCCGACCTCTCCGCGCGTCACCATTTCGAACAGACGGTTGATCGACCACTGAGGCATGTTCCCGCCGGGATGCGTGTAGACGAGCCGCTTGGCTCCGTTCGCGCCCAGCCGGTTCGCGATGGACTTCGGCGGATTTTTCGGCCCGCCGAACGGGCTCTTGAAGCGCCAGCTCGTATCCGAGAACGAGCGCAGGACCACGATGGTGTCGAGCGCCTGCAACAGCGCCTGCCCGCCATGCGCATCCTCCGCCGCCTTGCGCGCCGCGGCGGCCGTCAGGTCCATGGCGTCGAGTGCCGCGCGCGGATCGGCCTCGCGCTGCGTGATCTGTCCGCTACCGACGAGAATTGGAATGCGCATCGCGTCCATGGAGTTTCCGCCCTTTTTCATGCTGCTTTGGATGAATGCTCGCCCGCGCGCCACACCGTCGTCAATAGCGTGGACGGCGGGCGAGCCATTCCCCCTTCACGCGACGGCGCAATCGACGAGCCGGGCGACATCGGCAATGTCTTCCAGACCATCCACGAAGGCGATCAGCCGCTCGGCCTTCTCCATCGACACGGGCTCGGCGGCGAGTGCGCAATTGCGGAGGAATTTTTCAAGATGGGACGCACGGCTCATCGGCTTTGCAGGATTTCCGTAGACGACATCGAGGCGCGTCGCATGCCGTGCGCCGCTCTTGAGCAGCACCTCCACCGATACCGGCACGAGCGCATTGGGATCCCCCTCGTCCTTCACCACGATCGCAATCCGCCGCGCCAGCTCTTGCGTCTGCGCATCCGCATAAGCCGCGTCCTGGAAATCCTCGATATCGACGGTGCCGCGCAACAGCGCGCACGCCGTGACGTAGGATGCGCACAGACGCGCATAGTTGATCTCCATCTGCGGCTTGGGCGGGCGACCGACGAGATGATGCACCAGCGGCGGCACATGCGCGGTGATGGCCTCCACGTCGCCGGCCGCGAACCCGTGCGAACGCTGCAATTCCAGCGCGGCATCGATCACACCGTGCGTCGCGCGGCCGGAGGGGAACGGCTTGTGTGCGACCTCCGTGATGCGCCAGATGCGGCCAAGATCCACTGCCACCTCCGCCGGCCGGCCGCCCGATTCGAACAGTGTGTAGTATCCGAACGGCCCCTCGAGGATGTTTCGCGGCCCCTCGATTCCTGCCCGTGCCATATCACAGGCGACAACGGCGTTCCGTGCATTGAAGCCCATCTGCATGGCGAGCAGCATCGACCCTTCCGTGTGCGCCTGCATCGTGCCGCAGAGTTGCCCATAGACGATGGAGAACGCATTGCGCATCTGGCTGGCATCCAGTCCCATCAATTTGCCGAGTGCCGCAACGCCGCCGAAAGCGCCCACCGTGGCCGGGCGGAAGAAGCGCAATCCCGAACGCGAGGCGACGCCCAGGCTCGCGGCGACGTCCACGCCCAGCACGACGGCCTCGATCAGGCGGCGGCCGTCGACGTCCCCCATGCGCTCGGCGCCCGCCAGTGCGACCGGCAGCACCACCGTCATCACGTGCGCGACCGCCGCCTCGTGCACGCAATCGAACTCCGAGTTGTGGGCTTGATAGGCGTTGCACATGGCCGCTGCGGGGGCCGGCAAGCGCGCTCCGGTCGACCAGACGCGTGCATCCGCGCCGCGCCCCCAAAGCTCTTGCAGGACGGGAAGCTCCCTCGCCTTGGGTCCGTTGCTCCCGGCGATGCCGACACCGAAGGTGTCGAGAACGAATATCCGCGCGGCCCGCACGGCTTCGGGCGGCAGATCCGCAAATCCCGTATCCACGACATGCGCAACGAACCGATCGATGGCATCCATGCGTCGAACCCTCCGTTTGATGCGATTGGCATTTCTCGTCGGCACAATCCTTGGCTAAGCTTCGATTGTCGAGAGCCCGGCGGCGATCTTGCCGCCCGAGGGGGAGCCCGTGCCCATGCAGCGTGTCCGCCTGTCCGAGAATTTCCGTGCCGTGTTCTACGCGCCCTTCTATGCCACACTCGCCCTGGGCCACTTCGCGAGCGAGCGCCTCGACGTGGTCTTGATCGAGAGCAGCGCGCCGGGCAAGGGTCCGCAGGGACTGCTTGACGGCAGCGTCGACGTCTCCTGGGGCGGCCCCATGCGCGTGATGAAGGCCCGCGACGAGAACGGCCCGGGCTATATGTGCTTCTGCGAGGTCGTCCGCCGGGACCCCTTCTATCTCGTCGGGCGGGAGGACGCCGCCCCGTTCAAGTTGACCGATCTGGCGACGAGGCGCCTGGGCGTCGTCAGCGAGGTGCCCACACCCTGGTACTGCCTTCAGCACGACATGCGCGAGGTCGGAATGGACCCCGCGCGGCTCGACCTCGTGACCGACCGCGACATGGCCGACAACCTCGCCGCCGTCTCCTCCGGCGCGATCGATGTGGCGCAGGTTTTCGAGCCCTTCGCGGAGCGCGCCCTGGCGCAAGGGTTGCAGATCCTCTACGCGCAGAGTGGGCGCGGACCGACGTCGTACACGACCCTGCTCGGAACACGCGAGACGGTCGCACGCAACCGCGAGATGTACGCGGCCTTGACACGAGCCGTTGCCCGCATGCAGAGCTGGCTTGCCGCCCATTCCGCCGCCGATCTGGCCGAGGCCGTCGCCTCTTTCTATCCGCAGCTTCCCGCCGCGACGCTGACCGCGGCACTCGCCCGCTACAAGGCGGCCGGGTTATGGGCGGACGACACGGTCGTCTCCAGACCGGGTTTCGAGCGCCTCGCCGTCAGTCTGCAATCAGGCGGCTTCATCAGGACGCTTCCCCGTTACGACGATTGCGTCGTCGATCTTTCGCGAGCCTGACCGCCTCCACCCGACCGCATCGAAAAGAGCCTGCCGTGAGCAATCCCGCCTTCGTCTTCGATCATGTCCACATCATCGCCCAGGATCCCGAGGCATCCGCCCGATGGTACGTCGATACCCTCGGCGCCACGATCGCAGCGCACACGATGGCTCGCGGCGCGCCACAGATCTTCGTTTCGCTCGGCGGCGTGACGATCCTGATCCGAGGAAAACGGCCGGGAGAGGCCCCGATCGAGACACGCGTCATCCGAAGCTTCGATGATTTCTCGAGCCACGACGAGTGGGGCACCGACCACTTCGGCTTCCTCTACAAAGGCGATCTCGCGGCCTTCTGCGAGGAATTGCGTGCCAAGGGCGTAGCCTTTCCCGTGCCTCTGAAGCGCGGTGTGAACGGAAGCCTTCTCTGCTACATTTCGGCACCCGATAACGTCAGCATCGAGTTGATGGAGTGCTGACGGTCTCGCAGCGTGGCATTGACAGCAATCAAGGTTCGCGTCCGCTGCCTCACCGATGCTTGAATTGTCACGAAATGCCGCGCCCGCGGCAGTCACCGAAACGCAAGACGGGAGAAATTGTCGATCCGATGCTGGTCCGCGCAACGTCGCTCCTCCTCGCCACCGCCCTCGCAGGCCTGACCGCCGCGACTGTCGTCTCCGCAGACGAGTTGGCGCTGACAACGCACGGCAAGGCATTGCTCACCCAGCAGTGCGCGCGCTGCCATGCCATGGAGCGCGTCGGCGCCAGCCCTTTGGCTGAAGCACCGCCCTTCCGCGACATTCACCGTAAGTACCCCGTCGATCAACTGGCGGAAGCCTTCGCGGAGGGCATCGTGACAGGCCATCCGGCCATGCCCGAGTTCATCTTCACGCCAGAGGAGATCGACGCGATCCTCGCCTACCTCGGTACGCTCGCGGACAAGCAATGAGCGACCTCGGCCGTAGCACGGCATCGTCGCACGCAATCGCGTCGGACATCGTGTTCCATGTGCGCGATCTGACGAAAGTGTACCAGACCGGCGAGGTCGCCGTACACGCGCTTCGCGGCGTCGATATGGAGCTTTACGCGGGCGAGCTCGTCGTCCTCCTCGGTCCCTCCGGTTCGGGCAAGTCGACACTTCTCAACATACTGGGCGGGCTCGATCGCGGAACGAGCGGCACCTGCCGCTTCCGCGATCTCGACCTCATGAACCTCGACGACCGCAGCCTGACGACCTACCGACGCGACCACATCGGCTTCGTCTTTCAGTTCTACAATTTGATCCCGTCGCTCACCGCCCGCGAGAACGTGGCACTCGTCACCGAGATCGCGCGCGCGCCGATGACACCCGCCGACGCGCTCGATCTCGTCGGGCTCGGCAACCGCATGGACCACTTTCCAGCCCAGCTATCGGGCGGCGAACAGCAGCGCGTCGCCATCGCCCGCGCCATCGCCAAGCGGCCGGAGGTTCTGCTTTGCGACGAGCCGACCGGCGCCCTCGACAGCAAGACGGGCGTGCGCGTCCTGGAAGCCATTGCAGCCGTCAACCGGGAGCTTGGCACCTCGACGGCCATCATCACGCACAACGCCGCCATCAGAGAGATGGCCGACCGGTTCTTTCTCTTCGGCGACGGCCGCATCGTGGAGACCACCCGGAACGAGACGCGCCGCGCGCCGTCGGAAATCACGTGGTAGGCTCATGAACACGCGGCGATCAGGTTTGCGCGCTCTCGACATCAAGTTGGTTCGAGACCTGTGGCGTCTGTGGCCGCAGGCGCTCGCCGTGGCGCTGGTCCTGGCCTCCGGCGTCGCCACGCTCATTCTCGCCGTGGGTGCCTACCGCTCGCTCGACGAGACGCGACGGGTCTACTACGAACGCCACCGCTTCGCGGACATCTTCGCCAACGTGACGCGCGCGCCGCGCTCGGCCGCCGACCGCATCAAGGAGATCTCCGGCGTCGTCGCCGCCGAACCGCGCATCGTGAAACACGCGCTGCTCGACATCGACGGTGTGCGCGAGCCCGCGACCGGCCTCGTCATCTCGATTCCCGACCGCGCACCGCCACTGCTCAACAAGCCGTATCTGCGCCTGGGACGCATGCCCGAGCCGGGCAGGGTCACCGACGTCGTCGTCAACGAATCCTTCGCGAAGGCCCTGGGCCTGACCATCGGTTCACAGTTCCGCGCCATCCTCAACGGCCGCAAACGCACGCTCACGATCACGGGCATCGCCTTGAGCCCGGAGTACATCTACGCCATCGGTCCCGGCGATCTCATGCCGGACAATCGCAGGTTCGCCGTCATCTGGATGTCTCAGGAAGCGCTCGAGGGCATCTACGATCTCGACGGCGCCTTCAATGCGATCAGCATCAAGCTGCTGCAGGGCGCCGACGAAGCGCACGTGACCAAGCGGATCGACGACATTCTCGCGCGCTATGGCGGGACGGGGGCCTACGGCCGCAAGGACCAGCTCAGTCACGCCTTCCTCGATGCGGAACTGCGCCAGCTCCAGGCGTTGAGCCGCGTCATCCCCCCGATTTTCCTTTTCGTCTCGGCCTTTCTCGTCAACATGATCCTGACACGGCTCATCAGCCTCGAGCGCGAACAGATCGGGCTCTTGAAAGCCGTGGGGTACGGCCAGTTCGAAATCGCCGCGCACTATCTGAAACTCGTCGCCGCGATCGCCCTCGTGGGCATATTGCTCGGCTTTGGCCTCGGCACCTGGTTCGGTGCGAGCCTCACCAATCTCTACGGCCGCTTCTTCCAGTTCCCGTTCCTGGTCTTCGAGCGCGATGCCGACATCTATCTGCTTTCCTCCGGCGTTTCGCTGATCGCGGCACTGCTCGGCGCGATGAAGGCGACGTGGCAAGCTCTGGCGCTGCCGCCCGCCGTCGCCATGCAGCCGCCGGCTCCAGCCCGCTTCCGTCGTCTCTGGGGCGAGCGCCTGGGGCTGCTGCGCTACATGTCCCAGATGACGATCATGTCGCTGCGCAACATGCAGCGTTGGCCGGTCCGCGCCGCGCTCACGGCGCTTGGCCTCGCGCTTTCCGTCGGCCTTCTCGTGGTCTCGCTCTTCGCCTTCGACAGCGTTGAGTTCATGATCGACGTGACCTACTTCCGCAGCCAGCGCCAGCACGCCACCATCAATTTTACCGATCACAAACCTGCCCGGGCGTTGCAGGATGTCGCCCGCCTGCCGGGCGTGTTGCGCGTCGAGCCCTACCGCGAGGTTTCCGCCCGCATCCGCAACGGACATCTTTGGCGACGCATCAGCATCGTGGGGAAGCCCGAAAGCAGCGCGCTGAGCCGCCCGCTCGATCTCGATCACAAGCCGATCCTGATGCCCGAAAGCGGTGTGCTCATCAATCGCCGCGTTGCGGAAGTCCTGAATGTGAGACGCGGCGACTTCGTCGAGGTCGAGACGCTCGACGAGCGCCGCATCACGCGCCGGGTGCGCATCGCCGACGTCATCGAGTCCTATTTCGGCCTTTCCGTCTATATGCGCCTCGATGCCCTCAATCGTCTGATGGAGGAGAGCCCGGTCGTCGACGGCGCCCACATCGCCTACGACAAGGCTGCCGAAGGCCGCCTCTTCGCAAGGATCAAGGAGACCCCGGCCGTCGCCTCCATCGCGATCCAGTGGGCATCGCTGCGCCGCTTCCGCGAGACACTTGCCGAGAACATCAACATGATCACATCGGTCTACATAGCGCTGAGCGTCATCGTTGCATTCGGTGTCGTGTACAACAGCGCGCGCATCCAGCTCTCCGAACGCGCCCGAGATCTGGCAAGTCTGCGTGTTCTCGGCTTCACGAAGACCGAGGTTTCGCGTGTGCTGCTGACGGAACTCGTCGTCCTGACCCTCGTGGCTCAGCCCCTGGGTTGGATTCTCGGCTATGCGTTCGGCTGGCTCACCATCCAGAGCTTCTCGTCCGATCTCTACACGACGCCCATGATCATCGAGAACGCCACCTACGCGAAGGCGAGCCTCGTCACCATGGCGGCGGCGGCGGCCTCCGCGCTCATCGTCCGTCGCCGCGTCGACCGGCTCGATCTCATTGCCGTCCTGAAGACGCGGGAATAAACGAGGTGACATGAAGCGCATGGCCACTCACGACGCACGCATTGCCAGCCCTGGCGCGCGAAACACGCGACGGGCCGCTTCTCACGAACGCTTGTGAGGGTGATCGCCCCATGAACAAAGCCAACGAAGGCATGAAGACGATCCCTCGGGCGGCTCCTTCAGAGACGCCACCGTCCAAAGCGGGCAGGGATATGCCGCTCGGCCGGATCATTGGCATCGCGAGTGCGATCGCCGTCGTCGTCCTGCTCGGCTGGATGATCTGGCCGAAACCCGTGCCGGTGGACATCGCCGTCATTTCGAAAGGACCGATGACCGTTACGGTCGAGGACGAGGGCAAGACACGCATCAAGGACGTGTTCGTCGTCTCCGCACCCGTTGCGGGCAAGATGCTGCGCTCGCCTCTGCTTGCCGGTGACAAGGTCGAGAAGAACAAGACGATCGTCGCCGTGATCGAGCCGGTGTCGCCGCCCTTCCTCGATTTCCGCACGCGCCTCGAAGCAGCGGCACAGGTGAAGGCCGCGGAAGCCGGCGTCGCGCTTGCGGAGGCCGAACTGGTCCAGGCGCGCTCGGAACTCAGTTTCGCCCAGAGCGAACTCACCCGGACCGAGGCGCTTGCACGGACCAATAATGTGGCCCTCCGCAGCCTCGAGAAGGCGAAGATCGATGCCGCCGTGCGCAAGGCCGCGGTGGCCAAGGCAGAGGCGAACCTCGCGGTCCGCCGCCGCGAATTGGAAAGCGCACGAGCGCGTCTCGTCGGCCCCGAGGATGCGCCGGGCACCACCGCCTCGGACGGCGCCTGCTGCTTGGAAGTTCGTTCGCCGGAGAGCGGCCGCGTGCTCAAGGTCGTGGCGACCAGTGAGCAGGTCGTGGCAAGCGGGACGCCACTCGTCGAAATCGGAGATCCACGCAAGCTCGAAATCGTCGTCGACCTGCTGTCGTCGGATGCCGTCAAGGTCCGCGAGGGCGCCAAAGCCAGCATCGAAAGTTGGGGCGGACCAGAGACACTGGCCGCGCACGTTCGCCGCGTCGAGACGGCGGGCTTCACCAAGGTCTCCGCTCTCGGCATCGAAGAACAGCGCGTGCGCGTCATCCTGGATCTCGATCCCGGTCAGCCGGCGGCCGAGGGTCTTGGACACGAGTTCCGCGTCTTCGTGCGCATCCAGGAATGGGAGGCGACCGATGCGGTTCGCGTCCCCCTCGGCGCTTTGTTCCGGCACAACGACAAGTGGGCGGTCTTCCGCATGACCAACGATCGGGCACAACTCGTCGACGTCGGGATCGGCCGCCGCAACAGCGACGTGGCACAGGTGACGAGCGGGCTCAGGCCGGACGACCGCGTCATCATGCACCCGAGCGACCGGATCAGCGCCGGCGTGCGGGTGCGTCTGCGCACCGTGGAGGATTTCGGAACGCGTTAGGACGATGCGAACCGGCCAAGTCGGCCATCATCTCGATCGTGACAGCGCCGTGCATTCGTGAGTAGGCTCTCCACGACACGCCAAGAATCCAAGAGGTCTGCCCTCGTGCTTCGTCTTTCCGTTCTCGATCAGTCGGTAGCCTGCGCCGGCCGCCCCCAATCCGAAGCGATCCGAAAAACCATAGCGCTCGCCAAGCATTGCGAGGACTTCGGTTATCACCGCTTCTGGGTTTCGGAACACCACAACAACGACACCATCGTCGGCACCGCACCGGAAATCCTGATCGGGGCCATCGCGATGACGACCGATCGCATCCGCATCGGCAGCGCGGGCGTCATGCTGCCGCACTATGCGCCCCTCAAGGTCGCCGAGCAGTTCAGGGTGCTCGAGGCCATCGCACCGGGCCGCATCGATCTCGGGCTCGGTCGCGCGCCGGGATCGGACGGGCGCACGGCCTACGCACTCAACCCGCTCGCCGACCAGAGGCCCCAGGAATTTCCCTCCGATATCATGGACCTGCAGGCCTGGCTCGCGGGCGAGCCCTTGCGAGAGGGGCATCCCTTCCGCCAGATCGGCGCCCATCCCAAAGGGGACACGGTGCCCGAAATCTGGGTGCTCGGCAGCTCCGACTACGGCGCGCAAGTCGCGGCCCATTTCGGCCTGCCCTATTCTTTCGCCTGGTTCTTCACCGACGGCCAGGGCGGTGAGCAGGCGCTCGGGCTCTACAAGTCGCTCTTCAAACCGAGCCCGAAATATCCCAAGCCTCACAGCGGACTGTGCGTGTGGGCCTTGGCTGCCGAAACGGAAGAGGAAGCCGCCTATCACTTCCAGTCCCGCGCGCGCTTCCGCCTGCTGCGCGATCGCGGCGTATTCTCTCCGCTGGAATCGCCCGAGGCGGCCGCCGCACACCCCTACACCGACGCGGAGCGTGCGCGCCTCGAGCAGTACCGCACCCGCGCGTTCGTGGGCACCGCGCGCCAGGTCGGCGACCGTATCCGCGAGCTCGCCGCCCGCACCGGCGTCGACGAGGTCGCGATCGTCACCTGGGCCTGGGACGAAGCGGCGCGCATCACGAGCTACCGCCTCATCGCCGAGGAGATGGCATTAGCCCCGACGGCCTGACATGGCGGGGTCAACCCGCCCGGGCACTCTCGGCCGACCTACGGATGGCGGCAATGCTCTCGGCGTACTTACCCCCGCTGAACACGGCGTTGCCGGCCACCAGCACGTCGGCGCCGGCCTTGCCGCACAGCGCTGCCGTTTCCGGATTGACGCCGCCGTCGACTTCCAGACGGATCGGCCTGTCGCCGATCATGGCACGGATGCGCGCAATCTTGTCCACCATGCCCCGGATGAAGCTCTGTCCGCCGAAGCCCGGATTGACCGACATCACCAGGATGAGATCGAGCCGGTCGAGCACATAGGTGAGCACGCTCTCGGGTGTCGAGGGATTGAGCGACACGCCAGCCTTCTTGCCGAGGCTGTGGATGAGTTGCAAAGACCGGTCGAGATGTGGGCCGGCCTCGGCGTGTACGGTAATGTAGTCGGAACCTGCTTTTGCAAACGCCTCGATATAGGGGTCGACCGGCGCGATCATCAGGTGCACATCCATCACCTTCGTCGTGTGCGGCCGGAGTGCGGCGACCACACCGGGCCCGATCGTGATGTTGGGCACGTAATGGCCATCCATAACGTCGACGTGGATCCAGTCCGCCCCCGCCGCGTCGAGCGCGCGCACCTCCTCGCCAAGTCTTGCGAAATCCGCCGACAGAATCGAAGGGGCAATGAGGATGGGCTGCGGCATGACACCTCCAGGTGATCGAGGCGCCCGCGGACGCCTAGCGGTTGAGATCCAGTCCGGCCAGCCCGTCGAGAAGAGCGGCCCGGTAGCGCGGCAGATCGTCGAGGCTCGTGTAGCCGACCGCCTGAATGCTGCCGCGCGGATCGCCGTAGTAATAGCCTAGGAATGCGACAGGGCTACCCCCCAATGTCACGTTGATCTGCATCAGCAGAACTTCGCGCCCACCGACGCGGCGCATCTCCTCCGCAACGATCCGCGCATCGCCGCCCGACTGCCGTGCATTCTCCAGCGCAACCGTCCTGAGCTGAGGGATAGGCAGCGGCGTCCCTTCGGGAATGAGCACGATGTAGGCTTCGTGCCCTGTGAGTTGCAGTTGCACGCGGCCATCCGCATTCGCGGGTGACGCACGCCATTTTGTCGAATTGTACCAGAACCGGAATCCGCCGCGGCGGAGCGACAACTGCACGCGAGCGTCTTCTGGCCTGTGCACGATCACCGCGTTCGAGGCTGCCGCCGGGCTGGCAGGAGCACCATTGTTCAGAGCCTGATGAGGTGGACCGGACCGCGGGGCTGCCGGGGCTGGCGTATCGGCGTCGATCCAGGAGCCGTCATTGCGAAGGATGACCTCCCGGCCGCTCTGTGTCCGCGCGCGTTCCACGATGCTTTGCGCAATTGCCGCGGCGGAGTAGCTGGCGACGGCAACGAGGACGAGCAAGAGCGCTTGCCTTGTCAACCGTCGCATCGTCATGGCTACCCCGTCCCTTTGGTCTTCGTCTGGCCCGGCTTGGCATGCGCTTCGAGCAGATCGATCATCGCCCCTGCAATATCGATGCCTGTCGCCTTCTCGATGCCTTCGATGCCCGGCGACGCGTTCACTTCCATCACCAACGGTCCGCGGTTGGAACGCAGCATATCCACGCCCGCCACGTTGAGACCGAGCGCGTCCACGGATTTCAGCGCCGTCATCTCCTCGTCCGGTGTCAACGTCGCGGCCTCCGCTCGTCCGCCTCTGTGCAGGTTGGAGCGGAACTCGCCCTTCCCTCCCACGCGCTTCATGGCCGCGACGATCTTGCCGCCCACCACCAGCACACGCAGGTCGTGGCCCGATGCCTCCCGCACGTACTCCTGGATCAGGATGTTCACATTGGCCGCCGAGAAAGCCTCGATGATCGAGCGGGCCGAGGCCTCTGTCTCCGCGAGGATGACCCCCATCCCTTGCGTGCCTTCCAACAGCTTGATGACGACGGGCGCGCCGCCCACCTCAGCGATGACCTCGCTGGCCTGCCTTGGGCCGTGGGCGAACGCCGTGACGGGAAGTCCGACGCCTGCCCGCGCCAGCAGTTGCAGCGCCCGCAGCTTGTCCCGCGACCGGCCGATGGCCACCGATTCGTTGAGTGGGAACACGCCCTGCATTTCGAATTGGCGCAACACCGCCAAGCCGTAGTTGGTGATCGAAGCGCCGATGCGCGGGATCACTGCTTCATAGACCGGCAACGTCTTGCCGCCGTAGCGCAATACCGGGTTGTTCGACGTGATGTTCATATGCACGTGCAGCGTGTTGATCACATCGATCGTATGCCCACGCGCCCGCGCCGCCTCGACGATGCGCCGATGCGAGTAGAGGCTCGGATTGCGGGCCAGCATTGCGAGATTCAAGCAGCGACTCCCCGAGATACGTTGACGAGCCGAGACGGCCGCCGTGCCCGCGCGAACCAGCCGGCCCTTGCGACACCATGCGGCGGCATTTTCATACCTCCGCACCCACACGACCGATCGTGCCCGGTCCGCTGACACGTGATATGAGGTGCATCGGACGACATCGCGGCACAATAGCGTCAACTCGACGCGCCCGACCAGAGGGCTCCATGCCGCCGACACGAAGGCCGCACGTGCGCAAGACGCAGGCGCTCGAGGATCGTGGCAGTCCGGAACATGACGTGAAGCCTGGCCGAAATCCCATGCGGCATGCAGTTGCCTGGATCACGGACGATAAGTTCGCCAAGTTGTGCGCGGTGCTTACCGTTCTTGCCTGGCGATCCTGTCGATCGTGAGCACCCGAAGCGCGCGCGGCGTTGCCGGATCGATCAGGTGGCTTGTTTCGCGTGGTCGGTCGCGGATCGCGACACGCTGGCACACAGTACGCTTCGATGCCGCCGAGGAGTTCGAACGCGATCCTGCCTGTAGTTCCAGCGTACTGGGCGCGAACCGTCACGCGGGCGCATTGTATGTCTCGCTCGATCCGGCAATGCCGCACGCGGTCGTCGCTCTGCGCACGCGGGCCACGGCAAAGTCGGCGCCCGCCGGCTTCACCAAATCCCCGCTGGTCGCATCCCGATAGCAGATCGAGGGACTGCGCCGCGAAGCTTTCGGGTTCGCTTTCCAAGCTGACGGCTTCGGGCCGGGCGATACGCAGTGGACCCTGCAGCCGTGCGTCTCCTCCTCTTCGCAGCCTGGATCGCCGCTTCGGGAGCGACGGCGATCACCAGTGCGCGTCTCGCCGTAGGCTTCCGGCGACCGCTGTCGATTTCCGAATCGCCGCCATCCGTTCATGTGGATGCAGGTTATGTTCCTGGCCCTGATGGCCATCTTCACGTTGATCAGCCTGCGCCTGGGCGAGGACGGCACGGGCTACTTCCCAGCCTGCCTCATCGCCGCCTTCGCCGTCCATCGGCTCGCCGACACCACCTTCGACAACCTCAACTACCTGACGTTCATCGCCAACAACTCCTCCATCGAACCCGCCCGGGGCCATGGCCGGCGCAGCACCTGGAGGGTCCTGCGCCGCAGGCCTTCTGCGCGAGCCCGCCAGACCGACAGTTCAGCCATGCGATCGAAGGAGAAGGCCAAGCCTTCTCCTCGGGCGCCCGCGCGCTATAACCGCCCTGACGCTGCTGCCAGCAGGCGGCCCCAAACCCCATGCGACATCCAGGGAAACACCACGTGACGGAAACCAGCGCCAGCCACGCGCGAACCATGGCGCCGAGCCTCCCGCTCGTCATTCTCGCGCTCACGCCGTTCGGGCTCGGCTATTTCCTGTCCTATCTCTATCGCGCGACCAACGCCGTGGTGGCCCCGGATCTCGTGCGCGACGTCGGCCTCACCGCCGGCGAACTCGGCCTGTTGACGGCCGCCTACCTTCTCACGTTCGCATTGTTCCAGATGCCGCTCGGCATCCTGCTCGACCGTTATGGCCCGCGCCGCGTACAGACGGCGCTGGTCTCTCTGGGCGGCGTCGGCGCCCTCCTCTTCTCCCTCGGCGAGGATGCGACGACGTTGCTGGTCGCCCGTGCCATCATCGGCCTCGGTTTCTCGGGCGGTCTCATGGCCTCCTTCAAGGCTGTGGTGATCTGGGTGTCGGAGCCCCGCCGCCCGCTCGCCAATGCGCTTGTGATGTCGGCCGGCGCCATCGGGCTTCTCGTTGCCACCACGCCGCTCGAACTCATGGTCCAGTTCGTCGGCTGGCGCACCACGTTCTGGTGGCTGGGCATACTGACCCTGGCCGTCTCCGCCACGATCTTCCTTGCCGTACCGGAGCGGCAAGGCATCGCGCTGACACGGGCGCCGCTTGGCGTGGAGATCGCGGACATGTGGCGCATCATGCGCGACCGCACCTTTCTCGCCCTCGCACCGCTGCTCGCCATGGCCAGTGCCGTGCACATCGCGATCCAGACTCTGTGGGCAGGTCCCTGGTTCCGTGACGTGGCCGGCCTGGACCGCGCCGCCACGGCCGATCGGCTCTTCGTCATGGCGGCGGCCTTCTTCGTCGGGATCCTGCTGACCGGCACGGTCGCCGACCGCCTGTCGCGGCGGGGCGTGAGCCTGCTGCACGTGATCCTGGGCTTCCTGGCCGTCTTTCTCGCGTCGCAGGTCGGCATCATCTTGGATATGCGACCACTTCAGATCCCCTTGTGGATCCTGTTCGCCATGACGGGGCAAGTCACCGTGCTCGCCTTTCCCTGGTTCGCGAGCTATTACGGCGCGCACCTGTCGGCACGCGCGAATTCGGGCCTCAATCTCCCGATGTTCCTGCTGGCCTTTGTTTTCCAGACGGCCTGCGGCGCCGTGATCGATCTCTTTCCCGCCCCTGCGACCGGCGGCTACGCGCCGGAAGCCTACGCCACCGCATTCAGCATCCTGCTCGCAATCCAACTCCTGGCTCTGCTCTGGTATCTCGCGAACTGGCGACGTCTCGCCGACGCCGACCGCATCGTGCGCAAGGCCTACGAACGCCGGGGCCGATAGGGCGCAGAAGAGTCGTTTCGGTCCAGTACCGGACGCAACGCATACGGTGTCCGTAGCGCGCGGTAGGCAGCCGCATACCGAGGCGCTATGGTGCCCACATGCAGATGGAGATCGAGCCAGAGGAACGGGAAGAACTGCTCGCGTTGCTCGCCTGGTGGCGAACGGCGGGCGTGGATACCGTGCTGGACGAGACCCCGACCGACTGGATGCGCGACGGCGCTGTCGCGCCGGGCATGGCATTCGCTTGGCCTGATGCCGGCGTCGATCACACGCCTGAAGCGCCCGTTCCACAAGTGCGGCGGCCGTCACCCGCAGCACCGGCCGCACCACCGCCGCGTCTCGCGCCGAGCGCCCGCGCGACGGCCCCATCGCCAGCGCCGCAACAGCCGGTTCGCCCCTTCCCGACCGCCGCCCCCGACGCAGCGACCATGGCGGCACGGGAGGCGGCGCGCGCTGCGCCCACGCTCGAAGCCCTCGGGCAGGCACTCGCCCAATTCGACGGTTGTTCACTCAAAGCCACGGCCAAGAACCTCTGCTTCTACCGCGGCGCCCCACAGGCACGCGTCATGCTGATCGGGGAGGCCCCTGGTCGTGACGAGGATCTGGAAGGCAAGCCCTTCGTGGGCCGATCCGGCCAGCTGCTCGACCGCATGCTCGCCGCCATCGGCCTTTCGGAGGCCGATGTCCACATCACGAACACGGTCTATTGGCGCCCGCCCGGCAACCGCACACCGACACCGCTCGAAACCCTCGTCTGCAAGCCTTTTCTCGAGCGCCAGATCGTGCTCGTCGCACCCGACGTCATCGTGACACTCGGCGGTCCCGCAGCGAAGGCCGTGCTTGGCGTCGAAGACGGCATCCTCAAGCTCCGCGGCAAGTGGCGGGAATTGGACGTGGACGGCCGACGCGTCCGCGTCATGCCCACATTGCACCCGGCCTATCTCTTGCGCACGCCCATCGCCAAGCGCCAGGCGTGGCGCGATCTCCTCGCAATCAAGACGGCACTCACAGGCGCCACACCAGAGAAGACCCAGCGATGAAATCCCTGAAAGATGCTCTCGATCTCCGTTTCGGCGACTACGCGCAGACGCCCAGCGAAGAACTCGCCTTGAGCGAGACGCTACAACGCATGGCAAATCGCGGCGTGGTGCGCCGCTTCAAGCCCGACCCCGTTCCCGATGCGGTTATCGAGACGCTGTGCGCCGTGGCTCTCTCCGCACCGTCGAAAAGCGATCTGCAGGGCCGCGACATCATGATCGTGACGGACCCAGCCATCCGCAATCGCATCGACACGCTTCTGGCCGACCAGGATTGGATCCCCAAAGCACCCCATTTCATCATCTTCCTGGGGAACAATCGCCGCCAGCGACAAGTCCACGACTGGCGCGGCAAGCCATTCGTCAACGATCATCTCGACGCATTCTTCAACGCGGCGGTCGATGCCGGCATCGCGCTTTCGGCCTTCGTCACGGCAGCGGAAGCCGCCGGCCTCGGCTGCTGTCCCGTCAGCGTGATCCGCAATCATGCGGCCGAGGTCAGCCGGATGCTGGAACTGCCCGATCACGTCTTCCCCGTGGCGGGCCTCGGGTTCGGCTGGCCGGCGGTGCCGATGTTCATCAGCGCGCGCCTCCCGCTCGGCGCCACCGTCCATCGCAACCGCTTCACCGACTGTACGCGGGCAACGGTCGACGGCTACGACAAGCGCCGCAACGGCATCTTCCCCTACCGCTCCCAGCGCAATGTGGCGCGATGGGGCGAGACGCCGGATTACGGCTGGAGCGAGGACAAGGCGCGTCAATATGCAGAATCCGAGCGGGCCGACTTCGGCGCCTTCGTGAAGGCCAAGGGCTTCAAGCTGGAATAGCGGTCGGCGCGCCCGTCCCGCTCAATCGCGCACGACCTTGGTCACCACCTGCGAGTTGACGTCGCCGGGGCTCCACCCCGGCAGGATGGCTGAGAAAAGTCCTGCTTTTCCTCCGGCCATCACGACGTTGAAGCCGCCCTTGCGGAACTTCTTCACGCGCGTGCCGCGCGCCGACAACGGCACGCCCGGTTGCATGCCGTCGAGCCCGGTGAGCACGCGATCCGCATCGACCGTCGTCAGCCGGTCGATCTCCGCCTTGAACTGCGCCTTCGTCCACCCGGCTTCGCGGTAGACACGTTGATGATCCGGCGACATCACCACGAACGCGTCCGGCCCCGGAAACGTCTTCGGGTGATACATGGCGTTGAGGCAGGCCGCGAAGCTCGCCGTCAGCGACTCCGGCGTCCGCGACACCTGATCGACGACGCCCTGCACGCCATAGCCCGCATAGAGCGACACCGCCGATTGCCCTGCAGCCACACCGCGTTCAACCGACAACGGTTCCCAGCACGAGGTCTCCTCGTCTTCCGCGAAGCAGAAGCCGAGCTTGCCGGGATTGCCGAGCGTGGCGCGGTCGACACCGCCCGGCTTGCCGCCGCCGACGTTGCGGATCGTGAGTTGCAGCGCCCGCCCGATCGTCGCATTGGCGCGATTGCCTTGGCCGAGCGCATTGATGCCGGAATTCATGCCGATGGCACGGCGCACGGGCCCGTTCACGATCACGATCGGGCCGATGAACATCGTGGTGGCGATGACACCATGCAGACAGAACGCATCGTCGAGCACAGCTTCCACGGCAGCCAGCAGCACCGGCATGTACTCCGGTTTGCAACCCGCCATGACCGCATTGATCGCGACCTTCTCGACGGTACATGCCTCGTAGTCCGGCGGCATTGCGCCCAGCACTTCGTGCGGGTCCCGCTTCGTACCCTGCAACATGCGCCATACGCGTACGGGCGTGGGCGGCACGACGGGCAAGCCGTCGGACCAGTCGCGCTCGAAGGCGGCTTCGTGCTCGTCTTCGTAGGCACCGATCTCGACATTGCGCGCCTTGAACCGGAAATTCCCGAAGCGCAAGGCCAGTTCGTCGGCGATGTTGGGATCCGACGTGAGTGAGCCACAGCCGGGGCGCTGCGGCGGCAGCTCGGGCCCAAGCCCCGAAACTCCCGTTACTTTCTCCCAGTCCTCGCGATGCCAACCGATCGCGCGCGCCTCCTCCTTGCCGCCCGACAGACGCACCACGGTCGGCACCGTCTCGATGTCGAGATCCCACGACAGCTTCAGATCGCCGTCATGCACCACCGGCCCAACCCCACCCGGGAACGAGGGGTCGTCCTGCGTGACGATCACGGCACCGCCGGCTGCGAGTGAACGCAGCACCGGCTCCACCATCTCGCAGGTCGGACAGTCCCGCTTGACGACGACGACCAGACCATCACTGGGCAGCGGCATGGGCGATCTCCTTCGCGCAGGTGGGAGCGGCGGGCCACGCCGCTCCGCGATCACGAAACCCGAAACGCGCTCAGGATGCCTTCGCGCGGTTCTTGGCCAACCAATGCTCCACCAACTCCACCGTCTGATCGACGACGGGGTTGTTCATGCCCTTCGATGCCGCGATGAGCTGTACGAGCTTGTCCACCCGCTCGATGTTGGGTGCGCCTGCTGCCAGCGCACGCGCTGCCGAGGACGGGCTGCCCAGCGAAAGGGCAGCCTGCGCGTACTTCTCGAAGGGAACGAGGTCTTTCGCGTCGGCCCCTAGCTTGACGCAAAGCTCCACCACCCATTCGTAGACGGATTTCGTGGCGGCAAGATCGGTATGCACAGCCTCTTTGATCGGCCGCATCGCATCGCGTTCCACACAGCGATAGTTGCCGGCCAACAGCATGGCCCACTTCGCCAGTGGAACGTAGATGGAATCGTGCACCTTCAGCTTCACCGGCACTTCCAGCGCTTTGCCGTCCACCTCGAAGCGTGCCGCCTCTACATCCGCCTCGAGTTTCCGCAGGATCGCGGTATGCGCATCGCTCTTGAAGCGCGCAGACTTGAAGTTCGTCGGCAAGCGCACCTGCAGCACGTTGACCTTCTCCTCCGGCGGACGGAACGCCTGCGGGTCCGGGCTGCACAGCGTCATGTAGTCGGGGTCGAAGCTGTCCCATACCGTCGCGTCGGCGAAGCACGGGCGCAGCGCCGCTGTATCGAGACCCGGCAGACGCTTGAGATACGGCAGCGGCGGCATGTTCATGATCGACATCGCCGGCACCTTGGCCTTGGCAACGCGGTCGAGCAGATCGCGCACGGCTGGCTGGCGGTACTGCGGCTCCTGCATGGCGAGCGCGACGAGATCGTACTGCGCCGGATCGGCCTCCGCCGGCCCACCCGCCGTGATCTTGCCCGGAAGCGCCTTGGAGCGGATCTCGATCAATCCGTCACGCCCCCGGATCGGCATGCGCACGATGGCGCCTTCGGCGTTGATGAGATCGGCCTCGGCCGGAAGACAGATGAGATGCGTATCGTGGCCTCCCATCGCGAGCTTCGTACCCAGGAGTGACCCGTAGGACGCCCCCATGACGAGGATCTTGTAATTCTTGGACACGCGAGGGCTCCTCCGCTTCTGATCGGCCGGACGTATATCGAGACCGGTTGTCTTTTTGGTTGGTCGATGGCGCACGCCGAAGCGGCGTGCGGCTCTCGCACCAACCTATGCGAGGAGCCGCGCGCTGTCGCCCACGTGGCTGTGCGGTTGCGAATAGCGATGCTGCGACTGCGTAAAAAAATCTGCTGCCGCGACATCGCCCGCACCTGCCCTCGCGTGGGCGGCGTCCCCGGCTACTCCGCCGCCCTGGCCTTCCCCGGTTCGATGGCAGCGCCTTCCGCAAACAACCCGTCGATCTCTGCGGGTGTAAAGCCGTGTTCGGCCAGGACGGACCGCGTATGCTCGCCGAAAAGCGGGGCTGCATGCAGCACCTTGCCCGGCGTCTCCGAGAACTTCACCGGCAAGCCGATCGTCTGCACGCCTCCCGCCACCTTGTGCGCGACGCTGGGCACCATGTCGCGTGCCAGTGTTTGAGGATGGCCCTGCATTTCTTTGATCGATAGCACGGGGCCGGACGGAATGCCGGCCTTCTCCAGATCCACCAGCCATTCAGCGGTAGTCTTGGCCTTGAAGTAGGGCGACAGGATCCCGATGAACTCCTCGAGCCGGTTCATGCGATCCTCGCCCTTGGCGAAACGTGGATCGGTCGCGAGTTCCGGGCAGCCCAGAATTTTGCAGAGCATCGGATACATCTTCGTGTTCGACGCACCTACGTTCATCCAGCCGTCCTTCGTTTCGAAGGCCTGGTATGGCGTATTGAGCGGATGCGCCGACCCCATCGGCCCCGGCGAAACGCCTGTCGCAAAGCAGATCGCGGACTGCCAGTAGGTCAGCGTGATGCCCGCTTCGAACAGGCTCGTGTCCACGAACTGCCCTTCGCCCGTCTTGAGCTTGTGCGCATAGGCCGCGCATACACCCATCGCCCCGATGATGCCGGCGGTGATGTCGCAGACCGGCGACCCGACCTTCACCGGCGGCCGCCCCGGCCCCTCGCCCGTGATCGACATGAGACCGGACATGCCCTGCGCGATGAGATCGTAACCGCCCTGATCAGAGAAAGGTCCTGTGCGCCCGAAGCCCGAGATCGCGCAGTAGATGAGCCCCGGATTGATCTGGCGCAGCGCCTCGTAACCGATGCCGAGCTTGTCCAGCGTGTCATGACGGTAGTTCTCGATGAGCACGTCGGCCGTCTTCACCAGCCGCTTCAACGCCTCGCGCCCCGCAGGCTTCTTCAGATCGAGCACGACGCCACGCTTGTTGCGGTTCATCATCATGTAGGCGGCCGACTCGCCTTCGATGTCGGGCGGAAGCATGCGCCGCGTGTCGTCGCCGCCGTCGGCTTTCTCGATCTTGATCACGTCGGCGCCCATGTCGGCCAGCATTCGCGCGCATGTCGGGCCCGCCATGACGTGTGCCATGTCCAGAACCTTCATTCCCTTGAGCGGACCCTGGCGGTCGACTGCGGTCATCGGCGTCTCTCCTGTTGATTTGTCTTTCTGGCGCTAGATGACCGGCGGTCGACCTAAAACGCAAGTGTCCGGCTCGCTGGCGCGGATCAGGCCTTCGCCCGCTGCAACAACAGAATGACCGGCAGGCAGACGAGCCCCGCCCACGCCGTCAGGTAGAACACGTCGAGATATCCGATCATCAGCGCCTGTCGCGTGATTTCATGCTCGATCATCGCCAGCGACGACACGCTGTCCAGCGTCAGGATTCCCGCTTGGTCCGCATAACGGAAGTTCGGGTTGAAGAAGGAAACCGAGTTGACGATGTCCGCCCGCGAGACACCCGACATCCGCGCGACGATGAACACGGAGATCGCGATTCCGATGCTGGACCCCGCGCTTCGCACGAGGTTCCACATCGCGGCAGCCTCGGTCCGGTGCTTCGCGTCGAGCGTCGCGAACGTCACGACGCCGAGCGGCACCACGATGGCACCCGCACCGATACCCTGCACGAGCCCCGTCCAGACGACCGAGCTGGCAGTCACGTCGAGAGACCAGCCCGCCATGACCCAACTCGATGCGGCGATGCAGGCAAAGCCCGCCGCCAACGTCAGACGCGGATCTAGCTTGTTACCGATGCGACCGAGCACCAGCATCGCTGTCATCAATCCCAGGCCGCGCGGCGAGAGCAGGAGCCCGACCGTCACCACCGGATAGTTCTGCAAGGAAGCCAGCAGCGACGGCATCAGCACCAGGGGCGGCAGCGTCAGTACACCGTAGAGAAAGCCCAGGAGCAGGCCGAGCGCATAATTGCGGTCGAGCATCAGGCCGAGATTGACGAGCGGGGCTTTGCTGGTCAGCCCGTGGACGAGGAAGACATAGAAGCCCAGGATGACCAGACCGGCCTCGATCTGAACTTCCAGGGACTCGAACCAGTCAAGCCGCTCGCCGCGATCGATCATCATCTGCAATGCGCCGATGGCAACCGAAAGTGCCAGAAATCCGAGCCAATCGAAACGCGGCTGTTCGGACGTCTGCTCGTCCTTGGGCAGGAACAGTGCGCCGCCGGCAAGCGCCAGCACACCGATGGGAACACCGACGTAGAACACCCAGCGCCACGAGTATTCCTCGGTCAAGTAGCCGCCGATGGTCGGCCCGACGACGGGACCGAGGATCACTCCGAGCCCCCACAGCGCCATCGCCTGCGCGTGCTTCTCCTTCGGGTAGCTGTCGAGCATCAGCGATTGCGACAGCGGGATGAGGAAAGCGCCGAAACACCCTTGGAACGCGCGTGCTGCGATCTCCGCCGGAAGCGAATTGGCCGCTCCGCACAAAAGGGAGAAAAGCGTGAACCCTCCGATCGATAGGAGAAACAGTCGCTTGCGGCCGAGCATCCCGCTGAGCCAGCCCGTCGTCGGGAGGGTGATCGCGCTGACGACGATGTAGCTGGTCATCACCCAGGAGATCTGATCCTGCGTGGCCGAGAACGTACCTTGCATGTGCGGCAGAGCAACGGCGGCAATCGTCCAGTCGATGGAGTAGATCATGCTCGCGAGAATCGCCGTCGCCGTGATCAGCAGACGGCTCCTCGCAGCTTCCTGACGTGTCGCAACCTCCACCGCGCGCTTGGCCTCCCTCACTCGCTTCTCGAGCGGCCATGAAACGTCACGCCACCCGCCGCTGACCCCGGTCGGCGAGCGCTTGCAGCGATGGTACCCCGCTGATCATCGCCGTCCCAAGCGGCAAGGTATCGAACCTTAGAATGCGCAAGTCCGCGGAAAGGGCCGCACTCCACCCTAACGCTTGGCCAACCCCAGTTCCTCGCGGGGCGGGAACGGTGACAGGAGTTCCGCGACCATCCCGGGGGTCACCTCCTCGATCCGCGACGGGTTCCACTTCGGGCTCTTGTCCTTGTCGACGATGAGAGCCCGCACGCCCTCGGGAAACTCGCCACGCTCGAAGAGACGGGTGCACAGCCGGTACTCGACATCGAGCGCGGCCTCCAGCGACGGCAGAGCCCGTGCCTGCCGCAGGGCCGCAAGCGTGACCTTCAGTGCCAGAGGTGATTTCTCCGTGAGATCCTTGCGTGCCTTCTGCGCCCAGTCCGCCGTCGTGGTATTGAGCGCCTGCATGATCTCCTCGATGCTGTCGCCCGCGAAAATACGGTCGATCTCCGGTTTCAGCACCATGAGCGGCGATGCCGGAACGGCATGCTCGTTCTCGACCGCCTCGATGATCTCGTCCACGGCGCATCCCGCCCCATCCACGAGACGCCCCTTGAGCTCGGCAAGGCCCGCTGATGGCATGAACGTGCTCGAGAAGCCCGTCTGGATTGCGTCCGAGGCCGTCATGCGGGCGCCCGTCAAGCCGAGGTATGTGCCCAGTTCACCCGGCGCATGCGCCAGGATCCAGGTTCCCCCGACATCGGGAATGAGGCCGATCCCCGTCTCGGGCATGGCCAACATCGCACGTTCCGTCACGACGCGATAGCGCGCATGGCTCGAGAGCCCGACGCCGCCGCCCATGACGATGCCGTCCTGGATCGCCACGTAAGGTTTGGGATATCGGTGGATGAGCGCGTTCAGACGGTACTCTTCGCTCCAGAAGGCGCGTGCGAAGCCCGAGCCGTCTGCGCGCGAGTCGTAGATCGAGCGAATATCACCGCCCGCGCAGAGCGCACGTTCGCCCGTCCCATCCAGCAGCACCAGTTCAACCGCGCTGTCGTCCTGCCACGCGATGAGCGCATCCCAGATGCGCCGCACCATGTCGAGCGTCAACGCATTGAGCGCCTGCGGCCGGTTGAGCGTGATGCGGCCCGCCCGCCCCTCGATGCGGATGAGAACCTCGGGCTCGGCTTTGGGCTGGCTCATGGCGTTGATCCTGTCGTTGCGGCCTGCGGCGCGGGAAAACCTTGCCGCCGTTGGTAGCCTCGAACAGCCCATGCGACAAGCCATGCCCGCAAAAGCAAAGGCTGAGCCGGGGGGCCCGGCTCAGCCTCAAACGTCTCTCGATGTTCCGCCCGTCGACCTCAGTGGCCCGCGGCCTTGCCGGCACCGATGACGTAGATGCTGACGAAGAGGAACAGCCACACCACGTCGACGAAGTGCCAGTACC
>VFQT010001079.1_pt1 | contig 35131 bp, 33 predicted proteins | sample 3512381 | NCBI WGS metagenome assembly VFQT01 (sample SAMN10412376, study PRJNA504923) | tailings metagenome | isolation source: Relicate 2 Philex TSF3 active mining site | place: Philippines: Tuba, Benguet | collected 2017-08-29 | reverse complement strand
AGGAAGTCCTGCCACACGTCGTCGATGTAGGGCCGGTACTCCGGGATGGTGATGTCGTCGATGCGCATGGTGCGCAAGGTGGCGATGTCGTAGCCGAGGAGTTCGCACGCAGCGGCGTTGGCGTTGATGTACCGCCGGTCGTCGTCGGCCAACAGCATGGGGTTGCGCGACTGGGAGAAGATCGCCCAGAGGGCGTCATCGTCGGCGCTTCCGCCGGCGAGGTCAGGCGGGAATGGCTGGCCTTCGGACATGCTCACGGCCCCTCCTGATGCACTTTTCTCCTACCCGTCAGTCTAGGGGAGGATTGAGCGTCCTTATGCCGCCTGCCGGGGGTGGCTAGATCTCGCGGCGGCCGAGCAGCGCGCGGCCGAGGGTGAGCTCGTCGGCGTGCTCGAGGTCGGCTCCCACCGGCAGGCCGCTGGCCAGGCGCGTGGTGCGCAGGCGCCCGCGCACCCGGTCGGCCAGGAAGAGCGCCGTGGCCTCGCCCGCCATGGTGGGGTTGGTGGCGATGACCAGCTCGGTCACGCCGTCACGCTCGATGCGCTGGTCGAGCTCGGCGATGCGCAGGTCCTCGGGGTCCACGCCGTCGATGGGCGACAGCGCGCCGCCCAGCACGTGGTACCGCCCCCGGAACTCATGCGTTCGCTCGATGGACATGATGGCCGAGGGCTCCTCCACCACGCAGATGAGGGTGGGGTCGCGCCGCGGGTCGGCGCAGACCGGGCACAGATCGCCCTCGGCGAACGAGAAGCACTCGGTGCACGGCTGCACCTTCTCCACCACGGCCATGATGGCCTCGGCCAGGGCCGTGGGGCGCTCGGGCGGGGACTTGAGGAGGTGGAACGCCAGGCGCTGCGCGGTGCGCGGGCCGATGCCGGGCAGCCGGGCGAGCTCGGCCACCAGCGCGTCGACGGACGGGGTGAGGATCGACGCCATGCGCGCGGCGGCGGGCTAGAAGCCCGGCAGGCCCAGCCCCGACAGGCCGCCGGTCACCGCGCCCAGGCGCTGGTTGGCCAGCTCCTGCGCGGCACGCATGGCCTCGTTGACGGCCGCCACGATGACGTCCTGCAGCATCTCGACGTCCTCGGGGTCCACGGCGTCGGGGCTGATCTCCACGCTCACAAGCTCGAGCGCCCCGGTGACCGTGGCGGTCACGGCGCCGCCGCCAGCGGATGCCGACACGGTCTCGCGCGTGAGCTCGTCCTGCACGCGGGCCATGTCGTCCTGCATCTTCTGCATCTGCTTCATCAGCTTCTGCTGGTTCATCGCCATCGCGGGCTACTCCCTGTTGTCGGTATCGATCAACTCGGCGTCGAACGCCGCGCGGATCTCGTCGATGATCTGCTGGTGGTCCACGGGGCCGTCGCCGGCAGGTGCGGTGTCCGACCCGGCGGTGGTGGCGGCCGGGGCTGCGGGCGCCGCCGCGATCTCGGTGAAGGCCACGCCCATGTCCTGCTTGCACACGTCGCGCACCACGGCCGCGATGCGGGCCTTCTCGTCGGGTCGGCCCAGCATGCTCACGGCCACGCCGCCGTTCACGCCGATGGTGAGCACCCCGTCCGCCACCGACTCCACCCGGGAGCCCTGCAGGAAGGCGTGCAGGTGCGGCGCCCCCTGCTCCAGGGTGGCGAGGATGGTGGGCCAGGCGCGCCCGATGTGCTCTGCGTCGGCGGGCACCGGGTCTGCGGGCGCCACGGGCGGCGCAGCCGGGACCGGCGGCGGGGTGTCGGGAGGCGCCTCGCCGGCATGGGGTACTGGCGCCTCGGCCGGCGCCGCTGGCTCCGGCGTCGCCGGTGCCGGTGCAGGTGCAGCGGGGGGCTGTCCCCCCCGGGGGGACGCCGTGCTGGCCGCGTTCACGAGGGCCGGGTTGGAGAGCTTGGCGGCCACCAGCTCCAGCTGGATGCGCGGATCGGCCTGGCCGTGGCGGATGCGTACCTGGGCGTCGGCGATGAGGTCGATGGCCCGCACCACCTGCGTTGGGCTGAGCTGGTTGGCCTGGGCGTGCAGCCGGTCGAGTTCCTCGGGCGACAGCGCCCAGTCCTCGCGGGCCTGCGCGCCCTGCTGCAGCAGGCAGGCGTAGCGCAGGTGGGTGATGAGCCCGCGCATGAGCTGCTCGGGGTCGGCCCCTCCGTCCAGCGCGGACTCCAGCATCTCGAACGCCCCTGCGGCGTCACCCTGCGCCATCAGGTCCACCAGGTCGAACAGCGCCTCGCGGCTGACCACGCCCAGCAGGTCGAGGGCGTCGGCCACGTTCACCGTGCCCCCGCCGAAGGTGGAGATCTGGTCGAGCAGGCCCAGGGCGTCGCGGTACGAGCCGTCCGCCGCGCGCGCCACCAGGTCGAGCGCCTGCGGGCCGGCCTCGATGCCCTCGGCCCGCGCCACGCGCTCGAGCACGGTCATCAGGTTGGCCACGCCCGGCTTGCGCAGGGAGTAGGTCTGCAGGCGCGAGCGGATGGTGGGGAGGATGTCCCAGGGGTGGGTGGTGCAGAGGATGACCACCAACTGCGGGGGCGGCTCCTCCAGGGTCTTCAGCAGCGCGCTTGCCGCGCCCTCCTGGATCTGGTGCGCCTCGTCCATGATGGTGACGCGGTAGCGCGATGCCACCGGTGCGTAGCGCACGCTCTCCAGCCACTCGCGCATCTCGTCGATGCGCCGGGCGCTGGACGCGGCGTCCACCTCCACCACGTCCAGCCAGTCGTCGCGCCCGATGCGCCGGCACGAGTCGCACTCGCCGCACGGCGTGGCCGTGGGCGCCGGGGAGGACTGGCAGTTGAGGCACCGGGCCAGGATGCGCGCCGTGGTGGTCTTGCCGGTGCCGCGTGGCCCCGAGAACAGGAAGCCGTGCGCGATCGTGCCGCGCTCCAGCGCGTTGCCCAGGGTGCGCGCCACGTGCTCCTGGCCCACGAGGTCCTGGAACGTCTGCGGCCGGTACCGGTTGTAGAGGCTCTGTCCTGGATCTGTCACGAGGGAAGAGGTGTGACCGTGCACCCGCCGTCGAATACCTGCCGGGAGGTGGTGCCCGGGGACTTGGCTCCGGCGAGGGGGCCCCACTGCGCGTGGCCGGGTCCGCTTAAGGCTGCTTCCTTCCGGACCTGACCTGGTTCACGGTCGCCCACCGAATGGGACCTCGCCTTCAATGCCTCGTCGTCCGAGCCCGTGCCTCCGAGTAGGACCCTCGGGCGGGGATTCAGCCCCGCTGTAGCGGATTGCGGATACAGGGCACCGCTAGCTCCCCGCCTAGCACGGTCACAGGGGTGACCATACCTCAGCGGGACTGCTTGCGGGCGTCCGCCTGTGCCTTGGCCTCTGCGCGGGCCTCGGCCTTGGCCGCCTTGGACTCGGCCTTCTTCTCGGCATCGCCCTTGGGCATGATGCGCGGGGTGACGCGCTCGCCCTTCTTGCGGGCGTTCATGGCGCCGAAGATGGCCGCCACGCCGCCGCCCAGCATGGCGGTGGTGAGCGAGATGTAGAGCCATACGGTGACGCCGCCGGTGGCCCCGGTGATGGCCCACATGATGGTGCCCCACACGAGCCCCAGCAGGACGCCCCACAGCACCCACCGGAGCCGGCTGCTGTTCCCGCCCTGACCGCCGATGCGCTCGAGCACGCCCATGGCGAGGAGTGTACGGATGGACGCGGCGGGCACTACAATCGCCCGCTGGCCCGCCCCGAGGAGGTGCTCATCGCCATCAGGGTCATGAAGTTCGGCGGCTCGTCTGTCGCCGACCCCGAGAAGATCCGCACCGTGGCGCGCCGCATCGCCGACGCGCGCGAGCAGGGTGACCAGGTGGTCGCCGTGCTCTCCGCCATGGGAAAGACCACCGATGGCCTGGTGGCGCTGGCGGATGAGATCTCCGATCGCCCCTCGCCGCGCGAGATGGACATGCTGCTGTCCACGGGCGAACGGGTGTCGTGCGCGCTCATGGCCATGGCGCTGCATGACCTTGGGCACGAGGCCGCGTCGTTCACCGGCTCGCAGGCGGGGATCCTCACCGACACCGCGCACACCAAGGCCAAGATCATCGAGATCAACCCCGAGCGGTTGCATGCCGAGCTCGGCACCGGGCACATCGTGCTGGTGGCGGGCTTCCAGGGGATGAGCACCGAGAAGAACGTCACCACCCTGGGCCGCGGGGGCAGCGACACCACCGGCCGCGGGGGCAGCGACACCACCGCCGTGGCGCTGGCCGCGGCGCTGGACGCCGTGGTGTGTGAGATCTACACCGACGTCACCGGCGTGTTCACCGCCGACCCGCGCGTGGAGCCCGGCGCACGCAAGTTGCCGCTGGTGAGCCACGAGGAGATGCTGGAGATGGCCGCCTCGGGCTCGAAGGTGCTGGCCCTGCGGTCGGTGGAGGTGGCGCGCCTGCACGACGTGCCGCTCCACGTGCGATCGTCGTTCGCCCCGGAAGACGGAACCTGGATCACCAAGGAGACTCCCATGATGGAGAGGGCATTCGTGTCCGGAATCGCCCACAAGAGCGACGAGGCCAAGATCTCGCTGCTCGGGGTGGAGGACCAGCCCGGCGTGGCCGCCACCGTGTTCACGGCCCTGGCCGACGCGCTCATCAACGTGGACACCATCATCCAGAACGTGGGCGTGGACGGGCAGGCCGACCTGTCGTTCACCGTGCCGCTGCCGGACCTGCCCAAGGCGCTCGACGTCATCAGTTCCATGGGCGACCGGCTGCCGCACCGCGAGACCATCTCGGATGACCAGATCGGCAAGGTGTCGCTGGTGGGCGAGGGCATGCGGTCCAACCCCGGCATCGCCGCCACCATGTTCCGGGTGCTGGCCAGCGAGGGCATCAACATCCAGATGATCGACACCAGCACCATCCGCATCACCGTGGTGATCGGGCGCAGCGAGGTGGAGCGCGCGGTGCGCGCACTGCACGAGGCCTTCGACCTGGCCAGCGAGGCGGAGCGCCGCGGTGTTTAACGTGGCCGTCGTCGGCGCCACCGGCGCCGTCGGCTCCACGATGATCCGGGTGCTGGAGGAGCGGGGGTTCCCCGTCACCGAGTTGCGCCCGCTGGCGTCCGCGCGCAGCGCGGGCACCATCGTGGAGTACCTGGGCAAGCCCTTCGAGGTTCAGGAGCTCACCGAGGACTCCTTCGAGGGCATCCAGATCGCCCTGTTCTCGGCGGGCGGCCAGCGCTCGCGCGACTTCGCGCCCGCGGCCGTGGAGGCCGGCGCGGTGGTCATCGACAACTCATCCGCCTTCCGCATGGACCCCGCCGTGCCGCTCGTGGTGCCCGAGGTCAACGAGGCCGACCTCGAGGGGCATGAGGGCATCATCGCCAACCCCAACTGCGTGGCCGCGCCGCTGGTGGTGGCGCTCAAGCCCATCGCCGACGCCGTGGGGCTTGAGCGCGTGATCGTGTCGTCGTACCAGTCGGTGAGTGGCACCGGGGCGGCGGCCATCGAGGAGCTTCGCACCCAGACCGCCGGCAACCTGGCCGGCGATGAGCCCGCGCCGGAGGTGTACCCGCACCCCATCGCCTTCAACGTGCTGCCGCACATCGACGTGTTCGAGGACAGCGGCTACACGGGCGAGGAGGTGAAGGTGGGCAACGAGACCCGCAAGATGCTGCACCTGCCCGACCTCGCGGTGTCGGCCACCTGCGTGCGCGTGCCGGTGATCCGCTCGCACTCGGAGGCCGTGCACATCGAGACCACCGAGCCCATCACGGCCCAGGCGGCGCGCGAGTTGCTGATGCTGGCCCCGGGCGCCGTGGTGCTGGATGAGCCCGCCAGCAACACCTACCCGCTGGCCCGCGACGCCGAGGGCCGTGACGAGGTGTTCATCGGCCGCATCCGGAAGGATGCATCGCACCCCAACGGCCTGGCCATGTGGATCGTGGCCGACAACCTGCGCAAGGGCGCCGCCAGCAACGCCGTGCAGATCGCCGAGAGCCTGGTGATGAAGGGCTGGCTCTAGGAGTCGAAGGGGATGGGCCCCGCGGGGCCCGGCACCATGCGGCGCATCTGCGGGCTGCCCTCGTCGGCCTTCTCGCGGCAGGCGCGGCATGAGGGGCGCACCAGGCCATCGGGGCGCATGGGGGCCTCCGTGACCGCGGGGCCATGTGCCGGATCGCATCGGCACAGGCCCTCGAAGGGGTCCTCGGCCGCGGGCAGGTCGGCGGCCAGCTCAGCCTCGCGCATGAGGCCCAGGGCCTCGGTCACCAGCTCCTCGGCGGCGGGCACCTCCTCCACCGACCGGGCGCGGTCGAGCTCGGCCTGCGCGCGGCGTGCCACGCGGATGGCGGCATCGAGCCGGTCGTCGGCCCGCGTGTGGTGGCCGGGCAGCACCGCCAGGCGGTCAAGGCGCGCGCCGATGGCGTCCAGCCTCACGCGCGCGGCGGCCGTGCGCTCGTCCATGCCCATGCGGCGCACCCGGCGGTTGCGGCGGATGCCGAAGCCCGCCGCCCACACGCCGCCGATCAGCGTGATGCCGAACAGCGCCAGCAGGGTGCGGGTGGTGCCCGTGGCCTCGGGCTGCAGCAGCGGACCGGCGGCCGCGCGCGCGGCCACGTCGGCGCGGCGGATGGGGTCGGTGATGGCTCCCACCCGGGCGGCGCGCAGGTCGCGGGTCATCGACCCGAGGCTGCGCGGGCCGGCCACGCCGATGGCGCGGTTGGGCGCCACCGCAACCACCAGGCCCTCGAAGCCCAGGTCGCCGCGAAGGCGGTTGGCGTAGGCCTTCATCGACGGCGCGCCGGTGGGACCGGTCACCACCACGATGCGCACCGGGCGTCCGCCTCGCGCGAGCTCGTCGGCCACCTCCTGGAGCCGGGCCTGGGCATTGGGGGCGTCGGCGCCCGCCACCAGCGGGCTCACGTAGGCCGATCCCTGTTCCAGGGCCTCGGCGGCCGGGTCGGCGAGGGCGCTGCCCGACACGGCCAGCACCGCCGCGGCCAGGGCCATGGCCCGGCGCATCACGCCGGAAGGGGCGCGCCGCCCGGCAGGGGGCTGAGGTCGCTGATCACCGCGCGTGCGCGCGCGGCCATGCCCGGCACCAGGCCGCCCAGTTCGATGCGCATCAGGCTCACCTGGCCGTGGGCGCGCACGGGCCGGAAGCCCAGGCCCTCCAGCATCTCCATGTCGAACAGCGTGTGGTTGAGCGCGGCGCGCTCGGCGGCGGGCACCTGGTCGGGGTAGCGCATGGCGAAGGCCTCGATGGCCTGCATGCCGCGTCCCTTGATGTCGGCAAGGGCCTCCAGCACCAGGCGCTCGATGGCTCCCGTGGCGTCCGGGCCGGTCACGTACGCACACGTGATGAGCGCGGCGTCGCGTGCGGGCGGGCCCGCCGGGAGCACCTGCGCCCGCGGGAACGCCGCGGACGGCCCGTACTGCAGCACGCCCACCACGGCGTCGCCGTCGCTGAGCATGCGGCCCCATGGCCCGAACGACCGCTCGGTGCGGTGCGCCCACTGGTCGCGCCCGGCCTCATCGGCCGTGCCGCGCAGCGTCTGCCAGAACATGCAGTCGGTGCAGCAGGCGGGAAGGTCGCCGATGCACGCGCGCGTGAGAGGAACCGGTCGCACGGGGGTAAGGCTATCGCTACCGCCACCCGCCGCCGCGCGGGCCGCGCAGCGCCGAGTCGAGCGTCATGGCCCCGTACAGCAGGCCGCTTACGGGCAGCGCCAGGCGCCACGGCCAGGCCAGCCTGAACTGCCGCGTGACCGGCCCCGCGGCCACGGCCATGGCCGCCCACGCCGCCAGGCCCAGGCCCAGCGCCCACCCGGCCGTGGCGCCGGATCCGATCACGAGGCCGGTGACGCCTGCCGCGATGGCCACCAACGGCCCCGCGAACATGAGCAGCAGCACCGCGAGCACCGCGATGAGCAGCAGCCACGATCGCCGCAGCTGCGTGAACGCGCTGCGGCGCACCATGGTCCACACCGACGAAAGGTCGTCGTAGGGCCGCGTGCTCACCACCCTGTCGCGGCTCAGGGCGAGGCGGGTGGGCAGCCCCGCCCGGAACTTGACCAGCCGCGCCACCGCCAGGTCGTCGATGAGCGCGCCCTTCACGGCATCGAACCCGCCGGCGTCCCGGAGGGCGCGGTGGCGCACAAGGTTGCAGCCACCGGCGGCGGACGCGATGCGCGAGCCCGGACGGTTGGCCCACCGGGGCGGGTAGAGCAGGAAGAAGAACAGCACGAACGGCGGGATGAGCAGCCTCTCCGCGCCGGACCGACAGCGCAGGTGGGCCATGCGGCTCTCCAGGCCCACGCCCCCTGCCACCGCCTGCGCCACCAGCGTGCGCAGGGAGTCGGGGGCGTGGTGGATGTCGGCGTCGGTGAGCAGCACCCATTCGGGCGGATCCCCGCCCTGCTCGAGCGCCCGCACCCCCTGCTCCATGCCCCATACCTTGCCCGCCCAGCCATCCGGGAGGGGTGCCCCGGTCACCACCTGCATCGGCTGCGACGCCACCCGGGCCATCTCGCGCGCCACGTCACCCGTGATGTCGGACGACCTCTCGTCCACCACCACCACGCGCCATTCACCGGGGTAGTCCTGGCGGTCGAGCGCCGCGAGGGTGGGCCCGATGGCGTCGGCCTCGTTGCGGGCGGGGATCACCACCCCCACCCGTGGCCACGTGCCGCCCGGCGGATCCGGCGCCGGCGGCTGCTCGCCATCGATGGGCCGAAGGTCCCACGGCCGGGCGGGGTGCAGCAGCACGCCCGCCCAGCACGCCAGGGCCAGGGCCCCGATGACCAGCGCCCAGGTCAGTGCCGGAAGTGGCGGTGCCCCGTGGTGACCATGGCGGCGCCCAGGGCGTTGACGGCCTCGATGACCTCGTCGTCCCGGATGGAGCCACCCGGGTGGGCGATGGCCGTGGCCCCGCCCTCGATGGCCATGACCGGGGCGTCGGGGAAGGGGAAGAAGGCATCGCTGGCCATGGCGCTGCCCTGGATGGGCAGGTCGTAGTCGGCCGCCTTGGAGGTGGCGATGCGCACGCTATCCACCCGGCTCATCTGGCCGGCGCCGATCCCCACCGTGGCGCCGTCCTTCGCGAACACGATGGCGTTGCTCTTCACGTGCTTGGCCACCTTCCACGCGAACACCAGGTCGCTCCACTCCTGCTCGGTGGGGGCGCGCGTGGTGACCGACTGCATGGTGTCGCGCGCCTCGCGGACGTCGTCGGCATCCTGCACCAGCACCCCGCCGAGCACCCGGCGGTACACCGGCTCGCCCGGGTTGCCGGCGCGCACCAGCTCGCCGCCGGTGTCGAGCAGGCGCACGTTGGGCTTGCGGGTGAGCACCTCGAAGGCGTCGTCGTCGTACCCCGGGGCCCACAGCACCTCCACGAACATCTCGGCCAGGTGCTCGGCCAGGGCGAGGTCCACCGTGCGGTTGACCGCGTACACGCCGCCGAACGCCGACACCGGGTCGCAGGCCTTGGCGCGCAGGTAGGCGCTGGCCAGGTCGTCGCCCAGCGCCACGCCGCACGGGTTGTTGTGCTTGATGATCACCACGGCGGGGTCGTCGAACTCCGCGGCCAGGCCGCGGGCGGCATCGACGTCGAGCAGGTTGTTGTAGCTGAGCGGCTTCCCGTGCCGCACGGTGACGCCGCCCAGCAGGTGCTGGGGCGCCCCGATCTGGCGGTAGTAGGCGCCCCGCTGGTGCGGGTTCTCGCCGTAGCTGCACTCCAGCTCCTTGCGGAACCCCACGGTGAAGCGCTCGGGGAAGTCCTCGTCGGCATCGCCCTGCGATGCCATCCACGCCGCGATGGCGGTGTCGTAGGCGGCGGTCCTGCGGAAGGCCGCCGCCGCCAGCGCGCGCCGGGTGGCGTCGCTCACCCAGCCCCCGCCCGTCACCTCGGCCAGCACGTCCTCGTACTGCGAGGGGTCGGTGACGATGGCCACGCGGTCGTGGTTCTTGGCCGATGCCCGCACCATGGCCGGGCCGCCGATGTCGATCTGCTCCACCACGTCGGCGCGGCCGAGGCCCTCCTTGGCCGCCGCCTCCTCGAAGGGATAGAGGTTCACCACCACCATGTCGATGGCCTCGATGCCGTTTGCCGCCATGTCCTCGGCGTCACCCGGGTGGTCCTTCCTCGCGAGGATGCCCCCGTGCACCCTGGGGTGCAGCGTCTTCACGCGGCCGCCCATGATCTCGGGGTGGCCCGTGACCTCGCTCACGTCGGTCACCTCCAGGCCGGCGTCGCGAAGCGCCGTGGCCGTGCCACCGGTGCTGATGAGCTGCACCCCCTCGGCGGCCAGGCCCCGGGCCAGGTCCACCAGGCCGGTCTTGTCCGACACCGACAAAAGCGCACGGCGTGATGCCACCTCACGAACCTCCATCGTCGACGATCATGCGGCGAAGCCGCGCCGGATCCCTGCGCACCTTCCCCTGGGCGTACAGCGTGACGCACCGCACCAGCAGGCGGTGCTCCACCCCGTGCACGCGCTCCTCCAGCACCTCGAGGGTGTCTCCCGGCAGGATGGGCACGGGCTCCTGCAGGATGGGCGGCCCCCCGTCCACGGCCTCCTCGGCGATGTGCACGGTGACGCCGGTGACCTTGGCGCCCCAGTCCATGGCCTGGGCGATGGAGTCCATGCCCGGGAATGCCGGCAGCAGCGAGGGGTGCAGGTTGATGACCTTGTCGGGGTAGGCGTCCAGCAGCACGGGCGTGACGATGCTCATCCAGCCGGCCATCACCACCAGGTCGGGGGCCACCAGCCTGAGCAGTCGCACCACCTCGCCGTCGCGGCGCTCGCGGTCGCCGCCGCGGCTCTCGAGCGTGACCACCTCGGTGCGGATGCCCGCGGCCTGCGCCCGCTCCACGGCCTTGGCGCCCTCCTTGGAGCAGATGACCATCACGATCTGGGCGTCCACCTTGGGGTTGGCGTGCACGTTGTCGATGAGCGCCTGCAGGTTGGACCCGTTGCCCGACACCATCACCGCGATCCGGTACATCAGGCCTCCCAGGCCAGTTCGGGCGGGCCGGGCTGAACGCGCCCCACCACGTGGCTTCCGTCCACGATCGCCATGGCCCGCTCCGCCGCGGCAGGCGGCAGCACCAGGCACATGCCGAGCCCCATGTTGAAGGTGTCCCAGGCGGAGTCCTGGTCCACTGCGCCGGATGCCAGCAGATGGGCGATGGCCGGGGCCTGCGGCCAGGAGTCGCGTTTCAGCACCGGCTGCAGCCCCTGGGGGAACACGCGGGGCAGGTTCTCGGGCAGGCCGCCGCCGGTGATGTGCGCGGCGGCGTGCAACTCCACGCCCGATGCCTGCAGGGCCTTGATGTCGGCGGGGTACAGGCGCGTGGGGGCCAGCAGCATGGGGTCGGCCGACACCGCGCCGTCGTCCACCAGCTTGCGCACCAGCGAGTAGCCGTTGCTGTGGATGCCGCTGCTCTCGATCCCGATGATCACGTCGCCGTCCCGCACCTTCTCGGGGCCCAGCATCTCGGCGCGCTCCACCGCTCCCACTGCGAACCCCGCCATGTCGAAGTGCCCCTCGGCGTACAGCCCCGGCATCTCGGCGGTCTCGCCGCCCAGCAGCACGCATCCGCTGGCAAGGCAGGCATCGCGCACCGAGCCCACGATCACCGTCGCCTCATCGGGGTCCAGCCTGCCCACCGCCAGGTAGTCCAGGAAGAACAGCGGCCGGGCGCCCGTGCACACCAGGTCGTTCACGCTCATGGCCACCAGGTCCTGGCCCAGCCCCGACACGTCGCCCATCTGCCGGGCCAGCAGCACCTTGGTGCCCACGCCGTCGGTGCACGCCACCAGCACGCCATCGCGCATCGGGGGCATGGGCAACGTGCCGGCGAACCCGGTGGTGCCGCCGTGCACCAGGTCGCGGATGCCCTCGGTCAGCGCGCGCGCGGCGTCGAGGTTGACGCCCGCATCGTCATATGAGGTTCCGCCCTCGGCCACGGCCGCAGGCTACCGGCCGGGTGCGGCGGCCTCGAACCTCTCCTTGCCCGATGCGTCGGGCACGGGGATGGGGTACTCACCGGTGAAGCACGCGCGGCAGTAGCCCTCGGCGGGGCGGCCCATCGCGCGCTGCAGGCCGTCGAGGGTGAGGTAGTGCAGGCTGTCGGCGCCGACGGCCGCCGCGATCTGGGCCTCGTCCTGGCCCACGGCGATCAGCTCGTCGCGGTCGGCCATGTCGATGCCGTAGAAGCACGGCCAGGTGATGGGCGGGCTGGAGATGCGCAGGTGCACCTCGGCGGCGCCCGCGTCCTTCAGCATCTGCACGGTGCGGCGCGTGGTGGTGCCGCGCACGATGCTGTCGTCCACCACCACCAGCCGCTTGCCCTGGATCACGCCCATGAGCGGGTTGAACTTGAGCTTCACGCCGTTGGCGCGCAGCTCCTGGTCGGGCTGGATGAACGACCGGCCCACGTAGCGGTTTCGCACCACGGCCTCGGAGAACGGGATGCCGCTCTGCTGCGCGAACCCGATGGCCGCGGGGGTGCCGCTGTCGGGCAGGCCCACCACCAGGTCGGCGTCGGCCCCCGACTCGCGCGCCAGTTCGATGCCCATGTCGTGGCGCGCCTGCCACACCAGCTGGTCGTCGATGATGCTGTCCGGCCGCGCGAAGTAGATGGCCTCGAAGATGCACAGCGAGCGGTTGGTGGGGGGCATGGCCTGCCGGCCCTCGGTGCCCTGGGGGGTGAGGCGCACGGCCTCGCCCGGTCGCACCTCGCGCTCGAACTCGGCACCCACCTGGTCGAGGGCGCAGGTCTCGCTGGCCACCACCCAGCCGCCGTCCAGGCGGCCCAGCACCAGGGGGCGCACGCCGTTGGGGTCGCGGAACGCCACCAGCTCGTCCTCGGTGAGCGTGACGATGGAGTACGCGCCCTGCAGCAGCGGCATCACGTTGCACACCGCGTCCAGCAGGGTGCCGGGCTCGTGCGCCAGCAGGGCGGTGATGAGCTCGCTGTCGGTGGTGGCGCGGAGCTCGTGGCCCAGGTCCTCCACGCGGCGTCGCAGGGCGTCGCTGTTGGTGAGGTTGCCGTTGTGGCCCAGCGCCACCAGGCCGTCGCCGCGGGGCAGCGCCACGGGCTGGGCATTGTCCCACTTGTTCTTGCCGGTGGTGGAGTAGCGCACGTGGCCGATGGCGCCGTGGCCCACCAGGCTGCGGAGCGACGGCTCGTCGAATACCGACGACACCAGCCCCAGCTCGCGCTGCACCATCACGTGGTCGCCGTCGCTCACGGCGATGCCGGCGCTCTCCTGGCCACGGTGCTGCAGGGCATGCAGGCCGAAGAAGGTGATGCGTGCCACATCGCGATCCGGCGCAACCACGCCGAACACGCCGCACTCCTCCTTGGGGTGGTCGCTCACTGCGCCTCCAACGCCTCTGGGATGGAACCTTCCCACACCCGGGCTGCTTCGCGAAGCGACACCCGGGCCACGGAACCGCCGGCGTCGATCGCCACGTCCTCCCCGCCCACCGCGCCGATCTGGATCACGTGCACGCCATCCCCTGCCAGCGCGGCCACGTCGGCCACGTGCCGCGGGTCGCATGATGCGATCACCCGGCCGCCGCCCTCGCCGAACATGGCCTCGTCGGCCCGGCGCCCGGCGGGGATGGCCACCTGTGCCCCCACCTCGCCGTTGATGCAGCTCTCGGCCAGCGCCACCGCCAGGCCGCCCTCGCTCACGTCGTGGGCGCTCTTCAGCAGGCCCTCGCGCGCGCACTGCGCGAGCAGGCGGAACAGCACGGCGTCCGTGGCGGGCTCGGGCGCGGGCGGCGCGCCATCGCACCTGCCCAGGTAGCGGCTGGCATCCACGCGTGGCTCGCCGTACCCGATGAGCAGGATGGCGTCGTCATGGTGCTGGAACGCCGATCCCATGCTGGTGGCGGCGTCGTCCAGCAGGCCCACCACGCCCACCACCGGCGTGGGGTAGATGGGGCCGCGCGGGCTCTCGTTGTACAGCGACACGTTGCCGCTGACGATGGGGGCGTCGATGGCCGTGAGCGCATCGGCCATGCCGCGGATGCTCTCGGCCAGGCGCCATCCCGTGCTGCCCTTCTCGGGGTTGGCGTAGTTGAGGCAGTCGGTGGCGGCGATGGGCACCGCGCCCGTGCAGGCCACGTTGCGCGCGGCCTCCAGCACCGACGCCATGCCCCCGGCGTAGGGGTTGATCTCCGTGTGCCACTCGGCGCAGTCGAGGGTGACCGCCACGGCACGGTTGGTGCCGGGGATGCGCACCACGCCGGCGTCGCCGCCGGGGCGCCGCATGGTGCCCGCGCCCACCAGCTGGTCGTACTGCTGGAAGACCCAGCGCTTGCTGGCCACGTTGGGGTCACCCAGCAACGCCAGCCACGCCGCCGAGAGGTCATCGGGCTCGGGCACGGTGGACAGGTCGATGGCCGCGGGCGCGGGCGCCGGGTCGCGCGGCACGTCGTAGAAGGGCACGTCGTCGGTGAGGTACAGCGACGGGATGCGCACCACCTCCTCGCCGCGCCACAGGGCCTCCAGCTCGCCGGTGCCGGTGACCTCGCCGATGTCGGTGGCGTCCAGCTCGTGGCGGCGCGCCATCTCCACCACGGCGTCCATCTTCGCGGGCTCCACGATGGCCAGCATGCGCTCCTGGCTCTCGCTCACCAGCACCTCGCCCGGGGCAAGGCCCTGCTCGCGGAGCGGCACGCGGTCCAGGTCGATGGCCAGGCCCACGCCGCCGCGGCTGGCCATCTCGCTCGCCGCGCTGGTGAGGCCCGCGGCGCCGAGGTCCTGCAGGGCCACCAGCAGGTCGGCGTCGTTCAGCGCCTGGCAGAGATCCATGAGCTTGCGCTCGGTGAATGGATCGCCCACCTGCACGCTGGGGCGCTTGTCGGCGTCATCATCGCCCAGCTCGGCGGATGCCAGCACGCTGGCGCCGCCGATGCCGTCACGCCCGGTGCGGTTGCCGATGAGCACCAGGCGGTTGCCGATGCCCTTGGCCGCGCAGCTGAGGATCCTGTCGTGCGGCACTATCCCGACGCACATGGCGTTGACCAGGCACGAGTCCTCGTAGCGCTCGTCGAACTGCACCTCACCGCCCACGTTGGGGATGCCGATGCAGTTGCCGTAGTGGCCGATGCCCTCCACCGCGCGCCGGAACAGGAACCGCGAGCGCGCCGAATCGAGCGTGCCGAACCTGAGCGAGTCGAGCAGCGCGATGGGCTTTGCGCCCACCGCGATGATGTCGCGCACGATCCCGCCCACGCCGGTGGCCGCGCCCTGGAAGGGCTCCACGGCGCTCGGGTGGTTGTGGCTCTCCACCTTGAACACGATGGCCAGCCCATCGCCCACGTCCACCGCGCCGGCGTTCTCGCCCGGGCCCATCACCACGCGCGGGCCGGTGGTGGGGAACCCCTTGAGCAGCGGCTTGCTGTGCTTGTAGGAGCAGTGCTCGCTCCACATGAGGCTGAACATCACCAACTCGGGGTCGGTGGGCTCGCGGCCCATCAGCTCGACCACGCGGTCGTACTCCGTGGCCAGCAGGCCCAGCTCCTCGTACAGCGGCTTCCCGCTCTCGCCCATGGTGGGGCTCATGCGATGAGCGCCGCGAACAGCACGCGGCCGTCGGTGGAGCCCAGCAGGGGCTCCTGGGCTTCCTCGGGGTGGGGCATGAGGCCCATCACGTTGCCGGCCAGGTTGCTGATGCCGGCGATCTTGTCGATGCTCCCGTTGGGGTTCTCGCCCTTGTAGCGCAGCACCACCCGGGCCTCGCCGGGCGTGCCGAACCACGCCCCGTCGTGGTGCTTGAACGGGATGGACAGCACCTCGCCGGCCTGGCGCCCGCCGGTCCATGGGGTGCCTGAATCAGCCACCTCCAGGTCGGCCTGGCGGCAGATGAAGCTGAGCGAGGCGTTGGGGCGCAGCACCCCCGGCAGCAGGCCGCTCTCGCACAGGATCTGGAAGCCGTTGCAGATGCCCAGCACCTTGCCGCCGGCCCTCGCGTGATCCTTCACGGCGCCCATGATGGGAGTGCGGCTGGCCAGCGCCCCGGGGCGCAGGTGGTCGCCGTAGGAGAACCCGCCGGGGATCACCACGGCGTGCGTGCCCTGGGGCAGGGCGGTGTCCTCGTGGTGGGTGAACACCGGCTCGGCGCCCACGCCCTGCACCGCCCGCGCGGCGCTCTCGTGGTCGAGCGTGCCGGGGAACCTCAGCACCGCCACCCGCGTGGCGCTCACCCGGGCACCTCCACCGAGTAGTCCTCGATCAGGTTGTTGGCGAGCAGGTCCTCGCACATCTTCGTGGCCTGGGCGGCCGGATCGTGCCCGTTGATCTCGAGTTCGATGCGCTTGCCCACGCGCACGTCGGCCACCTCGGCGAAGCCCATGTGCTGGAGCGCCCCCTGCACCGCCTGGCCCTGGGGATCGAGCACGCCCTTCTTCGGCATGACGGTGACGACGACCAGGGTCATTCAGCGGCCTCCTTGAGCCATTCATCGAACGAGCGACCGGTGATGCGCTCGTATGCCTCCACGTACCGCTCGCGCGTGCCCGCCACCACCTCGGGCGGCAGCTCGGGCCCGGGCGGGCTGTGGTCCCACCCGCTCGCGTCCAGCCAGTCACGAAGGTACTGCTTGTCGAACGACGGGGGAGACGTGCCGGGCTGCCATGTGTGGGCGGGCCAGAAGCGGGATGAGTCGGGCGTGCAGACCTCGTCGCCCAGCGTGAGCGTGCCCTTCGCGGTGCCCATCTCGAACTTGGTGTCGGCCAGGATGATCCCGGCCTCGGCGCAGTCCTCCGCCGCCCGGCGGTACACGGCGATGCTCACCCGCTCGGCCTCGGCGGCGAGATCCGGACCCACGGCCTCCACCACGTCGGCCATGGTGATGTTCTCGTCGTGCTCGCCCACCTCGGCCTTGGCGGCGGGGGTGAAGATGGGCTCGGGGAGCCTGTCGGCCTGGCGCAGTCCGGGCGGCAGGGCCACCCCGCTCGTGGCGCCCGTCTCCTGGTAGTCGCGCCAGCCGCTGCCGATCAGGTACCCGCGCACCACGCACTCGACGGGCAGCATGTCGAGGGCCTTCACCAGCATCACGCGGCCGGCGAGTTCCTTCTTCCGCCAGCCATCGGGCATCTCGCTCAGCCGCCAGCCCAGGAGGTGGTTGGGCACCAGGTCGGCCATGCGCTGGAACCAGTGGATGCTGAGCCCGGTGAGCACCTGCCCCTTGCCGGGGATCTCGGTGGGCATCACCACGTCGTAGGCGCTTATGCGGTCGCTGGTCACCATCACCAGGCGGCCGTCGCCCACGTCATGCACCTCGCGCACCTTGCCCCGCAGGATCAGGCTCACAGCGCCTCGACCCTCTCGAACACCTCGTCCAGGTGGCGCAGGTGGTGCGACGGGTCGAACATGGCATCGAGGCGCGAGGGGTCGATCTTGCCCACCACGTCATCATCCCGGGCGAGCAGGTCCTTGAGCGACTGGCCGGTGTCCCAGGCGGTCATGGCGTTGCGCTGCACGGCGGCGTAGGCCTCCTCGCGGGTGAGGCCCTCCTCCACCAGCCCCAGCAGCACCCGCTGGCTGAACACCAGGCCATAGCTGCTGTCCAGCACCTGCTGCATGCGGTCGGGGCGGATCACCAATCCGTCCACCAGCTTGGTGGTGGTGGCCAGCAGGTAGTCCATGAGGGTGTAGGAGTCGGGGAGGATCACCCGCTCCACCGAGGAGTGCGAGATGTCCCGCTCGTGCCACAGGGCCACGTCCTCCATGGCCGGCAGGGAGTTGGCGCGGATCACGCGGGCCAGCCCCGTGATGCGCTCGGCGGTGATGGGGTTGCGCTTGTGCGGCATGGCCGACGAGCCCTTCTGCCCCTTGCCGAACGCCTCCTCGGCCTCGCGCACCTCGGTGCGCTGGAGGTGGCGCACCTCCACCGCCAGGCGCTCGAGCCCGCTGGCGGCGATGGCCAGCGCGGCCACCACCTCGGCGTGGCGGTCGCGGGGGATCACCTGCGTGGCCACCGGCTCCACCTGCAGGCCAAGCTCCTGCATGACCTCGGCCTCCACGCCGGGCTCCAGCATGGCGTAGGTGCCCACCGCGCCGCTCAGCTTTCCGAAGGCGATCTGCTCATGCGCGGCCTGCAGGCGCTGCTCGTTGCGCTTGCTCTCCATGGCGAACCCGGCCAGGCGCAGCCCGAAGGTGGTGGGCTCGGCGTGCACGCCGTGGGTGCGGCCCACGCACAGCGTGTGCCGGTGCTCGAGCGCCCGCTTCTTCAGCGCCTGCGTGAGCGCCCTCTGGCCCTCCACGATTATCCGGCCACTTTGCACCATGGCCAGCGCCAGCCCGGTGTCCAGCACGTCGCTGCTGGTCATGCCGTAGTGGATCCATCGCGAGGCCGGGCCGATGTTCTCGTTCACGTTGGTGAGGAAGGCCACCACGTCGTGGTTGGTGGTCTTCTCGATCTCCAGCGTGCGCTCCACGCTGAAGGCGGCCTTGGCCTCGATCTCGGCGAGGTCCTCCGGCGGGATGACCCCCCGGCGCGCCCATGCGCGGCACACCGCGAGTTCCACGTCGAGCCAGCGCTGCAGCTTGGCGTCGTCGGTCCAGATGGCGGCCATCTCGGGCCGCGAATACCTCGGGATCATGCGTCCAATCGGGTAGCGGAGACGGGCGCCACCCTACCAATGGGGTCCCCCGTCGAAGCGGTGCTCACGAGAAGGATGTGGGCGGCGCGAGCCACTCGCTACTCATGCGGGCGGACGTCCGGTCGCGGATGACGTCGAAGTCCCTGTCGCAGTGCAGGACGGTGAGGCCGTGGCGCTCCGCGATGGCGGCGATGAGAAGGTCGACCGGTGGCATGCGATGGTGTCCGCACTGCGCGAGGTCGGCCTGCAGCTGCAGGGCGCGCTCCTCTGTCGCTTCGTCGATGGCGGCGAAGGGCAGGCTGCGCAGACCCAGCATGATCTGGTCGTGGTCGTCGGCGCCCCGGGCCGAGTACCCGGCTTCCAGCAGGAAGGGCAGGCAGGCGTGAACCCGGCGTTCGGTGATGGCCGTGGCCACCTCCTCGCGCCGGGCCAGGGGAAGCGCGCGATGCCATATGCGCGTCCAGGCAGAGTTGTCGAGGAGGTACTTCGTGCTCACGACCGCCGCGTGCTCATGTGGGGCGAGCCCACCCCGTGCGCCGCACCTCATCCGCAGCGCTCGGGTCGACCAGGGCCGGGCCGCCCTCCCGGATGCGGTCCGCCAACTCGGCCAGCAAGACGTCATTCGCGTGGCGTTGCGCGCGCTTCTCTGCAGCGAGGGTGCGGGCGCCGATCACCACGAGCTCTGCGATCGACACCTCCGCGCCTCCGGGCTCCGCACGCAGCTCCCCAAGGGCCTCGGCCACGGCACCGGTCTCGGTTACTGCGTGTCGGGGCTTGCTGGTGGGCATGAGGGGAAGTGTAACACCGTGCGACACCAGCCTTTGTGACCAATTGTTCGAGTCTTGTGCCGATGGTGTTCCATTTCGCGCGCTTGGTGTGACTACAACGTATTACGATGAGTCCATGAGCACCGAACCTTCCTCCAGCCCCCGTTCATTTCGCCTTTCCCCGACCACTGCAGAGATGCTCGACCGCCGCGCCGCCGCGCTCGGCCAGAGCCGCAATGCGCTTGCCGAGCGCCTGCTGGCCGAGGGGCTGCGGCGCGAGGAGCACCCGATGGTGTGGTTCCGGTCGAACGCCGATGGGGTTCGCACCGCGGCGGTGGTCGGAAGGCGCCTGTACATCTGGCAGGTCATCGACGCATTGCGGCAGCTGGACGGTGCCGTTGCGGAGGTCGCGGACCACTTTCAGCTGACAGAGCTGCAGGTGCGGGCTGCCGTGGACTACTACGCGGAGTTCGGCGATGAGATCGATAGCGACACCGAGAATTCGCACGAGTTCGCGCGTCGCGAGCGCGAGCGCCGCGAGAAGGCGGCGTCCCTCGCTCCGTGAGGCTCTTGCTCGATGAGCACTTCTCATACCTGATCGCACGCGGCCTTCGCGCCGACGGCCGTGACGCGCAGGCCGTGAGCGAGCTGGGACTGACGGGCATGCCGGACGAGCAGGTACTGGCCCTGGCCGCAGAGTTGGGCCGCGTGCTGGTGACCAACAACGTCCGCGACTTCGTGATGATCGAGCGCGACTGGGCCGCGGCCGGCGAGGTGCATCAGGGGATCATCTACACCGTCGATCACAGCGCGCCGCGCGCCCTGAACCAGACGGGTGAGCTGCTGAACAGGCTGACGCGGTTGCTGGACGAGCACCCCGACGACGATGCCCTACGCGGCCGGGGCATCTTCCTCTCGGGCTAGCCGCCCATCCCCGCGGCGATGTCGCGCCGCATCTGCATGCCGTCGAAGTGGATGAGGTCGGCCGCGGCGTAGGCGGCCTCGCGGGCGTCGTCCGGGGTGTCACCAAGCGCCTGCACGGCGAGCACCCGACCGCCGTTGGTCACCAACTGGCCGCGTGCGTCGAGGGCGGTGCCGGCCTGGAACACCTCGGCGCCGGTGGCCTGCGCCTGGTCGATTCCGGTGATCACATCACCCGTGCGCGGGTCGCCCGGGTAGTTGGCGGCGGCCAGCACCACGGCCACCGAGGCCTGCGGGGTCATGGGCACGGGCTGGTCGGCAAGCCCGCCGCTGGCGGCGGCCAGCAGGATCTCCCCGAGGTCCCCGCCCACACGGGGCAGCAGCGCCTGCGTCTCGGGGTCTCCGAACCGCACGTTGAACTCGAGCACCTTGGGGCCACCGGGGGTCATCATGATCCCGGCGTACAGCACGCCGCTGAACGGGATGCCGCGACGCGCCATCTCGGCGATCACCGGCCGGTGCACCTCGTCCACCAGCATGTCGGCCAGGTGATCGGGGATGTCGGGCACGGGGGATACCGATCCCATGCCGCCGGTGTTGGGGCCGGTGTTGCCCTCGCCGATGGGCTTGTAGTCGCGTGCGGCGGGGAAGCGCGCCACGGCCGTGCCGTCGCTGATGGCCAGCAGCGACACCTCGGGGCCGGTGAGCCCCTCCTCCACCACCACGGTGCGGCCGGCGTCGCCGAACACGCCCTCGTCGAGCATCGATTCCAGCGCCGCGCGCGCCTCATCCTCCGACTGCGCGATGACCACGCCCTTGCCGGCCGCCAGGCCGTCGGCCTTGATGGCCACCGGGAGGCCGAAGTCCGCCACCGCGCGCATGCCCTCATCCACGTTGGTGACGGTCTCGCTGCGGCCGGTCGGCACGCCTGCCGCCAGCATGACCTCCTTGGCGAACGCCTTGCTGCCCTCCAGCTGCGCCGCGGCCTTCGATGGCCCCAGCACCGCGGCGCCCGCCGCGCGCAGGTCGTCGGCCAGGCCGGCCACCAGCGGAGCCTCGGGCCCCACCACCACCAGGTCGATGCCCTCATCGGTGGCCAGCGCCACCAGCGCGGCATGGTCGCTCATCGCGATGGGGCGCACGTCGGCGTCGGCCGCCATGCCCGGGTTGCCCGGCGCCGCGAACACGGTCCAGCCGGTGCCCGCGAGCGCGCGCACGAGCGCATGCTCGCGTCCGCCACTGCCCACAACAAGCGCCCGTCGCGTCACGGCGGCCACCCTACCAATGGCGCGGCGGGGGAAGGGGAGCCGGGCACCACGTCGTGGCGGCTCCGCGTTCATTCTGGAAAACCCGACGTGTTCGTCGGCCAACGCCCCCGGGGTGGCGCCACCCCGTGCGGTCGCGGCATAGTCGCGGCGTGCGCTCACTCACTCCCGTGGTAGCCGCCGTCTGCGCCGCCTCCCTGGCCGTCAGCGGCTGCGGCGGCTCCGGGGAGCCGCCCTCCACCGCCTCCTCCGAGCGCACGCTCACGCGGCAGGAGGCCTCGCTCCTCGCGGGCGCCCTCTACCGCAACTACCGCACCCGTGGCGCGCGCTTCCAGGCCGCCGCGCTCGCCGGGCCCGGCGGCGGCACCATCACCATGGTCGGCGAGGTCGACTGGAAGCTCCACCAGGGGCGGGCCAAGGTCATCTCCGACGCCGGCAAGGACCGCGTGACGGAGGTCGCCTGGGACCCCTCGATCGCGCTCGAGTATCGGCCCGGCATGGTGAAGGCCGTGCAGAAGGTGAAGCCCACGGCGGCGCTGATCGCGCGCACGCCCGATCGGGATCACCGCCGGCTCGATCAGATCATCGAGGTCATCACGGCCCTCGCCACCACCAAGCGCGAGAACGTGCAGCTCATCCTGCAGCGGCCGCAGGCGAAGTTCATCCGGGAGGATGTGCTCCGCGGCACCAAGGTGGTGCTCCTGCGCTACGGCCCGCGGACCGTGGTGTGGGTGAACCCGAAGACGGGGCAGATGCTCCGGTTCGAATCGTCCAACAAGGACCGCACTGCACCCATCGTCGTGGATATCGAGCCCGACCCCAAGGTGAGGATCCGCCCGCCGAAGCCTGAGTACGTGGTGAGCGCGCGCGAGATCGCCGACCTCTACGCCAAGCGGGCGCAGACCAGCCCGTGATTCCCGTCCGCCTCGCCATTGCAATGGGCCTGGCAATGGCCGCCGCCTCGCTGCTGGTGGCCGGCTGTGGCGGGGGCGGAGATGGCGCGACCGCGAGCGACGCGGCGGCCGCCGGCGCCACCATCCGCGTGCCTGACGACCAGCCCACCATCCAGGCGGCGGTCGACGCCGCGAACGAGGGCGACCTGGTGCTCATCGCCCCGGGCACGTACCGCGAGGCGGTCACGGTAACCCGGCCGCGCATCGTCATCCGTGGGCTCGACCGCAACCGGGTGGTCCTGGACGGCGAAGACCTGCGCGACAACGGCATCACCGTGCAGAGCGATGGCGTGGCCGTGGAGAACCTCACCGTGCGCCGCTACACCGACAACGGCGTGCTGGTGAACGGCGCCTGGGAGTACACCGCCGGCGGCACCCCGCACGAGGGCGACGGCGTGGCGGGCGAGGACCAGATGAAGACGTCGGGAGCCCAGCCCGGGGCGGGGGACGAGGTGGTACGCGGCTACCGGATGTCGTACGTGACCGCGTACAACAACGGCCTGTACGGCCTCTACGCCTTCGCCTCGCGCGATGGGCTGATCGAGCGCTCGTACACCTCGGGCCACCCCGACAGCGGCGTGTACATCGGCCAGTGCCGTCCCTGCAACGCCGTGGTGCGGAAGACCGTGATGGAGGTGAACGCCATCGGGTACTTCGGCACCAACACCAACGGCGGGGTGACGGTGGTCGACTCCGTGATGCGCGACAACCGGCTGGGCGCCGCGCTCAACTCCGACGACGCCGAGCTGCTCGCGCCGGCCCGGGCCACCGTGTTCGTGGGCAACGTGGTGACCGGCAACCAGAACGCCAAGGCCCCCGAGATCACCGAGGGCTTCACCGGCGGGGGCGTGGGAATCCGCGGCGGGGTGGACCACGTGGTGGAGCGCAACCTCATCGCGAACAACGGCGGTGCGGGCGTGCTGGTGACCGACGCCAAGGGGCACCCGGCCAAGGGCAATCGTGTGAGGGGCAACCTGCTGCGCGAGCAGGCCTTCGACCTGGTGGCCCAGGCGAAGACCCCTGGCTGCTTCGCCGGCAACGTCTTCAGCACATCCGACCCGGCGAACATCGAGGAGGTGTACCCGTGCACGGGTGGGGCGACGGCGGCCAAGCAGCCCCAGGGCTACCGCCCGCCCGCGCCTCCGCCGACCGTGGACTACACCACCATCCCGGTGCCGCCGCGGCAGCCGAACATGCCGAACGCGGCAACCGCCCCGGCGCGCCCGGCCACCGACATGCCGCCGCCGGTGGCCCCCGGCAGGTACCAGGTTCCCGCCGGATGACTGCTCGTTTCTGAGAAAAACCGCACCAACGACCCCAACTCGCCCCTTCACGTGAGGGCCACCGAGATCAAGAAGGGCATGCTCAAGGACCTCGCCGCGGCGGCAAAGCCGTTCGGCATCACCGTGCGCCAGGCCGAGGGGCTCTGGCCGTAGGCCCGCGGGAATCCGCCGTTTCGGGGCGTTGTCCCGAAGCGCCGAAGGGGGGCTAACCCGCCCCGTCTGCATGCTGCTCCGGAATGGCTGTCACGTCTCGGCGCCCTCCTGCATCCTCAGCGGCGTTCACCCAGCCACCGCCCGAGGAGCAGCAGTGTCGATTCGCCGTGGACTCATCATCGGCAGCGCCGTGGTAATCGGCCTCGCGCTTCCGTCGCTCGGCCTCGGGGCCATCACCGGAACGGTCTTCAACGACCGCAACAGCAACGGCATCATGGATCCGGCGGGCTTCGTGGGCGGCGGCGGCGTCTCTTCCACGGCAGAGCCGGGAGTAGCGGGCGTGGTCGTGAGGGCGTTCGACAGCGCCGGCTCGCCCGCAGGCCAGGCGACCACGGACGGCACGGGCGCCTATTCGCTCACCACCACCGCAAGCGGCACGGTGCGCGTGGAGTTCGAGACGCCGCAGGGCATGCAGTCATCGTTCCGCGGAACGCCCTCGGCTGCGCCGGCCAATGCGACGATCAGCGGCACCTCGGTCCAGTTCGCCACCGCCAGCCAGGCGAACGTGAACTACGGCGTCATCGATCCGGCGACGTACTGCGACTTCTCGCCGTCCCTCATCACCTGCCTGCAGCCGGCACCGGGCTCCATGCAGGCGCCAACCATTCCGCGCGGTGCCGTCGCGTTCCCCGCGGCTGGCTCATTCCCCATCGACATCTCCGCCGACGCAAAGCAGTACACGGACCTCAGCGCAGCGCTGTTCGGCGGCACCACCACGCTGGCCACGCAGGAGAAGCTTGGTTGCGTGTTCGGCATCGGCGTCGACACCAACGGCAACGCGTACTTCGGCACCTACGTGAAGCGCCACTGCCCATACGCCACGGTCAATGGCAGCACCATCACGCAGAGCACCATCTTCAAGATGAAGCTCGCCACGCGCGAGGTTTCGGTGTTCCACACCTTCTCCGACACACTGCCGGCCCATGACGCGTCGCAAGGGCCCACTCCGTATGCGTACGGCCAGGATGGTCAGCGCGGCAGCGCGGCGTCGCTGGCGAAGACTGACGTGTACCACCAGGTGGGGCGTGCGGGCCTCGGCGACATCGACGTGAACCCCGACGGCACCGAACTGCTGGCCGTTGAGATGACCGAGGCCGCGCCGAAGCTCTGGCGCATCCCGCTCGTGGTGAACGGCGGCGATGTGACCGCCGGCACGCCGACATCGATCAGCATTCCTGCGCCTGCGACGTTCGACCCGACGGGCGCGAACGTGCCGTGCCTCAGCGTCAGTAACTCGAAGTGGCACCCGATGGCGATTGGGGTGCGCAAGCCCGCGGGGCAGCCCACGCGAATCCTCGTCGGTGGCGTGTGCGGGGGTGACGAGACCAAGCCCGTCGCGGATCCAAGCAGTCGCTTCAACTCGAGCCGAACGCAGGCGGCCGCGTTCGTGCTGGAGCTGAGCTCAGGCGGAACGCCGAGCTTCTCGACCATCGCCGCGATCAAGCTGGATTACACGAAGGCCACTGCCAACAACGGCGGGGGCTCCGAAGCGTGGGGCCAGAATTACCCAGGGCTCTGGCATAACTGGGATGACTCATCCCCCTACGGCGGCGGCGTATATCCCAAGGCCTGGCCCAAGCCGATGCTCGCGAACATCGAGATCATGGACGATGGCGACCTCGTGCTCGGCATGCGCGATCGCTTCCAGGACCAGGTCAAGTCGGGAGCGGGCGACTATGAGAACCCAGCGAGCCTGCTCAACACGAACAACGTCGGAGCCGGGGATATCATCAGATTGTGCTCGAGCGGAGGCGGGTACGTGATGGAGTCCGGGGGCTCCTGTGCGGGCGGACCGGTCGGAGCTCCCATCTCCGGCCTCTACGCCGGGTCCGAGCCGCAGTTCTACGCACAGGCCTTCAGGCTTGCTCACCCCTACACGAGCATCGGCGGCACGGCGACGCTGCCCGGCACCACCAACCTGTGGGCAACGAGCTTCGACCCGCAGGACTACGACCAGCAGGGCGTGCGCGCCTTCGGCGCGTGCTCAGCGCGGACCGGCTTCGGCCCATGCGGCCCTGCAGGCACGACCGACGGATCGTTCATCGGTGGGACCGTGCTCTCCACGGGTGACTCCGACATCGATCCCTTCGCCGCCTACAACTACGCGAAGGGCAACGGCCTGGCAGACCTCGAGGTGGTGTGCAACGCGGCTCCCCTGCAGATCGGCAACCGCATTTGGATCGACACCAACCGCAACGGCATCCAGGATCCGAATGAGACGCCCGTCGCCGGAGTCACCGTCCACCTGTACAACGCCGCGGGAACCTTGGTCGGCACCGCGGAGACGGCCCAGGACGGCACCTACTACTTCTCCTCGATGGTCTCGCAGGTCGACCCCGAGGCTCCATCGGCGATCGCCGACAACATCGGTGCGGGTCTCGAGCCGGGCAAGGCGTTCACCATCAAGCTCGACAACCCCGATGACTACGACGGGGGCCCGCTTGAGGGCCTCGCCATCACCCAGCAGGGGGCGACGGCTACCGACCCTGCGGTGAACAGCAGCGCCGTCAACTCAAAGGCTGCGCTGTCAGGCGGGTTCCCGACGATCACGGTGGCTCCACATGCGAGCGGGTCCAATGACCACACATTCGATGCCGGATTCGTGCAGGCCGTCTACGGCATGGGCGACTACACCTGGATCGACAGCAACAGGAACGGCATCCAGGATCCGGGCGAGCCACCGCTCGCCGGCGTAGTGGTGCAGCTGCTGAAGCCGGACGGCACCATCGCCGACGACAGCGCGGGTAATCCCGTGGCACCGGTGACCACGGACGCCAACGGCTACTACTTCATCGGCAACCTCGCGGCGGGTGACTACACGGCGAAGTTCACGTTGCCGAGTGGCCGGGGCTACTCGTTCACCATCGTCGACGCCGGCGCGCCAGGCACGGACTCCACGCCCACGCCAACCGCTGATGACCCATTGGTCGGCATCACGGCGCAGTTCACCATCGCGTCGTCAGCCACGGGCGACACCACGGCGGTGTCGAAGCCCAACGCCGACTACGCCAACCTCACCATCGATGCCGGGGTCATCGACCCGAACGTCACTCCGTCCGGCGGGGACAACACACCGGTCGGCATGGGCGACTACACCTGGATCGACACCAACCGCAACGGCATCCAGGACCCCGGCGAACAGCCGCTGCCCGGGGTGAAGGTGGAGCTTCTGAACCCTGACGGCTCAGCCGCCACGGACATCACCGGTGCCCCGGTGGCCCCGGTGTTCACCGACCTCACCGGGCACTACCTGATCGTCAACCTCAAGCCGGGCTCGTACATGGCCAGGTTCACGATCCCCACCGGCTACACGTTCACCAGGGCGGGCGCAGGGGTACCGGGCAATGACAGCAACCCGAACTCCTTCCGGGGCTTCGTGGGCACCACGCCGGTGTTCCAGATCGCATCCAGCGCCACCGGCAACACCACGCAGCTCATCGGCAACGCCAAGGCGCTGTTCGCCAACCTCACCATCGACGCCGGCGTGGTGCCGCTCGTCGCCGTGGGGAACTACGTCTGGTACGACACCAACAAGGACGGGCGGCAGGGCAAGCGCGAGAAGCCGGTGCGGGGAGCGAAGGTGTACCTGCTCACCCCCGATGGCGACCGGGCGCGGGATGCCTACGGCAAGGTGCTGCCCGTGCTCACCACGGATCGGCGTGGTCGCTACCAGTTCAACGGCCTGCTGCCCGGGTCGTACAAGGTGAGGTTCATCTACCCGCGCGGGTACACCGGCACCCTCTCGCGCAAGGGCGTGGCCAGGTTCGACAGCAACCCCAAGAGCACCAAGCTCAACCGCCGGGTGGCACTCACGCCCACCTTCACGGTGTACGAGAGGACCCGGGGCGCCACGGTGCCGCAGACCAACCCCAGGGTGAACGCCAAGTACATCGACCCCACGATCGACGCCGGGCTGATCGTCGACACCGGCGGACCGCAGGTGGTGGCCGGATAGGTACGCCCCGGGCCCCGGCCGCCGTGCGGTCGGGGCCCGTGGGACGTCCCGTGGGCTGCTAGCGTTGCGCGCCGTGCACGCGCTTGAGATCACCGACCTCACCAAGGTCTACGATGACGGCACCCAGGCCCTCCACGGGCTGTCGCTCACCGTCCCCGACGGCGGGTTCCACGGGCTGCTCGGCCCCAACGGCTCGGGCAAGAGCACGCTCATCGGCATCATCACCGGCCTCGTGCGCGGGCCCGAGGGCCATGTGCGGGTGTTCGGCCACGACGCGGTCACCGATCCCCGCAGGGCGCGCACCTTCGTGGGGCTTGCCCCGCAGGAGGTGCACCTCGACCGCTTCCTCACCGCCCGCGAGGTGCTGTCGTTCCACGGCCGCTACTTCGGCATGCGCAAGGCCGACGCCGAGGAGCGCGCGGACGAGCTGCTGGCCGCCTTCGACCTCGAGGGCAAGGCCGGCACGCGGCCCAACCGGCTCTCGGGCGGAATGCGGCGCCGGCTTCTCATCGCCCGTGCGCTGGTGCACCGGCCCCGGCTGGCCATCCTCGACGAGCCCACCGCCGGGGTGGACCTGGAGCTGCGCCACGATCTGTGGAAGTACCTCAGCCGCCTGCGCGACGAGCAGCGCATCTCCATCCTCCTCACCACGCACTACCTGGAGGAGGCCGAGGCGCTCTGCGACCGGATCTCGATGATCCAGGCCGGGCGCATCGTTGCCGAGGGGACGGTCCCCGAGATCATCGACCGCTACGGCGGGCCCCGCCTGGAGGACGCCTACCTGCGGGTGATGCGCGGCGCGGTGGCCGCATGACGGGGCGCGAGGCGCCGCTGGACGAGGCGCAGCTGCGCGCGGCGTCGCGGCGGGGCACCCTGGCGCTGTCGGGGCGCGAGGTGCGCCGGGTGTCCAAGCTCTGGACCCAGACCATCCTGCCGCCGGTGGTCACCGCGGTGCTGTTCATGGCGGTGTTCGGCGGGGCGCTCGGCGGCGAGCTGCGCCAGGTGTCGGGCATCCAGTACCTGTGGTTCATCCTGCCCGGGCTCCTCATCACCACCGTCACCGGGCAGGCGTTCGCCAACGCCTCCACCTCGCTCTACCAGGCGCGTAACGAGGGCTACATCGACGACGTGCTGTCGTCTCCGCTGCGATCGGCGGAGGTGGTGATCTCTTACATGGTGGGCGGGCTCTACCGCGGGTGGATCGCCGCCTTCCTGGTGGGCGCTGCCGCCCTGCCGTTCGTGGACGGCGTGGAGAACTGGGCCCTGGCCCTGCTGGTGCTCATGCTCACCGGCATCATCTTCAGCGCCCTCGGGGTGATAACCGGCATCTGGGCCGACTCCTTCGACCAGCAGGCGTTCATCGCCGCGCTCATCATCACCCCGCTCTCGCTGCTGGGCGGGGTGTTCTACAACGTCGAGGACCTCTCGGAGCCCTGGCGCACGCTGTCGATGTTCAATCCCATCTACTACCTGGTGGATGCCGAGCGCGCGGGGATAACCGGCCTGCACGAAAGCGCCGTGTGGCTGTCGGTGCTGGTGGCCGCCGTGGTGGCCGTGCTCGTCACCCTCTGGGCCATCCGGATGTTCCGGACCGGGCGGCGCCTCAGGCCGTAGCGAACCCATGGAACCGCCGGGTGACGCGGCTGCCGCGCTTGTGGGGGACTTTCGGCACGATGCGCAACCCGGATGCGCGCGGCCGCGCGGTACTCATGGCGCCGTATGCGGGAACAGAACCGGATGCCCCACCGCCATCACGCCGTCGTGGATGACGCCAAGCTCAGCTACCACCTCGACGATGCCCGCCGCTTGCGCGCTGGGAGCAAGGTCGGCCTGTTCCGAGACGTCCTCGGCTTCGTCGAACCCGATGACCTCCGGCGAGCACTCCTGCGGCATGCGCTGGCGGGGGCTGCCCATGTGCATGCGCGCACGCGGTGGGGCGTCGTCTGGAATGTTGATGGACTACTCACAGGCCCTCGCCGTGCGGTTCCCATGCGGACCGCGTGGATCATCACGTTTGGTTCTACGGCCCCGCGCAACACGACCGCCTTCCCGCTGCCTGCAACCCGACGCTAGGATCGCCCAATGGTCACCGATGCAGATCGCTTCGAACGGGTGATGGTGACGCGTGCAGACGCCGGGGTGCCGAAGGGCACTACAGGCGTCCTCATGGACGTGTTCCCCGCGTTCGTGATCATCGAAAGTCCGCCCCCGGATGAGGGCAGCGCTCCCGGGGTGTGGGTGGTGGCACGCAACGCCGTGGCGCGCGCCGACGCTGCAGCCGCCTAGAGCTCCACGCTGTCGATCACCTCATGCCGGCCTTGGCCGGTGCCGATGAGGGTGATGGGCACGCCCGTGAACTGGGCGATGCGCTCCACGTAGTCGCGCGCGCGCGGCGGCAGGTCGTCGAGGCTGGTGACGCCCACGATGTCGTCGTCCCAGCCCGGCAGCGTCTCGTACACCGGGGTGCACGAGTGGAAGTCGCTCTGGTGCCAGGGGAATTCGGTGGTCTCCGTGCCGTCGGGCTTCACGTACGCCGTGCACAACTTGACCTCGGGAAGGCCCGACAGCACGTCGAGCTTGGTGAGGCCCAGCTGGGTCATGCCCGATACGCGCACGGCGTAGCGCAGCGCCACCAGGTCGAGCCAGCCGCAGCGCCGCGCGCGCCCCGTGGTGGTGCCCACTTCATGCCCCACCTCAGCCATGTGCCGGGCCGCGTCGTCGTCGAGCTCGGTGGGGAAGGGGCCCTCGCCCACGCGGGTGGTGTACGCCTTGCTGATTCCCAGCACGTGGTCGATGCGGGTGGGTCCCACGCCCGTGCCGGTGCACGCCGCGCCCGCGGTGGGGTTGCTGCTGGTGACGAATGGGTAGGTGCCGTGGTCGATGTCGAGCAGGGTTCCCTGCGCGCCCTCGAACAGCACCGTCTTGCCGTCGCGGATGGCGGTGTCGAGCAGCAGCGAGGTGTCGGCGATGAACGGTGCGATGCGTGGCGCCAGCGCCAGCACCTCGTCGGCCACGGCATCGGCTTCGAGCGCGGGCTCGCCGTACACCTTGGTGAGGATCTCGTTCTTCTGCTCCAGCGCGATGGCCACCTTGCGGCGCAGGATGCTGGCGTCGAGCAGGTCCTGCACGCGGATGCCGATGCGCGCGGCCTTGTCCATGTAGGCCGGCCCGATGCCGCGCCGCGTGGTGCCGATGGACAGCTTGCCCAGGCGGATCTCGCTCTGGGTGTCCAGCTGCACGTGGTACGGCATGATCAGGTGCGCGTTGCCGGAGATGCGCAGGTTGGAGGTGTCCACCCCGCGCTCCTCCAGCTGGTCCAGCTCGCGCACCAGCACCACCGGGTCCACCACCACGCCATTGCCGATGATGCAGGTGGTGTCCGGGTACAGGATGCCGCTGGGGATGAGGTGCAGCGCGTAGGTCTGGTCGCCCGCCACGATGGTGTGGCCGGCGTTGTTGCCGCCCTGGTAGCGCGCCACCACGTCGCTGCGCTCGGCAAGGAGGTCCACCACCTTGCCCTTGCCCTCATCGCCCCACTGGGCGCCGATCACCACGGTCGCCGGCATTCAGGTCCTTCGGTCGGTCGTGTCCATGCATGACGCGACCCGCGTCTTCGCGGGCCGGGAACCGGGCGAATCATAGGACACGGGCCCCGGAAAAAGGCCCGCCCCGGCCGCCGGGTTCCGAGCCGGCGACCAGGGCGTTCCCAATGACTCTTCAAGGGGGTCCCCCGGGCCGGAGCCCGGGGGACCAGGTGCTGCCAGAAGCTTCTCGGGATCAGACGCCCGGGGGCTTCGGGAAGCGGTGACGCATGGTGTACTGGTACGGGGTGGCGAACAGCAGGTCCGCCACGTCCTCGTCCGTACGCTCGACCGTCTGGGTCCAGATGATGTCCGCACCCGGGATGATCAGGTCGAAGTTGTAGGACATGAGGCCGATGAGCTCCTTGACGGGGAGCATGGCGCCCATGTTGTCCCACGGCGTGGCCTGGAGGGCCCACGACCGGATCGCCGACGGCGACGCGGTGCGGATGGTCTCCGGCTTCAGCTGGAAGCGGTGCTGACCCTCGGTCTCCGGGCGGCCCATGGCAGCCGCGGTGGCCTTGGTGACCTCGCTGGGGAGGTACGTCAGGTCCCACTTCGTGCTCTTCAGCGACGGGTCGGTGATGAGACGCAGGTTCATGCGACCGTAGTTCGGGTCACCGTAGAACGCCGGCTTGGCCGACAGCTCTGCGTCGTCGTAGCGACCGGTTGCGGTGTGCAGCAGGTAGCCGCGACGCTCCATCGTGAAGTTGAAGTAGTCGTTGCCGAACCCGCCGTAGCCGTCGTCGATCTTGCCACCGTGCTCCTGCGTCACGATGTACGCGATCTTCTTCGGGAAGCCGAAGGGCTCACGGCCGGCGAACACGGCCGAGTCCTGGGTGAGGTACATGTACGGGTAGTACCCGCCGTAGTACGTCTTGCCGTCGCCGGCCTTGTGGGAGACGGCCACGGTGAGGCCCATCTCGCCGTACGGGCCGAGGCCCGTGTGAAGGTGGTCGACGTACCAGAACTCCACGACGTCGTCCTCGACGTCGAGGCACTTGGGGAGGACGTGCTTCAGGTCCTTCTCGTCCGCCCGGTAGAAGAACGCGCTCCAACGCGAGTTCGTGTACGTGAGCGGGATGATGTCGTAGTCGACGAGCGGGTCGGCGACACCCTGGCTGATGATGTCGCGCTTGTCGCGGTCGAGCGCCAGCGGCGGCGCGTCGCCCGAGTCGATCCACGGGGTCGACGTGACGTCAACGATCTGTCCCATTTGAATTTCCTCTCTGGGTACGGGTGACTAGGCGCCGAGGCCGACGGGCTTCGGGAAGCGGTGACGCAGGCCGAAGCGGTACGGCTTGGCAGCCCCCGCCCAGGTGGCGTCGCGGTGGTACGTCTCCGTCCACAGCGTCTCACCGGCCGGGATGATCAGGTCGAAGTTGAACGACATCAGGCCGATCATCTCCTTGACGGGGAGCTCGGCACCGAGGTTGTCGAACGGCGTCGCCTGCTGGAACCACTCGATGTTCTCCGGCGAAGCGGTGCGGATGGTCTCCGGCTTCACCTGGAAGCGGTGCTGGCCCTCGGTCTCCGGGCGGCCCATGGCGGTCGCCAGGTCCTTGGTGACCAGCGAGGGGAGGTGCACCAGCTGCCACTCCGAGGACGACAGGTCCGGAGCGGTGACGACCTTCATGTTCAGGCGGCCGTACTCGGTGCTGCCGTAGAAGGCCGGCTTGGCCGACAGCTCGGCGTCGTCGTACTTGCCGATGGCGCTGTGCATCACGTACCCGTTCCGGATCATGAGGAACGAGAAGTGGTTGGCCTTGTAGGCGTTCTCGGCCACGCCGTAGCCGTCGTCCACGTTGCCACCGTGCTCGACCACGCGGATGAAGGCCTCCTTCTTGGGGAAGCCCAGCACGCGGCCGGCGTCAACAGCGGCGTCCTGCGTGAGGTACATGTAGGGGTAGTAGCCACCCTTGATGGTGCGGCCGTCGCCGGCCTTGAAGGAAGCGGCCACGGTCAGGCCCCACTCGCCGTACGGGCCGAGCATGGTGTTGTTGTGGTCCACGTACCAGTGCTCGACGACGTCGTCCTCGACCTCGAGGCAGTCCGGCACCACGCGGCGGAGGCGCTTCTCGTCAGCGCGGTAGAAGAACGCCGACCAACGCGAGTTGGTGTAGGTCAGCGGCAGCGTGTCGATGTCCCAGATGGGGTCGACGAGGCTGTAGATGAAGGCCGTCTTCTCGTCGCGGTCGACGGGCGAAGGCGGGATCTCCCCGGTCTCCATGCCGGGGACGTACGAAACGGCGAACTGGTTGTCAGCCACTTTCGTTCCTTTCGGTGTCATAGGGAAGGCGTCGCAGAGTTCGCAACGCCTGATACGCACAACCTAGGCGCGAGAGGGGGTGGACAAGACCTGAACGGGGGGTATGTATCGCTCGTCATTATCCGCACAAAACGTGCATGCGCAAATAAACTTGCGGTAACTTGCTGAACGCACCCGTCCGGTGAATCAGGCCGACGCCGGGGCTGGGGAGGCACCCGGGGAGGCAGCCGCGGAGGCGGCCGGGCGCGCCCCCCGCGGGAGGGCAAGCGATATCGCGCCTGCCGCCAGCACCATGATGGCCGACGCCCACAGGCAGGCCTCGAGCCCCTGCCACTGGTAGAGCAGGCCGGAGAGGATGGTGCCGGCCAGCCGGCCGCCGGCGTTGGCCATGTAATAGAAGCCCACGTTCATGGCCACCTTGTCGCCGTCGGCGTAGTGCAGGATCAGGAACGAGTGCACGGCCGAGTTCAGGGCGAACACCACGCCGAAGAGGATGAGCCCCGCCACCAGGACGGTCGTGGGATCCACGTCGAGCGCCAGGGCCACGGCGATGCCGGCGGGGAGCAGCGCCAGCACGAACGCCAGCCAGGCGGCCGTGAACCCCGACGGCACCCGCCCGGACCGCCGGCGCAGCAGCCGCGGCGCGAACCCCTGCACGATCCCGTAGCCGATCACCCAGATGGCCAGGAAGCCACCCACCTCCCAGAAGCTCCACCCCAGCACGCTGCGCAGGTACACCGGCAGGCCCACCACGAACCACACGTCGCGTGACGCGAAGAGGAACACCCGCGCGGCCGAGAGCAGGTTCACCGCGCGGCTGTTGGAGAACATGTGGGTGAACTTCGCCGCGGCGGATCCCCGGCCCAGCGAGCCGTGCACGGCCACGCCCACCATCACCAGCGCCGACCCCACCAGCACGGCGAGGATCACCAGCGACCACCGGAACCCCACCACCGTCAGGAGCACGCCGCCGATGAAGAACCCCACGCCCTTGAGCGCGTTCTTCGACCCCGTGAGGGCCGCGACCCACGTGAAGAGCGTGTCCGAGGCGCCGTCGGGCACGATCAGCTTGACCGCGCTCTTGGCGCTCATCTTGGTGAGGTCCTTGGCCACCCCGCTCACGGCCTGCGACGCCATCACGTAGGGCACCACCAGCCAGGCCGGCGGCACCAGGGCCAGCATCAGCAGCGCGCCGATCTGCAGCGACAACCCGCCCACCAACGTCGACTTGAGCCCCCACCGCGCGGCGATCCAGCCCCCGAAGAGGTTGGTGAGCACGCCGAACACCTCGTAGAACACGAACAGCATCGCCACCTGCAGCGGGCTGTAGCCGAGTTGGTAGAAGTAGAAGAGGACGAGGATCCGGATGGCCCCGTC
>VFQT010001077.1_pt1 | contig 35253 bp, 35 predicted proteins | sample 3512381 | NCBI WGS metagenome assembly VFQT01 (sample SAMN10412376, study PRJNA504923) | tailings metagenome | isolation source: Relicate 2 Philex TSF3 active mining site | place: Philippines: Tuba, Benguet | collected 2017-08-29 | reverse complement strand
CCGGAGGAGAAGCGATGCACAAAAGCTTGGTAACGATAGTGACCGGATTGCTGCTGGGCCTGCCGGCACTGGCAACCGCACAGAATTTTCCAACGAAGCCGGTGCGCTGGATCGTCCCTTTCCCGCCGGGCGGCGCGGCGGATATTTCGTCGCGGCTGATCGGCCAGAAACTCGCCGAGCGCTGGGGGCAGCAGGTGGTCATCGACAACCGGCCCGGCGCCGGCGGCAACCTCGGCACCGAACTCGCGGCGCGCGCGGCGCCCGACGGCTACACCGTGGTGCTGGTGCCGGCGACCTTCACCACCTATCCGAGCCTCGCGCGCAAGCCGGTGTTCGATCCGGTGAAGGATTTCGCGCCGATCTCGCTGGTGTCGTCTTCGCCGCTGATGGCGGTGGTGCATCCCTCGCTGCCGGTGAAAAACGTGCGCGAACTGGCGGCGCTGGCGAAAGCGCGGCCCGACCAGTTGAACTACGCATCCTCGGGCATCGGCGCCTCCGCGCACATGGCCGCCGAACTGTTCAAGTCGATGACCGGTACGCGCATCGTGCACGTGCCCTACAAGGGCCAGCCGCCGGCGATTGTCGACCTGGTCAGCGGGCAGGTGCAGCTGATGTTCCCGAACATTCCCTCGGTGCTGGCGCAGATCAAGGCCAACCGGTTGCGGCCGCTGGCGGTGACCACTGCTGGCCGTTCGGCGCTGTTTCCGGAAATGCCGACGGTGGCCGAGGCCGGGGTGCCGGGTTTCGAGGTCACGCAGTGGGGCGGGCTGGTGACGGCGGCGGGCGTGCCGGCGGCGATCACCGAAAAATTCCAGAAGGATCTGTCCGCCGTGCTGAACCTCCCTGATGTGAAGCAGGCGCTGCTCGGCCACGGCTTCGAGGCGGTGGGCAACACGCCGGCGCAGTTTGCTGAATACATCCGCATGGAAATCGCCAAGTGGGCGAAGATCATCAACGAGGCCGGCATTAAGGCGGATTGATCGCGGGAGCATCGATTGGCCGCTGCATGCAATCGAACCGGCGCATAGTAAGGAGGCGGGAGCCATGACCGAAACACAGCCACGACCCGGGGATGCGGCGGATGCCGCGCAACTGCCCTTCGCCGCGCCGTTCCGGGTGCTCAGCGCCGACATGCCCTTCCAGTGGCTGCGCAAGGGCTGGGCGGACTTCAAACGGGCGCCAAAACAGAGCCTCGGTTACGGCATCGTCATTGTCATCCTGTCGTGGATCGTCACCGGCATCGGGCTCAAGGTCGGCAGCTACTGGTCGGCGCTGATCCTGCTCTCCGGCTTCGTGTTCGTCGCGCCGGTGCTGGCGATGGGTTTGTATTCGATCAGCCGCCAGCTCGAGCGCGGCCAGCAGCCTTCGATCGGCCGCTGCCTGGTCGAGAAACGCAAGGCGCTGGGCAACGCGATGGTGTTTGCACTGGCGCTGCTGGTGCTGTTCCTGGTGTGGGCGCGCGCGGGGTCGATGGTGCACGTGTTTTTTCCCGACAGCGGGGTGATGGATGTATGGAAGCTGGCGCTGTTCCTCGCCATCGGTTCGGCGGTGGGTTCCATTTTTGCGCTGCTGACTTTCGTGTTCAGCGCGTTTTCATTGCCGATGATCTGCGACCGCCAGACCGACGCCATCACCGCCATCGTCACCAGCGTCAATGCCGTGCTGCGCAACAAGCGGGTGATGGCGGTGTGGGCGCTGCTGATCGTGGGGCTGACCGCGATCGGCTTCGTCACCGCGCTGCTGGGGCTGGCGGTGACCATCCCGGTGCTGGGTCATGCCACCTGGCATGCCTATCGCGACACCATCGATGCCAGCGCGTGGCCGGCGAACGACGCTTCCTGAGTCGCAGCCTGTTATGCTTCGCCCCGCGGCGCGGCCTTGCGCCTGCGCCGGCCCGGCGTTTACCGGCGAAAGTTTGACCCGATGGAACACCCCCGTATTTACCTCCCCGAAGGCGAAGTGCCGTCTTCCGCGCGCTGGATTGCCGAAAACGGCACCGCTGCCCCAAAACGCGTGGTCATCGCCGATGACACGATGCCGGCCGATACCGCCTACCGCCTCGCCTCGGAAGGCGTCGGCCTGCTGTGGCGCAGTGATTTCCAGAATGCGCGCCAGCTGCTGCAGGCGCTGATCCGCCGCGTCGACAAGCCGCGCAAACCCAAGCGCAAACAGGCTGCACCCGACAACACGCCCGGCGCAGCCTTTCACCGCCATCGCCAGATGCAGGCGCAGCGTGCGCACACGCTGTCGATGCTGCTGATTCCCTTTGATGCCGATTACACGATCCCGCTGGGGCGCGCACCGGATGTGCGGGAAGCCTGTGTCGAAGCCTGGGGTCCGGGCGAGGAACCCTGTGTTGCGTCACTGCGCGAACTGCTGGGGCTGATCGGCGCGCATGAATGGCGTCGCAAGGGCGTCGAAGTGAAGGCGCTGAACGCGCGCATCCATCCGCATTACGGCGTGTTTGCGCCGATCCGCGGTGAATACGTCGGTCTGGTCGCCGGCGCGCCGCTGCCGGCGCAGACGCTGGCCTTCGACATCGGCACCGGCACCGGTGTGCTTGCCGCGGTGCTGGCCAAACGCGGTGTCGCCCGCGTGATCGCCACCGAAAACGATCCGCGCGCGATTGCCTGTGCCCGCGACAACCTGCAGCGCCTCGGTTATGCCGACAGGGTGGAAGTGGTCGAAGCCGACCTGTTCCCGGAGGGCCGTGCGCCGCTGATCGTCTGCAATCCGCCGTGGATTCCTTCGACGCCCAGCGCGCCGATCGAGCGCGCGGTGTACGACCAGGGCAGCCGCATGCTGAAGGGATTCATCAACGGCCTCGCCGCGCATCTGGAGCCGGGCGGCGAGGGCTGGCTGCTGCTGTCGGATATTGCCGAACACTTCGGCCTGCGCACGCGTGCCGAACTGCTGGGCATGATCGAGGCTGCAGGGCTGCAGGTCATCGACAGCAAGAACGCAAAGCCGCAGCATCCGAAAGCGCGTGATCCGAATGACCCTTTGCACGCCGCGCGATCGGCGGAGCTGACGACCTTGTGGCGGCTGGGTCTGCGCTAAAGCGTTTTTGCCGGGACAGACTTAACCGGGAATTTCCGGTTCCACCAGTTTTGCCAGCTGTTCCAGCGATTCCTGCCAGCCGAGGTAACACATCTCCGTCGGAATGGCTTCGGGAATGCCTTCCTGCACGACGCTGATCTCGGCGCCGCAGAGCACGGCCTTCAGCGTGATGGTGGTCTGCATCTCGCCAGGCAGGTTTGGGTCATCGAAGACATCGGTGTAGCGCAGTTTCTCACCCGGCACGAGTTCAAGGTATTTGCCGCCGAAGGAATGACTGTTGCCGGTGGTGAAATTGGTGAAGGACATCCGGAAAGTGCCGCCGGTTTTGACGTCCATGTGCTGCACCGTGCAGGTGAAGCCGTAAGGCGGAATCCATTTGGCGATGGCGTCGGGCGTGACGAAGGCACGGTAGATCTTCTCGGGTTTGGCGCGCAATACGCGGTGGAGACGGACGGTTCCTGTGGGCATGGTCGTGATCCTTTCGAATTCCGGCGGGGAAGGGCGATCAGAATGTTCGCAGCATATCAGCAGACGTGGAATTCAAAAATATCAATAAAAACAACTGGTTGAATTCATTTTTCGTGGCCGAGGGGTCTCCCGGAAGTGCGGGCGCCCGACGCACAATCTGCGTAGAATGCGCCCCTTTGCCGCTGTATCCATTCCGCTTCCGAAATTCCATGATCCGTTTCAGCCAAATCACCCTTCGCCGCGGCGCCAAGGTCCTGCTCGAAAACGCCGATGTCGCATTGAACCCCGGCGACAAGATCGGACTGATCGGCGCCAACGGCACCGGAAAATCGAGTTTGTTCGCGCTGCTGCGCGGTGAGCTGCACGCCGACCAGGGCGAGGTGGATTTCCCGCAGCGCTGGCGCGTCGCGCATGTCGCGCAGGAAACACCGGCGCTGGAGCGCGCGGCGATTGATTACGCGATTGACGGCGACACCACGCTGCGCAAACTCGAAGCCGATCTGGCCGAGGCGGAAGCCGCCGATGACGGCGAGCGCATCGGCTCCATTTACGCCGACCTCACTGATGCCGATGCCTGGACCGTGCGTTCGCGTGCGGAGCGCCTGTTGTACGGCCTCGGTTTCAGTCATGACCAGATGGAGCAGCCGGTATCCAGTTTTTCCGGCGGCTGGCGCATGCGCCTCAACCTCGCGCAGGCGCTGATGTGTCCTTCCGACCTGCTGCTGCTCGACGAACCGACCAACCACCTGGACCTCGATGCCATCCTGTGGGTCGAGGAGTGGCTGAAAAAATACCCGGGCACGCTGGTCATTGTGTCGCATGACCGTGATTTCCTCGACGGCGTGGTCAATGTCATCGTCCACATCGACAACCAGAAACTCAAGCGTTACGCCGGGCATTACTCAGATTTCGAGCGCCAGCGCGCCGCCGCCGTGGTGCTGGCCGCCGGCATGATCGAGAAACAGCAGCGCGAACGCGCCCACCTCGAATCCTTCATCAACCGCTTCAAGGCGCAGGCGAGCAAGGCGCGCCAGGCGCAGAGCCGCATGAAAATGCTGGCCAAGATGGAAGACCTGGCACCCTTGCATGTCTCGGCGCCCTTCCAGTTCGAGTTCCGCGAGCCGCTGCGCGCGCCCGATCCGCTGCTGGTGATGGAGGACGTCTGCGCCGGTTACCGCCTGGCCGACGGCACGGAAAAACGCGTGTTGAACGACATCAAGTTTTCATTGCAAAGCGGCCAGCGCTACGGCCTGCTCGGCATCAACGGCGCCGGCAAATCGACGCTGATCAAGACCATCGCCGGCGAACTGGCGCCGCTGTCGGGCAGCGCCAACTTCAACAAGGGGCTGGCGATCGGTTATTTCGCCCAGCACCAGGTCGAGATGCTGCGCGATGACGAGTCGCCGCTGTGGAACCTGTCGAAAGTCGCGCCGCGGGTGCGCGAGCAGGAATTGCGCGGCTTTCTGGGCGGCTTCAATTTCCCCGGCGAGATGGCGCTGAATCCGATCACCCATTTCTCCGGTGGCGAAAAAGCGCGGCTCGCGCTGGCGATGATCGTCTGGCAGCGGCCCAACCTGTTGCTGCTCGATGAGCCGACCAACCATCTGGACCTCGAAACCCGCGAGGCGCTGACCGTGGCGCTGGCACAGTTCGAAGGCACGCTGGTGCTGGTGTCGCATGACCGCCACCTGCTGCGCGCGACCACCGACCAGTTCCTGATCGTCGCCGACGGGCAGCTCCAGCCCTACGACGGCGACATGGATGACTACCGCGAGTGGCTGCTCAAGACCAAGCTCGCGGCGGAACGGGAAGCGAGTGGCTGCTCAAGACCAAGCTCGCGGCGGAGCGGGAAGCAGCTACGGTTTAGTGCCGGCTTGGCGTCAGGCGATCAAGGCGCCCACCGACAGCCCGAGCAGCAGCGGGTAAAACAGCAGCAGATCGACGCGGATATTGCATTCGCCGCTGCACAGCACGCGCAGCTTCATCGCCAGTTCATACGGAAAATAGGCCAGCCAGGCCAGTGCGGTCAGCAGGATGATGCCGCGCCGCTGGCGCAGGAACAGCATGCCGAAGCCTATGGCCGGGACCAGCGCCAGCCAGGGCCAGACGATGAACAGCCCAAGCAGATTGCCGACGTCCATGACGCGCCCCCGTTCCCGGTTTCCAGGATCTCCGGGCAGTGATGATACGACGCCGACGGAGAGGTTGCGACGGCTTCAGCGGGCCCCGGCTTTCTCCAGGATATCCACCATCGCCCTGTAACCGCGCCCCTTCGCCAGCCTGAGCGGCGTATTGCCGTTGCGGTCGGTGAGGGTGTGGCTGGCCCCGGCTTCGACCAGCAGGCGAAGCGTTTCGGTGTGGCGCGGGCCGCCGTCGCCCAACACGATGGATTCGATCAGCGCGGTCCAGTGCAGGTTGTTGACGTGGTCGAGCGGCGCGCCGGCTTCGATCAGCTGTTTGACCACTCCGGCATGGCCGAGGTGTGCCGCGGCGATCAGCGCGGTGCCGTCGTAACGGCTGGTGGTGAGTTTGGCGCTGGCGCCGGCAGCGAGCAGGGCGCGCAGCGCGTCTTCGTTGTTGGCGACGGCGGCGATGGTGACGGCGTCGTAGCGGTCTTTTTCCAGCAGGCCGAGCTTGGCGCCGGCTTTGGCCAGCACGCGGATCGCGTCAACCTTGCCCGCGTGGGTGGCGACATGCAGCGGCGTGCGGCCGTAGGGGTCGCGGGCGTTGAGGTCCTTTTTCGCGGCGATCAGGCGTTCGAGTTCGGCGATGTCGCCTTTGTGGGCGGCGGCGTGCAGGCCGGTGTAGCGGGCGGCTTCGGCGGCGCTGGGCGGGACTTGTGCTGATACGAGTGCCGGTGACGACAGTGTGAATGCGAGGGTCAGGATGTGGAGTATGCGGTTCATGGCTGTGCTCCTGATAGGGGTGTGCTTTTGCTTCAAGTGCTGTGGCGACGGATCTTGGTGGCCCCTCACCCTGGCCCTCTCCCCGTTTTACGGGGAGAGGGGATGGATGGAAAGGACTTTTGCGATGCTTACTTCAATTGATCCTTGACCTGTTCCAGCGCGGCGACGGCGCATTGCTCGTCGAGGTGGCCGCCGGGGGCGCCGCCGATGCCGACGGCGCCGATGACGTCATTGCCGACGCGTACCGGGACACCGCCGCCGAGCAGCAGGAAGCCGGGGATGTGGACGAGGTTGGCGGCGGCGGGATTTTTCTGCGCGGCTTCCATCATCGCCTGCGTGTTGTTGCGGGCGGAGGCGGAGGTGAAGGCTTTCTGCTGGCTGGCGGCGATGGTGTGCGGGCCGGCGTTGTCGGCGCGCTGCACGGCGCGGACAAGGCCTGCGCGGTCAACCACGGTGGCGGTCACGTTGTAGCCCTTGGCGCTGCAGGCGGCGACGCTGACGGCGGCGATCTGGTTGGCCAGTTCCAGCGAGATGTTTTTTTCACTGCGCACGGCCTGCGCATGGGCGAGGGTGGTGGAGGCGAGCAGGACGGCGGTGGTCAGTTTGGCGATGGTGCGCACGGGATTCTCCTTGGGTTGATCGTTGCGGTTGGGTGCTGCAACCGTGGGAGAACTTTAGGAAACCGCTGTGCGCGGCACTATCCGCAGGGCTACGCCGCGGCCTCCGTACAACTACGCAGCGGCGGGGCAGGATTCGTAAAATTTATAAATAAAAACAAATACTTATGAAATTCCGCGCCAGGGCGCTGCCCGCCTGCAGGGATGGCAGCGCGCCCGAGAGGCTGTTTTATTCGGTCAGCGCCGCGTAACGCCGGATCAACTGCGCCAGTGACTCCGCATCGAGCTTCGCGAACAGATTGGCGCGGTGGGTTTCGACGGTGCGCGGCGAGACGTCGAGCGCGCGGCCGATTTCCTTGTTGGTGAGGCCGGCGACGATCAGGCACAGCACTTCGCGTTCGCGTTCCGAGAGTTGCGCAAAACGTTCACGCGCATCACGGTCCTCGCGGTTGCGCGCGCGCGATTTGACATGCTGCTGGACGGCAGACTGCAATGCATCGAGCAGCGCCTGGTCGTCGACCGGTTTTTCGAGGAACTCGGCGGCGCCGGATTTGAAGGCGCGGCGGCACATGTCGACGGTGCCGTGGCCGGTGAGCATGATGACGGGCTGATCGACGCCCTCGGCAATGAGTTGATCAAGCACAGTGAGGCCGCTGATGCCGGGCATGCGCACGTCAAGCACGATGGCGCCGATGCTGCCGCGGTCGAACCGCGCCATGAAATCCTGCGGGTTCGCCCACGGCTGCACGCGCAGGCCGACGGTGCCGATCAGCAACGCAAGGCTGTCGCGCACCGCGGCATCGTCGTCGATCAGGTGGATCAGCGGAGAGAGGGAATCGCTCATGCCGGCTCCGCCAGCGGCAGGCTCAGGCGGAACAGCGCGCCGCGCTGCGCGGCGTTGGCTGCCGTCAGCGTGCCGCCCATGTCGGCCGCCAGCGATTCGCACAGGCTCAGGCCGAGGCCGAGTCCGCCGTCGCGGGTGGTGAAAAAGGGTTCGAAGATCCGCGGCAGCACATCGGCCGGGATGCCGGGGCCGCTGTCGCAGATGGTCAGCACGCCGTTGCCGCTTTCAGGCTGCATCGCGATGGTCAGCGCGCGTTCTCCCGGGGGCACCTGGGCCAGCGCCTGCAGCGCGTTGGTCAGCAGGTTGTGGATGATCTGTTCCAGTGCCACGGGATCGGCGCGGAGCAGGATGGCGCTGCCCGAAACCGCGGGCTGCACGCCCAGCCGCCGGCATTCCGGTTCAATCAGGTACAGCGCGTCATTGACGGTCTGCGGCAGGTCGACGGCCTGCAGGCTGGCGCCGACTTCCGGGCGCTCGACGACGCGGCGCATGCGGCCCACCACTTCGGAGGCGCGGCGCGCCTGTTCGACCGTGCGGGCCATGGCGTCGCGCGCGGTGCCGAATTCCGGCGGCTCATCGTCGAGCAGCCGCTTTGCGGCCTGGGTGCTGGCGAGGATCGCGGTCAGCGGCTGGTTGAGTTCATGCGCCATGCCCGCGGCGAGTTCGCCCAGTGTGTTGAGCCGTGCCACCTGGCCGAGGCGCAGCAGCTCTTCGGCGCGGCGGCGCCCGGCGCGCTGGCGCTGCAGTGCCAGCAGCCCGGCCAGCGTGACGGCGACGAATGCGGTCCAGGCCAGCATCTTCAGCCAGGGCAGGTCGGCCCAGCCGGCGCTACGCGTGGCGACGACGTCGAACGGCTGGCTGTCCGCTGCAAGGCGCTTGCGGAAGTCGAAGCGCCACGGGCCGCCGGCATCCTGTCCCGGCTGCACGACATAGCGCTGGCCCGAGTATTCCAGCGCCACGCGTACCGGGCTGGCTTCCGGCTGCATCGGCCATTCCTCCCAGGGCACCATTGCGCGCAGGTCGATCAGCACCGCGTAACTGGCGGGCTGCGCAGCCTGCACCATGCGGTAGCGGCCGTTGTCGAAATCGATGCCGCCTGTCGCGGCGCGGTTGCTGCGGCGGGATTCGGCTTCGCCGGCCTGCAGCGCGGCATCGGCCCAGGCGGTTTCCCCCGAACGCCGCTGTACTTCGAGGATCTGCGGATAGACTGCGGTAATGCGTTGTCCAGGCGCAGAGGGCGTGCCGCCGGTTTCCGGCTGCAGCAGGGCCAGCATGGCCATCACCGCATCCTGCTGCGCGGTGCGCTGGCTGAGCAGCCGGTGGATGATGCGGGCGTCGGTATCGAAGGCCTCGTGCAGGCTGCCGAGTTCCGAGCGCGCCAGCATGACGCTGCCGGCCGCCGCCAGCGCGAAGCCGGCGAGGATCACTGCGCCCGCGGTGCGGCGGCCGGTCATGGCGGTCCGCTTCAGCGGCCCTTGCGCGCCGCTTCGTACAACGGCATCACCGACGGCAGCAGCGACTCGATCTCCTGGATGCGGCGGGTCTCGGCGGGGTGCGAGCTGAGGAACTCGGGCGGGCTGCTGCCGTTGTTGGATTTGAGCATTTTCTGCCACAGCGTGATGCCGGCGCGCGGGTTGTAGCCGGCGCGCGCGGCGAGTTCGAGGCCGATGCGGTCGGCTTCTGTTTCATGGCCGCGGCTGAAGCGCGAGGCGACCAGCGCCTCATAGGCGGTGCCGGTGAGGTTGGTGGCGCCTTCGCCGAGTCCCAGCAGCGCGGCGCCGACGCCGATCGCGGCCTGCGCGGCGACCGCCTGCGATACCTGCTCGCGCGAGTGCTCGCGCAGCGCATGGGCGATCTCGTGGCCCATGATCACCGCGATTTCGTCGTCGCTGAGGTTGAGGCGCTGGATGATGCCCGAGTAGAACATGATCTTGCCGCCGGGCATGCAGAAGGCATTGAGTTCCTTGCTGTTGATGACGTTGACTTCCCATTTCCAGGCCGGCGCATCGGCGCGGAACACGCGGGTCTGCGGGGTGATTCGCGCGGCGATGGCGCGCACGCGGCGGGTCATCGCGGCGTCGGTGTTGAGCACGCCTTTTTTCGCCGACTCCGTCTGCAGCTGGGTGTAGGCCTTGGTGGCCATCTGGTTCAGCTGCTCCGAGGACACCAGCAGCAGCTGCTTGCGTTCGGCGCCGACGGTGCCGCCGGAGGTGGTGGACTGGCAGCTGGCGGTGGTGCCCGCGGCTGCGACGGCCATGACGAGTGCGACGAGTTTGTATGCGTGGAACATGGTATGCCCTGTGATCGGTTGCGGGCACGATTCTACCGCGGCCCGCGTGCGCCGGCCCGTGTCAGCGGGATGCCTTTGCCGCGGGGCTTGCGCGCACCGGCGGGTCCCGTGGCGGCACCGGCACGAAATAGATCACCAGGTCGAGGCTTGGCAGGACATGTTCATGGATGGGCTCGCTGCCGTGCAGGTGCCGCCACGCGGCGTAGTACGCCCGCGCCAGCAGGTGCAGTTCGATGGCGTCGAGGTGTTCGTAGCTGCCGCGTTTCATCACCCGGTAGTTCACGGCCGTCCGCCTTCCGGGTCGGTGTCGGCGGGAATGATTTCGCAGCCTTCAAGGTAGTGCCATTGCCGCTTCAGCGCCTCGATCTCGGCGGCGGTGAAGGCATTGGCGTGCTCGCGGCGGCTGACCCATTGCGCCGGCGAAGGCGGCGTTTTCAGCCATCCGCCCTCGGGTTTGCCGTTGACCATCGATTGCTGCCGCCTGTCACGCAGGTAATACCGTTTCGTATCCGATCCCATGCCTGATCCCGTCATGCGGCGCGTTTGCCGCAGGCGAAGGATCGCTGCGCACGACGGGTGGCGCTGTACCGCAGGCGCCAATGGTGTTGCCCGGCGCGCCAAGCGGCGGCGGGGCAGGTGGATCAGGCGGGCTTGCGCCGCCGCTGGCGGTAGCCGGTCGGCGTGGCCCCGGTCCAGCGCTTGAAGGCGCGGCTGAAGGTGCTGTGGCCGGAGAAGCCGAGCAGGAAGGTGATGTCGGTGACGGAATTCGCGGCATCGTCGATGTAGCGCAGCGCGAGGTCGCGCCGCGCCTCGTCGACCAGCTTCTGGTAGGTGGTGCCGGCCTCCGCGAGCTTGCGCTGCAGGGTGCGGCTGCTCATGTGCAGGCGCTGCGCGATGTCCTCGGCGGCGGGTTCGCCGGAGGACAACTGCTCGAGGAATGCCGCCTTGCAGCGGGACACCACGTCATCGCGGGTCAGCCGGGCCAGCTGTTCGGTGAGCAGCTTGTCAAAGACGCCGGCGAGCGGGCGGTTTGCGGTCGGGAATATGCAGTCGACATCGGCAGCGGACAGGGTGAAACTGTTCTCCTGGGCTTCGAACCTGACCGCGCAGCCGAAGAACTCCGTCCACGGCGCCGGATTGGCGGGCATGCGGCGCCGCAGCCTGACCTGCACCGGCTGCAATCGTGTGCCGGCATTGACCCGGCACATGTCCAGCACCAGCGAGAGCCAGCAGTCGGGAATCACCGATTCAACAACGGGATCGGCGGCAAGGGCGTAACTGAAGGCCAGTCCGGACTTGTCGTCACGCAGGCCGATGACTGCGCGCGTACCGACAATCCGCCAGTAGCGTGCCAGGCGGTTGAGCCCGGTGCGCAACGTCGAACTGGCGAGCCAGGCATGGCCGAGGATACCGAGGTTGCCGGGATGCCAGCATTGCGCCATTTTCAGTCCCCAGCCTGCATCGGGAACACGCGCCGCCACGCGGACGATGGCATCGTCCAGGTATTTCAGCGGCGCGCGCGCATTCGGCTCAAGACGCATCAATTCTGCGGGAACGCCGACCTCCTGCCACAGGTGATGGGCGTCGATGCCGTTGGCCTGAAACAGCTTGGTCCAGATTTGTGCTGTTGAAAGCAGTCCGGTGTGATTCATGCCCGCAAGCTTAACCGAAGGCACCGGACTGCAGTAGCGGCGCGCCGTCAGCGTTCAGCCGGGCAGCGTGAAGTGTTTTTCGCGGAACAGCCTGAGGCAGGCATCGACCACCGCAGGGTCGTAGATGCTGCCGCGGCCGCGCTCCAGTTCCTGTAGCGCGACGTCAACGCCGCGTGACGGCCGGTAGGGGCGGTGCGAGCCCATGGCCTCGACCACGTCGGCGACGGCCATGATCCGCGACTCGAGCAGGATGTCTTCGCCCTTCAGGCCCTGCGGGTAGCCGGAGCCGTCCATGCGTTCGTGGTGCTGCCAGACGATGGTGGCGATCGGCCAGGGGAAGCGGATGTCCTTGAGGATGTCGTAGCCGGTCTGCGGATGCACCTTGATGATCTGGTGCTCCATGTCGCTCAGTTTGCCCGGCTTGCTGAGGATTTCCGCGGGCACGCTGATTTTGCCGAGGTCATGGACGACGGCGGCGAGTGCCAGACCGTGCACCCGGTCTTCGGGCAGCTGCATTTCACGGGCGATGGCGGTGGCCAGCAGGCTGGTGCGCTGCTGGTGGCCGGCGGTGTAGGGGTCGCGCATCTCGACCGTGCTGGCGATGGCGCGGATGAAGTCCTCCAGGCTTTGCTGGAGCATCCGGGTCTGCCGTTCGTGCTCGGCGGCGATGCGATCGCGTTCGGCGCGGGTGCGCAGGGTCTCGATGCCGTAGGCGAGGTCTTCTGAGAGGTCCTGCAGCAAGGTGATCTCGCCGGTCGTGAAGGCGTCGGTTTCTTCGGCGTAGATCATCAGCACGCCGATGGTGCGATTGCTGCTGCGGATCGGCAGCGCGATGATCGAATGATAGCCGCGTGCCCTCGCGCTTTCTCGCCATTTTTCCAGTTGCGGGATGTTGAGCAGGTCGGGGTGGGCCTGGGGCAGGCCGGAGCGGATGGCATTGCCCGCGGGGCCGCGGCCGAATTCGGATTCCGCATCCCAGCTGAAGCGTCGGCCGTCGAGGTAGCCATTCTCGAATCCGTACTTGGCGACCGGCCGGATCGTTTTCGCGGCATCGTGCTCGGCGTAGCCGATCCAGGCCATGCGGTAGCCGCCCACCTCGACCACCAGCGTGCAGATGGCGTTCAGCAGCTCGGCCTCGGTGGCGGAGCGGAACAGGGCTTCATTGCAGGCGCTGATCGCGTGCAGCGCGCGGTTCGAGTTGCCGAGATCCAGTGCGGCCTGCTTCTGCTCGGTGATGTCCTGGATGGTGCCGACCGAACGCAACGGTTCGCCGTTGTCTCCGTACAGGGTATGGCCGCGTTCATGCACAAACTTGATGCGGCCGTCGTCCATCGTCAGCCGGTGCACGATGTCGTAGGGTGTCTTGTTGCGGACTGAATCCTGGAACACGCGGTTCACTGCTTCGCGGTCGCCGGGATGAATGGCGGCGAGGAACTTCTCGTATGATGGCTTCAGTTCGGCGGGATCGGCCTCGAAAATGCAGTAGACCGCGTCCGACCAGCTCAGGGTGTTGCGCTGCAGGTCTAATTCCCAGCTGCCGAGGCGGGCGATGTGCTCCGCTTCATTCAGGGTCTGCTGGCTGTGAAGCAGCGCCTCATGCGCCTGTTTCTGCCCGGTGATGTCCTCGTAGATGCCGAGCATCCCGACGATAGTCCCGTTGGCATCGCCCAGCGGCACTTTCGAGGTGCGCAGCCAGATCCTGCGGCCGTCGGGGCCGGTCTGCGGCTCCTCGTAGCGCAGTTTCGGCACCCCGGATTCCATGACCCGCCGGTCGTCGGCGCGGTACAGCTCGGCCTGCTCGCGCCAGGCCATCTCGAAATCGTCCTTGCCGATCAGGTCTTCGGGTTTCTGGTAGCCGGCGTCGCGGGCGAAGGCTGTGTTGCAGCCGAGGTAACGCAGTGAAGCGTCTTTCCAGAACACGCGGATGGGGATGTGCTCCACGACCTGCTGGAGCAGCTTTTGCGATGCGATTTGGCTGTTGTGTTTCGAAGTTGCCAAAGGGTTCAACCCGTGGTCAGCGATTCCGGTGATCTATTTGCGACGGTAAGGAATTTCGAAAGTAGTGCCAAAAGGGGGTATTCGCAAGTGCCGCCGCAAAGAAAAGCCGGATTTTCCAAGGGCACACGCCAAATTAATCGGCAGCGCTGTGTAAACCTTTAGGGAGACCAAAGAAAACGGGGTGGTGCAGCGGCACCACCCCGGTTGAGGGAATTGTCCAGGACGGGAACTTTAGTCGAGCCTGATATTCGCGGCCTTGATCACCTTGCCGAGCAGGGCGCGGTCGGCGCGGATGTATCTGGCGAACTCGTCCGCCGACTGGGTGCGGATGTCAAAGCCGGCCGTGGTCAGGTTCTTGTTCAGGTCCGGTGCATTCAGCGCGGCAATGATTTCCCTGTTCAGGCTGTTGATGATCGGCCGCGCCACGCCGGCGCGGGTGACGATGCCGAACCAGGTGCCTGCTTCATATCCCTTCAACCCTGCCTCGCCGGTCGACGGGATGTCCGGCCAGTTGGGGTGACGCTTTTCGGCGGCAAAGGCGATGACCTTGATCTTGCCGGCCTTGGCCTGCGGGATCACGGTGGCGGCGCCAGTAATGATGGTCTGCACCTGGCCGCCGAGCACGGCGGTCAGCGCCGGCCCGGCGCCCTTGAAGGGCACATGCAGCAGCTTGGCGCCGATCAGCTGTTCCAGCTGGGCGCCGCCGAGATGGTTGGTCGAGGCGGTTCCCGGCGTGCCGTAGGTGATCGATCCCGGCTTGGCCTTGGCGTGGGCGATCATTTCATTCATGTTGCTGAACGGCGCCGACGGGTGCGCGGCGATGACGTAGGGGAAATACACCACCTGGGTGACCGGCGCGAGGTCGCGCTCGGTGTCGTAGGGCGGTTTGGCCACCACATTGGGATTGATCGACATGGTGGTCTGGGTAACGAGCTGGATGGTGTAGCCGTCGGGCGCGGATTTTGCCATCAGGTCGGTGCCGATCATGGTGCTGGCGCCGCCACGGTTGTCGACCACGAACTGGTGGCCGTAGCGGTCGGTGAGCTTGCCGGCGATGCCGCGGGCGACGAGGTCGGTGGTGCCGCCCGGCGGGTAGGGCACGATGAAGCGTACCGGTTTGGTCGGATAACCGTCGGCGGCGATGGCGGGCAGTGCGGCGCAGAGCGGCAGCGCGGCGAGCAGGCCGGCGAGACGGGCAGCGTTTCTGGTCATGATGTTCTCCTCGTAATCAGTTGTTTTATTGGATGACGTGTTTCAGGCCTTTGGCCCGGAACAGCGGCGTATTGGCGGGACTGGCGAAAAATTCGATCATAGCCTGTGCGGCTTTGGAATGGGGCGAGGCGCTGAACAGGGCGATTGAGGTCTCGAATGATTTCTGCACCGCGTCCGGCACCGGACCGACGCAGTCCAGCCCCGGCACGGCCAGCAGTTCGGGGATCTGCTGCAGGGCGATGTCGGCTTCGCCGGCGACCACCACCTTGCCGATGTAGCCGCCGGGGCGGTTCACGGTCTTGGTTTTCATCTGTTCGGCGATGCCGAGTTTTTCGAGCAGGGTCGGGATGTACATGCCGCTGGCGCCGTGAATCGTGTGGGCGATGGCGCGGGTTGCGAGCAGGGTGTTGCGAAAGGCGTCGACCGTGCTGATGTCCGGGTGCGGGCTGCCGCTCCTGACACCGACACCGACCACTGCGCGGGCGAAGCCGCGGCGGCTGGCGCTGTCGATGATGCCGTCCGCGGCGAGTTCCTTCACCGCGCCGCTGCCGAGTACCAGCACGTCGCCGGATTCGCCGCCACGGATGCGCGCGACCATGGCCTTGGCCGAGTCGCCGCTGATGGTGACGGTGTTGCCTGAGGATTGTTCGTAGGCGGGGATCAGTGCATTGAGCACCGGCAGCGTGCTGTTGGAGGTCAGTATCTTCAGTTCCATGGCGGTGTTCAGTTCAGGGGTTGCGCGGTGCGGGCGAATTCAGCCTCGACCGCCTGTTCATGCGCCAGCAGTTTCTGCAGGCTGGGGCGCTGCTGCAGGCGTTCGACGAAGGCCAGGCAGTTCGGAAACGGCGAGAGGTCGAGCCTGAAGGTGATCGCGCGGCGGAAGCACCAGAAAAAATAGGCATCCGGCGCGGTGAAATGGTCGAAGAAGAATTCGCGGCCGGCGAGCAGGCCTTCGGCGATGCGGAAATCCTCGAACAGCAGCGTGTTGCCGGCGCGTTTGACAGCCTCGGCCGAGTCCGGAAGGTCGCAGTAGTTCTCGGGGCGCGCGTTGGGCGTCAGGTGCGGGTGGATGGTCGAGGCGAACCAGGCCATCAGCGAGATCGCCCGGATTTCCTGTTTCGGATCCTGCGGCAGCAGCCTGGCCTGGGGGAATGCGCGGCTGATCCAGATCTGGATGGCGACGTTTTCGGTCAGCGGTTCGCCGTCGATCACCAGCACCGGCACCTTGTGCTTGGGGTTGAGCCTGAGGTATTCCGGCGTCTTCAGCTGCCCGGAACGGGAGTTCATGTTGTGCACCGTGAAGTCGGCGCCGGCCTCGGTCAGTGTCACGTACGGCACAAGGGCGCAGGTCTTGGGTGCGTAATACAGCTCGAGCTTCACGAACGGTCTCCTCCGGCAGTGAAAAGCCGGATGCAGGTTTTGGCCTGCATCCGGGCGGCGCTGGTTACAGCGTGTTTTCGGAACCGAAGATCACGGTGCACTGGCTGGACATGACGCCGCCATTGCCGTGGGCAAGGCTCACGTCGCAGTCCTTGACCTGGCGCTGGCCGCACTCGCCGCGTACCTGCCGTATGGCCTCGATCATCACGAGCAGGCCGTACATGCCGGGGTGGCAGTACGACAGGCCGCCGCCGGAGGTGTTGACCGCGAGCTTGCCGCCGGGGGCGATGCCGCCGTTGGCGACGAAGCGGCCGCCTTCGCCCTTCGGCACGAAGCCGAGGTCTTCGAGGAACAGGATCGGCGTGATGGTGAAGGCGTCGTAGAGCGACAGCATCTTCACGTCCTTCTGCGTGACGCCGGCCATCCTGAAGGCCTGCGGTCCGGACACCGCGGCGCCGGTGACGGTGAAGTCGGGCATGCTGGAGATGTTGGCGTGCGACAGCGTCTCGCCGACGCCCAGCACATAGACCGGCTTTTTCTTCAGCGTCTTCGCGCGTGCCGCCGAAGTCAGCACGATCGCGCCGCCGCCGTCGACCACCAGGCAGCAGTCACGCACGGTGAAGGGGTAGGACACCATGCGCGCATTCAGCGCCTGCTCGATGCTCAGCGGTTCCTTTTCCCAGGCCTTGGGGTTCATCAGCGCCCATTTGCGCGCGGCGACGGCGACTTCAGCCAGGTGCTCGCGGGTGGTGCCGTACTGGTGCATGTGGCGTGCCGCGGCCATCGCATAGGCGCTGATCGGCAGGATCGGCCGGTACGGGCTTTCGTAAGGGTTGAATTCACGCGGGCTGGCGGCGGCGCGCGACACCGAGCGCTGCGTGCTGCCGTAGGCGATCACCGCGACCTCGCACAGGCCGAGCTGGATCGCCATCTGCGCATGGGCGACGTGCGACATGAACGACGAGCCGCCGATCTGGGTGCCGTCGAACACTTTCGGCTTGATGCGCAGGTATTCGGCCAGTTGCATCGGCCCCATGCGCACCTGGCTGGCGGCGACGAACAGGCCGTCGACGTCCTTGAGCTGGAGGCCGCAGTCATCGAGGGCGCGCATCGTCGCCTGCGCCATCAGGTCGACGGGGGAGGTGTGCGGGGCGACCTGGCCGAGGTCGGATTCGGCGGCGCCGACCACCGCGATGCTGCCGCGTTTGAGCATGCTGGTCATTGGGCGTCTCCCGCGGGGGTGAATACAGGGTAGGGCAGGGTCTTCTCGTCGCCGGGATGCACCTTGAACTTCACGCGCATGCCGATTTTCACGTCCATTGCGTCGATGCCCTCGACGCGGCTCATCAGGCGCCAGCCTTCGTCCATGTCGATCATTGCCACGTTCAGCGGCGGTTCGCCCTTGTAGTGCACGGCGGTGGTGCTGTAGACCGTGCCGAGGCCCCTGGACACCCGCCATTCGAGGTTGCTGCTGCCGGTTTCCGGGGCGACCGCGCGCGGGTAGAAAAACGGCTTGTTGGTGTCTTTCTCCACTTGGTAGGCGAGTTCGCCTTTCTTCAGGTGCTCGACATAGGTGCCGAGCGGGGATTGCTGGATCAGATCAGACATGTGCTGCTTCCTTTCCTCTCTTCAAATGCAACAAGGGATGCTGCGGTCGGTGTGGTCCATGGCGGCGCCGCGTTCAGGCACCGCCGCCGTTCTGCTGCCGGATGAATTCAAGCGCGGCCTTCGCGCAGGCATCGGGGTAGGCGCCGGCGGCGTGCCAGGCGTCGCCTTCCATCACCAGCAGCCGTGCGGACGGAACACCCGAAACCCAGGCTTTCACGCCGTCGACCGAGCGCAGGCCGCTGCCGGTGGTGGTGATGACCAGCGTGGGGCAGGTGATGCGTTTGACGTCTTCGCGGATGTCGAGCTTCGGCACCCAGCGCAGGTAGCCCTGCAGCGTCGACAGCGGCGTTTTGCCCTGCAGGTTGTGGATCCACCAGTCGACCTCGGCCTGCGAGGCCTTGCTGCCAAGGCGGCCCTGCATGGTGTGTGCGGCCCAGTCGAGCACGCCCTTGCTGTTGATGTGTCTGACCCAGTCGTCGACCCCGGCTGCAGGCAGCACCGGCGGCGTGACGCCGACCAGCGTCTGCACCCGCTGCGGCCGGTGTGCCGCCATTGCCAGCGACATCGAGCCGCCGCTCTTGGCGCCGATCAGGTGTACGCGCGCGCAGCCGAGGTGGCTGATCAGCGCCTCGATGTCGTCGAGCAGTTCATCCATCGACCACTCGTGTTCCGCCGGCATTGGCGTGGAACGGCCGAAGCCGCGCAGGTCGATTCGCACCACGCGGTAGTGGCGCATGAAGTGAGGCACCCAGGCGCGCCAGGCTTCGCCGGACTCGGCGAGGCCGTGCACGAACAGCACGGTTTCCGCCTTGCGCCAGGGGTCGGTGCAGTCGTCGATGGTGTAGAAGATTTCGCAGCCGTCGGAGCGTTTGAGCGTGTATTCCATGCTTCAGGCCTTTTTGCCGTCTTCGAGACCGAAATCGATCAGTGCCTGCGCGCGCAGCTTGTTCTTCTGCACTTTCGAACTGCCGGTCATGCCGATGTGCTCGAAGCTGTCGACGATCTTCAGGTAGCGCGGCACGCGGAAATTGGCCAGCCGCTCCTTGCTCCAGGCCATCAGTTCCTCCCGCGTCGCGGTTTCGCTTTCGCGCAGGATCACGTAGGCCGCGGGCACTTCGACCAGCCGCGGGTCGGGCACGCCGATCACCTGCGCCTGCTTGATCTTCGGGTGTTTGTGCAGCACGTCCTCAACTTCAGCCGGCGCGACGTTTTCGCCGCCGACGCGGAACACGTCCTTGATGCGGGTGATGAACTTGAGCCGTCCGTCTTCATCCATCACGCCGAGGTCGCCGGTGTGCAGCCAGCCGTCGGCATCGATGGTTTTCGCGGTCTGTTCCGGCATCCTGTAATAGCCCTTCATCACGCTCCAGCCGCGCACCTGGATCTCGCCGGTCCGGCCCGCGGGCTGCACGGCCTGCGTTTCGGGGTCGACCAGGCGCACTTCGACGTCGTCGAGGATGTGCGCCCAGCCGGCGATGCGTTTTTCGAGGTCGTCGTCGTAATGGGACATGCAGACGTTGGGCGAAGCCTCGGACAGGCCGTAGGCCTGCACCAGGCCTTTCATGCCCATTTCATTGACCACGCGGCGCGAGACTTCAGGGCCGCAGGACACCCAGCCGTGGTGCAGCTTCAGCGGGTATTTCGCGAAATTCGGGTGGTTGAGCATCATCAGGAACATGGTGTCGTTGCCGGAGGTGTGGGTGCATTCCTCGCTCCACATCGAAACCAGCGCCTCGCCGGCATCGAAATGCGGGGAGGACACCAGGCAGGCGCCGGTGGTCAGCGCCGCCAGCATCGACAGCGTGGTGCCGGCGACGTGGTACCAGGGCCGCGCGCTGTAGTAGCGGTCGCGCGCCCTGAGGTGGAAGCGCGCCGCGATGTAGAACGCGTTCCTGAGCATGTTGTCGTGGGTCAGCATCACGCCCTTGGGGTAGGACGTGGTGCCCGAGGTGAACTGCATCAGCAGCACGTCGTCGGGGCTGACCTCCGGCGGCTGGCGCTCGTCGAAGGCGGCGCCTTTCGCGACCAGGTCGGTGAAACGCATCGCGCCCGCGGGCACATCATCGCCGAGCACGACCACGGACCTCAGCAGCGGCAGCGCCGGGTCGGGCAGGGCGCGGTCCACGGCCGGGCAGATGCCGCGCAGCATCGCGATGAAGTCGATTTTCAGGAAGCGGTCGGCGATGAACAGCAGTTTCACGTCGGCCTGCTTCAGGCAATAGGCCATTTCGTCGGCCTTGAAGCGGGTGTTGACCGGTACCGTCACCGCACCAATGCTCGCCGCAGCGTAGAAGAAGATCGCCCACTCCGGCGAATTGCCCATGCATACGGCGACGTGGTCGCCTCGGTCGATGCCCAGCGCGCGCAGTCCCTGTGCGACCTCGCGCACGTTGTCGCGCAGTTCTGCCCAGGTCAGGCGTCGCTCCGAGATCACCAGCGCCTCGTCCTGCGGGTGCGCGGCGGCGGTCGCCGCGAGCGCTTCGGAGAGGGTCTGCCTGTTCCACACGGGTGTCCTGCGTTCGCTCATCGGTCTATCTGCCCTCGAACCGCGGTTTGCGTTTTTCCTTGAACGCGGCGATGCCCTCGGCATGGTCATGGGTCATGCGCGCGCCGCAGACCGCCAGCACTTCCAGTTCCAGCAGCTGTTCCAGCGTCGGCACGTACATGTGCTGGAACATGCGCTTGGCCAGCGTCAGCGCGTAGGTCGCGGAACCGGCGATCTCGCGCGCGAGCGCAAGGGATTCCGCCTCGAGCCGGTCGTCGGCGACCACCCGGCTGATGAGCCCCATCTCCTTCGCTTCCGCGGCCGGCAGCCTGCGCGCGCTGTAGACCAGTTCCTTGGCGCGGGCGAGGCCCAGGTGCTGGGTCAGGAAGTAGATCGCGCCGCCGTCGGGCGGGATGCCGACGTTCTTGAACGCCATCAGCAGGTAGGCGGTTTCGCTGGCAACAATGAGGTCGCAGGCCAGCGCGAGGCTGGCGCCGATGCCGGCGGCGGGGCCGCGCACCGCGGCGATCACCGGTTTTTCGAGGTGGTGCAGCGCCAGCACCATGCGGTGATGGCCCTTGGAGCGCTTGCGCCCGCTGACGACATCGAAGCTCCCCATCGAGCCGACGTCGCCGCCGGCGCAGAAGGCCTTGCCGGCGCCGGTGAGCAGCACCACGCGCACGCGTTCGTCGAGGTTGAGTTCGCCGAACACGCGTGCAAGCGCATCGTACATCTCCGCCGACAGCGCATTGAGCTTGTCGGCGCGGTCGAGCAGCACCGTGGCGATGCCGTTGTCGTGGGTGACTTTGACGTTCATGGGGGGATCAGAGTGACTTGATCCCGGCGCGCTCGATCACCTTTTTCCACTTGGCGATTTCGCCGGTGAGGAATTCGCGGTATTCGGCAGTGGTGCTGCCCACCGGGTCCGAACCTTCGCGCTTGAGGTATTCCGCCAGTTCCGGAGATTTCATCAGGCGCGCAACATCGCCGGCGGTGCGCTCAATGGCGGCCTTCGGCGTGCCGGCGGGACCGGTGAGCCCGTTCCAGGCCACGGCCTGGAAGCCCTTCAGGCCCTGTTCGTCGAGGGTCGGCATATCCGGCAGCGCGGCGGTGCGCCTGAGGCTGGTCACCGCAAGGGCACGAAGTTTGCCTGTCTTGATGTGCTGCAGGGCGGAAGTCAGGCCGTTGTAGGCCATGTCGATGTGGCCGCCGAGCAGGTCGGTCATCGCCGGGCCGTTGCCCTTGTACGGTACGTGCGTGATCTTGACATTGGCCATGGCATTGAACAGTTCGCCGGCGAGGTGGTTGGAACCGCCGCTGCCGGAGGAGCCGAAATTGAGCACCCCGGGCCGGGCCTTTGCCAGGACAATCAGTTCCTTGATGTTTTTCGCCGGCACGCCGGGATGCACGATCACCACCAGCGGCGTGGTGTTGATCAGCGTGATCGGCTCGAAATCCTTCGCCGGATCGTAGGGCAGCTTTTTCAGCAGGCTCGGCACGATGGTGAATGGCGCCGGCGTCACCAGCAGCGTGTGGCCGTCGGGCGCCGACTTGGCGACGATGTCGGTGCCGATCACCGTGCTGCCGCCGGGGCGGTTGTCGACCACCACCTGCTGCCCCCACAGCGCCGAGAGTTTCTGCGCGACCAGGCGGCCCATGATGTCGGTGCTGCCGCCGGCGGCGAAGGGCACGATCAGGCGCACCGTCTTGCTCGGGTAGCCTTGCGCGGACGCAATACCGGGAAAAGACAAAATAACAAATAAAATCAGATATTTATATTTTTTCATGACGCCTCCTCGATGGGTCGTTCAGGGTGCCGCGCGATACAGCGTGTTGAGCCGTGCCATCGCGGTTCGGGCTTCGGCCTCGATGCGGTCTACGATCGCGGCCAGCGGTTCGATTCTATCGGCGAATACCACGCCCTGGCCGCAGGACAGCATGGCTTTTTCCACTTCGCCGGTTTCATAGGCCTTGCGGCCGACAGTGCCCATGATGTGAGGCAGGATGGCCGCTGTGTCGACAGGTTCCGCCTTTTCGAGCTGCTGGATCATCGCAACATGTGCGGTTTTCAGCGCGCGCTGGTGGTTGCGCATCGACTGCAGCAGCATCGTCGTGTCGGTTTCGCCGGCGGCGACAAGGCGCTCCTTGTAGGCGCGGTGCGCCCAGATTTCCTCGGACACGAGAAAACGCGTGCCCATCGCGATGCCGTCGGCGCCCAGCGCCAGTGAGGCGACCAGCTGTTCGCCGGTGCCGATGCCGCCGGCGAGGATTACCGGAATTTTCACCGCGCGCGCCGCGGCGGCGCCGGCGACCATGGTGCCCACCGGTTCGCTGCCGGGGTGTCCGCCGGCCTCGTAGCCGATCACCGTCACCGCATCCGCGCCCAGCGACTCCGCCTTTTTGACGTAACGCAGCATGCCCGGCACCTTGTGCAGCACCTTGATGCCGGCGTCCTTCAGCCGCCTGATGTAAGCCTCGGGGTTGTTGCCCGCGGTCTCGACGAACTGCACGCCTTCCTCGATCACCGCGTCGATCAGCGGATTGACGCGGTCGGTTCCGTCGCGGCTGACCCGGATCATGATGTTGACGCCGAAGGGATGGCCCGCGCTCAGCTCGCGGCAGCGGCGGATGCCGGCGCGCAGCGCCTGTACATCGGGAAAACTCGCCGCGGTCATGAAGCCGATCAGCCCGGCGCGCGCCACCGCGGCGACATATACCGGATCGGCCAGCCACATCAGGCCGCTGGCGACGATGGGCAGGCGGATGCCGTAGAGGTCGGTGATGCGGGTCCTGAACGGCGGATTCATTTCAGCACCACCAGCGCATCGGCAGCGACGACGCCATCGGCGTTGACGAACAGCGGGTTGATGTCGATTTCGGCGATGCGGTCTTCATGGTCGGCTGCAAGCAGCGACAGCCGCGAAATGGCATCCGCCAGCGCATCGATGTTGCAGGGCGGCTTGCCGCGGTAACCCTGGAGCAGCTTGACGCCCTTGATCTCGTGGATCATCGCCTTCGCGGTTTCGGTGTCGAATGGCGCGTAGCGGTGGGTGACGTCGTGCATGATCTCGGTGAACACGCCGCCGAGGCCGACCGCGATCACCGGGCCGAAATGCGGGTCGTTGACGGCGCCGACGATGACTTCCTCGCCGGATGCCATCTGCTGCACCAGCACGCCGTCGATGCGCGCGTCGGCCTTGTAGGCTTTCGCTGCAGCCAGCACCTCTCGTGCGGCCTGCTTGAGGCCGTCGAGCGTGATGATGTTGAGGCGGATCACGCCGGCTTCCGTCTTGTGCGGGATGTCGGCGGATTCGATTTTCACCGCCAGCGGGAAGGGCAGCGGCGCGGCAGCGAGTTTCTCGAACGCGTCTGCGGCGAGCAGCGTTTCACCGGTGACCGGGATGCCGTAGGCCTTGAGGATGGCTTTCGAGGCATGTTCGCCCAGCGTGCCGGACCCCTTCAGTCCGGGCGACTGTTTTGCGATCAGGCGTTTGCCGCCGCGGGCGCGCGCAGCCTCAAAGTTGCGCTTCTTGCTGGCGAAATCGTACAGCGCCGCCAGCGCATCGACGGTGCGACCCGGCGCCAGCATGCAGGGCACGCCGTTCTGCTCGAGGTAATCCATTGCGGCGCGGTTGTCATCCGGCGAGGTCGGCCAGTTGAGCAGCAGCGGCTTGTCGACGCCCTTGAGCATCTCGACCAGTCCCTGGGCCCAGGCCATCGCCACGCTGCCGCGCGGCGAGCGCGCGACGATGGCGTCGATGTTGGGGTCGGCCAGCACCTCGCGCATGGTTTTGGTGTACGAGGCGAAGTTGTCGTTGTAGCCCTGCGCCGTGGTGTCGATCGGGTTTTCGATCGAGGCGTAGGCAACCACGATGCCCCGCAGCGTTTCGCGCGTTCTGTCTGTCAGCCGCGGCAGTTCCAGTCCGCGCGCATGGCAGCGGTCGGCGAGCAGCACGCCGGCGCCGCCGGAGAGCGTCATCACGCCGACGCCTTTGCCCCCGGGCAGCTTGCGCGCGCGGAAGGCCTTGCAGTAATCGACGAGGTCATCGACGTCCTGCACCTCGACGAAGCCGCCTTCGCGGAACGCGGTGCGGAACAGTTCGTAGCCGGCAGTCAGGCGCGCCGTGTGCGAAGTCGCGGCCTTGCTGCCGATCTCGGTGTTGCCGACCTTCCAGATCAGGATCGGCTTGCCGAGTTCCAGCGCGCGGGCGCCGATGCGGCGCAGGCGACGGCCTTCGGTGGTGCCTTCGAGGAACACGGTGAGGATCTCGACGTCGTCGCGCTCGATCAGGTGTTCCATCCAGTCGAGGGAGGTCAGGTCGGCCTCGTTGCCGGTGGAGATCACGTGGTTGAAGCCGAGCCCGTGGTAGCAGCCGACGGCGACCACGCCGAAGCCGAAGCCGCCGGACTGGGTCACCATCGCGATCGGGCCGGGCTTCAGCGTTTTCAGCTGCAGCGTGCCGCCGAAACCGAGGCGGAAGTCGGCGTCGAGGTTGAGCACGCCGAGGCAGTTGGGGCCGACCACGCGCACACCGCTGCTTTTGATCGCGGCGAGCAGCTTGTCGTTGAGTGCCTTGCCGGCTTCACCGGCTTCGCTGAACCCGGCGGAGAGGATCACCGCAAACGGAATGCCGGCTTTGCCGCATTGCTCGATCGCGCCCGGCACCAGTGCGCCGGAAACCGCGATCAGCGCGACATCGCAGGGCTTCGGCACCGAGGAAACATCGGGGTAGCACTTCAGCCCCTTGATTTCCGGGTATTTCGGGTTGACCGGATAGACACGGCCCCTGTAGCCGTATTCGGTGAGCAGCTTGATCGGCTGGCCGCCGATGCGCGTGAGGTCGGTGGAGGCGCCGATCACGGCGACGCCGCGCGGGTCGAGCAGGCGGGAGAGGTCGGGTGCGGCGTCGGATTTTGGAACAGCGGACATCGGAATTTCGCTTTCGGTTTTCGGAATCAGTTGGTCTGCATGTTGGCGGCCTTGACCAGATTCGCCCATTTGTCGGTTTCGCTGCGGATGAAGGCGGCGAATTCCTCCGGCGTGCTGGCCACCGGTTCGGCGCCCTGGCCGGAGAGATTTTTGACAACGTCCGGCGCGCGCAGCGCCTTGACTGCTTCGGCGTGCAGCCGCGTGATCACCGGCTTCGGTGTCGCTGCCGGTGCGAGCAGGCCGTACCAGCCGCTGGCACTGTAGCCCTTCAGGGTTTCGCCGATGGTCGGCAGCTCGGGCAATAGCGCCGAACGTTTGGCGCCGGTGACGGCCAGCCCGCGGACCTTGCCCGACTTGATATGCGGCGTGATGATCAGGCTGTTTTCGTAGCTCATGTCGACTTCACCGGAAACCAGCGCGACCAGCGCCGGCGCGCCGCCCTTGTAGGCGACGTGGGTGATGTCGACCTTGGCCATCAGCTTGAGCAGTTCGCCGGCGAGGTGGGTGATGGTGCCGTTGCCCGAGGAGGCGTAGTTGAGCTTCTTGCCGCTGTTTTTTGCCAGCGCCAGCAGTTCCTTCACGTTTTTCGCGGGCACCGATGGGTGGACGACCAGCACGCTGGTCACGGTCACGCTTTGCGTGATCGGCGCGAGGTCGCGCAGCGTGTCGTAGCCCAGCTTGGGGTTCAGGCTTTTCGCCACCGCGAGCCCGCCGATGGTGCCCATGATGATGGTGTAGCCGTCAGGCGCGGACTTGGCCACCTGTTCGGTGCCGATCGCGCCGCCGGCGCCGCCGCGGTTGTCGACGATGACCTGCTGGCCCATCGCTTCCGCCATTTTCGGCGCCATCAGCCGGGCGACGATGTCGGTCGGTCCGCCCGGCGGGAACGGTACGACCAGGCGCACCGGTTTGACCGGATAGGGTTGCGCGGACAGCGGCAATGCCGGCACGAGCAGGAGCAGCGGCAGCAGGGCAACGGTTTTGTTCATGGTCTTCTCCTCGGGATGGTGTTGTTATTGATCGACATGCGCCGTCCGGACCATCGACGGACGCTGTGCAAAAGCCTGGTACCAGGCGGCGATGCGGTCGTTGCCCGCGCGCCAGCCCAGTCCGTCAAAACGGAAGTCAATATAGCCCAGCGCGCAGCCGATGGCGACGTGGCCGATGTTCACCGGATCCTGCGCCAGCGCCGCGGCCTCGCGGTCCAGCGCGGCCAGCGCATTGCGCACCTTCAGTTCGAAGGCCGCCAGAATCTCCGGCGACTGCTGCGGCTGCGGGCGCAGGGTCTCATTGCGCCACAGCATCAGGTTGTCGGTCAGGTTGTTGCCCAGCGCGTGGCGCCGGAGCGCGGTCCAGCGCGCCGCACCGGCGGGCGGGAACAGCGGGCGGCCGCCGTGCAGGCTGTCGAGGTATTCGCAGATCACCGTCGAATCGTAGAGCGCGCTGCCGTCATCGAGCAGCAGCGTCGGGATCTTGCCGGTCGGATTGACCTGCAGCAGGCCGGCGTTGGGCTTGTTCATCGCCACCGGCGTGCGCTCGCATTCAAGGCGCGAGGCCAGGCCGCATTCATGCGCGAAGATCATCACCTTGCGCACGAACGGTGAGCGCGACGACCAGAACAGTTTCATGCGCCGAGCTTCTTCATGTAGGCCACGATCGCCGCCGCGACCGCGGCGGGCTGTTCCGGCAGCAGCGCATGCGCGGCGTTGTCGATGCTGGCGATGGTGACGCGCTCGGCGCCCCACTGGTCGCGGTAGCTGTAGATGCTGTCCGGCGGCGACAGCGGGTCCTTCAGTGACAGCACGTCGAGCACCGGCGCCTTGCCTGCTGTCCACCATTCCTCCTTCGGCGTGGCCTCGGTGGCGGCGCGCTCGGCGTGCATCACGTCCTCGTTCCAGCCTTCAAGCCAGACGCTGGCGTCGTTGCCCGGCGCGAAGAACACGTGCTGCAGGTGCTTCAGGCGCACCGCTTCCGGCAGATCCATCTGGTGGCATTTGTTGATCGAGTCGCGCAGCTCCGGCGCCAGCGGCCAGGTGTGGGTGGCGGCGAGCAGCACCACCGCACGCGTGAGCCGGGGGTAATCGGCGCCCATCGTACGCGCGACGAAATTGCCGAAGGCGTGGCCGGCAACCACTGTTGGTTCGCCGCCGTCGTGCTGGATCACCGCAGCGATGTCGTCTGCGAAGTCGTGCAGCGTGATGCCGTGCAGCGGGCCGCTGCTGCCGCCGAGGCCGCGCGGTTCCGGGCACAGTGCGCGATAGCCCGCATCGGCGAGGCGCTGCGCAATGTCGAAAAAGTCGGCGGCGCCGCGGCCCAGCGAGGGCATCATCACGATGCGCGGGCCGGCGCCGAAGGCGTGGACTGCAATGCGGACTTCGCCGCGTTCGACAACAAAGCTCGGGGTCTTGGACATGGCGGGCTGCGGGGTGTGTGCTGAGGGGAATCGATTCTAACCCGCCCGGCAACGCGGCAAACCGGCGCTTCCACATGTTGTGCGGCGCAGGAGGCGCAGCTGGTTGCGTGTGCGCCTTGCGAACAGCCGGATGCCGGTCAGGCGGGGTATTCGGCTTCGACCATGGCCCACACCCGCCGGAACGGCCCGCGATTCTCAAGCAGTTCGGCGCCGGCCTCGGCGGCCAGCGCGGGTTCCAGCCACAGCGGGCGACCCATGCCGGCAGCAACGGCGGCGCGACGGGCGTTTTCCTCGAACAGGAAAGTGCCGGCGACAGCCTCCTCGACCGAGGCGCCGGTGACGGCGGCGCCATGGGCGCGCATCAGCACCGCGCGGTGCGGGCCCAGCGCCTGTGCCAGCGCGCTGCCGCGCTGCGCATCGGTGACCAGTCGCGGATCGCCATGGACGGGGATGCCGTCGTGGAACAGCGTGCCCATGAGGTGGATCGGCTGCAGCCGGTGTTCGCTGGTGGTGAATGCCGTGGAATGCAGGCCGTGGTAATGCACGACGCTGCCGATGTCGGGCCGGGCCTTCAGGATCTCGAGGTGGATCGGATATTCGCCGGGCAGGTCGCCCCGGCCTGAAACCTTGCGTCCCTGCAGGTCGACCAGCAGAAAGTCTTCGGGATGCGCATCCGCCCCCAGCGAATGACGCGCGACCAGGAAGAGGCCGGTATCCGGAACACGCGCGCTGATGTGGCCGAAACCCTCGATGAAGCCGCGCCGGTAGAGGAAACGCCAGCCTTTCAGCAGCTTGGCGAGCAGTTCGTCCGGCGCGTGCATCGGTTGCTGCGGATCAGAGGATTTTTTCGCCGAATTTCTTCAGTGCCGCCGGCGACAGCGTCAGGCCGAGGCCCGGCTGTTCCTTCAGGTGCAGCATGCCGTTGGCGATCTTCGGCGGGTCCTCGAACAGTTCCGCCTGCAGCGGATCGCGTTCGGGGTCGGTGAAGGATTCGACGATGCAGCCCGCGGGGCTGCCGGCGACGATATGGGCGTGGATGAAGCAGTCGTGGTGCGGCGCCACCTGCACCTGGTTCAGCTCGCACAGCGCCGCCAGTTTGCGGCCGGTGGTGAAGCCGCCCATCATCGTGCAGTCGAACTGCAGGATCTGGATCGCGCCGTCCTCGACGAGGTCGCGGCAGCCGAAGGCGGTGAGTTCGCTTTCGCCCGCGGACAGCGGGATATTCGTCTGCTGTGCCAGCTTGACCAGTTCGCGGTGGTCATCGGCCCAGCGCACCGGCTCTTCAAGCCAGCGCGGATTGAGCGGCAGCATCTCGCGGGCAGCGGTGATTGCCGTGGGCAGGTCCCAGGCGCGGTTGACGTCGACCATCAGGTCCTTGTCGGGACCGATGATGTCGCGGATCAGTTCGAGGCGTTTCAGATCCTCTTTCAGCGGCACGCCGCCGACCTTGGCCTTGAAGCCCTGGTGGCCCTGGGCCTTGAGCATCAGCATTTCATCCTTGATCTCCGCCATGTCCTTGCCGTCGCGGTAATAGGCGCAGGTGACATAGCAGGGGATGACATTGCGGAAACCGCCGAAGAGCCGGAACAGCGGCAGCTTCGCCGCCTTGCCGATGATGTCCCAGCAGGCGATGTCGACGGCCGCGGCGATGCGCACGATCGCTTCGCGCGTCCAGCCTTTTTCGGAGGCGATTTTCTGCGCGGTCAGCCAGAACACCTTGTGGTGCAGTTTTTCCGGCGCCAGCGGGTCTTCACCGATGATCTGGTCTGCGATGCCGCTCCTGAAGGCCTTGATCGCTGCTTCGATCGGCGTGTAGCTGGTGGCGATGCCGATGCCTTCGATGCCCTCGTCGGTGAACAGGCGCACCAGGATTTCGTTGGCCTTGGGCACGATGAAGTTGCTGACCCAGAACGGGCGCTGGTCCTCGTCGGGGGCGCGGAGGATGTGGACTTCAAGTTTGGTGATTTTCATGGCGGATGGTCGTGGACGGTGGATGCGGATGGACGTTGCGCAGGCCTGAAGTGTAGCAGTCCGCGGCGATTGGCCTTCGGCGCCTAGCGTTTGCCGTTGGCCATCTGCCGGCTCTCCGGCATCTGCCGCAGGCGCCAGGTGGCGACCGGGCTGAGCAGCGCCACCACGCCGAGGGAACACCAGGCGAGGCCCCAGGTCAGCACGGGCGTCGCGCCGGCCGCACCTGCGGCATCGAGCACCAGACCGAACACCCAGGGCGCGATCGCGCCCGCGCCGAACCCCAGCACCGAGCGCACAGAATAGGCGGCGCCGATCAGGCGCGGCGGCACCACTTCGGTCACTGCGGTGGAATACACCGAGGAGTCGCCGACCGCACTGAAGCTGTAGAACGCGCAGAGGATTACCAGCAGCCAAAGCGGCAGTCCGATCAACCAGCCCAGGGTCAGGGAGCAGACCGCGCTGACAGTCGCCAGCACCATCATGGTCCATGTGCGGCCCATGCGGTCGGACAGCCAGCCGCCAGTGACGCTGCCGCCCATGCTGCCGATGTAGGCGATCGCGGCGAGTCCCGCGCCGATGCTGGCCGACGCGGTGGCACTGCTGCCGGTGGAGTAGGCGGCGGCCGCAGCCAGGAAAGCCGGCATCCAGGCTTTCATGCCGAGCATTTCCCAGGAATGGAAGGTATAGGCCCAGGTCACCAGCATCGCCGGCTTGTTGCCGAGGATCACCGCCACCGGTTTTTCGGCGGCGTGTTCCGCCGTGCGCGGATGCACGATGTTGGGGGTGCCGCGCAGCGCGTAGAGCGCGAGCGCGGTACCGAGCAGCGGCCCGGCGGCATTCACGATGAAGGCGCCGCGCCAGCCGATGAGCGGCGTCATCGCGCCGGTCAGCACCAGTGCCAGTGCATAACCTGCGGAGGCGGCGGCGAGGTAGAAGCCCATCGCGCGGCCGCGCTTGGCCGACTGGAATCGTTCCGCGATCAGCGTCAGACCCGGCGTGTACGAGCCGCCGGAAAACAGTCCCGTCAGGCCGTAGAGGATGAGGCCGGTGACAAAACTTTCAGCGAACACCGCGAAAATCATCGCGCTGATGCTGGAGGCGATGCTGGAGAAGATGAACACCCGCTTCGCGCCGTAACGGTCGGCGAGGAAACCGACGGCGACCAGCGAAAACAGGTAGCCGAAATGCCAGGCCGACTGGATCATGCCGGCCTCGCCGGCGCTCATGCCCCAGTCGGGTTTCAGCAGCGGGATCGCCGCCGCGTAGGCGGTGAACACCAGCGCGAAGCCGGTGCGGCTCGCGCACAGCCAGAACAGCCAGGCCCCGTCGTTGCCGCGGTGCTGTGCCGCAGCGGTCATTTACCGAGGAATTTCGGCGGGCGTTTTTCCTTGAATGCCGCCACGCCTTCCTTGTGGTCATGGGTCAGGCGCACGATGCCCGAGGCCAGTGTTTCCAGCTCGCACAGCTGTTCGAGCGTCGGCACCGCCATGTGCTGGAACATCTTTTTCGCCAGCGCCAGCGCGTAGGTCGCCGAGTCGGCGCATTCGCGGGCCAGCGCCAGCGCCGCGCTCTCGAGTTCGGCGTCGGGCACCACGCGCGACACCAGCCCCAGCGTTTTCGCCTCGACGGCATCAACCGCACGCGCGGTGTAGACCAGTTCCTTGGCCTGCGCCATGCCCATGCGCTGCACCAGGAAAAACACCGCGCCGCCGTCGGGCACGACGCCGACCTTCTTGAAGGCCATCGAGAATTTCGTGGTGTCGGAGGCGACGACGAGGTCGCAGGCCAGCGCCAGCGCGTTGCCGATGCCGTAGACCGCGCCGCGGGTCGCCGCGATCACCGGCTTGTCGAGGTTGTAGAGCGCGATGATGGTGCGGTGGCGGCGCTGCGAGCGCGCGCGTCCCGACACGATGTCGGATTTCGCCATGTTGCCGACGTCTCCGCCGGAGCAGAAGGCGCGGCCTTCGCCTTTCAGCACCACCGCGCGCACCGTGTCGTCTGCGGCGATGTCGTGGATGAATCCGAGCAGGGCGTCCCACATCGCGTCCGACATCGCATTCAGGCGCTCGGGGCGGTCCAGCGTCAGGATGCCGACCGCGCCGTCCTTTTCATAGCGGACGTTCATGCCGGGTTCGGGATCAGATGGAATCCCAGGGGAAGACGTCCGCAGTGCGCTCGGTCGGCGGGTAGAACCAGCTCTTCAGCGCCGGATACATGTGCTCGGCGCAGCGTGCCGGCGTCCAGCCGTCGGCGCGATGGATGCCGCGCAGCGGGCGCGACTGGCTCATCAGGAAAATCTCGTTCTTGCGCGTCGCGAACACCTGCGCGTTGACGCCCTTGGCGGCATCGCTCAGCAGGAACACCGCGAGCGGAGCGTTGTGTTCCGGCGTGACCTGCTTGCGCTGTTCGATGCGCGCGGCGGTTGCCGGGTCTTTCGCCGGGATCGACGCCGTCATCCGCGTCCAGGCCACCGGCGCGATGCAGTTCGAGCGCACGTTGAAGCGCGACATGTCGACCGCGATCGCCTTCGACATCGCCACCATGCCCAGCTTGGCGGCGCCGTAGTTGACCTGGCCCATGCCGCCGATCAGGCCGGAGGTCGAGGTCATGTGCACGAAGGCGCCGGATTCCTGCTTGCGGAAATGGTCTGCGGCGTGGCGCGCGCAGTTGAAGGCGCCTTTCAGCATCACGTTGACCACCGAATCCCAGTCGCTTTCGCTCATCTTGTGGAAAATCACGTCGCGCAGGATGCCGGCGTTGTTGACCACGCCGTCGATGCGGCCGAAATTGTCCATCGCGCACTGGATGATCTTGGCGGCGCTGTTGAATTCGGAGACGCTGTCGTAGCTTGCTGCGGCTTCGCCGCCGGCCTTCTTGATCTCGTTGACCACTTCCTGTGCCGGGGTCTGGTCGCCGCCTGCGCCGTCGAGCGCGACGCCGATGTCGTTGACGATGACCTTTGCGCCTTCGGCGGCCGCCATTTTCGCGATCGCCGCGCCGATGCCGCGGCCCGCTCCGGTCACCACCACCACTTTGCCTTCCATCATCTTGCCGTTTGCCATGTTGCCCTCTGCAATGTTGTTTAAGTAGTTGATTTTAAATAAAAAATTATGCAATCTCGGCGCGGCCGTTGTTGAGCACCGTGACGCCGCGCGCCGGCACGGTGGCGCGGAAACTCACCACCTTGCCGTCCACCCACATCTCGGTGCGGATGGTCTCGCCCGGATAGACCGGCGAGGAGAAGCGGCCCGACATGCTTTTCAGTTTCAGCGGGTCGTAGCCGCAGACGGTCTTCACCAGCGCGTGTCCGACCACGCTGAACGTCGCGCGGCCGTGCAGGATCGGCATCTTGAATCCCGCTTTCGCGGCATAGGCCGGGTCGGCGTGCAGCGGGTTGTAATCGCCGGACAGGCGGTAGATCAGCGCGGCCTGCGGCAGCGTCGGCAGGTCGCATGCGAATTGCGCAGGGGTGTCCGGAATCGGGTGAGGTGTTGCCACCGGGCCCGACGGCCCGCCGAAGCCGCCATCGGCGCGGCAGAAGGTGGTCGAGGTCAGCGTGCAGATCAGCCCGTTCGTGGCCTTGTCGCGCACGTCGCATGCGGTCAGCAGCAGCGCACCCTTGTCCTTGCCCTTGTCGAGCACCGCGGTGACGCGGGTCTTGCCGATGATGGTGCCTTCGACCGGCAGCGGCTTGTGGATGACAAACCCCTGTTCGCCGTGGACCACGTGGCTGCGGGTGACGCCGGTGCCGGGCGCCGCATGCCAGGGACCGGGGTAGCCGAGGATGATCGCCATCGTCGGCAGTGCTTTCAGATTTTCTTCGTAGACGAACTGCAGCTGGTTCGGGTCGACGGGATCGGCGCCGAGGCCGACGCCGAGCGCGTAAATGATGGTGTCGCGCTTGCTCAGTTGTTGTTCAACTTGTGGAATATCCCAATTGAGCAGCTTCTGGTGATCGATAGGCATGGTCGTTCTCTGGATGGGCGGGGACTGCGCCGCGCGGCGCGAATCTCCGTATGTAGAGTTGTGCGTATGGATTTTTTCGTGGCTATACTAGCATGACCCTGCTGTGCTCATGGACTGCGACCGCATTGTGATTTCGTGAGCGCGAAAACTGGGAGGCTGTGCGTACAGCGAACCTGCGGGGTGATGTCTGGAGGAGATCCATGCCGAAAAAACTGAGCGAAAAACAATTGCGCGATTACCGTGCCGATGGTTACGTCTATCCGCTCGACGCCCTGGGTGCGGCCGATGTGGCGCGTTACCGCGAGGAACTGCGCAAGACCGAGGAACAACTCGGCGGCTCGCTGATGGCAATCGACAAGAAATACCGCGGCAACCTGCATTTCCTGTGCAAGTGGGTCGACGAACTGGCGCGCACGCCGGCGATCGTCGATGCCGCCGAAGACCTGCTCGGTCCGGACATCCTGCTCTACACCAGCCGCTTCTTCATCAAGGAACCGAAGAGCGAGGGCATCGCCGCCTGGCACCAGGACTCGACGTACTTCGGTCTGCGGCCCTTCGACCATGTCACCGCCTGGGTTGCGTTGTGCAACGTCACCGCGGAAGCGGGACCGGTGGAATTCGCCGTGGGCTCGCACATCCGCGGCCAGCTGCAGCAGAAAAGCGGCCTGATCAAGAACAGCGTCAACACCGCCGGCCAGATCATCGTCGAATGGTTCGACCAGTCGCAGATCGACCGCGCGATCCTCACGCCGGGGCAGTTCTCCCTGCACCATACCTGCGTGGTCCACCAGTCCGGCCCCAACCGCTCGGACGAACGGCGCGTCGGCATCGCGCTGAGCTACATCCCGACCCGCACGCGCTACATCGGCAAGCGCCGCATGCCGGCGAGCCTGGTGCGCGGCAAGGATGAGCACAACCATTTCGACCTGCAGCCGCGGCCGCAGGTCGATTTCGGCGAAATCGAGATGCAGCGCCACGACACCACTTTCAAGGCCTACATCGAATCGTTCTACGAACAGCTCGGCGAGGCCGAGAAGGATCTGCCGCGGGAGGCGGCGGCGGGGCTGGTCTACTAGGCGGTGGCGTTGCAGTCCATGCGCTGATCCGGGCGGTGTCGTCCGGGTTCTGCGCGCGCTTGCCGCCATCGCACGGTAGTACCCAAAATCCGCGCTTGCGGCGCAATGTCGCGCGCATCAGCCTCATTCCAGGAGAATCCCTTGAGTAAAACACTGATCGGCGCCGCCGTGCTGGCCGCGCTTTCCGCATCCACTGCACTTGCGCAGGGTGTCGCCACTTACCCCGACAAGGCGCTGCGCCTGGTGGTGCCGTTCCCGCCGGGCGGCGGCAACGACATCCTCGCGCGCACGCTGGGCCGGCGCCTGACCGAGGTGGTCTCGCAGCAGGTCGTGGTCGACAACCGGGGCGGCGCCGGCGGCGCGCTCGGTGCGACCAT
>VFQT010001076.1_pt1 | contig 35317 bp, 33 predicted proteins | sample 3512381 | NCBI WGS metagenome assembly VFQT01 (sample SAMN10412376, study PRJNA504923) | tailings metagenome | isolation source: Relicate 2 Philex TSF3 active mining site | place: Philippines: Tuba, Benguet | collected 2017-08-29 | reverse complement strand
GCCGAGCTGACGGGCGCCAAGCCCGGCAAGCCCATCCAGGGCGGCGTGCCCTGCGTGGCCCATATCGGCGCCGATGGCGCGGGCCACTACGTGAAGATGGTCCACAACGGCATCGAGTACGGCGACATGCAGATGATCTGCGAGGCGTACGACCTGATGCGCGGCCTGCTCGGCATGACCCCGGACGAGATCGGCGCCGTCTTCGAGGAGTGGAACCAGGGCGAGCTGAACTCCTTCCTCATCGAGATCACCGGCAAGGTCCTCCGCCAGAAGGACCCCGTGACCGGCAAGCCGCTGGTCGACGTCATCCTCGACACCGCCGGGCAGAAGGGCACGGGCAAGTGGACGAGCGCCAACGCCCTCGACATGGGCGTCGCCGCGCCGACCATCGCCGAGGCCGTCTTCGCCCGCTGCCTCTCCGCCATCAAGGAGGAGCGCGTGGCCGCCGCCAAGTCGCTGCGCGGACCCAAGCCCCGCATGGCCGGCAAGGTCGACCGCGCCAAGGTCGTGGCCATGATCGCCGACGCGCTCTACTGCGCCAAGATCTGCTCCTACGCCCAGGGCTTCCAGCTCATGCGCGAGGCCCAGAAGGAATACGCATGGAAGCTCAACTTCGGCGAGATCGCCCAGATCTGGCGCGGCGGGTGCATCATCCGCGCCCGCTTCCTGCAGAAGATCACCGAGGCCTTCGAGAAGAAGCCCCGGCTGGCGAACCTGCTGCTGGACGGCCATTTCAAGAAGACGATGCGCAAGGCCCAGAAGAACTGGCGCAAGGTCATCGGCCTGGCGGTCAAGCACGGCATCCCCGTGCCCACCCTCGGCTCGGCCCTCTCCTACTTCGACTCCTACCGCACGGAGAACCTGCCCCAGAACCTGCTCCAGGGCCAGCGCGACTTCTTCGGCGCGCACACCTACGAGCGCGTGGACCAGCCCCGCGGGAAGTTCTTCCACATCGACTGGCCCGATCCCAGGCGGCCGCAGTTGGAGGCCTGAGCCGCGAGGCGAATCGGGGGCGCGGGGCGACGTCGCCCCTTATCGATTCCCCGCCGGGAACCCCCCGCCGGTGGCGGCCGCTAGGCGCACCGCGGCGAGGCGGCGCTGCCAGGCGTAGCCGGCGTGGGTGCGGCGCGCGAGGAGGACATCGCGGCGCGCGGCCTCCACCTCGACGCGGTCGGCCACGCCGGCCTTGAGACGGGACTCGGCGTTGGCGAGGCGCTCCCCGACGGCCGCGACGACGCGGGCGGCGAGGTCCTCCTGGATGGCGATTTCCCGGAGGTCGACGAGCGCGTCGTCCACCTCGCGGAAGGCCTCGAGCACGGCCTTGCGCCACTCGGCGGCCGCCTGGTCGACGCGCGCCTGGGCGACCTCGACGCCGGCTTGGTTGCGGGAGGCGTCGAAGATGGGGACGGTGAGCGAGGGCGTCAGGCTCCAGAAACCGGAGCCGGGCTTGCCCACGCGGGACGAAGGGTCGGCGGCCCAGCCGGCGTCGCCGACGAGCATCAGCCGAGGGTAGAAATCGGCGCGCGCGGAGCCCTCGCGGGCGAGGGCGGCGTCGAGGGCGCGGGCGGCGGCGCGGAGATCCGGACGGGATAGGAGCAGCTCGGAAGGAAGGCCGCCGCCGAAATCCGGCTGGCGAGCGAGCACGGACGGCGAGGCGGTGTCGGGGAGGGAACCGGGCAAGGTGGCGCCGGCGGGAAGGCCGACCAGGACGCGCAGCGCGTTCTCGGCCGAGCCGAGACGCCGGGCGCCATCGAGCTCGTCGGCCTTGGCCTGGGCGGCGGCGAGACGCGCGGCCGAGAGGGCATCGCCGTCGACGACGCCCGCGGCGGCCTGGCGGCCCACGAGTTCGGCGTCGGCGAGGCGCGAGGCGAACTCGGCGCGAAGGCAGGCCAACTCCTCGCGGGCGAGGCGGACGGCGAACCAGGAGCGGGCGACGGAGGCCGAGAGCGCGACCTCGGCGGCGGCGGCGCGGAAGGCGGCGGCCTCGGCGTCGCCGAGGGCGGCTGCGGCGCGGTCGGCGGCGCGACCCCAGAGGTCGATCTCCCAGGTCAGCTGGATGCCGGCGGTTCCGACATCGGTGCGGCGGGGCATGCCCGGGAAGTTCTGCCCGGTCTGGTTCGAGATCCGGCGGGAGGCCAGGGCGAGCTGCGCGTCGAGGCGGGGAAGCAGGTCGGCATCCACGGCGGCGACGGCGGCGCGGGCCTCGCGGGCGCGGGCCGCGGCGACCGCGAGGTCGGGGCCGTCGCGCAGGGCGCGTTCGACGAGCGCATCGAGGTCGGCGTCGCCGAAGGCGCGCCACCAGGCGGCGGCCGCGCGCTCGCCGGCGGCGGCGAGGCGGGCCTCGGCCGCGAGCGGGGCGAGGTCGGGGCGGGCGGAGGGTTCGCCGGAGGCGCAGCCGACGAGGACCGCGGCGAGGAGGAGGACCTTACTTGGCATCGGGGGTGGTGTCGATGTAGACGTCCATCTGCTGCCCGACGTAGACCTGGCGGTCGTCCGGGCGGTCAAACTGGTAGATGACCTGGAGGACGCGCGTGTCCACGCGCTCGGTGCTGGCCCCGGTGAGCGAGGCCTTCGGGATGACGAAGGGCTCGATGCGCACGAAGCGGAGCGGGATGGGCTTGGCGGCGGCGCCGGCGCGGGCGGCCTCGCCCTTGAGGTAACCCCGTGCGGGGAGGCTCGGGCGCATGCGCGGGGCCATCTGCTCGTCGATGTCGCAGCGGATCTGGAGGCGCGAGATGTCGCCGACGACCACGGGGGCCTTGCCGCCCGCGTTGACGAACTCGCCGGCGCGGACGCCGACCTGGAGGATGGTGCCGTCGATCGGGGAGCGGACGGTCGCGCGCTCGAGCTGGGCGGCCGCGAGGTCGGCGCGGGCGCGGGCCTCGCGGGCGGCGAGCTCGGCATCGGTCACGGCGCGCTCGGACACGGCGCCGGTGCCGGCGAGGGGGCGGAGGCGGCGGGCGGCGTCCTCGGCGCGCTCGGCCGCGGCGAGGGCGGCGGCGGCGGCGGGACGGAGCTCGCGGGTGTCCAGGACGACCAGGGCGTCGCCCGCCTTGACGGTGGCGGCGACCTTGGCGGGGACCTCGGCGACGACACCTGGGAAGGGGACGCCGACGAGCGTGTTCTCGGCGACGGACTCGACGAGGCCGGAGGCGGCGAGCAGGCCGTCCTTGTCGCGCACCGCGGGCTGGTAGGTCGGGGGCGCCGCCGGAGGCTGCTGGTTGGCCTGGAGCGCGAGCTGGGTCGCGGCGACGGCGCCGGCGACGGCGACGGCGGCGAGAAGGAGGCGGAAGGGCGGGCGCTTCATGGTGTCAGTGGGAAGGGGTGTCGAGGAGGGAGGGGTCGTCGAGGACGCGGCGGATGCGCCCGTCCTCCATCTCGGCGATGCGGTCGGCGAACCGGAAGATGCGATGGTCGTGGGTGACGACGACCACGACGCGGTCGGGCGATCGGGAGAGCTCGCGGATCATCTCCATGACCTTCTGTCCCGTGTCCTTGTCCAGGGCGGAGGTCGGCTCGTCGCAGATGAGCAGGCGGGGGTCGTGGACGAGGGCGCGGGCGATGGCGACGCGCTGCTGCTGGCCGCCGGAGAGGCCGCCGGGGCGGTCGTCCTCGCGGCCGCCGAGGCCTACCTTGGCGAGGAGGGCGCCGGCGCGCCCGGCCGCCTCGGCCTGGCCGACGCCCTGGATGAGGAGCGGGACCATCACGTTCTCCCTGACGGTGAGCGTGGGGATGAGGTTGAAGGACTGGAAGACGAAGCCGAGGTTGGCGCGGCGGAAGGCCGTGAGCTCCGCCTGGGGCAGGCCGTCGAGGCGCCTTCCGAGCACCTCGACCTCGCCGGCGTCGGCGGTGAGGGTGCCGGCGAGCACGGAGAGGAGCGTGGTCTTCCCGCAGCCGGAGGGGCCCACGAGCATGATGAGCTCGCCGGGGCGCGCGTCGAAGTCGGCCTGCTTGAGGGCCCAGACGCGGGCCTCGCCGGCGCCGAACGACTTGTCGACGCCGCGGATGCGGATGGCGGAGGGATCAGGCACGGAAGACGGAGGCGGGGTCGACGCGGGCAACCTTGGCCATCCCGATGAGGGCCGAGCAGAGGCTGATGCCGAGGACGAGGACGAGGGTGGCGACGAGGACCTGCGGGTACATGACGAACGGCGGCATGCCCTTCTCGATCATGGCGCGGCCGATGCCCTGGGCCATGCCGACGCCGAGGCCGAAGCCGAGGAGGCCGGCGGTGAGCGCCTGCAGCAGGAGCATCCGGAGCAGGACGCCGTTGCCCGCGCCCATCGCCTTGATGGCGGCGAAGTAGCGGAGGTTCTCGAGGACGAAGGAGTAGAAGGTCTGGCCCGAGATCGCGATGCCGACGAAGAGGCCGAGGAGGACGGCGGTGCCGAAGGAGAAGGGGATGCCCGTGTTCCTCCAGAACCACCAGAAGGTGCTCTTCGCGAGGCTGCGCTCGCCCCAGGACCAGAGGTCGGTGTCGGAAGTCCACGCCTTGAGCCCGGTCTCGGCCTCGATGCGCGCGCAGAGGTCGGCGGGGGCGACGCCCGGCCGCGGCTCCACGAGGACATAGCTCAGGGTGCGGCGCACGCCGGCGGTGTAGGCCTTGGCGCGGTCATAGGTGGTGTAGACGAACGGCCCGCCGGTGAAGGCGCGCTTCACGCGGCATACCCCGACGATCCGGGCCTCGGTGTCGTTGAGCTCGAAGGTGTCGCCGACGCCCAGCGGTCGCTGGCGCACGGTGCCGTCGGGGAGCGTCTCCGGTCGGCCGAGCAGGTTGGCGCCCCACTCGTCGATGAGCACGGTGTTGGGCAGGCGGAGATCCTCGATGCGGCCGACGCTGAGCACCGCGGGCGCGCCGGCGAAGGTGTCGCTGTCGATCCCCACCAGGGAGATGAGCTTGAAGTTGCCGTTGGGGAGGCGCGCCTGCAGGATCGAGGTGTGCAGCGGCGCCGCCCAGGCGACGCCGTCGACCGAGCGGACCCGGGTGACGTCGGTGTCGCGCATCGGCTGGGCGTCGTTCACCTGCTCGACGAGGGGGTCGCTGACCCAGACGGCCGAGCGGATGTTGACCATCGGCGTGTAGGTCCAGCTCATGATGCCGAAGAAGACGGAGCTCTGCTGCGCCATGAGGAGCGCGGAGAAGCTCAGGCCGACGAGGAGCATCGCCAGCTTGGCGCGGTCCCCGAAGAGCATGTTGAGGGCGAGGCGGTACATCGTTCAGGCGGCGCGCAGGCCGGCGGCGCCGTGGGCGACGAGGCGGCGGAGGGTGAGCTCGGCGGCGGGGCGGCGGCGGGCGGCGCCCTCCACCATGAGGAGATGGGTGGCGGCGCCGATGACCTGGACCATGCCGGCGCGCAGGGCGTCGGGGGCGAGCCGGGGCAGGAGCCGGGCGAGCAGCGCATGGGTGCGCTCGCGGACGGCCGCGCCCTCGGCCTCGAGCGCGGCCTCGAGCTGCGGGTCGCGGCGGGCGATGAGGGACATCACCAGGCGGAGGAAAAGGAGGTTGGAGGCGTCCCCGGCGCGGGCGAACTCGACGACCGGGCGTAGGTGGCACTCGAGCACGCGCTCGACGGTGGGCTTGCCGCCGCGCGCCTCGAGGGTGTCGAGGCAGAGGGAGCGGCGGGCGTCGATGGCCCGGAGGTGCCGCAGGCAGACCTCCCGGAAGAGGGCGCGCTTGGAGCCGAAGTGATAGTTCACCGCGGCGAGGTTGACCTTGGCCGCGCGCGCGAGCTGGCGGATGCCCAGGCCCTCCAGCCCGTGCTCGGCGAAGAGCGGGCCGGCGTGCGCGAGGATGCGCTCGCGGGTGTCGGCGGCGGTCACCTGTCGGGACATGGACCCAGCAGGACGGGCCACGGCCGACAAGTCAAACGGGCGTTCGAAAAATCAGGCCGAGGGGGCCGAGGGCACGATGAGCTGCCAGCCCTGCTTGAAGAAGGCGGGCCCCCAGGCGGCGTTGGCGGACCAGGCGGCGAGCAGGAGGAAGGCGGCGAGGAACCAGCAGGTGGCGACCTTGCGGGCTTGGTCGGACTTGGCGGAGGCGTGGAGGAGGCCGACGGCGCCGAGGGCGAAGATCAGGTGGAACCAGGAGACCGGGCGGGGCGTGAGCCAGAGGGCGACCAGACCCACGACCACGTTGATGTCGACGAGGACGGCGACGACGCGCTGGTAGGCGACCTTGGGACCCTTGGTCGCGGCGAGGATGGCGCCGAGGAGGACGAGGAGGAGCAGGGTCGAGCCGTAGTGCTTGTGGATCTTGGCGAGGACTTCCATGGACCCGAACGTGGTCGGACCCCGGACGCCCGCAAGCGCCATCGCAGGGCTCAGGGCTGCCGATCGGCCGGATGGGTGAGGCGGAAGAGCCAGGTGCCCGCGGCCGCGCCCGCGAGCTGGGCCGATATGACGACGGCGGCCCATGGCAGGAAGGCGCCGAAGCGGAGGGCCTCGGCCGGAAGGGCGCTGCCGACCGAGGGCGACCGCAGGGCGGACATGAGGTCATGGAAACCCCAGGCGAGGAGCACGGCGGGGTTCATGAAGGCGGTCCAGTTGCGGAACGTCTCCATGAGGCCGAAGAAGGCCAGGCCGACGAACAGGGGGGCGACCGTGCTGCCGGCGGTCCGGCGGGCGGTCAGGGCGACGAGGACGACGAGCGTGAGCGCCGCGGTGCCGATGCCCTCCGCCACCAAGGTGCCGAACCAGGCATCCGGGACCGCTCCGGGCGCCTCGGCGGCGAGGTGGGAGGGGTCGTGCCCGACAAGCAGGGCGGTGATGACGGCGGCGGCGAGGGCGGCGGCGACCTGCGTGGCGCCGAAGGCCGCCGCCCACTTCCAGCGGAGCTTGCCGCGGAGGGCGAGGGAGAGGGTGAGCGCCGGGTTGAACGCCCCCGTCGGCGCCGCCGAGAGGGCCCAGAGGGCGCCCGCGAGGACGCAGGCGGTGGCGAGCCGGTTGCCCATGAGCGTGGCATGGACGAGGAGGAAGGTGCCCAGCGCTTCGGAGAGGATTCTACCCATGGAAAGGACCCCATATGGGGCGGGTTGAGCGTCGGGCCACCCGGCGATGGGCTCAAGCCCGTTCCCATGAACCCAACCATGCACACACCCAAGATCCCCCTCGTGGCCGCGGCCCTGCTCGCGGTCCTCACCCTCATCCCGGCCGCGCGGGCGGCCGATGGCGCCGAGCTCACGACCGAGGAGCGCCAGCGCCTGACGGCAGCGCGCCGCGTGGCCTCCGACAAGCCCGAGGTGCTCGCCGCCGAGGAGCAGGCCAAGGCCGACCGGGCCCAGGTCCGGAAGCTGTACCTCGATTACAAGGCGATGCGCGAGAAGTCGGCCGCCTCCGAGGAGGCCCACAAGCGCCTGCTCGCCGACGCCATCGCCAAGGCTGATCCGGCGGCGACGGCGTTGATGGAGAAGGAGAGGGCCGCGTTCCGGGCCCGGATGGAGAAGTCCCGCAAGGGCGGCAAGGGTGGCGAGCCGGACATGGAGGACGCAGAATCCTGATGGTTGCGACTAAGGTGAGGAGGCGGGGTTCGCCTTACATGGGCCCACGCCGCCTCCTCACCTTGGCCGCCTTCCTGGCAAGCGGCACCCTCCGGGGCCACCTCCCGGCCGCGGCGGCCGAGCCGGCGACGAAAGCGCGGGCATCCGCCGACTTGCCCGCCAGCGCGATGGCTTTCTCCAAATTCCCCGGGGTCAAGGCCGCCGCATCCGGGGAGTGGATCCTGGTCGAATCCACCGGCATTCCCGAGCACCCCATGATGGCGGGCATCACCTCCTGGCAGCAGCAGATACCCCTACCCCAGCCTTACAAGGGGGCGAATGCCTGGAAAATTCCGCTCCGGCCGGCGAAAGCGGACAACCCCACGCCGATGAAGGACCGCTTCCTGCGCGGCGCCGTCGCCGTGGCCTCCAATGGCATCCCCATCTTCAACCCCCAGAACAACCGCGGGGAGATCTCGCAGGACATCGGTGAGCTCGACCGGTGGGGCGGACATTGCGGCCGGGCCGACGACTACCATTACCATATCATCCCCTTGCACCTCGCGGAACGCACGGGGGATTCGTTGCCGATCGCCTTCGCCCTCGACGGTTTCCCGATCTACGGACTCCGTGAGCCGGATGGCAAACCGATGCGGCCGCTGGACGCCTGCGGCGGACACGACGACCCTGTCCATGGCTACCATTACCATGGAACCGGCAAGAGCCCGTATGTGTTCGCGGCGTTCCGCGGGAAGGTCACGGAAGCAGGGGGACAGGTGGACCCGCAGCCTCGGGCGGAACCAGTGCGCCCCGCGGGCGAACCCCTGCGCGGCGCGACCATCCTCTCCTGCTCAAGGATTCGGATGCCCGAGGGCGAGGGCTGGAAACTGGACTACTCCCACCAGGGTCGGTCGCACAGCCTGCGATGGATCGCGGGGGAGTCGGAGGTCCTCATCTGGTTCCCCGGCGCCAAGGATCCGGTGACCTTCCGGCGCGGCGGACGAGGAGACAGGGCGGGCGGGCGGGAACGCGGGCGGCCGGGGCGCTGATTGCTCAGTCGCAAAGGGCGTCGTCGAGCGCGCGGATGAGGACATCGGGGTCCTCCGTGCCGACGGACAACCGGATGAGATCCGGGTCGAGGCCGGAGGCGCGCAGGGTTGCCCTGCCCTGCTCCGTCGTGACCTGCTCGAAATGCGAGAGCCACAGGAAGGGGGCGAGCAAGGTGAACCCAAGCCCGAAGCTGGGCCCCTTGGGGAGCGCGACGCGGTCGTAGAAGCGGGCGAGGTCGCCGCGGAGCGAGAAGGTGATGAGCGAGCCTGGCCGCGCGGGGCCGCGCGCCGCCCGCGCATAGGCGGCGGCGGTGGCGCCGCGGTCGGCCGCGCGCACGGCGGCGACGGCGGGGTGCGCGGCGAGGAACTCGGCGATCCGGCGGGCGGAACGATTCTGCGCCTCGGCGACGGCCGCCATCTCCGGCAACTGGGCGGCGAGCGCGGCGAGGTCGCCGTGGCCCAGCGGCTCGACCGCGGCGAAGGCCGCCGCGCGCAGGGCGGCGGCATCGGGACCATCGGGCGCGATGGCGACCAACCCGGCCATGAGGTCGCCGCGATGGCCGGAATACTTCGTGAGGCTCGTGACGAGGATGTCGGCCCAGGGGAGGAGGTCGACGTTTACCAAGCCGCTCGAGGAAGGGTCGAGGACGGTGAGCGCGCCCTCCGCGCGGGCGAGTTCGCGCAGCAGGTCGAGGTCGGGGGAATCCAGGAGCGGGTTGTTGGGGAGCTCGGCGACGATGCCGGCGACGCGTCCGCGATTCGCGGCGAGGCATCGGCGCAGCGTGGCGACATCCGTCACATCGGGCAGGACCTCGAGCGTCTCGCCCGGGGCGAGCGTCTTGCGGAGATACTCGGCGGTGTCGACATAGAGCCAGCCCAGCTGGATCCAGGCACCGCGCCCGCGGGGGGATTGGACCGCCCTCACGGCGTCGACGGCGGCCGCGACGGCGCCCATGCCGGAGCCGGCGAGACGGATGTCCTGCGGGCCGCAGGGCGCGAGGAGCGGGACGAGGCGCGCGAGGATGTCGGGAGGCGGCGACGAGGGACCCGGGGGGACGGAACCGCGCCCGAGCCAGGTCTCCGCGTCGCGCGAGGCGAGACGCAGGCCGGCGTGGCGGACCATGTCGCCGACGCGCGGGAGCGAGGCCGCATCGACCTCGAGGAGGGCCCAGCCGCCGACCTCGGCGACGCGGGACGCGGCGGGGCGGGCGAGCGCGACGGCGCGATCGGCCGCGCGGAGGGAGCGCAGCGGGAGGGTCCGAGCGGGATCCATGCCCATCCGGTCGCAGGCCGCGTCGCGCGCGCGGGCCACGAGCGCGTTGAGCACGAACCTCGGGTAGCCGGCGCGGATGCGGGCGAGCACGGCGGGGTCGCGGCGCTCATAGCCGACAACGTCGGCCATCGTCGGGAGGGAGACGACGGTGCCGTGGGGGTACGAGGGGAGCACCTCCCCGAGCGGGAGCGCGCGGGCCATGTCAGAGGCCCTCGGGCACGACCTCGTTGGCGAGCATCTGGTCGAGGGTCTGCCGGCGGCGGATGAGGCGCGCCGCGCCGTCGCGGCCGAGCAGGACCTCGGGGGCCTCGGGGAAGGAATTGTAGTTCTTGGCGCTCATGGCGGCGCAATAGGCGCCGGCGCCGCCGATGATGGCGAGGTCCCCGGGCGCGGCGCGCGGGAGCTCGCGCGGGGCGAGCGTCTCGGACTCGCCCGGCGCGCAGGTGATGAGGTCCCCGGACTCGCAGCAATGGCCGACCACGACGGTGGGCGCGGTGCCGGCGCCCGAGCCCAGGAAGGCGACGGGGTGCTGGGCGCCGTACAGCGAGGGTCGGAGGAGCTCCGTCATGCCCGTGTCGAGCTTGGCGAAGGCGCGCGTGTCGGTGCGCACCACGTCGACCACGCGCGCGAGCACGGCGCCGGCGTTGGCGACGAGGAAGGTGCCGGGCTCGACCTCCAGCCGGAGGCGGCGGCCGGTCGCGGCGGCGAAGCGCTCGAAGGCGGCGCGCACGGGGACGCCCACGACGGCGGGGTCGGTGGCCTTCTCGCCGGCGACGCGGGCCACCTTGTAGCCGCCTCCCAGATTGAGCGAGATGGCCTCGGGGAAGCGCGCGACGAGCGCAAGGCTGAGGTCGGCGACCGCCTGCCAGACGGCGGGATCGCTGCCGGAGCCGATGTGGGTGTGGATGCGGACCACGCGGAGCCCGGCGCGGGCCGCGCGGGCGGCGGCCTCATCGGCCCATCCGTGCCAGATGCCGAAGGAGGAGTCCGACCCGCCGACGTTGGTCTTGCCCGTGCCGCCGGAACCCTTGCCAGGATTGAAACGCAGGCCGATCGCCCGGCCCGGCGCGGCGGCGCCGATGCGGTCCACCTGGTCGAGCGAGCAGGCGTTCACCTCGATGCCGAGCGCGAGCAACTCGCCGATATCGTCGGGCAGCTGCTGGGTGGAGAGCGAGAGGCGGGACGGCTCGAAGCCGGCGCGGAGGGCGCGTCGCACCTCCCAGCCGGAGGAAGCGTCGATGTGCAGCCCCTTCCGGTGGAACAACCGCAGGAGGGCGGCGGATGGGCTGGCCTTCATCGCGTAGCGCACCGTGAGCCCGAAGGCGTTGGGGAAGGCCAGCATGGCATCGGCCGCCGCCTCGAGGCGCTCCTGCGAGTAGACATAGCAGGGCGTGCCGTGCTCCGCCGCGATGCGGCGGGCCTGCTCGGCGGTCAGGAAAGGGGTCTCGGGAGACACGATGGGGACGATGCGTCCGACCGCGCATGCTTCCAGCCTTTTCCCAAGCGCGCTTGCCGTGCCGCCGCCCAGCCGCACGCTCCCCGCGATGCCCATGAACGACACCGTCGTCGCCCCCGCCACGCCCCGCGGCGTCTCGGCGCTCGCGCTCGTGCGGCTCGACGGACCGGAGGCGCCCGCGATCGCGGCGGCCGCCCTCGGCCGGACGGCGCCGCCGGCGGCGCGGCGCGCGACGCTCGGCATCTGGAGCGACCTCTCGGGCAAGGCGGTCGACCAGGTGGTCGTCACCTGCCTCGCGGCCGGCGCGTCCGCCACCGGCGAGGCCGGCGCCGAGGTCGCCTGCCATGGGAATCCCCGCCTCGTGCGCGAGATCATCGCGGATGCCATCGCCCGGGGCGCCCGGCTCGCGGAGCCCGGCGAGTTCACTCGACGGGCCTTCCTCAATGGGCGCATCGACCTCACCCAAGCCGAGGCGGTGGGCGACCTCATCCACGCCGAGTCGGAACGGGCGCTCGAGGCGGCGCGCCGCCAGCTCGCCGGCGAGCTCGGCCGCGCGGTCGCAGGATGGACCGACCAACTGCTGCAGGCGCTGGCGACGCTCGAGGCGCACATCGACTTTCCCGAGGAGGACCTGCCCCCCGAGGATCCCGCCGGGCCGCGGGCGAGGCTCCTGGCCCTCGCCGGGGAGCTCGAGGCGGCGGGTGGCACGGCGCGCCGCGGCCAAGCCCTTCGCGCAGGTGTGAGGCTGGCCGTGGTGGGGGCGCCCAATGCGGGAAAATCCTCCTTGCTCAACGCGCTCTGCGGCGAGGCGCGCGCCCTGGTCAGCCCGGAGGCCGGCACGACGCGCGACTACCTCGAGGCCGAGGTCGCGGGCCTCCCCATGAAGGTGACGGCGGTGGACACCGCCGGCCTGCGCGAAGGCGGCGGCGCGGTCGAGCAGGCGGGCATGCGGCGCTCTCTCGAGCAGGCGGCATCGGCCGACCTGATCCTCTGCGTGGTCGACGGCGCCTCGCCCCCCCCTGCCCTTCCCGCCGAGCTGGTCGCCCATCTCAAGCCCGGACGGGCCGGCGTCGTGCTGAGTAAGTCGGATCTCGGGAGCGAGCCCGCGACGACCGGTTTTCTCGGCGACCTGCCGCGCATCAGCTGCTGCCTGCTGGCACCCGAGGGCGCCGCGGCGGCGAGGGGCTTCGTGGGACGCCTGCTGGAGATGGCGGACCTCGACGCGGCCGATGAGCGGCTCGCCGTCTCGGCACGCCACGCCGAGGCGATGGGCCGGGCCGCGCGAGGTCTCCGGGAGGCCGCCCGCCATCTGGACAATGGGTCCGGGGCGACGGAACTCGCCGCGACCGAGGCACGGGGCGCCCTCGACGCCCTGGGGGAGATCGTGGGACGGGTGGACAACGAGCGGATGCTCGACAAGCTCTTCGCTTCCTTCTGCATCGGGAAGTGATTCCCTGCGGGGGGTCGCCCCGCCATGTCACGAACCCGCAAGGAAATCCGCCTCGGCCTCGGCCAACCCTACGACGTCATCGTCTGCGGTGCCGGCCACGCCGGCATCGAGGCCGCCTTGGCGGCGGCGCGGATGGGCGCGGACACCCTCCTGCTGACCGGCAACCTCGACACCATCGGCCAGATGAGCTGCAACCCGGCCATCGGGGGACAAGCCAAGGGCCATATGGTGCGGGAAATCGACGCCCTGGGTGGCGAGATGGGGGTCACCGCCGACGTGACGGGCATCCATTATCGGTTGCTCAATAGCTCAAAGGGGCCGGCGGTGCAGGCACCGCGCACCCAGTGCGATAAGAAGGCGTACCAATTCCGGATGAAGCACCGGATTGAGACGCAGCCCAACCTGACAGTCTTCCAAGCCCAGGTCACGGGGTTGATCACCCGCAACGGTCGCGTCGTGGGCGTTGGGACCAACCTCGACCTGGAATTCGGAGGCAAGACCGTGGTGGTCACCACGGGCACCTTCCTGCGTGGTTTGATGCATATTGGCGCGAACAAAAACGAAGGGGGTAGATTGGGGGATTTTTCATCTAAGTCATTGAGTGGCAGTTTTTTAGAAAATGGAATTGAGTTAGAAAGATTGAAGACAGGGACGCCACCTCGCATCTTGGGTTCGAGCATCGATTTTGGGCGATGCGAGGAGCAGGCCAGCGACGCCTGCCCTGCCCTCTTTGGGTTCTACGACAGCCGACCGGGAGGCGCCTTGTTCCACGTGGAACATCCTGGTCAATCGTTCCTTGGTTGGCAGCCGGGAAGCCGTTTGGTATCCTGCTGGATGACGGAAGCCACTGGGGAAACTGGCGCCATCGTGGCTGCCAATCTCCACCGATCTCCTCTTTACGCTGGGGAAATTCGATCCGTCGGACCGAGGTATTGCCCTTCTATAGAGGACAAATTTGTGAAGTTTTCAGACAAGGAGACGCATAAGCTCTTTTTGGAGCCGGAGGGCCTGAATACCAATGAGTGGTACATCAACGGCCTCTCCACCTCCCTGCCCTTCGAGGTTCAACTGGAGATGGTTCGCTCTATACCAGGGTTGGAACAGGCCGTCATGATTCGGCCAGCCTACGCGGTGGAATACGACTTTGCCCCCCCAACCCAGCTCTTCCCCACCCTCGAATCCAAGAAAGTCGGTGGGCTCTTCTTTGCTGGTCAAATCAATGGTACCTCGGGCTATGAGGAGGCAGCGGGCCAAGGCCTGCTCGCGGGCGCCAACGCCGGGGCCCAGGCACTGGGTGCCAAACCCCTGGTTCTCCGCCGGGATCAGGCCTACCTTGGCGTGCTAGTCGATGATCTCGTCACCAAGGGGACCAAGGAACCTTATCGAATGTTCACGAGTCGGGCGGAGCACCGCCTACTCTTGAATCACGGAAGTGCCGATATCCGTTGTTTTGAGTCAGCAAAAAGCCTGCAATTAATTGATGATGAGAGATATATATTGATTAGACGTAAGGCTGAAGCTGTGGATCACTGGGTTTCCATGGCCGAGAAGCTCACCATCAAAGGGGGCATCATGGGTGAAGTGCTGCGAAAGGGCCCGGATCTTATGCCCGAGGATTTACCCCAAGGGTTCCAGGCCTTGCCAGCCGAGGCAAAGGAGGAGGCACTCTATCGAATCCGATTCAAGGGTTACCTTGAGCGCGAACGACGCCAGGCATCCAAACTGCGGGATCTCGATCACTGGGAAATCCCGGATTCCTGGGATTACAGCACCGTGAAGGGCCTTCGAAAGGAAGCGGCTCTCAAACTTCAGGAAATACGCCCTTCGCACCTTGGCCTCGCTACACGAATCAGTGGGGTCAACCCCTCGGATATCAGCCTCCTCATGGTCGCGCTCAAAGCTCATGGGGGCCGAAATTGTTCCACGTAGAACAGAGCAGGGTGTCGTCCTCGAAACGAGTCCGTTTCGCTCAGGTTACAAATCCATAAAGCCTTCTATATCAATGTTTTGTGGTTAAGTAACGCGATTGGAACCTTCGTCTTATTTGCTCGTTACCCAAGGCGGCTAAGTCCTTGATTGGGCATGGGCAATAACCTGGAAAAGCGCGTGTTGGTCGTCGACGACGAGGCGGATGTGACCGAACTCCTCGAGTATAAGCTCAAGCAGGCCGGGTTCCTCGTGCGCGCCATCAATGATCCGTTTCGTGTCTTGGGTCTCGCCCGGGACCTGCGACCCGAGGTCATCGTCCTTGATGTGATGATGCCCGAGCTGAACGGGCTGCAGTTGCTCAAGATGATCCGGGCTGACGCCCTCCTCAAGGACACGCCCGTCCTGTTCCTGACCGCGAAGGGGGAGACGGACGACCGCCTCAAGGGCCTGCAGGGCGGGGCGGACGACTATGTCGCCAAACCCTTCGATGCGCGCGAGGTCGTCCTGCGCATCCAGGCGCTCGCCAAGCGGGCGAAGTCCGCGGCCGCGGCGCCGGACACCCGGCTGGCCGCCGGGGCGATCGTCATCGACCTGGAGCGTCATGAGGTGACCGCCGAGGGGAAACCCATCGAGCTGACCGCCACCGAGTTCAAGCTCCTGCGAACCTTGGTCGAGCGGAAGGGCAGGGTGCAGACACGGGAGCGGCTGCTCGAGGATGTCTGGAACTACGCGCCCGACATCGAGACGCGCACGGTCGACACCCATATGCGACGGCTGCGCGAGAAGCTCGGCCGCGCGGGCGATGTGATCGACACCGTGCGCGGCGTCGGCTACCGGGCCCAGGGCTGAGGGTCTTCGCGCTCGCCGCGGGAGAGGACGGCCGCCAACCTGCGGTCATGGGAGACGCAACGGGTTGGATCCTGCTGGCGATGCTCGCCGCCGCGGTGGCCGCGCTGGGAGCGCGGCTCGCGGGTCACCTGCGTTGGATGCGGCGCTCGCTCTCGGGCGGCGATGCCGGGCCCGCCCCCGACGACGCCGTGGCGCGCCGGCTCGGCCTCGTCCCCGTGTTCGTCGCGATCGAGGCGCGTTCCGCGGCGGAGCGCGAGCTGCGCGAGGGCCATGGGCGGGTGCTCGGTGAGCTGCTCGCGCGCCTCACGCAGGCGGTGGTGGTGGTCGACGCGCAGGAGCGCCTGCGTCTCGCGAATCCGGCGGCCCTCCGCCTTTTCCGCCTGGACGAGGGGGCGGAGGGCGGGTCGTTCGTGCCGATGGCGCGCAGCGCGGACCTGATCGACCTGCTGCGCCGGGCGAGGGACGGCGCGGTGGAGACCTCGCTGGCCCTGAACCGCGCGCCTGCATCCGATATTTGGATACGCGTCTCGGCCGCGCCCTCGGGCGGCGGGGCGCTCGGCGAGGGCGCGGTCATCCTCGTGGCGGAGGACATCACCCAGCTGCGGCGGCTGCAGTCGGCCGAGCGGGAATTCCTCGCCAACCTCTCGCATGACCTGAGGACGCCGGTGACCATCCTCCGCGGCTATGCGGAGACGCTCGCCCAGGACATGGCGGCCTTGGACGAGGAGGGCAGGGCTCGCTTCGCCGGGAAGATCGCCGGTGCCTCGCGGCGGCTGGGGGAGCTGCTCGAGGGCATGCTCGCGCTGGCGACGCTCGAGAGCGGGGCGTCGCTGCGCCCGGCCGAGGGCGCCTTGGCGGCGGCGGCCGAGGAGGCCGCCGAGGCGGCGGCGGAGCGGGCGCGCGGCCTCGGCATCGAGATCGTCGCCGAGATCGCGGACCGCTCGGGGTCGACCGATCCGCTGCAATCCCGCCGGGTCGCCCAGAACCTCGTCGAGAACGCGCTGCATCACGCCAAGGGGGCGAGCCGCCTGGTCATCCGGGTGGAGGGCGACCGCATCAGCGTCGCCGACGACGGGCCGGGCGTGGCCGAGGCCGACCTCGGCAGGATCTTCGACCGGCTCTATCGGGCCGACCGATCGAGGCGGAAGGGTGGCGCGGGGCTCGGCCTGAGCATCGTGCGCCAGGTGGCCGAGCTCCACGGGGGCTGGGTGCGGGCCGAACCGAACCGCCCGCGCGGACTGCGCATCGTCGCCTGCCTCGGGAAGGACCCCGAAACGACGGCTCCCGCCTGAGGCGGGAGCCGGAAAGTGGAGCGGGCGAACGGATTCGAACCGTCAACATCCACCTTGGCAAGGTGGTACTCTACCAATTGAGCTACGCCCGCGACTGAGGGGACAGGACACCTCGCCCCTCACTTGCTGTCAAGCCTTTGCGTGAGACGCTCGCGGATGGGAGCCGGGGTGGGGACGAAGTTGGCGCGGCGCAGGGCGCTCGCCGCGACATCGGACAGCAGCCAGGCGACGGTGGCCTTGTGGGCGGCGAGCTTGTCCTCCGGGATGCAGAGCACCACCGGCAGCCGAAGCGGGTAGTCCCCATTGTAGATGTTGGTGTCGTCCGGCGAGTAGGCGGTGCGCGACCGACCCTCGCGTCCATCGGAGACGCGGAGCAGGCGGCCGATCCCATCGGGCATGGGGGAGGCGGAGACGAGGATGGCGTTGGTGCGCGCCGCGAGGATGTCGGAGGCCTGGACGGCGGGGAGGCGGAGGCGGACGCTGGGGCGATAAGGGCGGCCGGCGAGCGCGATGCCGTTGAAGAGGGTGGTGCCGGGGTGGGTCTCGTCGCCGGAGGTGGCGGCGACGATGGGTTCCTGGAAGCTGACGCCGGGGACATCGGACCAGAACTTGTAATCGGACTTCTGGCCCGCGCCGAAGATTCCGGCCAAGGTGGCCAAGTCGACCTCACGGAGGTCGAGGGAGGGATGGACGTAGACGTAGGCGGCGACGGCCCCGAGCGGGAACACCCGCAGCCGCTTGCCGGAGGGGAGGCGGTCGAGCTCCTGGCCATCCCGCTGCAGGACGATCGCGAGGTCGGCCTTGCCGGAGTCCAGCGCCTCGAGGGCGGGCAGGGTGCCCCGGAAATCGATGCGATGCTTGCGCCCCTCGGACTCGAAGTGGCGACCCAGCTCGGCGCCGAGGGTCGCGGCGAGGGCGTCGGTGCCGGCCACGTTGGCGGCGCCCAGGGGCGCGGCGAGCAGGAGGACGATCGGGAGGAGCGAGCGCATGGGGGTGGTGTGTCAGCCTTGGGCGAGCGTGTCGAGTTCGGGCCACTGGAGCAGCTTGCGATGGAGGGTGCGACGGCTGATGCCCATCAGTTCCGCCGCCTTGGTCCGGTTGCCACCCGCCCGGACAAGGGCCTCCCTCAGAAGACGGCGCTCATTGTCCTCGCGGTCGAGGCTGCCCGGCGCGGAGGGAAGCCCCGGAGGCGCGGCGGCAGGGGCGGGCAGGGCGGGGCGGAGGCGCGGGTCGAGGTCCGACGCGGCGACGTCGCGTCCGGCATGGAGGACGACGAGGTTCTCGGCGGCGTTGCGCAGCTCGCGGATGTTGCCGGGCCAGGCATAGGCGGCGAGCGCCTCGGCGGCCGACGGGGCCAACCGCGGGGGCTCGACGCCGTTCTCGGCGGCGAACCGGCGGAGGTAATGGGCGAGAAGCAGGGGGACATCCTCCCGCCGCTCGCGCAGCGAGGGGAGGCGCAGCGGCACCACGGCGAGCCGGTAATAGAGGTCCTCGCGGAACCTGCCCTCCCGCACCATCGCCTCGAGGTCGCGGTTGGTCGCGCACACGAGCCGGAGGTCCAGGGGGACCGGCTTGTGCGAGCCGAGGCGCTCGACCGAGCGCGATTCGAGGAAGCGCAGGAGCTTCACCTGGGTCGGCGCGTCGATCTCGCCGATCTCATCGAGGAAAAGCGTGCCGCCGTCGGCGGCCTCGAATCGTCCGGCGCGGCGCTCGTTCGCCCCGGTGAAGGCGCCCTTCTCATGGCCGAAGAGCTCGCTCTCGAGGAGGTTCGCCGGGATGGCCGCGCAATGGACGGCGACGAACGGCCCCTTGGAGCGGCGGCTGTTCTGGTGGATCATCTGGGCGAACAGCTCCTTGCCCGTGCCGGTCTCGCCGGTCAGCAGGACGGTGGCGCCGGATGGCGCGACCTGCCGCACCTTCTCCACGGCCGCGAGCAGGGCGGGCGAGGAGCCGACCACCTCGCCGAGCGCGAACTTCCGGTCGAGGCGCGTGCGCGCGCGGTCGAGCTCCTCCTCGGTGCTCCTCGCGCGGAGGCCGCGCTCGAGGACGAGCTGGAGGCGGCGCAGGTCGAGGGGTTTCTGGAGGAAATCATGGGCGCCGCGGCGCATCGCCTCGACCGCGGTGTCGATGTCCCCATAGGCCGTCATCATGACGCACACGGGGCGCCCCGGCAGCCGGAGCGCGCGGTCGATGACCGTCATGCCATCCTCACCGGCCATCCGCAGGTCGGTGACGACGGCATCCGGGGGCACGTCGCGCATGAGGCGCCCGGCCTCCTCGGCGTCGCGCGCCACGAACACCTCATAGGCGTCCTCGAGGGCGGCGCGGAGGCCCTCGCGGGTCGATTTCTCGTCATCGACGACGAGCACGGTGGGGCGGAGCTTCATGCGGGATGGGCGGTGGTGGCGGCGAAGGCGCGGTCGGCGCGGTCGGCCAGCGCGAGCCGGGCCCGGCGCGCCTCCTCCTCGCGGGCGCGCTGGTTGGCGTTGGCGACGGCAGCCAGGTCGTCGAGGTCGGCGTGGTAGGCGCCCGCCAGGTCGCGGCAGGCAGGGTCGAGGTTGCGGGGCACGCCGAGGTCGATCAGCAGCCAGGGGCGGCCCTCGCGGCGGAGCAGGCACTCGCGGGCCGCCTCGCGGGTCAGGAGCGGCCGCTCGACCGAGGAGCAGCCGACGACGATGTCGTGGTCATGGGCGCGCGCCAGGGCGCCGGCGATCTCGGCCGCGGCGCCGCCGAGCTCCCCGGCGAGCGCGAGGGCCCTCTCGGGCGAGCGCGAGGCGACGGTGACGCGTCCGGCGCCGCGCGAGACGAGGGCCTGGGCGACGCGGCGCCCGGCATCGCCGGTCCCGAGCACGAGCACGCGGGCCTCCGCCAAGGGTCCGAAGACGCGCTCGGCGAGGTCTACCGCCACATTGCCGAGGCTGACCTGACCTTGGCCGATGCCGGTGTGGGTGCGGGCCCATGCCGCCGCCTGGAACGCGCGCTGGAAGACACGATTGAGGACGGGCCCGGTCATCCCGCGCCCCAGGGCGTCGGCGTAGGCCTCCTTCACCTGCCCGGCGATCTCCGCCTCGCCGAGCATCTGGGAGTCGAGGCCGGCGGTGACCGCGAAGAGGTGCTCCACGGCATCCCGGCCGGGAAGCGGGCGAAGGTGCGCATCCAACGCGTCGGCGCCGCCGCCGACGGCATCCGCCAGCGCGGCTCTGGCATGGAGGGCGGCCGCCTCATCCCCGACCACATAGCACTCGAGCCGGTTGCAGGTGGCGAGCAAGGCGGCCTCGCGCAGGCCGAGGCGTCGGGCGGCCTCGTAGAAACGCGAGACACCCTCGTCGCCCACCGCAAAGGCGGAGCGGGCATCCAAGCCCGCCGTGCGGTGGGTCGCGCTTAGGGCGACCAAGGAGGGCCTGGGGTCGGTCATCGGGGCAGGGCGAGCCAGAGGGCGACCGCCGCGGGGATGAGGATGACCAGGCTGCCCCGGGCGAAGCCCGCTCCGGTCAGCCTGCCGCGACGACGGGCCAGGAGCACGAGGGCGGCGACCATCCATGTCAGGCCGGAGGCGGTGAGCTTGGCCGGCGAGACCGGATAGCCTTGGAGCTTCCCGACGGCGCCGACGACCAAGGCCAGGCCCAGCATCCACACGGCGGCGCCGAGCATCTGATGCCCAATCCGGTCCAACGGCACCAAGGGGGGAAGCAGGGCATACACCCCACCGAAGCGATGATGGCTGACCGCCCGGTCCTGCAGGAGATAGACGAGCGCGTTCAGGGCTTGGGCGGAAAGGATGCAATAGGCGAGGATGGCCGCGGCGATATGCAAGGTGACCCAAGGGCGGGGGTCGCCCGCCTCCCAGCTAAGCTGGAGGGCGAGGACCAAGGCCGCGCCGGCAACCAAACCGATGATCCATGACGGGAGGCGGTGGCCGAAGGTAAGGTCCCAGAACAGGGTGAATCCCGCCGTGCCCCAGGCAATCCAACCGAGGATGCCTGCCGGGCTCCCCAATCCACCCCATCCTTGGGCAGCCAAGCCGGCTGTGAGAATCACCCAGCCAACGCGAATCCCCCAGCGCGTGGCATGGCTGAGGGCCGCAATCTGGCGGACCTTGGCGAGACCATCGACCAAGGCGGAACCCAAGAAGAGCGCCAAGGCGCAGACCATGCTAAAGGCGGCAAGGGACACAACTGCAGCCTAAGAAGGGTGGGACAAAATGGCAAGGTTTGTTTAAAGCATTACTGTTTAGGTGTTTATGAACTTGATTATCTTGGGTAGGGTGGTAGTCTGCTGGGATGGCCTACGACCCCTATGATTTGACTCAACACGCCCCTCGGAGCCCCCGCGTCCGCCTCGGAGGCTACGTCATCCTACCCCGATTATTGGACAAGTGCCGCGCGACCTTGAAGGGCAGGGCGGGGGATTATGAGTATGGCTGCTCCTTGGACCGTTACTTCCTGGAATTTGTGGGCGTCGATCCTGAGGCCCTGAAGGCCGAGGTCGCCAAGGGCAAGGGTGACGGCGAACTGCTGGCCTGGATACAGGCCCATGCGCGCCACGCGCGTCTACCCCACGAGATCGAGGCCTTCAGCGCCTGGCACGAACGGCGGGTCCCCATGACCGCGGAAAAGCGGGGCAAGATGAGCCAGATCCAGCAGTCCTCCCCGGCAGGGGCCCTGCGCGAGGATATCGGAACCTGGTTCGACCTGCTGGACATGGATGACCATGCCAGCTTCGGAGGTAAGGTTTGAGGGAACCCGTCGCCGTCCCCAAGGTCATTCCCATCATGCGCTCCCTCCTCACGATTCTCGCCGGCCTTCTCGCCTGCGCCCAATCGCTCGCCGCGGACCAGGACTGGTCCAAGGTCTTCAAGGAAGGGCTCGTCGATGCCGACGGCAAGCCGGTCGCCGCCTCGACGCTCAAGGGCAAGGTGGTCGCCGTCTACTTCTCGGCCCACTGGTGCCCGCCCTGCAAGATGTTCACCCCCAAGCTGGTCGAGTTCGCCAAGAAGCACAACGCGAAGCTCGCGGTCGTCTTCGTGAGCTCGGACAACAGCGAGGGCGAGATGCGGGGCTACATGAAGGAAGCGGGCATGCCCTGGCCCTCGACCCCTTTCCGCTCGGCCTCCGGCCAGAAGCTCGGTGAGACCCACGGGGTGCGCGGGATCCCGACCTTGCTGGTCTTCGGCAAGGATGGCCAGCTCGTGACCAAGAACGGCCGCAACCTGGCCGAGCTGGAGAAGCTTCTCACCAAGTAAGGCGATTGGGCCGCGAGCCCTCCATCCTGATGGTCTGCACCGGCAATATCTGCCGGTCACCCACCATGGAGGCCGTCGCCCGTCGACGAATCGAGACCCTGGGGTTGGGTATCCGCGTCGATTCCGCGGGAACCCAAGGCTGGCATGCGGGCGAGGCTCCCGATCCCCGGACCATCAAGGTCGGCGAGGCCGCGGGTTTCCAACTGTCCCACCTGCGGGCGAGGAAGGTGGCGGTGGCCGATTTCAGGGATTTCGACCTGATTCTCGCCGCCGATCGTTCGCACCAAGAGGCCCTGCTTCGGATGCGGCCGGAGGGAAAAACCGCCCGCATCGCCCTCTTTCTCGGGGACGGCGAGGTTCCCGACCCCTACTACGGCACGGAGGCCGACTTTCACGACGTGCTGGAGCTTGTGCGGCGTCGGCTCGGACACTGGAAAGGGGACCTCGGCGATTTCTGAGGCGGGATTGCGGTTTGCCACGCGGGGTGCGCCCGTCAGCATCGTAGCCATGTTCCAGGTGACCTTCAGCGACCAGGCCATGGCCGAGCTCAATCGGCTCCCGACCTTGGACCAGATGACCGTGGTGGAGGCGTTCTCCGGGTTGACGGCGGCCGACCTCGCCAAGGGCGGGGCGGAGCTCGGGAAGGTCCGCCGCGAGGGCCACACCTACCATCGCCTCCGGGTCGGCGACTTCCGGGTCTATTTCGAGGCGAAGGGCGAGGCCTTGCACGCCCACTTCATCCTCCACCGCAACACCTACGCCGACTTCGCGTTCCGCAGCCGCCTGCCGGTGGATATCGACGAGCCGTCGGTCGAGGCCAACAAGGCCTTCTGGACGTACCTTGAGCAACCCCCGCATGACCGATAAGCCGCCCTACGCGTCGCCCGAGGAGGCGGCCCGGATCTACCTGCTCCCCAACCTCTTCACCGCGGGCAACATGCTCTGCGGGTTCCTCGCCATCAAGAATTGCATCGAGGCGAGGTTCGTTACGGAGGCCGGGGCCGCCGCCGCGCGCGCCGACCACTACGTCTGGGCCGTGTGGTTCATCGTCCTCGGCTGCGTCTGCGACCTCTTCGACGGACGCGTCGCGCGCGCCTCGGGGCGGCACTCGCTCTTCGGCGCCGAGTTCGACTCCATCGCCGACACGATCTCGTTCGGCATGGCTCCGGCGCTCATGGCCTGCTTCCTCCTGATCCAGCCCGGGCAGGCCGAGGATGTCCGCCTGGCGACCTGGCTCCTCGCCTTCGTCTATCTCGTCTGCGCCGGCGTGCGCCTCGCGCGCTTCAACGTCCTGACCAACCCGCTGGTCCCCGGCAACGAGCGCCGGGCGGGCGGCGGGGATTTCGTCGGCCTGCCCTCGCCCGCGGCGGCGGGGACGGTCGCGTCGGTCGTGCTCGTGCTCGCCGGGGCGATGCGGGATGACGCGGAGGCGCTCGAGCGCAACCGCGAGCTGCTCGGCTGGATCCTGCTCCCCCTGATGCTCCTCGTGTCCTGGCTGATGGTCAGCAACATCCGCTTCCCGAGCTTCAAGAAGGTGACCTGGGACGCGCGCGCGCGGGCGCGCGGGTTCGTGCTCCTGATCGTCGCGGGACTGGCGGGCTACGTCTTCAAGGAGACGGCGGTCCCGAGCCTCTTCGTGGGCTACATCCTGTGGGGGATCTACCGCCACCATTTCCTGCTGGCGAAGGAGGAGACCGACCCCGCTCCGGACGACGACGCTCTCTGAACAACCCGTCGGATGGGTGTGGATAACCCGTGCATGGACGGCGATGCGAACAACCCCCGGGTTATTCACCCGCCATCCACAGGTGATCAAGCGCCCGACGGACCTGCGCCGGAAGGGTTTGCGGCGTCATTCACGGCCGGGGCTCTCTGGGACTAAGGATAAGGATATAGTGGAGAGAACACCGATAGGGTGCCCGGAACCGGAAGGGATAATCACGGGTTGCCATGTCGGCCGAACCTCGTCCACCCTCCCATCATCATGAAGTTCAAGGTCAACCGGAACCATTTCTTCAACGGTCTTGCCTGCGTCACCAACATCGTCGGCTCCAGGGTGACCATGCCGATCCTCCAGAACGTCCTCATCGAGGCCGAGGGTGAGACGGTGACGCTGACCACGACGGTCATCGACATCACCGTGAGCTGCAAGGTGAAGGCCGTGGTCTCCACGCCCGGCCGGATCACCCTGCCGGTTAAGCGCCTGGCCACGATCGTCCGCGCCCTGCCGAGCGCGGATGTCACCGTCGAGCTCGCGGGCAAGGAACGCGTCAAGCTGGCCTCGGGCACGGCGACCTTCCAGGTCAGCGGCCTCGGCGCGGAGCAGTTCCCGCCCATCAACGGCCTCGAGGGCAAGGATGGCTCGACCCTCGACCAGGAGGCGCTGGGCTCGATCCTCAGGAAGGTCAGCTACGCGCAGTCGACGGATGAGAACCGCTACATCCTCAACGGCGTCTTCTTCGAGTTCGAGGCCGACAAGCTCAATGTCGTCGCCACCGATGGCCGTCGCCTCGCCAAGTCCGAGCTGGCGCGCGACGGCGGCGCCGCCTCCGCCGGCATCATCCTTCCCGCCCGCACCATCGCCGAGCTGAACCGCCTGCTCAAGGCCGGCAAGGTCACGTTCTCCCACAACGAGCGCCAGGTCGCCTTCGAGATCGAGGTGGGCAAGAACGACGAGGGCTTCGTCGACCGCGTCCTGCTCCTCTCGCGCGTCGTGGAGGGCAATTATCCCAATTACCGCCAGGTGATCCCCAAGGACACAGGCTTCAAGGTCCGCCTGGAGCGCGAGAAGTTCCTCGATTCCATCAGCCGCGCGGCCCTGATGACCGACGACCGCTCGAACACGGTCCACATCTCCGTCAACAAGGGACGCCAGACGCTCGAGGTCAGCGCCAAGTCCGCCGCGGGCGAGGCCACCGAGCCCCTCGCGGTCAAGTACGAGGGCGCCGACGTCGCCATCGCCTTCAACCCCACCTACCTGATCGAGCCCCTCAAGGCGGTCACGGAGGACGAGATCGACCTCGAGATCAAGTCCGACACCGACGCGGGCGTCCTTCGCGGCATCAAGGAGCCCTTCCTCTGCGTCGTCATGCCCCAGCGCGTGACGGCCTGAACCGGAACCTCAGAGCGCCGGCGGGACGCAATCCTCGAGGCCCGCGATGGCCGCGAGGATGCGCCGCGACGCCTCGAGGAACCGCTCCGGATGGCCATGCCCCGGATCGAGTTCCCGCGAGGGCATCGCCCTGCCGAAGCGGATGCGGATGCGCGCCCCTCCCGTCGGCAACCAACCGCCGCGCGGGAGGACGTCCCGCGCGCCGCGGATCCGTATCGGGACGACGGGCACGCCGGACTTGATCGCCAGCAATCCCGCGCCCGCCTTGGCGGGCAGCAACCCGCCGTCGGCGCTCCGGGTGCCCTCGGGGAAGATGACCAGCTTCCTCCCATCGGCCAGCACGGCGAGCGCCCGGCGGATGGCCCCGAGGTCGGCGTCGTCACGGTCCAGGGGCAGCGCATGGCAGGCCCGGATGACCCACCCGAAGACCGGGTTCTCGAACAGGGTCTTCCGGGCGACGAAGGCCACCTCCATCGGCAGCGCGGCGCCGATGAGCGGTGGATCCAGCATGCTCTGGTGATTGGCCGCCAGCAGGCAGGGGCCGGCCGGCAGGTCCTGCCATCCCTCGCACTCGAGGGTGGCGAAGGTCTCGGTCATCACCCGCGCGCCGGCATGCACGAGGTGGTAGGCGATGTTGGACGAGTCCAGGATCATCCCGCATCCCGCGCCTGGCGGACCAACCTCCCGAGCTCCGCGACGACCTCGGCGAGCGTCAGGCGCGTGTTGTCGATTCGGGTGGCGCCCGCCGGGCACACCAGCGGCGCGGTGGCACGGGATGCGTCCGCTCGGTCGCGCTGGGCCACGGCATCCTGGACGCCCTCCGCCGCCCGGCGGGCGTCCCTCACCGAGGCGTCCGCCTCGAGGAAGACGCGCACCTCGGCATCGGGCATGACGACGGAGCCGATGTCCCGACCCTCCATGATCACGCCCGCGAAGCCGCCCCTGAGGGCGAGTTCCGCCATCGACCGCTGGTAACCCAGCAGGAAGGCGCGGACCTCGGGCAGGGCGGCGAAGGGTGAGACGGCGCCGTTGACCTCCGGTGTGCGCAGCTCGGCGGCCTCCGGCACCCTGCCGTCGAGCTCGACCAACGCCGCGGCGCCCACGACGCGCGCGCCCAGCCGCAGGCCCGCGAGCCGGTCGCGCACCCCCGCCGCGTCCGAGGGCGCGGCCCCGGCGCGAAGCAGCGCCAGCGTCACCGCCCGGTAATGCGAGCCCGTGTCGACGTGCATCAGGCCCTGCTCGGCCGCGACCGCCCGGCTGGTCGACGACTTCCCGGAGGCGGCGCCGCCGTCGACGGACACGCGCACGAAGCCTCCCCTCAGCGCGCCGAGGGCCGAGAAGAAATCCGGGAAGGTCTTGCCGACGCAGTCGGGGTCCTCGATGGCGATCCATGACCGCCCGTCCCCATGGAGGTCGTGGCTGCCGAGGATGCCGAAGCTCATCGCCATGCGATGGTCCTCGTAGGTCCGGATCACGACGGGCCCCGCCGCCGAGGCGCGGGCCATGGCCTCGCGCGACGGATGGATCGTCAGCCGGTCGAGCGCGGGGTCGGCCGCGAGGGCCGCCGGGCTTGGCTCGACCCTGACACCGAGCCGTTCCAGCTCGGTCGCCATCGCGAGCACGCGGTCCGTCTCCTGGCGCCGCGTGTGACCGATACCCCGCAGGGTCGTCGGCCCGTCCGCGAGCGGCGCGATCGCGGCGAGGGTCAGGAAGGTGTCCGAGAACGCGTTGAAGTCGAAATCGCCGCCCCGATGCCCCGACCAATCCCCGGCGACGGCGTCCCCGCCATCGCTCGCCAAGGAGGCCCCGCAGGCCCCGGCCACCTCCGCGAAGGCCACGTCGCCCTGGAGGCCTCCTCGCGCGTAACCCGAGAGGCGGATGCGCGAACCCGGCGCCGCCACGGCGGGGAGCGCGAGGAAATAGCTCGCGGCGGTGGCGTCCGGCTCGATGGCGTAACGGCCCGGCGCGCGGTAGGCGCCGGGCTGCTCGCAGGTCCAAGCCCCGTCCTTCAGGACAACGGGACGGCCGAACTGGGCCGTCATGCGCGCGGTCATCCCGACAAAGGGCTCCGAAACCGTCGAGCCCCCGAGCCGGATGCGGAGTCCCGCCGCGAGCGGCGCGACCATCATCAGGGCCGAGAGGATCTGGGAGGAGGCCGAGGCGTCGCAGGCGATCTCGCCCGCCCGGAGACCGGAGGTCCCGAGCGTGAAGGGGAATCCCTCCGCCCGGCCTCCATCGGGTGCGGTGAAGGTCGCGCCGGCGGCCTCGAGCGCCCGGAGCAATCCCGCCATGGGCCGGGCGCGCATCGCCGCGTCGCCGTCCAGCTCGTACCGACCTTCCCCCGCCAGGCAAAGGAAGGCCGTCAGGAAGCGCGCCGCGGTGCCCGCGTTCCCCACATGCAGCCGGGCCTTGGCCGCGGGGATCCTTCCCCCGAGGCCGAGCACCGTGATGCGGCACGCCGCCTCATCCGTCTCAACCCGGAAGCCCAGCTCGCGGAGCGCGGCGCAGAGGATGCGCGTGTCCCGGCTGAACAGCGCCCCCTCCAGCCGCGTCTCGCCGTCCGCCAGGGCCGCGAGCACCAGGGCGCGGTTGGTCACGCTCTTGGAGCCGGGGACCTTGGCCCGGCCGCGCGCGGGGCCGCGGAAGGGCATGATGGGGCGGCGATCGGACATGGTCTCAGAGGGATTTCCTGAAATCGCGGCCGCGCGAGAGGATATCTCGCGTCGCGGCCGCATCCCGCCGCTCCAGGGCTTGGCGCAGCGCGTCCGCGCCTCCTGAGAGGGCCGCGAGCAGGGGGGCGAGATGGTCCGCGTTCTCCATCAGGATGGGCACCCAGAGATCCGGGTCGCCGGCCGCCACCCGCGTGGTGTCCCTGAGGCCTCCCGCCGCCAGGTCCGTCCGCGGCGCGCGATCCCCGAGCAGCGCGGCCAGCACGGAGGCTGTCGCGTGGGGAAGGTGGCTGATCTCCGCCACGGCCGCGTCGTGGGCGGTCGGCTCCATGCGGCTCACCCTTGAGCCAAGGACGCGCCAGAATGCCTCGGCGGCATCGACCACCCGCGGGTCGGTCATGCCCGTGGAGGTGACGATGCAGGCGCGTCCCTCGAAGAGATCCGGGCGGCTCTCCGACGCGCCGCCTTTCTCCGAGCCCGCCATCGGGTGGCTGCCGACGAACCTCCGGGGATCCGGAAGCGCGGCCGCCGCCGCGTGCGCCCCCCGCTTCGTGCTCCCCACGTCGGTGATCCAGGCCGCGGATCCGATCCCCGGCGCCGCCGATGCCAACAAGCTTCCCAGGGAATCGACGGGGCAGGCGGCAAGGACGAGGTCGGCGCCTTGGCATGCCTCGGCGGGCGTCCCCGCCGTCTCCCCCCAGGCCGACGCCTGCCGCCGGCTGGATTCGGACCGTGACCATGCCCGCAGGCGCGTTCCCGGTGACCGCGCGGCGACCGCCCTGAGCACGGAGGCGCCCAGCAGGCCGACGCCGAGCACCGTCACGCATCTGGGAGGGGGGATTTCCAAGGTTGAAAGGAGTTTCCTAAGCCACACAGTGTGCCACCGTCCAACGCAAAACCGCCCGAGGGCGGTCGCCCAAGGCTTCCGTGAATCCCAAGTTCGAGACCGCCTCCCCCCAACGCCGCGCCAACCTGCCCGGGGAGCGACGCGCCCTCGCCATCCGGAACTTCCGGGAGCGCCTGATCCTTCCCCTGGCCGGGCTGATCCTCCTTGTGGGGGTCCTCGCCGCGGCTTGGTGGATCTCCGAGGACCAGAGGGCCTCCGCCGGCCAGCGCAGGGAGCTCTCCCAGGAGGAGGCCCTGCGCTTCCGCGAGGAAGTCGACGAGCGTGAGCGCAATTTCGCGACCTTGGTCCAGAAAAAGGCGCGCATCACCGAGGAGGACCTCGCCGAGCTCGAGGCCGCCGTCGTCGCCCAGGAGCGCTATCTCGCCCTCGCCGGATCCATCCCCGCGGAGACCACCCGCCTCGAGGGTCTCCGCACCAAGCTCCACATCCACAGGGCCGAGGCCCTGCGGGAAGCCTCCGTCGCCGCCGAGACCGCCGCCGAGAACGCCCAGGCCGCCGCCAAGCCCGTCGAGGCCATCGCGCGGCTTCGCGAGGCGCTCGCCCTGGAGGCGCAGATCGCGGACAAATGGGTCCTTTCCAACCTCGAGGACAAGGGCCGCGTCACCCGCCTTGATTTCCGACTCCGCCGCCTTGAGGCCGAGCCTCTCTGGACCAAGGGCCGGCAGCTCGAGGCCGCCGCCCGTGGCGCCGCCAAGGCGGGCGACTTCGATGGCGCCGAGGAGCTCCTCCGGCAGGCCATCGACACCGAGCGCGAGTTTGTCCTGCGTTACCGCGACGTCAGGGCCACCGAGCATGACCGTGTAGAGAGGCTCATGCGCCTCGCCGAGGACTTCCGTTCCCAGGCCGCCAAGGCCGAGCTGGACCTCCGTGTCCGCGAGGCCGAGCAGGCCGAGAAGGCCCGCGAATGGGTCCGCGCCGCCGGACTATGGTCCACCGCCGCGCGGCTCTCCGCGGACTTGGTGCGCCTTTATCCGACCAGCGCCAACGCCGACGAATCCCTCGGCCTTGTCTTCGCCCGCCGCGAGGCCCTTGCCCGAGCGATGCCCGACGTGGAATCGTTCCGAGCCTCCATGGAGGAGGTCAGGACCCGCCTTCGGGAGGGCGAGATCTCCCAGGCCGGCGCCGTCGCCGCGTCCGCCGCCGCCCGTCTCGACGTCCTGGTCCGCCAGTTCCCCGAGGCGCTCGGCGCCGAGGATCCCGACCGTCGCCAACTCGCGGTCCTCCAGGAGCGACTTTCCAACCTGGCCATCGTGCGGGAGATCTTCGTCACCCAGCTCGTCGCGCTTCCCGCCCACCCCGGACGCCGCATCCTGCGCACCGAGGTCAACCAGGCCCTCTACCAGGCGGTCATGGGTGCCAATCCCAGCGCCAAGCGCGATCCCGCCTTGCCCGCGGAATCGATGGACCATGGTCAGGCCACCGAGTTCGCGCGTCGCCTGGGCTGGCTCACCGGCCTGAATGTCCGCCTGCCCAGCCCCGAGGAGCTCGCCGCCGCCCATCAGGCGGAGGGACGCGCCATCCCCGCCGATGAGGCATGGACCCTCGACACCTCGGATGGTCGCGTGCGGCCCGTCGGCACCTCCAAGGCCAACCCCGCGGGCATCCATGACCTGCTGGGCAATGTCGCCGAATGGGCCCTGCCCGCGGCGGCCGGTCCCAGGGCGCCCGTCGTCGGCGGCGATGCCCAGTCCGTCCCCGAGGGGAGCTATCTCCCCGTCGACCAAGTCGCCAAGGGGGAGACCTCCCGACTGCGCGGCTTCCGCGTCGTCGTCACGCCCTGATCCATGCCCAGGCCGCTGACCCGATCGCTCATCCGCCATGCCTTCCTGGCCGGTGGCCATGCGGTGCTGCTCGCCGCCGCCTTCTGGTTCGCCTACAAGCTCCGCTTCTTCGACGTCGACCTCGAGAGCGCGGACCACCGTGTCGGCGTCTTCCTCGCCCAGCGGGAGGTCCTGCTGCCCTGGGTCGTCCTCCTCAAGGTCGCCCTGCTCCTCGCGGTCGGCCATTTCCGCGGGTTCATCGCCTTCTTCCGCCTGCGCGACGCCCTCCAGCTGGCCGGCGTCCTGCTTGTCGCCACCGGCATCCTCCTCGGCTACACCCTGCTGGGCCGCCACGGTGTCGCCGAGGGATGGCCGCTGCTCCCGAGGGGCGTGGTCCTCATCGATTTCAATCTCTCGATGCTGCTCCTCTTCACCGCGCGGGTGGCCATCCGGGCGGCTTTCGAGCGTGGGGAATCCCGCGCCGACCGGGGAAAGACCTCCGAGAAGGTCGCCATCGTCGGCGCCGGCAGCGCCGGCGCCCAGCTCGCCGCCGAGCTGCTGCATCGCCGCGGCCACGGGCTGACCCCCGTCTGCTTCCTCGATGACGATCCCTCGAAGCTGGGCCTCGAGGTGCACGGCGTCCCGGTCGTCGGCTCCCCCGCCGCGCTCGCCGCGCTCCGGGAGCGCCATCGCTTCACCAAGGTCATCCTCGCCCTTCCCTCGGCCAGCGTCCGGCGGGTGCGAGAGGTCAATGAAGCCTGCTCCGCGCTCGGGCTCACCACCCTCGCCGTGCCCTCCCTCCGCGAGCTCGCCACCGGGAGGGTCCGCGCCGCCGACCTCCGCGAGGTCTCGCTCGAGGATCTCCTCGGCCGCGAGCCCGCCAAGCTCGACGATGCCGGCATCGCCGCGATCCTCGCCGACAAGGCGGTGCTGGTGACCGGCGCCGGCGGCAGCATCGGTTCCGAGATCGCCCGCCAGGTGGCCGCGCGCCGACCGGCGCGCCTCCTCATCCTGGACCAGTGCGAGGTGCTCCTCTACCAGATCGAGCAGGACCTCGTCTCCCGCGGTTACGGCGCGGTCATCACCCCGCTCGTCGCGGACGTGACCGACGTCGTGCGCATGGCCGCCATCTTCGAGAAGTACGCCCCGCAGGTCGTCCTCCATGCCGCGGCGCACAAGCACGTGCCGATGATGGAGTCCCAGCCGGGCGAGGCGCTGAAGAACAACGCCCTCGGCACCGAGACCGTCGCGCGCCTCGCCTCCGAGAACGGCGCCGAGCGCTTCGTCCTCATCTCCACCGACAAGGCCATCAACCCGACCAACGCCATGGGCGCCTCCAAGCGCCTCGCCGAGATCGCCGTCCAGTCCCTCCAGTCCCGCCCCGGCAACCGGACACGCCTCATGGCCGTGCGCTTCGGCAATGTGCTGGGGTCCAGCGGCTCGGTCATCCCGCTCTTCCGCCGCCAGATCGCGTCGGGCGGCCCGGTCACGGTGACCCACCCCGACGTCACGAGGTATTTCATGACCATCCCCGAGGCCGTCGGCCTCGTCCTGCAGTCCGCCGCCCTCGGCGACGGCGGGGAGATCTTCGTCCTCGATATGGGCGAGCCCATGCGGATCATCGACGTCGCCCGCGAGCTGATCCGACTGAGCGGCCTGCGCCCGGACGTCGACATCGAGGTCCGCATCACCGGCCTGCGCCCCGGCGAGAAGCTCTTCGAGGAGCTCCAGCACAGCGGCGAGGCCTTCGCGCCCACCGCGCACCCGCGCATCACCCGTTTCCTCGCCAAGCCCCTCCCTTGGGATGCGCTGGACGGCTTCCTGGCCCGCGTGCGCGAGCTCACGCAGGCCGACCGCGACCGCTGCAAGCTGGGCGTCAAGGAGCTCGTCCCCGAGTACACGCCCTACCTCGAGTGAGCCCGGGTTCCGGCTTCCCAAGCAGGCCCGCAATCCCCACTTTCTCGCCATGGCCCGAGCCCCCCTCAAGCCCGCCGTCGGCATCATCATGGGATCCCAGTCCGACTGGGAGACGATGGCCCATGCCGCCGACACCCTCCGCGCGCTCGGGGTCCCCGTCGAGACCGAGGTCGTCTCCGCCCACCGCACCCCGCGCAAGATGGTCGCCTACGCCGAGGCGGCCCAGGGTCGCGGGATCCGCGTGATCATCGCCGGCGCCGGCGGCGCCGCCCATCTCCCGGGCATGGTCGCCTCCCTCACCCCCCTCCCTGTCATGGGCGTGCCCGTCGAGTCCCGCGCCCTGAAGGGACTCGATTCCCTGCTTTCCATCGCCCAGATGCCCGGCGGCATCCCTGTCCACACGTTCGCCGTCGGCAAGCCCGGCGCGATCAACGCCGCGCTCGGCGCCGCCGCCATCCTGGCCCTCGGCGATGCCGCGCTCGCGCGGCGGCTCGTCGCCTTCCGGACGCGGCAGACGCGGTCCGTCCTCGACAACCCGATTCCCGGCCGGAAGGGGCGGCGCTGAGCCATGGAGCAGCCCCTGCCGCCCGGCTCCTGGATCGGCATCCTCGGCGGCGGCCAGCTCGGCCGCATGAGCGCCGAGGCCGCCCGCCGCCTCGGTTATCGTGTCCGCACCTATGATCCCGCGCCCGGGGCGTGCGCCGCCGCGGTCGCCGATGAGCATGTCACCGCCGCGTGGGATGACCTGGCGGCGCTCGACCGCTTCGCCCGGGGTTGCGGCCGCGTCACGCTCGAGTTCGAGAACATCCCGCCCGCCACGGTGGAGCACCTCGCCCGTTCCGTGGCCTGCCACCCCTCCGCCTCCGCCCTCGCGACCTGCCAGAATCGTCGCCGCGAGAAGCTCTTCCTCCGGGAGGCCGGCATCCCCTGCGCTCCCTTCGAGGTGGTCGCCTCGAGGGAAGCGCTCCCCGCCGCGCTCGCGCGCATCGGCCACCCCGCCGTCCTCAAGACGGCGGATTTCGGCTATGATGGCAAGGGGCAGGCCAAGCTGCCCGATGCCGCCGCCGACCTCGACGCCGCCTGGGCCCGCATGGGCGGCGCCGCCGCGGTGCTCGAGGGCTGGGTCCCCTTCGACCTCGAGATCTCCGTCCTCGTCGCCCGGCGCGCCGACGGCGCCGCGGTCGCCTATGAGCCGGCCGAGAATCTCCACCGGAACCACATCCTCCACCTGTCGATCTCGCCTGCCCGCATCGACGCCACCCTCGCCGGCCGGGCCAAGGCGCTCGCGCTGGAGGTCGCCGCCCGGCTCGGCCTCGTCGGCCTCCTCGGGGTCGAGATGTTCGTCGTCGGGGACCGCATCCTTGTGAACGAGCTCGCCCCGCGGCCGCACAACAGCGGGCACCAGACCCTCGACGCGCACGCGACGAGCCAGTTCGAGCAGCACATCCGCGCCGTGTGCGGCCTCGACCTGGGCGACCCCTCGCTCCGCCGCCCCGCCGTCATGCTCAACCTCCTCGGCGACCTCTGGAAGCAGGGAGGGGAGCCGGATTGGTCGATCGTCGCCCGCGAGACCGGCGCCCATCTCCACCTCTATGGCAAGGGCAGGCCCGCGCCCGGGCGCAAGATGGGCCACGTCACCCTGGTGGGTGAGGATGTCACCGAGCTGGCCGCGCGCGCCGAGGCGCTCCACGCCGCGCTCGCCGCCTGACCGCTCAGTCGAGCAGCTCGGGGCGGCGCAGGAACCAGGCCGTCGGCGGCTGGGCCATCATCAGGAAGAGCAGCGTCGCCTGGAAGATGGGCGGCTTGGCCTTCATGCCGCGGGCCTGGGCGAGGTAATTCTTGGCCATCACCTCGCTGATCATCGCGAAGGCGAAGACCACGGCGACGGCCGAGAGCAGGCAGAGCCAAGCCGCCCAGCGCTCTCCCCGCATCAGTCGCTCCCAGGGAAGCAGCAGCAGGCCGCCGGCCGCGACGAACAGGATGCCGTCGGCCAGGAGCGCGCGCGGCCAGGTCACCGTCGCCGGGTCCCAGCGCGGCAGGATGCCGAGGAGGTCGCGCAGGCCGGTAAGGATGAGGAAGATTCCCAGCGCGATCCCCGCGATCCGGGCGTACCTGAGGCCGTCGGGCAGGGCAGGGCGTTCCATTCCCCGACCATTGAGGGAAAGGCGTGGCGCGCAAGCCGGCTCAGGGGCGGAACAGGGCGAGGTCGGACCACTCCCCCATCACCCGGCCGTCGATGCGCACCCCGTCGCCCCACGCCACCCGGGCCCTTTCGGCGAACCGCAGGCGCACGGCCTCCTGCTCCTTGGCCAGGATGCCGCTCAGGGCGAGGACCCCGCCCGGCCTCACGGCGCCCAGGAGATTGTCGGCATAGATGACCAGGATGTCGCTGATGATGTTGGCCAGGACGACATCCGCCGGTCCCGCCCAGGGCAGGCCCTCCTCGAGCCCCATGTGGGCCACCCGCACGGCCGCTTCCGGCACGGCGTTGTCGGCACGGTTCTCCGCGCTGACCCGCACCGCCTCCGGGTCCCGGTCGAACGCCGCCACTTCCTTGCAGCCGAGCTTCGCCGCCGACAGCGCGAGGATGCCGGAGCCGCAGCCGGCGTCGGTAACCCGCACCCTCGCGGCATCCCGTCCCTCGAGGAAATCCATCAGCCGGATCGCGCAGAGTCGGGTTGTCGGATGGTCACCCGTGCCGAAGGCCAGACCGGCGTCGAAATGGATGACCGCCGCGCCTTCCGGCACCGGATGGCTCGCGCGCATCCACGAGGGCACCCAGTGGAGGGCGCCGTGGGACCAGGGGCGCAGATGCTCCTTGTAGGCCTCCTTCCAGTCCTTGTCCGGCAGCTCGCCCATCGGGCATGTCTCGGGCAGGCGGTGGAAGGCCTTGCGCAGCTCAGCCCAGCCGGCCTCCGCCTCCTCGCGGGTCTCGAA
>VFQT010001075.1_pt1 | contig 35323 bp, 40 predicted proteins | sample 3512381 | NCBI WGS metagenome assembly VFQT01 (sample SAMN10412376, study PRJNA504923) | tailings metagenome | isolation source: Relicate 2 Philex TSF3 active mining site | place: Philippines: Tuba, Benguet | collected 2017-08-29 | reverse complement strand
TGCCCGATAGTATAATGGTAGTACGACAGATTTTGGTTCTGTTTGTCTTGGTTCGAATCCAGGTCGGGCAACAATAACAAGTAAATAAGTGGTTGAAAATCAACCACTTATTTCGTTTAAGGAGATCCCAAAACCCGTTTTTCCCCTATTTGTTCCCCTATTTTGAGGGAAATGTAGTTTTGGTACACTTCAATCTTCGTCAAAACCGATTTAAAATTTAGTTGTCGTGCACTTTATTTCTAAGTGCATTCATTATCATACTTCAATGTGATACCAATCAATGCAGACAAGCATACAGATTTATCTTGATCTACTTTTCAATTCATTTTTATTTCCCTGCAGTACAATCTTTTTTAACATGAAAAAAATCACTCTATATCATTTATTTTCCAACGAGGATGAATAAACAAAATGACGATAAATTTGATTCTATCGTTATCCAAAATAATTAAGCTCATCTGTAACGATATTTAAAGAGTCGGATTAAACATATTATAAAAAGAAAAATACGGGATGGGGACGCTTATATTGTTGAAACATATGCTCTTAATTACCCCCCCCGTTAAACAATCAAACCCGCTCCAGCACAGCTTTTCAACAATTTATTGATGAATGTTTTTTTCCCCCTCAAAAATGAGAAAAAACACAAAAATGCAGGTATCTGCACGATAGATTCGTGGCATCATACCAACCAGAGCCAAAGACCCCGACTTAATTTCTATTTTGTTGGGATCATTTTATTTAAGATTGTGTTGCATTGAAAAAACAATCTAAATAATATTTCAATTTTAATATCATTCAGGGGCCAGATGAGTATTTGTATGTTTCGGTTGAAGGACCCGGAAGAATTTTAAAACTCATTCCCAAGCTTTAGTACAAACAAGACACAAGTCCTATTCTATTATTATATCAATCCCATCAAGCAAGCCCAGCACTCCAGAAGAAGAATGCCTTGACTTTTTTAATTTATTTGTACTTGGATCGATTGAATAATTGAACGACGAGGTAAAATCAACTTGCTCCAATATTGTATTATTAAAAACCGCATGCTTAAAATCACAATTTATGAAAATCGCTTTTGTAAAATCTGATTGTGAAAAATCAGTTTCCTTGAATGAACAATTTGAAAATTGCGTTGCTGGAAATTTCGCATTGTAAAAACTGGCATGATCCATGATCACATGTTGGAATTCAACTTGCAGACCAAAAGGATTTACGTGTTCAAATTGGACACCCACCATCTTTGAGTCAATAAAAGTTACATGTTGAAATGAAGTCTTGTCAATATTCACCATGCTCAAGTCACTTTGCTCAAATACGCAATCTATAAAAACCGATTTCTTGAAATTTGCGTTGTGAAAATTACATTTTATAAACTTGCAGTGTTCATATTCGCCTAATTGAAATGAGCCATCACTGAAATCACAATTTTCAAATATTTTATCCTCTATCAACTCCATTTGCATTTTATTTTCTGCTCCAGACTTCATAGATAGGATCTCCCTTGGAACTGTTGCCGCTGTGATGCCAGTCACCATCTTTTAATTCCGCGTTGAAACTAAGCGAGCTTCCGACCCTTGTTGCATCTCTCGAAAAAAATTCAATATGCTCTGTATATTTCCCATTTTCAAAAGTATACTTACCTCCTCCTGTTCCAAAAAATTCCCCCGTGTCTGTATTGATGGCAGTCCATTGAAACCTACTGCCAGACATCACTTTGATTGTTTTTCTGGCACCTGGATTCATGACTGCCATTTTTCCATCTTGCATCCGACCGGTAATACGCCAGTTACCAGCCAGCCCCTTTTTCCCGTCGTCTACCCAAGTCCAGCTTGTTGCATTTCCATCAAGAGGCATCTGCAAATCATTGTTTTTTAAAGAATAATTATAGGCGTAAGTGGATTTTACTTCCGCTTTATTTGTTGTATTGAATTCAATTACACCAGAAATTTTTTCCCCATCCATCAAGGCAGTTCCTCCTTTGGTTTGGAAAAATTTCTTTCCTTCCAAATCAAATGTAGTTACCACAAAATAACGATCAACGATGGTAAGGTATTGAACTGCTGTATCCAATTTTCGCATCCAGGCACCTGAAAATTGTTGAGCTGTTAAAGAGACAGACACAAAAACGGCTAGAAGGCTGAGCACTAATTGTTTCATAACAGGCAGATTTAATTCGTTCCACCATGAAGTTATAGAGAAAGAATTACTTTAATGCATCCAGAATCTCTTCGATTATATCATCCGGATGTTCGAGTCCAACGGAAAGACGAATGAGTCCCGGAGTAATTCCTACCGCCTGCCTTTCCTCTTCTGTGAGTTTTGAGTGTGTAGTACTGGCAGGATGAGATGCGATGGTTCTGCTGTCACCCAAATTATTAGTCATGGACAACCATTTGAGGTTGTTCAGAAACTTTCTTCCACCTTCCAGTCCTGATTTTAATTCAAACGTGAGGATTCCACCGCCGTTGCTCATTTGCTTTTGTGCAATGTGGAGGTGAGGGTGACTTTGTAAAAAAGGATACTTCACCCAACTCAATGCTGTATGCCCCTCTAATTTTTGTGCAATATGCAAAGCATTGGCAGCATGCTTGTCCATACGCACAAACAGGGTTTCCAAACTTTTGGAAAGCACCCATGCGTTGAATGGACTCATTGACGGACCCGTATTGCGGATAAACAGATACATCTGCTTGATCAAATCTTTTTTTCCGACAACGACGCCACCCAGCACCCTTCCTTGTCCATCCATGAACTTGGTTGCAGAATGCAATACAAGATCTGCACCAAACTGTATCGGCTGCTGAACAGCAGGGGTTGCAAAACAATTATCAACTATGAACAAAATATTGTGCTTCTTGCATATGTCGGCTACATACTTCAGGTCTATGATATCCAGACCCGGATTAGAGGGCGTTTCAACATAAAGCAGTTTTGTATTTTTTTTGATCAGCCCCTCAATGGTTTCAGGTTTGTTCATGTCAAAATAACTGTACTCGACACCCCATTTGGGAAGATACTTTGTAAGAATGGCATGCGTAGACCCAAATACAGCTGATGCAGAAACAATATGATCACCGGCAGAAACAAAAGTCATAAAGGAAGAAAATACAGCAGCCATACCGGTTGCGGTTGCAATACCATCTTCCGCCCCTTCCATCAAGCAAACTTTTTTCACAAATTCATCTACACTCGGATTAGAAAAACGCGAGTAGATATTCACATCCAATGAATCATCCTCAAATGCAGCAGCCATATCCTCTGCAGAATCATACACAAAACTGCTGGTAAGAAACAAGGGAGTAGAGTGCTCTTTTTCACCTGTTCTTTCTGTCTGTGTTCTGATTGCTAATGTTTCAGGTCTCATGCTAAAATTTTATTAATCAATTTTTGATCCATTTAAATAAATGGAATATGTGATTGTTGCACCAGCTCTTCTGAGCGTTTCTGCAACAGAGCAATATTTTTCCAATGACAAATCAACGGCTCGCTTCGCTTTGGATGCTTCAACTTCCCCTTCCAATTTAAAATCAATTTGAATTTCTTTCCACAAAGAGGGCTCTTTCCCCTCTTCTCTGCTTCCGTCTGCTTCAATTTTCAATCCCTTTAAAACCTGTCGCTGCTTCTCCAAAATACTGATGACATCCACTGAACTGCATCCGCACAATGCCGCCAACATGGATTGCATGGGCCTGAATCCGGAGCCGCTTCCACCCTGTTCAACAGGAATGTCCATGCGCATTGCATGTCCATCTGCATCCCGGATGTCCATTCCAAATTTATTGTCTGCAAGTATTGCCTCTATCAATGCCATAAAATCTGTTATGGGTGCAAATATACAGCATTACTGAGCGAGTAACCGATGGATGCATTTTTGCAGACTCTCTTTCCAATCAGGGGGATTGTAAGCAAACACCGACTTGATCTTTGTTTTATCCAATAAGCTAAAGGCAGGACGCTTGGCGGGTGTTGGATAGGCAGATGTTGGAATCGGATGGACAATTGTATTGCTTTGCATCAATCGCTTGATCTCATTGGCAAAATCATACCAACTGATTTCCCCCTCATTGGAGAAATGATAAATACCGGGGTGCCATGTTTCACATTGTATGATATGCATGATAAATGCTGCAAGGTCTGCAGCCCATGTAGGACTCCCCACTTGATCGCTGACGACAGAAATTTCATTGCGCTCCTTCATGAGGCGCATCATTGTCTTCACATAATTGTTTCCGTGGTAAGAGTACACCCATGAGGTGCGAATGATCACCGATTCCGGATTTTCTCTCACCGCCTCCTGCTCACCAGCCAACTTTGATTTCCCGTAAACAGAAACCGGTCCGGTTGGATCAGCTTCTTTGTAAGGCGTTGGAGAATCCCCTGCAAAAACATAATCCGTTGAAATGTGTATGAATTTGCAATGCTGCTCTCTCGAAACTGCAGCAAGTATGCCAACAGATTCTGCATTGACAATAAAGGCTAAATCTTTTTCACTTTCTGCCTTGTCTACAGCGGTGTATGCAGCACAATTGATACAGCAATCCGGCTTGAATCCGATAAATGTATTTCTCACCAGGTCATAATGATGAATAGGAAGATCCTCTCTTGACAAAAAAAGAAACTCTAGAGAAGGGTAATGGGCAGCAATATCCCGCAACTCCTTGCCAAGCTGACCGTTTGCACCTGTTACAAGAATTTTTTTCATGCGTCCCTATTCGTAATATGTAGCATCACTGAATGATGGCAATACCAGATCTTTCTCTGACACGATTTGCTTTTCGACGGGTACTTTCCAATCAATGTTCAAAGTTGCATCATTGTAAATGACACCCACCTCTGTTTCTTTGTGATAGAAGTCATCAATCTTATACAATACATCAGCAGTTGGACTCAACACTGAAAATCCATGGATAAACCCTTTGGGTATGAACAATTGTTTCTTGTTCTCAGATGACAAATGAATGGAGAATACTTTTCCGAAAGTCTTGGAGCTTTTGCGCATGTCAACTACCACATCCAAGATCTCCCCCTGGAGCACCCTGATCAATTTGGTCTGTGCATGTGGGGCCTTCTGCATATGGAGTCCCCTGATCACGCCATAGCATGAATGCGACTGGTTGTCTTGCACCCATGTAAAATCCATCCCGTGTTTATTTTTGAAAACGGAGTCATTGTAGCTCTCGAAAAAAAAGCCCCTCTCATCACCAAATACCTTGGGAGTAATCACATACAATCCGGCGAAATCTGTTGCTTCTACTTGCATAATTATCTGCTTACGTATTGGTTGGAATAATATTCTTTATAGGCACCTGATGTTACACGATCGATCCACTCTCCGTTCGCAAGATACCAATCAATTGTCTTGTCGAGTCCCTCTTCGAATTGAAGCGATGGTTTCCAATCAAGTTCTTTGTTGAGCTTGGTGGCATCAATTGCATAGCGTTTATCATGACCAGCTCTGTCTTTTACGAATGTGATCAATTTTGCACTTTCGCCCTCCGGACGATTCAATTTTTTATCCATGATCCTGCAAAGCAGATGCACGATGTCCAGATTTTTCCATTCATTGAAACCTCCGATGTTGTATGTCTCACCCAGCTTACCCTTATGAAAAATAACATCGATTGCTCTTGCATGGTCCTCTACCCATAACCAGTCACGCACATTATCACCTTTGCCGTACACCGGCAGCGGTTTTGAATGAACGATGTTGTTGATAATCAATGGAAGCAGTTTTTCGGGAAACTGATGAGATCCATAGTTGTTGGAACAATTGGAAATGACCACAGGCAAACCATAAGTATCATAATATGCTTTTACCAGATGATCGGAGGATGCTTTGGATGCAGAATAGGGAGAATGAGGATCGTATGGTGTTGTTTCGGTAAAGAAACCGCTTTCACCCAATGATCCGTATACTTCATCAGTTGAAACGTGATAAAACAATTTGCCGCTCGTCTCCTTCCAGTATTTTCTTGCAGCATTGAGCAATACCGCCGTACCCAGTACATTGGTTTTTACAAAAGAAAGCGGATCCATGATAGAGCGATCAACATGGCTTTCAGCAGCAAGATGAATAACTGCATCAAATGATTCTTTTTCAAAAAGCTGATCGATGAAAGCCTCATCTGTAATATCCCCTTTTACAAAAGAATAGTTGGATTTCCCTTCGACATCTTTCAGATTTTCGAGATTGCCTGCGTAGGTAAGTGCATCGAGGTTGACAACATGGCAATCGGCATATTTATTCACAAACAATCTTACCACATGCGACCCAATAAATCCGGCTCCGCCGGTAACGAGTATTTTTTTCATATTATATTTTCGAATTAAATTCTTTCGGCTGTTTTGTCAATTCCTCTTTGGGAAGGTCTTTGAAAAAATCATAGGTCTTTTTCAAACCCTCAGATCGCTCAATGACAGGCATCCACCCGAGTATCTCTTTTGCCTTGCTGATGTCTGGCCTTCTCTGCTTGGGATCATCCTGGGGAAGCGGTTGAAATACAATCTTTGACTTTGCCCCTGTCAACTGCAAAATTTCTTCTGCAAATGCAAGCAATGAAATTTCTACAGGGTTTCCAATATTAACTGGATAAACATAGTCGCTCATCAACAATTTATAAATGCCTTCAATCAAATCATCTACATAACAAAATGACCTGGTTTGCGATCCATCTCCAAATACAGTTAGATCCTCTCCCCTCAATGCCTGTCCTATGAATGCAGGCAAAGCCCTGCCATCGTTCAATCTCATCCTTGGACCATAGGTGTTGAAAATCCTTACAATCCTGGTATCAACTTTATGATACGTATGATACGCCATTGTGATGGACTCCATGTATCTCTTTGCCTCATCGTAAACACCACGTGGACCAACAGGATTTACATTACCCCAATACTCCTCGGTTTGGGGATGCACCAATGGATCACCGTACACTTCAGAAGTAGAGGCGACAAGGATCCTGGCTTTCTTATCCTTTGCAAGTCCAAGACAATTGTGCGTCCCCAATGCACCAACTTTCAATGTTTGTATGGGAATTTTCAGGTAGTCAATCGGACTCGCAGGAGAAGCAAAATGAAGGATATAATCAATGGCTCCAGGCACATGGATGAACTTTGTTACATCGTGGTGATAAAATTCAAATTGCTTTAGCTTGAAAAGATGTTCAATGTTTTTTAGATCACCTGTAATCAAATTATCCATTGCTAACACATCATAACCTTCCTTGATGAATCGGTCACAAAGATGAGATCCAAGAAATCCTGCTGCACCGGTTATGAGAACGCGTTTATTGGCCATGGTTATTTAATTGTGTCTGGGCGACCCACACTCTCGTAATAAAATCCAACATCTTTGACCATTTGTTTGTCAAAAATATTGCGCCCATCAAAAATCACTTTCCCTTTTATGTATTTTTTGATTCGTTCAAAATCTGGTGTCCTGAATTCATTCCACTCAGTGGCTATGATCAGAGCATCTGCATTTACAAGAGCGTCATATTGATTATCTGCATATGTTACTTTGTCTCCAATCAATTGTTTCACATTTTTCATGGCCTCCGGGTCAAATGCAGATACCGTAGCCCCCAGCTTAACAAGTGCATCAATCATATCAAGTGCAGGCGCCTCTCTGATGTCATCTGTATTGGGCTTGAATGCGAGTCCCCATAAAGCAAAATGCTTCCCCTTCAAATCTCCATTAAAGAAAGCCGTTATTTTGGGCATGAGGTGCAACTTTTGTTTCTCATTCACATTGATAACAGCATTCAAAATGCTGAATGTGTAACCTGCTTCAGAGGAACTTTGTACCAAAGCCTGAACATCTTTTGGAAAGCAACTTCCACCATATCCTATACCTGGAAATAAAAATCGTTTTCCAATTCTTGCATCACTCCCAATTCCCAGTCTCACCATGTCAACATCGGCACCCATCCTTTCGCAAAGCTGTGCAATTTCATTCATGAATGAAATCTTCATTGCCAAAAAAGAATTGGCTGCATATTTTGTCAACTCTGCAGAACGCAGGTCCATGTATATAATGGGATTGCCAGAGCGCACAAAAGGTGCATAAAGCTCACTCATCAGTTTCTTTGCCCGCTCGCTCTCCACACCAATGACAACTCTATCGGGTTTCATAAAATCATCCACAGCAACACCCTCACGTAAAAACTCTGGATTAGATACAACATCAAAAGAAACTTTTGAATTCTTGGAGATTGCTTGACGAACTTTATCTGCGGTTCCAACGGGAACAGTACTCTTGTCTACAACGACTGCATAATCGTCCATGATTTTCCCAAGCTCATCAGCAACTCCCAATACATATTTCAGATCAGCGGATCCGTTTTCACCGGGCGGTGTAGGCAGTGCAAGAAAAATGATTTTAGCATCTTTGATGCCCTCTTTCAAAGAGGTAGTGAAATGCAGCCGCTCTTCTTTGAGGTTGCGCAGAAATATCTTTTCGAGTCCGGGTTCGTAAATGGTAATCTTTCCTGCGCTGAGCTGATCAACTTTTTTCTGATCGATATCAATGCAAGTAACCTCATTGCCCGTATCGGCAAAACAGGTGCCCGTAACGAGTCCCACATAACCAGTTCCAACAACTGCAATTTTCATGAGGTTGATTTATTTCGTGAAGTAATTTACTTTATCTGTGATATAATCCAACTGTTCTTTGTCCAATTCTGTATGCATCGGCAAAGAGACCACTCTTTCTGTCAGCCAATCAGTTACTGGGAGATCAACTTTGGGTAAGTTCAAAAAAGAAAACATTTTTTGTCTGTGTGCCGGCACCGGATAATAAATCATTGCCGGGATCTGAGCAGATGCCAGTTGTTCCACCAATCGATTGCGATCAACTCCTTCCAATACAAGGGTGTATTGATGAAATACATGCTTGTTGTTGGGAGTGATGTAAGGCGTTTTGATACGTGGATTTTCTTTGAAGGCATTTGTATAATATGCGGCAGCTTCAAATCTCGCAGCATTGTATCGATCCAGATTCTTCAGTTTGACACTGAGAATGGCAGCCTGAATGGAATCGAGTCGCGAGTTGCATCCTACCACATCATGATAATACCTTTTGCTTTGGCCATGATCGGCAATCATCCTTATTTTTTCCGCCAGCGTATCATCATTGGTGCAGAGTGCGCCACCATCACCAAAACATCCCAGATTTTTAGAGGGGAAAAACGAAGTACATCCAATATGTCCCATGGTACCGGTTTTCTTCGCGGTTCCATCACTGAATGCATATTCCGCCCCGATGGCCTGTGCATTGTCTTCGATCACAAATAAATGATGCGCTTTTGCAATTTTTAGCATTTCTTCCATGTTGGCAGATTGTCCGTAAAGATGTACAGGAACAATTGCCTTTGTTTTAGATGTGATGGCTTTTTCAATGGCTGCTGGATCCATGCAAAAAGTATCCGGATCCACCTCCACAAATACCGGTGTCAATCTCAAAAGTGCAATTACTTCGGTTGTTGCGATATAAGTGAATGAAGGGGTTATGACTTCATCCCCTGGTTGGAGTCCGGCGGCCATCAGTGCAATCTGCAGTGCATCTGTGCCGTTGGCACAGGGGATCACATGCTTGACATTCAAATAAGCTGCGAGTTTATCAGCAAAATCAACCACTGCTTGTCCATTGATAAAAGCAGTTGAATCCATTACAGCTGCAACAGCCTCGTCAACGGCTTGTTTGATGCCTGCATATTGCCTTTTTAAATCAACCATTTGAATGGGACTCATGCGCTTGAATGAATGGCCGCAAAGTTAAGAAAAAACGGGGCAATCCCGGATAAGGTCTTAGCTTCGCAAAGTATTCATTATCATGCTGTTTGCGTATAACATTTTCACTCATTTGTTCTCATTGGGGATGCACCTGGCATCGCCCTTTCATGCGAAGGCAAGGAAATGGGTGAAAGGAAGAGCCAGTTGGAGAAAAGAGTTGGAAGAAAAACTGAGTGGAAAGCGAGATAAACTCATTTGGATCCACAGTGCCTCATTGGGAGAATTCGAACAAGGAAGAACCCTCATAGAAGCCATCAAAAAAACATCTCCTGAGATTAAAATACTTGTTAGTTTTTTCTCTCCCTCCGGATATGAGGTAAGAAAAAATTTTCATGGTGCAGATTATGTTTGTTACCTGCCGATGGACAACCAAAGAAATGCGGTTGATTTCATTGAAATGGTTCAACCTTCTCTTGTTGTTTTTATCAAGTATGAGCTTTGGTTTCATTATTTGAATACGTTGAACAAACGCAATATTCCAACGATGCTCATTTCAGCTATCGTGCTGCCCTCTCAAGCTCATTTTGGAATCCTGGGTGGATTTTTTCAATCCATGCTGAAAATGTTCACACATATTTTTGTCCAAGATGAGTCATCCAAACGCTTGCTCTCATCCATTGGCATTGAAAAGAATGTTTCTATTTCGGGCGATACCCGATTTGATCGGGTTGCTGAATTAACCCTTGAATCATTTTCCAACCAAGCCATTGAACATTTTTGTGGGAATGACAAGGTACTGATTGCCGGGAGCACCTGGCGGGAAGATGAATCTGCATTGCGTTATGTGCAATCGTGCATTCCCGAGTTAAAACTGATCATTGCCCCTCATGAAATTCATGCAGCACACCTTGCTTTTATTCAAACAATTTTCACTGATACGGTATTGCTGAGTGAATACAACCATGATGCTGCTGCCAAGGTGCTCATCATTGACTCCATTGGCATGCTGTCAAAAATTTACAGACATGCAACCATTGCATACGTAGGCGGTGGATTCAACAAGGCAGGCATACACAATATTCTGGAAGCTGCAGCCTATGGAAAATTTGTTTGCTGGGGACCCCATTACCAGCGTTCAGCGGAGGCCAAGCACATGCTGGAGTTGTCATGCGGATTCAGTTATCATCAAAAGGAAGCACTGGCAGATAAAATTGCTGAGCTGCTTGAGAACAATGCCGAGCTGGAAGCAAAAAATCAACGCGCAAAAGAATTTGTATCATCCAACCAGGGTGCAACTTCACGAATTATGGTATTTTTACAGGATTCAAACATGGTATAAGAGATGTTCACGGAACCCAGCAATGTTGCACAAAAATCAGGATGGATCGAGGTTGTATGCGGCTCCATGTTTTCGGGTAAAACCGAGGAGTTGATCCGCAGACTGAAAAGAGCAAAAATTGCGCATCAAGAGGTGGGCATTTTTAAACCCCTGCTCGACAACCGCTACCATGAAAACAATATTGTTTCACACAATGAAACAACCATTTCTGCAAAGGCAGTTGCAGATGCAAAAAATATTTTGGAATGGTCAGATGCATTTGGAGTAATCGGCATAGATGAGGCTCAATTTTTTGGGGAAGAAATTGTACAGATCGTTGAGAAACTTGCCAACAAAGGGAAGCGGGTTATCGTAGCAGGACTCGATATGGATTATGCAGGGAATCCGTTTGGTCCGATGCCCAAACTCCTATCCATCGCAAATTTTGTAACCAAATTACATGCTGTTTGCATGCAATGCGGAGGCGTTGCCAGCTACTCCTTCAGGATTTCAAACAATACCGATCAAGTAGTTATTGGAGAAAAAGATCATTACGAAGCAAGATGCAGGGCTTGCTTTCATGCATGACCAACGTGAATACATTACCTCAAATATTAGCATTGCTTAAAAAAGATCTTCTGCTGGAAAGAAGACAACAGCATACCCTGTACGGCATTCTGCTGTACATTGCTTCTACTGTATTTGTGATTTACCTTACACTGGAAGACCCGGATGCAGCCACATGGAATGCTATTTTTTGGATCACACAGCTCTTTATTTGCATCAACGCTGTTGCAAAAAGTTTCTTGCAGGAAGCAAAAGGAAGAATGCTGTATTACTATACCATCACATCCCCCGTTGCTTTCATCCTCTCTAAACTCATGTACAATCTCGTATTGATGACGATCATGAGCATCATCAATCTCTTGCTTTACACTGCCATGTTGGGCAACCCGACTGCTGCTTACTGGTCGTTCGCAGCGATTGGAATTTTGGGAGGCTGCGGACTCGGACTGATCTTTACCATGCTGGCCGCCATCGCATCCAAAGCACTTCAACAAGCATCCCTGATGGCCATTTTGGGATTCCCATTGATCCTTCCCCAACTGATGATGCTGGTCAGACTTTCTAAATCAGCCTTCGGTGAAATATTCAACAATGGCATTCCCTTACAGATAATTTTACTTTTATTGGCATTCGATGCACTGATTATCATCTTGTCGGTTATTTTGTTTCCATTTTTATGGAAAGATTAGATGAAGAGCCTAATTTTGACCCTTCAAACAATGGATACATGCGCCTTACCTGGTGGAAATTGTTGACGATTGCTCTTCTCTTTTACGCTGTTATTGGAGGATTTTTAATGCCCGTCCCAGCCCTCTCACAATTGGGCGAAACCATTCGCAACCTCTACTTCCATGTCTGCATGTGGTTTGCGATGATGATACTGTTTACCATCTCCATCATCCACAGCGTCAAATACCTGAATAACAAATCAGCCGTCCACGACATCAAAGCCAGGGCTTATGCAGCTGTTGGCTCTTATATGGGAATTTTAGGATACCTCACTGGTGCTATTTGGGCGAGCTATACTTGGGCAGATCCCAACAATCCGGCATACGCATCACTCGGCTCCATCATGAGAGAGCCCAAGTTGATTGGTGCTGCACTTGCTTTGCTGGTGTATGGTGCCTATTTTATACTCAGAAGTTCTATCACTGATGTGGATCAAAGAGCAAGGGTAAGCGCTGTCTATAATGTATTTGCATACGCCATGCTTTTTCCAACCATATGGATCATACCCCGATTGCTTCCCAGCTTGCATCCCGGACAGGAAGGAAATCCTGCGCTGAATTTCAATGACATTGATGCAAGGATGCGTGTGGTATTTTATCCTGCAGTGATCGGTTGGACCCTCCTCGGATCATGGATTGCGCAATTGAGTGTGAGAATGGAATTGATCAAAGAAAAAAAATTCAGCAATGTATAAACCGAACAAATTCTATTTGCTGCTGTTTGCATTATTAGTATCCTATTGTTCACAAGCCCAAGAAGAAACGATGGCCAACACAATGCGCTCAAACGGAAAAATCTATGTTGTTGTAGCAGTTTTAACAACTATTTTGGTAGGACTCATCGCTTACCTCGTTCGATTGGATAAAAAGATATCCAAACTCGAAAAAGAATAACCGCTCCCCGACCGAGCTTTGCACTTCTAAACAACATGCCATGGCAGAAGAATATAAGTTTTTTGATGCAGTCTGTAAAAGTTTTGACAAGGCTGCCAAGTATACCAATTTCGATCAGGGAATTCTTGAACAAATCAAACAGTGTAACAGTGTATTGCGTATGCACTTCCCTGTCAAGATCGGCGATAATGTAGAAGTAATAAAAGCATACAGGGTTCAACATTCACACCACAAACTCCCATGCAAAGGGGGTATCCGTTTCAGCGAAATGGTAAACCTGGATGAAGTGATGGCCTTGTCGGCATTGATGACCTACAAGTGTGCGATCGTCAATGTACCATTTGGAGGTGCCAAAGGTGGAATTTCCATCGATCCGAAAAAATACTCAGCATATGAATTGGAAAAAATAACCCGGCGTTACACCAGCGAACTGATCAAAAAGAAGTTCATTGGTCCGGGTGAAGATGTTCCAGCACCCGATTATGGAACCGGTGAAAGAGAGATGTCATGGATTCTTGACACCTATGTCACCATGAATCCCGGTCAGGTGGAAGCACTGGCTTGCGTTACCGGAAAACCCATCACACAGGGTGGAGTAAAAGGCAGAAGAGAGGCAACTGGACTTGGTGTATTTTATGGAGTGAGGGAAGTCTGCAAGCACGAAGATCAAATGAAGAAACTTGGACTCACACCCGGCATCGAAGGGAAAAAAGTGATAGTGCAGGGATTGGGTAATGTGGGATATCATTCCGCTAAATTTTTCGAAGAAGGAGGTGCATTGGTAGTTGGACTCATTGAGTATGAAGGAGCGATATACGATGAAGCAGGATTGGATGTTGAAGCGGTTTTTCAACACAGAAAAAAAACAGGATCGATATTGAATTTCCCTGGTGCAAAGAATTTTGAGAAAAATACCGACGGACTCGAAGCTCCATGTGATATTTTGATTCCTGCTGCATTGGAGAATGTAATCAATGAACACAATGCAGATAAGATTCAGGCAAAAATCATCGGAGAAGCGGCCAATGGACCTTTGACACCAGAAGCAGATGATATTCTCACCAAAAAAGGAGTACTTGTTGTTCCAGACATGTACCTCAATGCCGGCGGTGTTACAGTTTCATACTTTGAGTGGTTGAAAAATTTGAGCCACGTTTCTTATGGAAGATTGGAAAGAAGATTCATGGAAAACCAAAACGCCAACATCGTTGCGCAGATTGAAACCATGACTGGCAGCACCATTGCTGAAGATCAAAAGAAAATCCTTGTGCACGGTCCGGATGAAATCGATTTGGTGCGCAGTGGACTGGAAGACACCATGATCAAAGCAACCAATGAAATTTTCGCATGCTGGAATAAATATCCCGACATCCCCAACATGAGGACTGCAGCGTTCGTAGTGGCGATTGAAAAAGTCGGGAACAGTTACATGGAATTGGGAATATTTCCATAATATCCGAACTACTCAAAACTCGGAAAAGAAGCGAGCCATTTTTGGTTCGCTTCTTTTATTTCAGCAATATGACATTGATGACCATTGGTGATGGCAATATAGCTTGCTTGTATATTACGATGATATGACAGAATTTGCATGAGGACAGATTCAGTCAACATCACATCGGTTGACTTGCATTCCACCATCATCCAAGGCTGATGCGATGCGTTGAAAACTAAGATATCGTATCTTTTTCTTGCCGCATCCTTCAATCCTTTTTCCACAGATATGAGGGTCTCTGGTATTCGATGCACCTTGCACAGCCAATTCAAAAAATTCTGCCGAACCCACTCCTCCTGTTGAAGCAGTACCCATTTCTTTCTGAAACGATCCCAAATTTCGGGACCGTTTTCCGACTGTCGGACCCTAAAATCCGGCTCAGGAAATGACAAAGGAATCATGCTTGCAAAGTAATCAGTAATTTTGATGAAAGTTAGAGATGAACAACAAAGAAGAAATTGTCAAAAACTGGTTGCCCCGGTATACTGGGAGAAAACTCGAGGACTTTGGTGAATACATTTTGCTGACCAACTTCAGTAACTATGTTGAGTTGTTTGCTCAATGGAACAATGTGGAAGTAATAGGCAGGGAAAAGCCCATGCAATCAGCCACGGCAGAGGGTATTACCATCATCAATTTTGGAATGGGGAGTCCAACTGCTGCAACGATCATGGATTTGCTTACAGCCATAGACCCCAAAGCAGTATTGTTTCTGGGGAAATGCGGGGGACTTAAAAAGAGAAATAAAATTGGAGATTTGATTTTACCAATTGCCGCCATCAGAGGGGAAGGAACATCCAACGATTACTTCCCTGCAGAAGTCCCGGCCCTTCCCGCCTTCGCACTACAAAAAGCCATCTCCACCACCATCAGAGACCACCAGTTGGATTATTGGACGGGAACTGTATATACTACCAATAGAAGGGTTTGGGAACATGACCTGGACTTCAAGGAGTATCTCCAAAAAATCAGGGCATATGCAATAGATATGGAGACGGCAACTATTTTCTCCGTTGGATTTTACAATAAAATTCCAACCGGTGCCATCCTCATGGTCAGCGATCAGCCCATGATACCGGAAGGCGTTAAAACGGAGGAGAGCGATAAGAAAGTAACAGCCAATTATGTTGAAACGCATGTCCGTTTGGGCATTGAATCACTCAAGCAATTGATCAACAATGGCCTAACTGTCAGGCATTTGCGCTTCTGATATCCACATTCCCTTATCTGGACCTGAATAGATTTATACTGCAAAAGGACATTTTTTGCTAATTTTGCATCTCAATTGCCAAAACAAATCTGGTGCCGTAAGATCAGGTTTGATGCAAGATGTCTCCTTTTACCAAGACATCAAGGTTTGTTTCAGGCATTTTAAAATTATAAAAAGCATGAAACTTTCTCAATTCAGATTCGATTTCCCACTCAACCTAATTGCTCAAACACCTGCCAAACGAAGAGAGGACGCCAGACTGATGGTCGTTCACAAAGACACCGGCGTGATTGAAAACAGAATGTTCAAAGACGTTCAGGAATACTTTGAAGAGAAAGATGTTTTCGTTGTCAACAATACGAAAGTATTTCCAGCCAGGATGTATGGAAGAAAAGAAAAGACCGGAGCAAAAATCGAGGTGTTTCTATTAAGAGAGTTGAACAAACAAAACAGACTCTGGGATGTCATCGTTGATCCCGCAAGAAAAATAAGAGTAGGCAATAAACTTTATTTCGGTGATGCAGAAGAATTGGTTGCAGAAGTAATTGACAATACCACTTCCCGAGGAAGAACCATCCGTTTTTTGTTCGAAGGAAGCGATGATGAATTCAAAGAGATTCTCAATACACTTGGAGAAACTCCCCTGCCCAAATACATCAAACGCAAGCCGGACGAGACCGACAAAGAACGTTATCAAACAGTATACGCAAAACACGAAGGTGCTGTGGCAGCTCCAACAGCAGGTTTGCACTTTTCAATTGAATTGATCAAAAGACTGGAGATACAAGGTATTCGTTTCGCCGAGGTAACACTTCACACCGGACTCGGAACATTCAGGGCCATTGAAGTAGAAGATCTCAGCAAGCACAAGATGGAAGCTGAATATTTCAAGGTTGATGAAACAGCCTGCAAGATCGTGAACAAGGCAAAATCAGAAGGACACCGCATTTGCTCGGTTGGCACCACAACCATGAGAGCGCTTGAAAGCACATTTACCGCAGATAAATTATTGAAACCTGCAGAAGGATGGACAAATGTTTTCATACATCCACCGCATGATTTCTCGATCTGTGATTCATTGATCACCAATTTTCATTTGCCCAAAACATCATTGCTGATCATGGCCTGTGCATTTGCAGGTTATGACCTCACAATGGAGGCCTACAAGAAAGCCATCAAGGATAAATACAGATTCTTCAGTTATGGAGATGCCATGTTGATTTTATAATCAGCAAGCTTTAGTCCATCAATGCTATGGGATCAATCGAGTCCGAACAACCCTTTGTTCAGGGCCTTCAGCGTATCATTCTTCAATGTGGTAGGAACCAGTATGGAAACATTGTGCAAGCTGCCGCCGTAGCTGACCATGTTGACAGGTATATGATTGAGTGAATCAAACAAACGCATCATCAAATTGCTGTTCTGCGTTAATTTATTTCCCACAACCGACACGATGGTTTGCTGATTGATGATCTCCAATTCACCCAGCGGCTGCAGCTCCTTAGCAATTTCATCGATGAATTGTGTGTTATCAATGGTAACAGAAACCGCTACTTCTGAAGTAGTGATCATATCAATTGAAGTCCTGTATTTTTCAAATACCTCAAATATTTTTCTCAGGAAACCATACGCCAACAACATTCTGCTGCTTTTGATCTTCAACATGACGATTCCATCTTTGGCAGCAACAGCTTTTACGCCATCTCGTTCAGCATCTTTCAGGATGATGGTGCCTTTTGCCTCGGGCTGCATGGTATTCAGCAGTTTTACAGGAATGTTGTAGTGCTGCGCAGGCCAGATGGATGCAGGATGAAGGATTTTCGCTCCGAAATACGCCAACTCAGCAGCTTCATCAAAACTGAGTTGCTCAACAGGTTTCGTTGACTGAACTACACGAGGGTCATTGTTGTGCATGCCATCTATGTCAGTCCATATTTCACACACAGAAGCATCCACCGCAGCTGCAATCAGGGAGGCTGAATAATCACTTCCCCCTCTCTTCAAATTATCTACTTCTCCCTTCGCATTTCTGCAGATATAACCTTGTGTGATATAAATCTTTTTTCCTTGATGTGTTTCAAGTGTTTTGGAGAGCTTTGATTTGATGAAAGGAACCTGAGGTTCATCGTTTGCATCAATTGACATAAAGTCAAGTGCAGGGAGCAGCACATGATCGATGCCGCATTCACACAAATAACAACTGAAAAGTTTTGTACTCATCAACTCCCCTTGTGCCAAAATATCTTTATTCAGGGCATCATTGAATGAAACTTTCAAAATGATGCGCAAGAATTCAAAATGTTCATTGATGATTGCGCCTGCTTTCTGTTGACTGTCTTCTTTTTTCAATAAACCGACAATGAAATTGGAATAATGTGCATACAGCGACTCAATCAACTCACTTGCCTTTGTTTTATCACCTGCCGACATGGCATCTCCAATGGCAACCAATGCATTGGTAGTGCCGCTCAATGCACTGAGCACCACAATTTTTGGTTCTTCATCACGTGTAATCAAATCAGCAACCTGGAACATTCTTTCAGGCTTCCCTACGGAAGTTCCACCAAACTTCATGATTTTCATTGCAGTCATTTTTTATTGGATGGCAAAGTTAAAGTTTGATGTTGAATTTCTGTGCGATGGACTGTAAATCTGACCACACAACATCAACAAGGGGTATGCCATTTTTTTCTCTTTCTGCCTGACACTCCCGCTCAGGATCACCCGGTATCAACACCTTTTGTTGCGGATCAATTGGCACTGCCTCCCTGAACCTGCGGATCCACAAATCCATGTCTTTTTTAAATGCCTCTGGAGTTCTGAAAGCATCGATGCGCATGGCCCCAAAAAAATGCCCAATGCCTTTTCCCGGCTGATTTTCAGGCATAGGGACATAGGCGGGAAACGGCGGCACCCAGGGACCGAAATTGGCACCGCTGAGTACCCCGGAAAAAATATCAACGATGGATCCAAGTGCATAGCCCTTGTGACTGCCATGCGTTCTGTCACCCCCCAACGGAAGCAATGCACCGCCATTTTTCAATGCATGGGCATCTTGAATCGGATGACCCTGCTTGTCCTGCATCCAACCCAAAGGGGCATCCGCTCCTTTGCGCTGCAGCAATTCTAATTTACCGTTTGCAGCAGTGGTGGTTGCCAGATCTGCAATAAATGCCGGCTCCTCGCCTGCAGGGACTGCCACACAGATGGGATTGGTTCCCAACATTCTTTCTTTAGAATAAGTAGGCGCCACCAATGCACTTGCATTCGTCATCACCATTCCAATCATGTCCTCCTCCAATGCGATCATGGCATGTGATGCAGCAATCCCAAAATGATTGCTGTTGCAAACACTCACCCATCCGGTTCCTACATTTTTAGCCTTTTCGACTGCGACCGACATGGCATGGGGGGCAACCACCAATCCCAATCCACTGTCACCGTCAACCACTGCAGTGGAGGGTGTTTCATGGATGATCTGAATATTGGGTTGGGTATTGATGCGATCGACTTCCCAGAGTCGGATATATCCAGATAGCCTTGCTACCCCATGAGAATCAATTCCGCGTAAATCTGCATCCAGCAAGGTTTGGGTTGCCTGCCTTGCATGCTGTTCGGAGCATCCGATTGACAGAAAAACTTTGTAAACAAATCGATCTAAATCAATGTGGTGAATCAATTTTTCCATTCCGAATTATTTGATAATCTGTTGAATCAACGCAAAATAAGTGGAAAACTATCTCTGTAAATTGATTTTTTACACTTCCAATTGCATTTACTTTGAAAGAACTTAGTTTCTTAAATGATTTAACATGATAAAGCTACAGGTAATTGGACATCTTGGCAAGGATTGCACAACGAATGTCGTGAATGGAAAGAACGTGATCAACTTCAGTGTTGCACACAGTGAGCGTTACAAAGATGCATCTGGAAACCAAAAAGAAAAAACCACATGGGTTGAATGCGCGTATTGGACCGATCGCACTGCCATTGCACCTTATTTAAAAAAGGGACAATTGGTATTTGCAGAGGGCTCACCCGAAGTCAGGGGCTATACGAAGAACGACGGTACCCAAGGCACATCACTGACCATGCGTGTTTTGAGCATCCAGTTGTTGGGTGGGGCAAGAGGTGAATCAGGAAATGAAGAAGCTGCTGCAGCGTCGACCGGAAACGAGAACGACGACCTTCCATTCTAGCTGAAACATTGATTTATCTACCAAGTCTGATTGATGCGATCAACCCATGCAAATCAATCAGACTTTTTTTATGGTCAATGCGATTGGACATGACGGGATTGACATCGTTCATATCATTGATGCTTTTTTCAATCATCTCGCCAATCATCTTTTCACCATGGTCATTTAATCCGGCATCCATCAAGGCATTGGGTTGACCCGTTTTGATGTCCTCTTTGATGTCTGCAAGATCATCCAAAAGCAAAAAATAGGTCATCAACGCATACCACCCTTTCAAAGCCTTTTCCAAATTGAATGAAGGCGATTGGATGATGGACAAGAGATACAGGTAGGAATCGGCACGGTTCAATGAGGGAAAGACTGTTCCAAGAGGAAGGGTTGACTGTTGTAGCGGCTGCTCTTGTACGGTATATTGCATCAAATCATTGAAGAATGACTTGTTCACAACATGCGGACCAACAAATTCTGATACTTGCAAGGCATGTGCTCTCCAAGTAATTTGTTCATATTCATGCAATGCTGCACTGTGCAATATCTTTTCTGAAATTTGAATAAAAGAGTCTGACAAGAGCTCATCCAGATGGACTCCTGAACGATACAAAATATCTGCGTAGATGGGGATGAAAATATAACCAGGTGCTCCGGGTATATAGATTTTTCTGTTTTTCCAATAAAGATTATCAGCAGGAACAGGTCGATCGACAAATGTTTTGCCAATTTGCAGGTCAACTCCATAAGAAAGTTTCAAATCATCTTTCGTTAGAAACATACATCAATTGGCTGAGGTTGATAAGTAAATCCGATCCTTGTTTCGATAAGCCCTTGCATGGGCAGAATCAATGATCACTTTGAAGAGCATTGGATTGCTGCTGTAGTATTTGTAGCTCGCTGCAAATATTTGAGGAGATACTTTGTTTGTTTGATATACTTTGTGCAACTCATGTTTCAGCACACTGTCCTTGTTCAAGCTGCTGTCTTTCAGCACATATGTTTCTGCATATGCCTCCGCCAATGATACTTCCGTGATCATGTTGGTCATCTGATCTTTGGTAAGAAGGGGAAGGTCTTTTTGACTTTTACATGCAAAAGCCATAATAACAACAAGAAATATGAAAATAGATACTCTCATCATTTCAATTCTGTATTGTACCTGGATGCATTGGTGATATCCATTTTACTGGACAGTTCAGCAACCTGGGTTTTTTCCTGTTGGGATGACTTCTTGAAGGTTCGAATGATCTCTTCAGATCTGCCCTGAAAGAAAAAAGGAATGATCATCAAATTGGGTGTTTCAGCATGAACAACAGAAAGAAAATTGAGTGCTTGTATGATTTGTGTCCTGGCTTCCTTCTCATTGGCCAGCATCTGATCAAGTCCCTTTCTGTAATATGTGTACAGTGCATCGTGCACTTGGGCGTACTTGCTGTTTTGCAGATTCTCAGACAACCAGTATCTGTTCCTTTGTCCGTCGAATGCCCTCCAACCCGTGATGCTTCTGCCCTCGGGTGCTGCATTCACAATCATGTTGGCTTTTTGAAAGAAGGCATCACCTCCCTTGGGTGAAAAGCTGTCATAATCGAGTCCCATGATGAGATTGACATAAAATGCAATCGTCGCTGCGAGATTGGCTGCCAGCGGCTCAGTTCCGGCAATTCTGTTTTCGTTGAATTCAATGGGCTGAAATTCAACATACCTGAATACCAGATCATTGTCAATGAAATTGATCAGAGGTGAGAGATAACTTGTATTGTATACAGGTCTGGCGGCCTGTACAGTGAGTGTTGCTGTGTAGACATTTGACTCAACAACGGATTGCAGGTTCAACAAGAAACTGCATTCGATTTTTTCATTGGACTCAAAATTGTCATTGGTCCATTTTCTTTTGTTGATAAAATTTTGGAGGGAAGTCTGTAGATTTTGAAAGACTCTTTTGTCAACGTTGCTGCTGATCTGTGCGTAAACCACATTCACTTTGGCATTCAGCTCCTGCGCCTCTGCATGCTGGAGAAACAAAACCAAAAAGAACATAAATATCAATCTTCTCATACAGGTGCAAATCTATGTTGAAGATAAAAAAAAGGCGATGGATATCCATCGCCTTTCGCATGATTCATCATTTTTTAACGGAAAAGGTCTTCGTCGTTTTTCCTGAAGTAGACCTTGTCTTCCATAAACTCTTGGGTTGCCAACAGTGCTGGATTGGGCATTTTCTCATATGCCTTCGAAATTTCAATCTGCTCTTTGTTTTCGTGGATTTCCTCCAGGCTGTCGGTATGAGAGGCGAATTCTTCTAACTTATTGTGCAATTCCTCTTTGATGGAAATATTGATTTGACTGGCTCTTTTGGCAATGATGGAAATCGACTCATATACATTGCCTGTCTTGGATTTGATTTCATTCAAATCTTTGGTTTCAGCTACGTTGGTAAGATTACTTCCCAGCTGTCTGCGGAGTCTGCTCATTATTGATGTTTTTTAAATTATTCTTTGACAAAGTTAAGTAACGTTCGGCTTCTTTGAGCAAATTACTTTCCGGGAATCGGTCCTGGAAGTCTTCTACTTCAGTAATAACCTTCGTGTATCTTTCAACCAGTTTCTGGTCAACGCTCATGTTGGCATACCTGTAGTAAGCCTTGATAGCCATGAGTTTATATGCATCACTCTTTTCTGAATCGGGGTAATTATTCATCAAGGTGGTGAACGCCAGTGCTGCCGCCCTGAACTGTCCAACGTTGAAATACAGTTGTGCGGAAAGGGATTCTTTCAGCTCCAACTTTTGCTGCAATTTGCTGATGATGTCTTCTGCCTCAGGCTTTTTCTTTGAGTTTGGATGATTGTTCAGATAAATCTGCATCATTCCAATTGCCTTGATGGTATTGGCTTGCTCCAATTCTGCCTTGGGAGATTGCTTGTAATAACAATATGCATTCAGGTACTCAACCTCTTCGGCTCTCGGACTGTTTGGGAAAACTTCCAGGTATCCCTTCAGCAAGTTTTCTGCCGTGATATAATCTCTTAAATTAAAATGAGCATTGGCATATTTGTAATAAAGATCCTCATGTTGAGGAGTACCCTTGAAAACGGGAAATACCTCTTCGTAAAGCACCTGGGCTTTTCTAAAGTCCTTTTTGTCGTAATAAAGGTTGGCCATCTTCAATTTGAACTCATAGTCCTTGCTCTTCAGCACCTTGCCGAAACGTGACTTTTCGTTCAGAACAACCTCTGCTTTTTTACGCTTCTCTCCTTTTTTGAAAAGGGAGCATGAAACGAGCAACGTGAGTGACAATATCAGTAGAAGGCGGTATCTCATAAAGGGGGACAAAGGTAAGCAATTGGAACCAGAAGTAAAACTAGGCCTAAAGCATTCATTTTCAGGTTAAAAAGCTCATAAAAAAAGGCCCTTGTGGAGGGCCTTTTCTTGTATGCGTCTTTTTTTAATTTTTGCGCAGATTGGGGTGCGGAGCGGGGACGGTATTGGGACCGGTAGTATTTTCTGCTGTTGCAGAGAAATCAACTGTATTGATGTCGCCATCTCCTTGTCCGTATTTATTGATCAGTCGCTCTGCTGCAATTCCTTGCTTTTCAACGAGATAGTTGATGATTGCATTGACCCTGTCCCAGCTAAGCTGCTGACTGGCCTTGGATGCTTGGGCATATCCCATCACAAAAAGCTTGCAGGTGGGATTGTTTTTCAACCTGTCAGCTGTTGATGCCAACAGTCCCATTGCTTCAGAAGAAAGTTGTATAGTGCCCTTTTTGAAAACCACACTTGGAACATTTCCCATGCTGCATCCTACTGGAGCAGCTGTCATGTTCTTGCAGCATTCAGGTTCCGGACATTTTCCAACACCATTTACGTCAACCGGCTGACATTCAGTGGGAGTGATCAATTGTTTGTCTTTGTAGTCTGGAACACCATCACCGTCGGTATCTCTGCTCACACCATGTGCATCAACAGGAGCGCCGGCAGGTGTTTTAGGTTCTTTGTCAAATTGATCTGTAACGCCATCACCATCTGCATCCTGCAGAACGACTTTTGGCATTTTCATTCTCTTGGGTGAATTCAATTCTGAGTAAACAAAATTAAACGGGTTGATCCAGTAGAGCGGTTGAACAGATTTTGTTTTTTTCTGAGCGAACGTATCGTGGCCCGACAACAGGAATAATCCGATGAAAAGGGCTGTAATTATTTTATTCAATTTCATGATCAGTTTTTTTAGTAGTTAGTCAGCTTAAAACAAATTGATGTTGACTCCAAAAGAAAGGAAGTTGTAAAGATCGTTTCTATTTGAAACGATGGGCACAGCAGCATTGGAGCCTTGTGGAGTTGAGTAATAATATTTTACTCCATCCATCAAATCATCCCTTGTCATCACAAATCTGTTTTCAAGTGAAACATTGACTTTGTTGGACACCTTGAAAGAGGCACCCAAACCAAAAGTGGTAGTTGGCTTGAGTCTGCTTCCACTGGTGGCAGCATTTGTTTCATATGTACCATCCAGCAATCCCTTCACAGTTGCCTTCGACATACCTGGTGCGAAAGCATAGTTTGCACCGGCGGCATTGGTTGCATCAACTTTTGTGTCATACAACAAAAATCCAGCACCCAAAATGGCATGCAAGAGGACTTTTGGTTCCGCGCGGTGGAAACTGATGTTGTTCAAATTGATAACGCCTTGAATAGAAAATTCATGAACGCTGGTCTTGTAATTATAATAAAGATTTCCATTGGGATATCTTCCCTCCCATGCAGAATTGAAAACTGGTCTTACTGCAATATGGGTTGGGCCAACACCACGTGCATTGCCATAGGTGTATTCACCCCTTACGGACAAAACATAACCCAAGGCCTTTCTTGCATGCAGTCCAAATCCAAATCCGGGGAAAGATGCGTCAACGTCACCGCTGACTGTCGGTGCACCCAACTTGATACCAAGTTCCCACTGGCTTCTTGGCTGAGCAGGAAAATTGTACTGGTTGTTCATGAATTCAAAATGCTGCTCCATGCGTGCAGGAGGAACAACTGAAGAATCTCTCCAATCATACCCGCCTGGAGAAGATACTTGAGCATCCGCTGCAAAAGCAGATACCATGATCAGTGCAACGATTAATAACTTTTTCTTCATCATAGTTTATAGTTAAAATTGAAAAAACACATTTATGAACCACAAATTTACTTCTATTCGAACAAGATGTCCCAATAGTTCATCCTTTTTTTAAAGTTTTTTTAGCATTTCACACGAAATGAAATCAGCTTTGATTTGACGGCAATTCACATCATAAGTTTATTGATGTATCAGACATGCTGTAAAATAATGCCTAAATTTGCGTTTCATCAATGTCTACTTCCAACCAACACATTCAAAAAGAGCTTGCTGCATTCGAGGATTTGTTCAAAAATGCCGTAAAAAGCAATGTGCCATTGCTTGATCGAATATTAAAATATGTTGTAAAAACAAAAGGAAAGCAGCTCAGACCGATGTTTGTGATTTTGTCTGCCAAACTTTGTGGAGAGGTCAACGAAAAAACATACCGTGCTGCATCACTGGTTGAACTGCTTCATACTGCAACTTTGGTACATGATGATGTAGTAGATGAGGCCGCACAAAGACGCGGTTATTTTTCCGTCTATGCGCTTTGGAAAAACAAAGCCTCTGTTCTGGTGGGTGATTATTTGTTGGCAAAGGGACTCCTGCTATCATTAGATAACAAAGATTTTAATACGTTGCATATTTTATCAGATGCAGTGAGCAGGATGAGTGAGGGAGAATTATTACAACTTGAAAAATCAAGATTGCTGAACATTACAGAAAATGATTATTTCAATATCATCAGAAACAAAACGGCATCATTGTTGGCATCTGCATGTGCTGCTGGAGCCGACTCATCAACCAACGACGCTGAATTGGTTGAAAAAATGAAAATGTTTGGAGAATATACAGGCATAGCTTTCCAAATCAAAGACGATCTTTTTGATTATGGCACAGATGATGTGGGTAAACCAACGGGCAATGATATCAAAGAGAAAAAATTGACACTGCCCTTGATATACACGCTTAAAAACAGCGATGCCAGCAAGAGAAGATCACTGAAATTCCTACTGAAAAACAGCAACAGAAGAAAGGAAAGCGTGCAATTCATTATTGAGGAGGTTCAACGCTCAGGCGGAATCGAATATGCTGTAGAAAAAATGGATGCATACAAAACAAAAGCACTTGACATCCTGCATCAATTTCCCCCTTCAGCTTCAAGAGACAGCTTAGAGGCTTTGGTGAGATATACAACAGAAAGGAAGCGCTGATGAGTTCATTTGAAAAAAGATGGAAGTTCAAGCAATACGACCACGAAGTGTCCAATAAACTTTGTCAGTCCCTTCGCATCCATCCTGTTATCTGCGACATGCTATCAAGCAGAGGTATCAGCAGCTTTGAGGAAGCGAAGGATTTTTTCAGGCCTTCACTGAATCAGCTACATGATCCTTTTCTCATGAAGGATATGAAAATCGCAACCGACAGAATCATTCATGCAATCAAGTCGAATGAGAAAATCCTGATATATGGAGATTACGATGTAGATGGGACTACTGCAGTATCCGTTGTATTTGATTTCCTTCAATTTATTTATCCCTCAAAGCAAATCGAATACTACATACCAGATCGGTACAAGGAGGGATACGGACTTTCATCAGCAGGAATTGAATACGCTGAGAAAAACAAATTTAATCTGCTCATCACACTCGATTGTGGAATCAAATCAGTTGAACTCATACAATTGGCAAAAGACAAGCAAATTGACTGCATTGTATGCGATCATCATCTGCCCGGAAATCAATTGCCCCCTGCAGTGGCCATTCTGAATCCCAAGCAACCTGATTGCACCTATCCCTGCAAGGAATTGTGCGGATGTGGAGTCGGATTCAAACTCATCCAGGCATTGTGTTTGCAATTGGGCTTGGAAGAATCATTGTATACAAAATACCTCGACCTGGTGGCTACTGCCATTGCAGCAGACATTGTTTCCATTACTGGCGAAAACAGAACACTTGCCTTTTTTGGCTTGAAAAAAGCAAATGAAAATCCCAATACAGGCATCAGGGCGCTCATTGAGCAGAGCAATCTGAAAACACCGCTTTCCATCAACAGCCTCTCTTTTGTAATTGGTCCGCGTATCAACGCAGCAGGCAGAATGGGCGACGCAAAAAGAGCAGTTTCACTTTTTATTGAAAAAGACATCTTCAGCGCAAAAGAGATTGCGCTGACTTTGCAATCAGAAAACAACAACAGAAAAGAGGCTGACAGCTCCATCACAGATGAAGCATTGCTGCAAATCAACCAAGATGATACCGCAGATCTGAAAAAAACCATTGTTGTTTTCAACGAACATTGGCACAAAGGAGTTTTGGGAATTGTTGCAAGCCGATTGCTAGAGAAATATTACAAGCCAACCATTGTACTTACCAAAAGCGGTGATTTTTATACAGGCAGTGCAAGAAGCATTGCTGGGTTCAACATGTATGAGGGACTCGACAAATGCAGTCATTTACTGCATGCATTTGGAGGACACTATTTTGCAGCAGGCATGACCGTTGCGCCCTCGCAAATCGAATTGTTCAAAGAAACGTTTGAAGCTGTTGCCAATGAGGTCTTGTCCAGCGATGACATGATTCCAGAAATTGAAATTGATGCAGCTATTCAACTTAAGGATATCAATCAATCCTTCTATCATATTCTGGAACAAATGGAACCCTTTGGTCCGGATAATACAAAACCGGTTTTTTGCGTAAGAAATGTCTCCAACGCAGGATGCAGGATTGTAAAAGAAGATCACCTTCGGTTTGAAGTCATGCAAGACAATTTTTTCATCAATGGAATAGGATTTCAGCTTGCAGAGAAATATGAGAGACTTGATCGTCCCGCTAATATGGACATCGTTTTTACGATGGAAGAAAACCATTTCAATGGAAGAACTTCTTTGCAGATGAAAGTCATTGATTTCAACAAAGCTATATGATACAGGCCCCTTCGGGGCCTGTAGTAGTTAAGATTGTGTCGGGACTGTCTTCATCAGATCCATGCTCCGATGGATGAATTCCGTCAGTTGACCTCCTTTCAGCATTCCTTGAGATAAGAGTGCCAGGTCTGCCAAGTTTCTTATTTGTTTCTCTTGAATGTCTTTGTTTTTTTCTTTTAACAATGATCCAAAAATGCTGTTGTTACCATTTACTGTCAGCAACACCTCATCCGGCATGCTTGCATAAAAACTTCCCATGGGTCCGCTCATGGCTGCCATGTCTTTCATCCTTCGCATGAATTCCGGGCGCGTTGCTACTACAGGAGGCATATCAGGACTCAAGCCTTTTACTTCAACATTGATTGTTATATCCGGTACTTTAAACTCAAACAATGACTTCAACTTTTCTTCATCCTTTTTCGAAAGCACAGACTTGTTGTCGTCTTGTTTGTCGATCAGGTTGTCTGTAATTTCTGAATCTACTCTGGTGAATTGCACATTCTCCCATTTGGATTCAATTTGACCAATGAAAGAGGCATCTACCAATGTATCCATCTTGACAACCTTGTAGCCTTTGTCCTGCGCAGCTTTTATGTATGCATCCTGTTGAATCGCATCTGTGGTATAGAGTATGACAAGTTTTCCATCCTTGTTTTTCTGCAATGTTTCCGCTTCGGTCCGGTATTCGTCCAAAGTATAAAACTTTTCTGCATTGGCAGCGTCTTGCATGATGTGAAACTTGTCAGCTTTCTCACGAAACTTGTCATCCGTGATCATACCATATTTCACAAAGAGTCCCAGACTCTCCCACTTTTTTTCAAATGCTGATCTTTCATTTCTGAAAATTTCATCCAACTTATCAGCTACTTTTTTGGTGATATGGTTGTTGATCTTCTTTACATTTGGATCACCTTGAAGATAACTCCTGCTCACATTCAGAGGAATATCAGGCGAGTCGATCACACCTTGCAAGAGCATAAGAAATTCAGGCACAATGTCCTTCACTTCATCTGTAACAAAAACCTGGTTGCAGTACAATTGAATTTTATCCTTTTGAATTTCGTATGACTGCTTGATTTTAGGGAAATATAAAATGCCGGTTAGATTGAATGGATAATCAACATTGAGATGAATCCAGAACAAAGGCGTTTCATTGAACGGATATAGGGTTTTATAGAACTCTTCATAATCTTTCGCTTCCAATTCCGCAGGTTTTCTCACCCATGCAGGATTGGTTGTATTGATTTGTTTGTCCTCGAAATAAATAGGAACAGGAAGAAATTTGCAGAATTTCTCAAGGATGTTTTTGATTTTGAAAGCATCCAAAAATTCCTCGCTCTCGGTATTGACGTGCAAGGTGATGGAGGTTCCTCGTTCTGATTTCTCGGTTGGTCCGAGGGTAAACTCCGGACTCCCATCGCATTCCCATACAACCGCTTCGCTGTTTTCTTTAAACGAAAGGGTTTTTAAGGTTACACGCTCACTCACCATAAAAGCACTGTAGAATCCGAGTCCGAAGTGCCCAATGATGTTCGCCTCGTTCTGACCTTTGTATTTTTCAAGAAACTCTTCCGCACTCGAAAATGCAACCTGGTTGATGTATTTATCTACCTCTTCCTGTGTCATTCCAATTCCCCTGTCTGAAATCGTAATTGTTTTTTCTTCCTTGTTGACAGCTACGTCAATGCGCAGCTCACCCAGTTCCCCCTTGGCTACCCCTGATGAAGCGTAGGTCTTCAATTTCTGGGTAGCGTCTACCGCGTTGGCAATCAATTCTCTGAGGAAAATGTCGTGGTCGGAGTAGAGAAACTTCTTGATAATGGGGAAGATGTTCTCGGTTTGAACACGTATTTGGCCTTTTTGCATATGATTGGTTTTTAGGCCTTTGGGACAAATGCAGTGCCAAATGGCAAAAATGACAGGATGACATTGGCATTGGGTGAAAAACAGGCTGAAAATGGACAAAATAGTGAGGGAAATAGGCTCAAAAATGCCTTGTTTGCATTACCTTTGCAGCCCATTATTAACAAACAAATACAGGGTATTATGCAAAATTATGAATTGATGGTGATTTTTACCCCTGTTCTGAGCGAGGACGAATTCAAGTCTGTTCAGAAAAAATATGTCGATTTTATCGCCGCTGGCGGTGGTAAACTCGTTCATAGCAACCCCTGGGGGTTGAAATCACTGGCCTACCCTATCCAGAAGAAAACCACTGGTATCTACTGGGTTATGGAATATGTAGCGCCAACCGACATGAATGAAAAGCTGAAGATTCAGCTCCTGCGTGACGAGCAGGTACTCCGTCACATTGTTATCAAACTCGATAAGTACGCCGTCGAGTACAACAAGAAAAAAAGAAGTGGTGTATCAACTGGAACCGAAAAATTAGTGGAGGGTTAATCACATGGCAAAAGCAAATGAAATCAAGTATCTAACCGCCATTAAAACGGAGCAGCCCAAGAAGAAATTCTGCCGCTTCAAAAAATATGGTATCCGTTATATCGATTACAAGGATGCTGAATTCTTGAAGAAGTTTTTGAATGAGCAGGGCAAGATGTTGCCACGCCGCATTACCGGAAACTCTTTGAAATATCAGCGCAAGGTGTCTGAAGCAATCAAGCGTGCGCGCCAGATGGCTTTGTTGCCTTATGTAACTGACCTTTTAAAATAAGAAACATGCAAATCATTTTAATACAAGACGTCAACAACCTTGGTGGTGCCAATGAAGTGGTAACCGTTAAGAATGGTTATGCAAGAAATTTTCTCATTCCCAACAAAATGGCTGTGGAGGCATCTCCTTCTAACTTGAAGCAGTTGGAAGAGCGTCTGAAGCAAATCAGAAAGAAGGAAGAGAAAATGATGGCGGAGATCAACAAGGTAATAGCTGCGCTCCAACAGGGTGCTGTCAAAATCGGTGCCAAGACTGGTACCAGCGGAAAAATCTTCGGCAGCGTAACCACTGTTCAAATTGCCAAAGCAGTTCGTGAACAGAAGGGTTATGAAATTGACCGTCGCCGCATTCACTTGCTTGATGAAATCAAGGAATTGGGCAGCTACAAAGCGAAAGTTGATTTTGGAAACGGCAACGAAACCGAAATCGAGTTGGAAATTGTTGCAGAATAACAAAACAATACCATAAAAAAAGCCCCCTGAAATCAGGGGGCTTTTTTTATGACGTAATTTCAATCTCATGCGTTCCTGTCTAACATGGTTATTGATTTCTGCTCTGTTTGCATGCAACAGCAATGGCAAGGAGCAGCATGAGAAGGAGCAACCAATAGCAGACAGCCTCTTGCTGCAGGAGATTGCAGGAAATTTCAGCAATGCCCAGGATATTCAATTGGACAGCATTGCAATAGTCCGCTTTCTAGAAACATATGTGCATTTTGATGCGTTTCGGAAAGACATATTTCGCTTCTATATCAACAGGAATTATGCAATGGCCTGGTTTGACAGCACAGGGATGATTGAACAGGCAGGGCTTCTGTATAACCGGATTGTCAACATGCGAGAAGACGGACTCCCATTGGATATTCCATACATGGACGAATATGTTGTACTCATGTCATCTGCTGATGAGTCGAACAAGGTTTTTACGGAATTGATGCAGACGGCACAATATCTTCATTTTGCACAGAAATTGATTTCAGGAATTTCCGAAGTAGACAGCAAATCGCTTGAATGGAACATCCCCAGAAAAAAAATTGACCATGCAAAGCTCTTGCAGCAGCTGCTGGAGGGAGATACAAATTCAGAAGTGCGGCAATTCTTTCCTCAATATTATTTGCTGAAAAAGAAATTGGCCGAGTACCATCAAATTGAAAATGATGGCGGGTGGGACAGTATCCCGGTTGTAAAAAAAACAATTCGCTTGGGTGATTCGGGAAGAAACATCACAGCCATTAAAAAGCGCTTGTTTGCAACCGGATTGTATGCGAGCACTGACACTTCAGTGTATTTCAATGAAGCACTTGAAGAAGCCGTCATTCAGTTCCAGCAGTCACATGGATTGAAGCCAGATGGCATTGTAAATAAATCCACCATACTGGAATTCAATGTTTCAGTAAGGAATCGCATACAACAAATCATGTTGAACATGGAACGATGTAGATGGCTTCCCCATCTGGTATCCACAAAATATTTACTTGTCAACATCCCTCAATTCAAGCTGTATGTGTACGATGAAAATGGACTTGTATTTAACAGCAAGGTTGTTGTTGGAAAGGAAACCAACCGAACAGCTATTTTCAAAGGAGATATGAAGTATGTTGTATTCAGTCCATATTGGAATGTTCCCCCCAACATCATGAAGAAAGAGGTTTTACCTGCCATCAAAAGAAATAGTCAATATCTCATCGAAAACAAGATGGAGTGGCATGGCAACATCATACGTCAAGTACCTGGTCCGTGGAATGCATTGGGTGGGGTCAAATTTGTTTTTCCCAATGGGTACGACATTTACCTGCATGACACCCCCAGCAAGTCACTTTTCAATGAATCTAGCAGGACATTCAGTCACGGATGCATAAGAATTTCTGAGCCTAAAAAGCTGGCAATGTACCTGTTAGCAGATCAGGTGCAGTGGACATCCCAGGCAGTTGACAGTGCCATGAGCAGTAGAATAGAAAAGTTTGTACCTTTAAAAAAGCCGGTTCCTGTATACGTTGTTTATTTCACGGCATTTGTAGATGCTGATGGCGTGTTGAATTTCAGCAAGGATGTATACGGCAGAGATTTGCAGCTCAAGAAAATGATTCTGAATTAGGCCGCTCCCCGCTTCCGCTCCCTTTTTTTCCTGTGCTTCCAACAACCATTATAAACTAAAAAGCCTGGTATGAACATTTTCGTAGGTAATCTCAATTACAAAATGACCGGTGAGTCACTCACCGAATTGTTCAGTCCGCATGGACAAGTTGCTTCATCACGCATCATCATGGACAAGGTCAGCGGGAGAAGCAAAGGCTTTGGATTCGTTGAAATGCCTGACAATGAAGAAGCCTTGAAAGCCATTGCAGCCATCCACGAAACCGAAGTGATGGGCAGAAAAATCATTGCAAGCGAAGCCAGGGCACCTCAGCGATAGCATACACAGGTCTGCTTTCAAACCAGTAACTTGCGTTTGAAAGTATTGTATATGAAATCATCTTCTGTCATTGCGGGATGCATGAATTGGGGTCAGTGGGGAGCTAAGTTCTCGACCCAGCAGTATTTGTCTCATATCAAAAGAACGCTTGAGGCGGGTGTATTTACATTTGATCATGCCGATATTTATGGCCATTATACAACAGAGGAGGAATTTGGCAATGCACTGAAACTTGATCCTTCCTTGAGAAACAACTTGCAAATCATCACCAAATGTGGTATTTGCATGGTAACACCCCATCGTCCGCTGCACCAAATCAAATCGTACAATACATCCAAAACACATATTCTATCTTCCGTAGAGCAATCGCTTTCCAATTTCCATACCGATTACATTGACCTGTTGTTGATTCATCGTCCGGATCCTCTGATGGATCCTTATGAAATCGCTGAGGCGTTCATGGTATTGAAACAATCAGGCAAGGTCAGACATTTCGGGGTTTCAAATTTTACCGCCAGTCAATTTGCGATGCTTCATCATTTATTCCCGCTGGAAGTAAATCAGATTGAATTGTCCATTATGCATACCAAGCCTTTTTATGATGGTGTAACGGATCAGTGCATAGAAAAAAAGGTGACTCCACAAGCATGGTCACCCATGGGAGCCGGCAAGATACATTTGGATGCGGAGGACGAGCGCAGCAGAAGAATCATATCGATGGCCCAAATACTGGGTGAAAAATACAATGCAAGTTTTGACCAGGTATTGATTGCCTGGTTGTTGCATCATCCTTCAGGCATTGTGCCCGTTCTGGGAACCACCAAAATAGAAAGGCTGCAAGCAGCCATGGAAGCCAGTTCCATTGAAATGACACATGAAGAATGGCATATGTTGCTGAGAGCATCCAATGGATTTGATGTTCCTTAATGCAATTGATAGGATGTAAAGATCTCGTTCGATACCTGCATCAGTTTTTTCCTGCCTTTTCGATAATAAATGTTTGCTCCAGCAATGGGGTGATTGGAAAGCCAGTGCAATGCCGGTTGAACACCCATGACCATCAATGCATTGTCCAGCGCATCTGCCGTAATTGCATCATTGGCAATGACTGTAACAGCAATGATTTTTTGTTTGATGGGTTTCCCCTTCAGCGGATGCACAATATGGCTGTATATTTTTTTTCCAGATTGCATGAATTTACTCATGCTGCCGGAGGTGGTGACTGCTGCGTTGGACAATTGGATGGTTGGATCAATTTCATCCATTGATTTTTCGGAGTGGGTGTAGACAGCTATATTCCACGATGGTTTTCCCGGAGGGTGTCCGCTTGCATATATTTCACCTCCCAATTCAACGAGGAAATCATGGATGCCATGACCTTTGAATATCGCCGCCATTTGATCTACTGAATATCCTTGTGCGATGCCATCACAATCAATTTGGACAGCTGGATCATCTTTAACCAAGCTGTCACCTTTCACAAGGATATGTTGAAATCCAACCAGCCTTTGGATATTGCTGATGGCTTTTTTAGAGGGCTGCAGATGCGCGTTGATATGTGTTTTCCAAAGATCAATGATGGGTTTGCACGTGATGTCGAAATTCCCTTTTGTCAGAGCAGCAATATCGATTGCTTTGCTGACAACATGCTTCATGTGATTATCCATCAATACACCGCGTGGATGTTGATTGAATTGATTGATCAGAGAATGGGATTGATAGAGGGAAAGGGAGGAATCGATTGCTGTCAGCAGCACGTCGATTTCTTTTTGTACTACTTCAGGAGTTGCTGCATAATAGGTGCAATGATACGATGTGCCCTGGGCTTTCCCATTCAATTGAAATGCGCGCAAGGAATCTTTCTGAGAAAAATCTGCCTTGAAGCATGAGAAAAAAATGATCAGCGCATGGATCATTGCAGGAAGATAATGTTTACGTGTGACTTCTCAGGCTGTAAATAAAAAACCCTGATCGAATGAACGATCAGGGTTTTAATAAATATGGCACCTACCTACTCTCCCAGAAAATCTAGTACCATCGGCCATGAGGGGCTTAACTTCTCTGTTCGGTATGGGAAGAGGT
>VFQT010001074.1_pt1 | contig 35396 bp, 34 predicted proteins | sample 3512381 | NCBI WGS metagenome assembly VFQT01 (sample SAMN10412376, study PRJNA504923) | tailings metagenome | isolation source: Relicate 2 Philex TSF3 active mining site | place: Philippines: Tuba, Benguet | collected 2017-08-29 | reverse complement strand
TCCCGATGACGTCGAGGTCCTCGTCACGCTCTCCGACCATCATCTGCTTCTCGATCGCACGCTGCACGCCGCCGAGTCGGTCACGGATGCGCGCCGCCCTCTCGAATTCGAGAGCACCGGAGGCTTCCTCCATCTCGCGCCGCAGACGACCCACCACCTCGCGAGTGTCACCAGCGAGGAATTCGCACAGTCCCTCGACGTGCTGCCGATAGACATCGTCGGTCACCTCACCCACGCACGGGCCCGAGCATTTCTCGATGTGGAAAAGAAGACACGGTCGACCGAGCCGGTGGTGCTGGTTGAACTTGCCCTGACTGCAGGTCCGCACCGGGAACGTACGCAGGAGCAGGTCGAGTGTCTCCCTGATCGCCCACGCATGCGCGTACGGGCCGAAATAGCGCGTGCCCTTCCGCTTCGTGCCGCGCATCACCACGGCCCGCGGCCACTCCTCGTCGAGCGTGACCGCCAGGAACGGGTAGCTCTTGTCATCGCGCAACCGAACGTTGAAGCGGGGACGGTGCTCCTTGATGAGATTGAACTCAAGCATGAGAGCCTCGAGTTCGTTGCGCACCTCTATCCATTCCACCGACTCGGCGGCCGCCACCATTGCGGCCGTGCGCGGGTGGAGCACCGCCGGATTCTGGAAGTACGACGACACGCGCGAGCGCAGGTTGGAGGCCTTGCCGACGTAGATCACCCGACCGTTCGCGTCCTTGAACTGGTACGACCCCGGCGACTGAGGCACCGTCGACGATTCCGGCTTGCGCACTGCCACCGGGTCGTCCTACTTCTTCGACGGAGCGCGGCTCTTGGCTGCCGCCTTGCGGGGGGCTGCCGTTTTCGCCGTTGCCGGCGACTTCGCCACGACTGCCTTCTTCGTCAGGGACGACTTCTTCATGGCAGCAGTGGTCTTCGGCGACCGAGCACCGGAGACCGATGCACCGAGCAACTCACCCAGGAAACGCCCCGTGTGGCTCCCCTTCACCGATGCCACGTGTTCAGGTGTTCCTGCAGCCACGATCGATCCACCCCCGCTGCCGCCCTCCGGTCCGAGGTCGATGATCCAGTCGGCAGTCTTGATGACGTCGAGGTTGTGCTCGATCACGAGGACCGTGTTCCCCTGGTCGACGAGACGCGACAGCACCGTCAGCAAGCGCCTGACGTCTTCGAAATGGAGTCCGGTCGTCGGTTCGTCGAGCAGATACAGCGTGTGTCCGGTGGAACGCTTCGCCAGTTCCGTCGCAAGCTTGACTCGCTGGGCCTCGCCACCCGAGAGCGTCGGCGCGGGTTGGCCGAGACGCACGTACCCGAGCCCGACGTCGACGAGGGTCTGCATGTGCCGCGCGATCGAGGGCTGGTTCGAGAAGAACTCGAGCGCCTCCGAGATCGGCATGTCGAGCACTTCTGCGATGTTCTTCCCCTTGAACGTGATCTCGAGCGTGTCGCGGTTGTAGCGCGCTCCCTTGCACACCTCGCACGGCACGTAGACGTCGGGCAGGAAGTGCATCTCGATCTTGATGGTGCCGTCACCCGAGCATGCCTCGCAGCGGCCACCCTGCACGTTGAAGCTGAAGCGACCCGGCTGGTAGCCGCGCACCTTCGCCTCGGGAGCGGCGGCGAACAACTTCCTGATGCCGTCGAAGACCCCCGTGTAGGTGGCCGGGTTCGAACGGGGTGTGCGACCGATCGGCGATTGGTCCATGTCGATGACCTTGTCGATCGCATCGAGACCGTCGATGCGCGTGTGGCGACCGGGCGACTCCTTGCTCTTGTGCAGCTTCTGCATGACGGCCGGCAACAAGATGTCACGTACGAGCGTGCTCTTGCCGCTGCCCGACACGCCGGTCACTGCGACGAAACATCCGAGCGGGATCTCCACGTCGATGCCGCGCAGGTTGTGCTCACGCGCACCGCGCACCGTGATCGAGTCGTTGCCGCGCGACCGACGCGCCGCCGGAACCGGGATCGACTCTGCACCCGAGAGGTACTTCCCCGTGACCGACTTCGATGCCTTCGTGATGCCCGGCACCGGCCCCGAGTAGACCACCTCGCCACCGTGCTCTCCCGCTCCGGGGCCGATGTCGACGATCCAGTCACTCTCGCGGATCGTCTCCTCGTCGTGCTCGACGACGAGCACCGTGTTCCCGAGGTCGCGCAACCTCAGCAACGTGTCGATCAGTCGCCTGTTGTCGCGCTGGTGGAGACCGATCGACGGCTCGTCGAGAACGTAGAGCGTCCCGACAAGGCCCGATCCGATCTGGCTCGCGAGCCTGATGCGTTGTGCCTCGCCCCCCGCGAGAGTGCCGGCCGATCTCGACAACGTCAGGTAGTCGAGCCCGACGTCGAGCAGGAAGCCGAGGCGTGCGTTGATCTCCTTGGTGATGCGCTCGGCGATGATGCGATCGCGCTCCCCCAACTCGAGACCGGAGAGGAACGCCGCCGACTCGCCGATCGGCATCTCGCACACCTCAGCGATGCTCCTGTCGCCCACCGTCACCGCGAGCGTCGACGGCTTGAGGCGCGCACCGCCACATGCGGGGCACGGCACCTCGCGCATGTACGACTCGAACTGCTCCCTCGTCCAGTCGCTTTCTGCATCGGCGTGACGACGCTTGATCCACGGCACGACACCCTCGTAGGAGGTGTTGAACTTGCGCACCTTGCCGAATCGGTTGCGGTATTTCACCTGCATGCTCCCGGGCTTGCCGTGGAGGATCAGTTTCTGGTGCTTTGCGGCGAGTTTGCCGAAGGGTTTGTCGAGGTCGATGCCTTCTTCTTCGGCGACGGCCACGAGCATGCGGTGGAAGTACATGGTGTGTGCGCTCCGCCACGGGGCGATCGCCCCTTCGGAGAGGCCGAGCGACGGATCGGGCACGACGAGTTCCGGGTCGACCTCGAACTTGGTTCCGAGACCGTCGCACGTCTCGCATGCACCGTAGGGAGAGTTGAACGAGAAGTTCCTCGGAGCAGGTTCTTCGTACGACTCGCCACACACCGGACACGCCAGGTGCTGACTGAACGTGAGCGTCTCCCCCTCGCTCCCGTCTGTGGGGACGAGTTCGATCGCGGCCACTCCGTCGGCGAGACGCAGAGCCGTCTCGAGCGAGTCGGTGAGACGCCGTTCGATGTCGTCGCGGCGCACGAGGCGATCGACCACGATCTCGATCGAGTGCTGCTCGTAGCGAGCGAGTTTCTCGCCCGATGCCAACCATTCGGCGATGTCGTGCACTTCACCATCGATCCGGGCGCGAACGAATCCCTGGCCTGCGATGTCACCGAGCAACGTGTCGTACTCGCCCTTCCGACCACGGACGACCGGTGCCAGCACCTGGAATCGTGCACCGTCGGGAAGAGTCATGATGCGGTCGACGATCTGCTGGGGCGTCTGGCGCTGCAGACGGGTGCCGTCCTGCGGACAGTGCTGCACACCGATGCGGGCCCACAACAGGCGCAGGTAGTCGTAGACCTCCGTGATGGTGCCGACCGTCGACCGGGGGTTGCGCGAAGCCGACTTCTGGTCGATCGAGATCGCCGGCGACAGACCCTCGATCACGTCGACGTCGGGCTTGTCCATCTGGCCGAGGAACTGGCGTGCATACGCAGACAGGCTCTCCACGTACCGGCGCTGGCCTTCCGCGTAGATGGTGTCGAAGGCGAGACTGCTCTTGCCCGAGCCCGACAGACCCGTCAGCACGACCAGCTTGTCGCGGGGGATCTCGAGGCTGACGTTCTTCAGGTTGTGCTCGCGGGCACCCCTGACGACGATCTTCTCAGCCACGCTTCGAGGCTACCGAGCGGTCATCTGGCGTCACGAAGTTCCCTGCGAAGGTCGTTGATCTCGTCGCGCAGGCGTGCCGCGTACTCGAACTTCAGCTCGGTCGCGGCCTCGTGCATCTCTTCCTCGAGGGTCTGGATGAGCCGCGCGAGTTCCTGCTGGGGCATCGACTTGATCTCTGCCTGCACGCGGTCGCGTTCGCGGTTCCTCCGACGGTCCTTGCCCGGCACCGGACCACCTTCAGAGTCGACCCCGAGCACCGACAAGATGTCGCCCACTGCCTTGCGGATGGTGCGCGGGTTGATGCCGTGCTCGGCGTTGTACGCGGTCTGCATCTCACGTCGACGACGGGTCTCGGAGATCGCGCGCTCCATCGACGCCGTGACCCGGTCGGCGTACATCACCACCTGACCGTCGACGTTCCTCGCCGCACGACCGATCATCTGGATCAACGACGTCTCGGACCGGAGGAAACCCTCCTTGTCGGCGTCCAGGATCGCCACCAACGACACTTCCGGCAGGTCGAGACCCTCGCGGAGCAGGTTGATGCCCACGAGCACGTCGAACTCACCCAGCCTGAGAGACCTGAGAATCTCGATTCGCTGCAACGTGTCGATGTTCGAGTGCAGGTAGCGCACCCGCAGACCCTGCTCGAGCAGGTACTCGGTGAGGTCCTCGGCCATCTTCTTGGTGAGGGTGGTCACGAGCACCCTGTCGCCCTTCTCGGTGCGTTCCCCCACCATCGCAACGAGATCGTCGATCTGGCCCTTCGTCGGCTTCACAACCACTTCGGGGTCGACGAGGCCGGTCGGTCTCACGATCTGTTCCACCACACGTGCCGAGTTCCTGATCTCGAAGTCGGCCGGGGTCGCCGACATGAACACGCACTGGTTGATGCGCTCCATCGTCTCTTCGAAACGGAGCGGTCGGTTGTCCCTCGCACTCGGGAGCCGAAAACCGTGCTCGACGAGGGTGTCCTTGCGGCTCCGGTCGCCTGCGTACTGCGCGTGCAACTGGGGCACCGCCACGTGACTCTCGTCGACGATCAGGAGGTAGTCCTTCGGGAAGTAGTCGAGCAGGGTGAACGGAGGCTCACCCGGGCTGCGCCCGTCGATGTGCATCGAGTAGTTCTCGATGCCGTTGCAGTAGCCCATCTCCTGGATCATCTCCAGGTCGTACTGGGTGCGCATGCGCAGGCGCTGGGCCTCGAGCAATTTCCCCTCGGACTCGAACCACGCGAGCCTCTCCTGCAACTCGTTCTCGATGCCGGCGATGGCCCGCCGCAGCCGTTCGTCTCCGGCCGCGTAGTGCGTCGCCGGGAACACGACGACCTCCGACATGTCGCCGAGCGTCTCACCGGTGAGCGGATCGACGAGACTGATGCGCTCCACCGTGTCACCGAACATCTCGATGCGCACGACGCTCTCTTCGTAGGCCGGGTGAATCTCGACGGTGTCACCCCGCACGCGGAAGTTGCCGCGCCCGAGAGTCATGTCGTTGCGGTCGTACTGCATGTCGACGAGTCGACGCAGCATGCTTCGCTGGTCGTAGTCGACGCCCGTGTGGAGTTCGAGCAACTGACCGCGGTACTCCTCGGGGTCTCCCATGCCGTAGATGCACGACACACTCGCCACCACGATGGTGTCGCGGCGCGTCAGCAGTGCCGCGGTGGCAGAGTGACGCAGACGGTCGATCTCGTCGTTGATCGACGAGTCCTTCTCGATGTACGTGTCGCTCGAGGGGATGTAGGCCTCGGGTTGGTAGTAGTCGTAGTAGGAGACGAAGAACTCGACCCTGTTGTTCGGGAAGAACTCCTTCATCTCCTGCGCGAGCTGTGCCGCGAGGCTCTTGTTGGGCGCGAGGATCAACGTCGGCCGTTGCACCTTCTCGATTGTCCACGCGATCGTCGCCGACTTTCCCGACCCTGTGATGCCGAGCAGCGTGAGGAACCGTTCACCCGCCTCGATGCCCTCGGCGAGCTGCGCGATCGCCTTCGGTTGGTCGCCCGCCGGCTCGAAGTCGGAGACGACAGTGAACGGGGTCACAGACGTCACGACGTCACTCGCGCGAGCCGGCGTCGTCGGCAGCCGGCGGGAGCGCCGACGCCCACGCCCACACCTCGTCGATGCGGCGCTCGAGCTCGGAGAGGTCACCCGAGTTGTCGACGACGACATCGGCGATCTTCAGTCGATCCTCTCGACTCGCCTGCTTCGCGATGCGTGCCCGCGCATCGGCCTCGTCCATCCCGCGTTGACCGACCAGACGCTCCACGGCCACGTCGACGGGAACGTCGACCACGATGACGCCGCTGAGCCCCTTGCGGGGGTTCTCGGCGAGCAACGGAATGTCGAGCACCACCACGTTGTCGGTGTCGCGCTGCTCGGAGAGACGACGGTCCATCTCCTTGGCGACGGCCGGATGGACGATCTTGTTGAGATCGGCGAGTGCGTCTGCGTCGGAAAACACGATCGACGCGAGTGCCGCGCGGTCGAGCGACCCGTCGGCAGCGATGACACCGTCCCCGAAGCGCTCGGCAATCAGCCCGAGAAGGGCCGCTCCAGGCGCCTGCAACTCACGGGTTATCGCGTCTGCATCGATGATCACCGCACCGCGTGCGGCGAGCAATTGCGAAACGGTGGACTTGCCCGAGCCGATGCCCCCGGTGAGCCCCAGGAGGATCATGCCCGTGGCCCGGTCAGGCCTGTTCGGCCTCGGGTGCGGCAGGTGCCTCGGCACCTTCGGCACCGGCGTCGCCGTACTCCTTGTAGTACTCGGCCCATGCGGCCTCGCGCTCGGTGTCGTCGCCACCAACCCAGTTGCCGTGCTCGTCGACCTGGAACTGACCCTGGTACTCGGCGGCAAGTTCGCCACCTTCGGCCGCCTGACGGATGGAGATCGAGATGCGGCGGCGTGCGAGATCGAGGTCGATGATCTTGACCCACAGTTCCTCACCGGGGGTGACGACCTGCTCCGGCGACTCGACGTGGTGCGCGGACATCTCCGAGATGTGGACGAGACCCTCGATTCCGTCGCCGACCTGCACGAATGCACCGAACGGCACCAACTTGGTGACACGTCCGTAGACCAGCTGGCCGACCTCGTGTGAGGAAGCGAATTCCTGCCACGGGTCCTGCTGGGTGGCCTTCAGCGAGAGACTGATGCGCTCGCGGCTGTAGTCGATGTCGAGCACCTGCACGGTGACTTCCTGGCCGACCTGGACGACCTGCGACGGGTGCTCGACGTGCTTCCAGGAGAGTTCCGACACGTGGATGAGTCCGTCCATGCCACCGAGGTCGACGAATGCGCCGAACGCCACGACCGACGAGATGCGACCGGAGCGGATCTCACCCGGCTTGAGATTCGTGAGGAACGAGTCGCGCGTCTCCTTCTGGTTCTCCTCGAGGTATGCACGGCGCGACAGCACGACGTTGTTGCGGTTGCGGTCGAGTTCCAGGATCTTCGCGTCGATCGGCTGACCGATGTAAGGCTGCAGGTCGCGCACGCGGCGAAGTTCCACCAGCGACGCCGGGAGGAAGCCGCGCAGTCCGATGTCGACGATGAGACCGCCCTTGACGACCTCTATCACCATTCCGCGCACCGGCTCGTCGTTCTCCTTCTTGCGCTCGATCTCGCCCCAGGCCTTCTCGTACTGGGCGCGCTTCTTCGACAACACGAGGCGACCCTCTTTGTCCTCGAGCGTCAGCACCAGCGCCTCGACGGTCTCGCCGAGCGTCACCACGTCGTGCGGGTTGACGTCGTTCTTGATGGCGAGTTCGCGCGTCGGGATCACGCCTTCGGTCTTGTAGCCGAAGTCGAGCAACACTCCGTCACGATCGATCTTCACGACAGTCCCGGTGACCAACTGGCCGTCCTTGATCTCGCGCATCGTTCCGTCGATGGCGTCGGCGAAGCTCTTCTCCATGTCGTTCGCGACGATGGGACGGGGGGTGTAGTTGCCTTCTGCGTCGAATGTTCCCATCGGCGCGGAAGAAAGGGTGGTGTCGGACAAGGTTCGTGTCTTTCGGGACTGACTGTTGTGGTCGTGGATTCGGCCCTCAGCGGGCACTCTCCCGTCGGGAGAGCGTTTTGAACGCTATCACCAGATATTCCGAACTCTCCGTGGTGGGCGGCTGCTCCCGATACCCGCCGGGGTCGACGCTCCAGAGGTGCCGGACCTCGAGCCCCGCAGACCGCATCACGAGCCTCAACTCCCGCGGCGTGTAGCAGCCGGTCCAGAGGTCGACCTGACGACCGTTGCCCTGCTCGTCCTTGACCTCGGTGACCTCGTGGCACACGCCCGTGTCGGCGTCGAAAGTGGCCTCGTCGAAGTGACGCACGACGAAATAGGAGTTGAACGCAGACAGCGCCAGGCGTCCTCCGGGCACGAGCGACCGGGCAATGCCCTGCACCACGTCTTCGTCGTGGCCGCCGGCCGTCATCAACCCGAACGCCCCCTGGCAGAGACAGATCGCGGCATCGAACTCCGACTCGAACGGCAGTGACCGCGCGTCGAGCCGCTCGAACGTGGCTCCGTCGGGAGCGCCCTCGTGGGCGAGGTCGACGAAACGCTGGCTGATGTCGACACCGTGCACGATCATTCCCCGTCGGGCCAATTCGTGCGCATGCCGACCGGGGCCGCATCCGACGTCGAGCACACGCATGCCCGGCTCCAGACCGAGCCACCGCACCACCGCATCGACCTCGTTTGCGGTCCCCTTCGTGAACGAATAGCGGAGGTACGCAGAACCGAGATGATCCGCAATGGGTTCGAACCAGTGGTCGTGCGGGCCGTTCACTGTTTCGCGTCGGCCCACGTCGCACCCCACGCCACGTTGACCTCGAGAGGCACCGACAAGTCGGCCGCAGAACGCATCGTGTCGACGACGAGCGGGCCGACCTCGCCTCGTTCATCGTCGGGCACCTCCACGATGACCTCGTCGTGGACCTGCAGCACCACCCTCGACTCCGCCCGACGACCGACGAGGAGCGAGTCGATCCGCACGAGCGCAATCTTGAAAATGTCGGCCGCCAGACCCTGGATCGCTGCGTTCATGGCCTGACGCTCGCCGGCCTGGCGCACCCTGAAGTTGTCACTCAACAGTTCCGGGATCGGTCGACGCCGACCGAACAATGTCTCGGTGTAGCCGTGTTGACGCGCGATGCGCACCGACTCGTCCATGTACTCCTTCACGCGCGGGAAGGCGTCGAAGTAGGCACCAAGGATCTCGGCGGCCTCGTCGACCGCGATGCCGAGCCGTTGACTGAGTCCGTAGGCCTCCATGCCGTAGGCGAGACCGTACGACACCATCTTCGCTTTCGAGCGTTGATCGTGCGTCACCTTTCCGGGCGCGACACCGAACACACGTGCCGCCGTCGCGCGGTGGATGTCCTCCCCCGCCGCGAAAGCCGACACGAGACCTTCGTCACCGGAGAGATGGGCGATGCAGCGCAACTCGATCTGGTTGTAGTCGGCGACGAGGAGCGAACGACCCGCCGGGGCCACGAACGCCGTGCGGAACACCCGGCCTTCGTCGGTGCGCACAGGAATGTTGTGGAGGTTCGGATGGTCGCTCGACAGCCGGCCGGTCCGCGCCACCGTCTGGTTGAAGGTCGCATGGATCCGCTGGTCGACCGGGTCGACCTCGGCGAGCAGTCCCTCGCCGTAGGTGGCACGGAGTTTCTCGACCTCACGGTGACGCATGAGCGGCCCGATGAACTCGGGCCAGTCGTCGTGGAGTTTCTCGAGCGTCGCGGCGTCGGTCGAGTAGCCCGTCTTGGTCTTCTTGCCCGGCGTCAGTCCGCGCTCCTCGTAGAGGATCGTGCGCAACTGCGTGGGCGAATTCACGTTGAACGGGTGTCCCGCCACCTCGTGCAGCGTCGCCACGAGCGACGAGACCTCGTTCGTGAGACGGTCGCGAATCGCCGACAGCACGTCGACGTCGACCGCAACGCCGGCATGCTCCATCTTCGCGAGAACGTGCACGAGTGGGTTCTCGACATCGGCATACAGGGAGGTATTGCCGATCTCGGCGAGTCGAGCCTCCACCGCCGGTGCGAGACGAGCAGTGAAGAGGGCCTTCTCCGCCACGAGGCGCACGTCGTCACCCCCGGTCCCGAAGTCGAGTTCACCGTCGGGTGCACCCGACGACCGCGGCGACGTACCGAGCAGGTCGTCGCACACTTCGTCGAGGCCGTAACCGGCTCGTGACGGATTCACCAGGTACGCAGCGATCGCAGTGTCAAGCCGCAGACCGCCGAGATCTCCGCCGAGCGAGAGGAGCGAGCGCATGAACGGCTTCGCATCGTGCATCACCGTCGCCACGTCGGACGCGAGCGCCTTCTTCACCGTCGCCTGCTCGAGAAGATCGGCATCCACGTACCCGACCCGCCCGACCTCGGGGTCGAGCACCACCGCAAGCCCCACCAATGCCGAGCGACCCGGTTCGCCCGTCCACGCGGCCGCGAGCACACGCTCGCCCGGACCCGACAATGCCGCGGCAGCAGTCTTGGCGTCGACGAGAACCTCGACGGCAACTTCTGCGATCGTACTCGTCGTGGCCGGGTCGGTGGCGTGCGATGATCCCGACGCCGACCCTGACGTCGACCATCCGACGACGGCGACGGTGTCGGCCAGCCGCTTCGCCATCGTCTTGAACTCGAGGAAGTCGAACAGACGACCGGCAGCCGCGAGGTCGGGTGCCGGCACCAACGACGACACGTCGATGTCGAGCGGCACGTCCCGTCGCAACACCATGACGTCTGCGTTCCTGCGCACCCGTTCGCCGTGTTCGATCAGCCCTGCCTTCAACTTGGGGGTCTGGTCGGCGGCGGCGGCCAGCACCTTGTCGAGCGTGCCGTAGGTCGAGATGAGTTTCGCCGCGGTCTTCTCGCCCACACCGGGGATCCCGTCGAGGTTGTCGCTGGGGTCGCCCCGCAACGCGGCATAGTCGGGATACTGCTGAGGGGTCACGCCGGTGCGCTCGACGATGCCCGCTTCGTCGTAGAGGGCATAGTCGCTCACGCCACGCTTGTTGTAGAGCACCCGCACGTGCGGGTCGCGCACCAACTGGTACGCATCGCGGTCACCGGTGACGATGAGAACGTCGTGACCGTCGGCAGATGCGCGCTCGGCGATGGTGGCGATGATGTCGTCGCCCTCGAACCCGGGCGCCTCGAGCCACTTCACCCCGAGCGCATCGAGCAGCTCGCGCACGATGCCGAGTTGCTGGAACAACGTGTCGGGCGCCTTCTCGCGTTGGGCCTTGTACTCGGGCACGGCCTCGTGACGGAAGGTCGGCTCGGGTCGGTCGAACACCACCACGACAGCGTCAGGCGTGTGTTCCTTCACCAGATTGAGCAGCATCGTGGTGAATCCGTACACCGCATTCGTGACCTGACCCGACGCGTTCGCCATGTCGGGCGGCAGGGCGAAGAACGCTCGGTACACGAGCGAATTGCCGTCGAGTGCCATCACCTTCACCGGGGTTTCACCTCCCGGTGCCCGGCTCGGGACAGCGTGGCGGCCGTCATTCCGGACGCAACGAACCGTCGACGACCCGCTCCGCGACCGCCTTCATCGTCGACCGCTGGTTCATCGCGGCCCTCTGGAGCCAGCCGTATGCGTCGGCTTCGCTCATCGAGTGCGAGTCGATGAGGACACCCTTGGCGCGGTCGAGCAGCTTCCGCGTCTCGAGTTGTTCACCGAGTGCATCGATCTCTCCGTTCAACGCACGCATCTCGTTGAAACGGCCGATCGCAACTTCGATCGCAGGAATGAGGTCGCTCTTCTGGAACGGCTTCACCAGGTATGCGAGTGCACCGGCGTCACGGGCCTCTTCGATCACCTCACGCTGCGAGAACGCCGTCAGCACGAGCACACCGCAGATGCGGTCGGCGGTGATGAGGCGCGCAGCCTCGAGACCGTCCATACCGGGCATCTTGATGTCGAGAATCGCAAGGTCGGGACGGAGCTCGCGCACGAGTTGGACGGCCTTGTCCCCGCGCCCGGTCTCGCCCACGACGTCGTACCCCTCTTCTTCGAGGGTCTCTTTCAGGTCGAGCCGGATGATCGCTTCGTCTTCGGCGATGACCACCCTGATGCTCCGGGGCTCGACACTCATGCCGTGGGCTCCAATTTGTCGAGCAGGTCGTTGATCCGGGCTTCGAGGTCGGCCAGTTCCCTCGCCAACGACTCACGGTGACGGCGCATCGCGTCGGCGTGGCGCTGGGCTTCGCGGTACTCGAGGTCGGCGCTCGGGGTCTCCGACACGAGCGCCCGCAGCGACTTGTCGTCGGCGTCGTCGGCGAGGGCCGCAAGTTGGTCGTCGACCACCAGCAATTCGTCGCGGATCTCCTTGATGCGCGCCGACGCCTGCGTCAGTTTGCGCTGCACCGATCGCTGACCCATTCGCACGAGTGTACGGAGACCCTGGGTGCCCGAGGTGGGACTCGAACCCACACGCCCTTTCGGACAACGGATTTTGAGTCCGTCGCGTCTGCCATTCCGCCACTCGGGCCAGGGCGACGAATCGTACCGTCGCGCTACCGCGCGGTAGCAGGTTCTGCCTCTGGAGCGGGTCTAGGGTTTGCCGGTCATGCTCGCATTCACCTTCCCCGGTCAAGGCTCCCAGCGGCCGGGAATGGGCCGTCCGTGGGTCGGCCACGACAGTTGGGAACTGGTCCAGGAGGCCTCCGACACGGTCGGCCGCGACGTGGGCGCCCTTCTGCTCGACGCAGACGCCGAGGAACTGAAGGACACCCGGAACGCTCAATTGACCACGTTCGTCTCCAGCCTCATGGTGCTCGATGCCGTCGAGCGGCTCGGTATCGAACCGAGCCTGTGCGCGGGTCACAGCCTGGGCGAGTACACGGCGCTCGTGGCCACGGGCGCACTGTCGTTCGAGGACGGCGTGCGCCTCGTCAACGAACGTGCCGATGCCATGCACGAAGCAGGCCTCGCATCACCCGGAACGATGGCGGCGGTGCTCGGGCTCGATGACGACGTGGTCGAGGTGGCGTGCCGCAGGGCAGATGCCGAGGTGTGGGTGGCGAACTTCAACGCACCAGGTCAGGTGGTGATCGCCGGGGCACCCGACGCAGTGGCAAAGGCGTCGGAGATCGCGAAGGAACTCGGCGCCAAGAGAGTCATGCCGTTGCAGGTGTCGGGGGCGTTCCACACGCCGTTCATGACGGCTGCGCGAGAGCGTTTGCGCGGAGCCATCGCCGAAGCAAACCCTCGCGACACCGAAGTCCCGGTCATCTCGAACGTCGACGCTCTTGCCCACGACCGCGGCGACGAATGGTCGTCGTTGTTGTCGGCACAGCTCTCGAGCCCGGTGAGATGGAAGCACTGCCTGCTCTCGCTCGCCGAGGCCGGAGTCACCGGACTCGTCGAACTCGGCCCCGGAGGCGTGCTCACCGGCATGGCCAAGCGCACGCTGGAGAACACCCGCACCATCAGTGTCGCCACGCCCGATGAGCTCGACCGCCTCATCGAATGGGTCGCGGCCGCATCACCTGCCACTCCCGTCGCCATCGAGGGAGAACATCTCTTTGCCGTCGAGCGACTGGTGGTGAGCCCGGCGGCGGGCGTGTTCGCCCCGGTACCCACCGTCATGTCGGGCACCGTGATCGAGGTCGGAACAGTGATCGGCACCGTCGGCGACCGTGAAGTGCGCTCACCGTTCGCCGGTCGGGTCGAGAACTTCATCGCCGTCGACGGCGAACGAGTCACGACGCACCAGCCGATCGCGTGGCTGAGAACCGTCTAGGTGAACCAGGAGGATTGATGCCGAAGATTCCATCGAACGTGCGCGGGGCACGATTCACCGGTTGGGGCACGGCGCTCGGTCACAAGACGGTCACCAACGACGATCTCACCGCCACCTTGGACACGAACGACCAGTGGATCAGGGAACGAACCGGCATCGAACGACGCCACGTCGGCGGATCGACCGCCGAACTGAGCACCGTCAGCGGAGCGGCGGCACTGCGCATGGCCGGAATCGAACCCGCGTCGATCGATGCGCTCGTGCTCTCCACCACCACTCCCGATCGCACGGTTCCGGCCACGTCGGCAACGGTGCAGAACAACCTCGGACTTCGCTGCGGTGCCTTCGACGTGAACGCCGCGTGCTCCGGATTCGTCTACGGACTCGTCGCCGCGCACGGCCTCGTCGCCTTGGGTGCCGAGCGGATCCTGTTGATCGGCACCGACACCCTCGCCCGCATCACCGATTGGACCGACCGCAACACTGCCGTCCTCTTCGCCGACGGCTCCGGAGCCGCGGTGATCGAGGCGACGCAGGGCACCGGACAGTTGCTCGGATGGGACCTCGACGCCGACGGGTCGCTCGAGGACATTCTCTACTGCGAGATCGGCGGAAACATCCAGATGGACGGCAAGGAAGTCTTCCGCCGCGCCGTGCGCATCATGGTCGACAGCGCGGAGAAGTCGATGGCACATGCCGGCGTCACGGCCGACGACATTGCATTGATCGTTCCGCACCAGGCAAACATCCGAATCATCTCGGCGGCCTGCGAACGCCTCGGCGTTCCCATGGACCGCGCCGCGGTGGTGATCCAGGACACCGCCAACACCTCGTCGGCCTCGATTCCCCTCGCACTCTTCGACGCCGCCGAGAAGGGTCGCCTCGCGCCCGGCGATCTCGTGCTGCTCGTCGGTTTCGGTGCCGGCATGACCGCCGCGAGCGCGATCCTCCAGTGGGGCGGCTCGTGAGCAGGGTCGTTCTCGTCACCGGTGGTTCCCGCGGCATCGGGCTGGCGTGTGCGCGACGGTTCGCCGCTGCCGGAGACAAGGTCGCCGTCACCTACGTGTCGACTCCCCCTCCCGACGATCTGTGGGGCGTGAAGTGCGACGTCACCGACGCTGCACAGGTCGATGCGGCGTTCAAGGAGATCGAGGACAAGTTCGGACCGGTCGAGATCCTGGTCTCGAACGCCGGCATCACGAAGGACACGCTGTTGCTGCGCATGAGCGAGGCCGACTTCGTCTCGGTCGTCGACGCGAACCTCACCGGAGCGTTCCGTGTGGCGAAGAGAGCGTCGCAGGGAATGCTGCGCGCCCGCCGCGGACGGATCATCTTGCTCTCGTCGGTCGTCGGGCTCCTCGGTTCCGCCGGTCAGGCGAACTATGCCGCTTCGAAGGCCGGGCTCGTCGGCTTCGCGCGGTCGCTCGCACGCGAACTCGGGTCCCGCAACATCACCGTGAACGTGGTTGCCCCCGGACCGGTCGAGACCGACATGACCGCGGTGCTCGGAGAGGACCGACTGCGTGAACTGACCGAAGCCGTTCCTCTCGGGCGGATGGCCACCCCCGACGAGATCGCCGGGGTCGTGGAATTCCTCGCCGGCGACTCTGCCGCCTACATCACCGGAGCGGTGATTCCGGTCGACGGCGGTCTCGGAATGGGTCACTGAGACAAACAACCCACCCGGGAATCCGGTGTGGGAGAATGGAAACAACCCCGCAAAGGAGAGCCTCATGAGCCAGGAACATTTCGACCGATTCGCCAAGTTGATCATCGCCAAGTTGGGCGTCGAGGCGGACCAAGTGACCAGCGAGGCCCGATTCGTGGAAGATCTCGAGGCCGATTCTCTCGACATGGTGGAGTTGATGATGGACGTCGAGGAAGAGTTCGGCATTCCGCAGATTCCCGACGAAGAACTGGCCGAACTGAAGACCGTCGGCATGGCGCTCGACGCGATCATCAGCAAGCTCTAGAGGTCACGCCCCGTGCACGGACAGGGACATCGTGTCGCCGTCACCGGGTACGGCGTCGTCGCCCCGTGTGGCATCGGGAAGGATGCCTACTGGCGGGGCCTTCTCGGCCCAGGAGTGACCGGTACGAAGTCGGTGGAGATCGCCGACTGGGACCCGTCGCCTTGGTTCGACAACCCGAAAGAGGCACGTCGAGCCGACCGCGTGGAGCAATACGCACTCGCCGCCGCCGCCGAGGCGTTTGCCCAGGCCGGAGACATCGGGGTCGACCCTGCTCGGTTCGGGACGATCTTTGCCACCGGTATCGGCGGTCTGCACACTCTCGAAGAGCAGGTGCAGGTGCGACTCGAAAGGGGCGAGCGCCGTGTGTCTCCGTTTCTCGTGCCGATGATGATGGCGAACGCATCCGGCGCAGCAATTTCGATGCGCTACGGATTGCAGGGCCCGAACGAGACGATCTGCACCGCCTGTGCCGCTGGAACCCATGCCATCGGGTACGCGGCGCGACTGATCGCGTGGGGACGCTGCGACGCCGTCGCCACCGGCGGGTCGGAATGCGCCGCGACGGCGACATCGCTCGCAGGTTTCGGAAACATGACCGCTCTCTCCACCACCGGCACCTCGATGCCGTTCGATGCGAAGCGTGACGGTTTCGTCATGGGCGAAGGCGCGGCCGTCTTCGTGCTCGAACGATGGGACCACGCGGTCGCGCGCGGCGCCACGATCATCGCCGAGGTGCTGGGATCTGCGTCCAACGCCGATGCCCATCACATCACTGCTCCGGCCCCCGGCGGCACCGGAGCGATCGCATGCATGCGCCTCGCGCTCGATGATGCCGGACTCTCCCCGGCAGACATCGCACTCGTCAACGCCCACGGAACGTCGACCCCTCTCAACGATGCCGCGGAGGCACAAGCCGTGACCGCCGTGTTCGGTGAACGCGCCGTCCCCGTGACGAGCGGAAAAGGCGTCACCGGCCACGCACTCGGTGCAGCCGGCGCCCTCGAAGCCGCACAGGTGCTCTTGTCGTTCGAGAACAAGAAGATCCCGCCGACAGCCGGAACCACGCAGGTCGACCCGGAGATGACGATCGACTTGGTGCACGGTGCGGCGCGCGACTGGACGCCCGGCCCTGCCATCTCGAACAACTTCGGGTTCGGCGGCCACAACGGGTCGGTCATCTTCGCGCCGGCGTCCTGAGCCGCGCGGCGCAGGACTCAGCGCGACAGCACCCACCGCCGAAAGACCCGACCGCTGACCTCTAGGCGTCCGCAAACACGAACATGAGGTCGAGCTCGCATGCGACCGCACCGTCGACGAGTGCCTTGCCCGACCCCTTGCCGGCACGGGAACTCATGCGACCGAGTTCGACGACCAGCTCGAGTTCGTCGCCGGGCACCACCTGACGCCGGAAACGCGCACTGTCGATGCCACCGAACAACGGGAGTTTTCCGGCATGCGTCGTGTCGGTGAGCACCGCGTATGCCCCCACCTGGGCGATCGCTTCACACATCAAAACACCGGGCAGCGTGGGCCGACCGGGAAAGTGCCCCGAGAAGAACCATTCCTCGCCGGTGAGCTTCCAGTGACCCGTGGCGCCGACACCGGTTTCAAGGCGGCTGATCCGGTCGACGAAGAGGAACGGAGGCCGGTGCGGCAGCACCTCGATCGGTGACGGATGCGAGCTCACTTGCCGAGCGCCTTGAGAAGGTTCTTCGGCGTGTCGGCGGGCGAGATCTTGTACCACGCCTCCAACACGACGCCGTCCTGGATGAGGAACGCCGAACGTTCGATGCCCATGTACTCGCGTCCGTACATCGACTTCTTCTTCCACACCTTGAAAGCCTTGGCGACCTTGTTCTCGGTGTCGGCCAGCAGTGGGAATCCGAGCGAGTACTTCTCGTCGAACTTCTTCTGCTTCTCGGGCTTGTCGGGGCTGATCCCGACGATCTTCGTGCGGCCGATCTCGCCGGCGATGTCGCGCAAGCCGCACGACTGCGCGGTGCACCCCGGTGTGTCGGCCTTCGGGTAGAAGTACACGAGGATCTTCGACTTGCCCTGCTTGGCGAGCGAGAACGTCTTTCCGTTCTGGTCGAGCAGCTCGATGTCGGGGGCTTTTGAACCGGGCTTCAGCATGCGATGGAGATTACTTCTGGAACCTCTGCCGGGTTCACTTTGCGCGCCGCATACCGTGGCCGTAGAAGCCCTGTCTCGGTCGTGCATGCGCGTGGTAGTGACCGGGAATCGTGCGCATGTTGTCGTCGATGCGCACCTCGAACTCCCAGTGTTCGCTCACAACCTCCACGAGCTGCGCGTGCAACCTCGACTTCACGTCGTCGGGCGGCGACGGGTCGTGCGGTCGCCACACCACCATCGGAACGCCGCAACTCTCGCACTCGGCGATCCACATTTCGTCGTCTTCGTAGAACCACTCGGTCATGCGGGCCGCTTCGCACAACTCACACTCGGGCCCGAAGATCGACACGTCAGTTCCTCGCCGAGTCGAGCGCGGCCCTCACCTCGCCGACGAACGACCCCACTTCGTCGGGCCCGTCCTCGATCAGGCGACGCACGACGGCTGCCCCCATGATCACCCCGTCGGACACCCGGGAGGCCTCCACCGCCTGCTCTGCGTTCGACACACCGACACCGACGAGCACCGGCTTGTCGGTGACGGTCTTGACACGACGCGCAAGTGTCACCGCAGTACTGGCGAGCGTCGCGCGCTCCCCCGTCACACCGAGGAGACCGACCGAGTAGACGAAACCGCGCGCCCTCTGCGCCACCCGTGGAAGCCGCTCGTCGGGCGCGGTCGGGGCCGCGAGCATCACCGTCTCGACACCGGCAGCGTCAGCGGCGGTGCACCACCCGCCGGATTCTTCCAGCGGAAGATCAGGAACGATCGCCGCCGCGACTCCCGCGTCTGCGAGGGCAGCAGCGAAACGCTCGTGGCCCGCGTGGAACACCGTGTTGTAGTAACACATCACCGCGATCGGAATGCCGACGTCGAGCGTGCGTATTCCGTCGAGCACCGACGTCGGAGTGGCACCCGCATCGAGTGCCACCTGCGAAGCCTGCTGGATGACCGGACCGTCCATGACCGGATCGGAGAACGGAATCCCGACCTCGACAGCGTCGGCCCCGTTCGCTGCACAGGCGCGTACCGCATCGATCCATCCGGGGTACCCGCCGGTCACGTAGGGCACGAGACACTTGCCTCCGGCGTCGATGCGCCTCCTGAGCGCCCCCTCGAGCCCGGCCATCAGAGTCGGTCCGACAGCACGGTCATCATCTGGCCGACGTCCTTGTCGCCACGGCCCGACAGATTCATCAGCACGGTCTGGCCCTGCATCGTGTGGGCCTCGCGAGCGATCCACGCCACGGCGTGCGCACACTCGAGAGCCGGAATGATGCCCTCGGTGCGTGCGAGCAACTGGAATGCCTCGATGACCTCGTCGTCGGTGACCGTCGGGTACTCGGCGCGACCGGTCGAGGCGAGCCACGAATGCTCTGGGCCGACACCCGGGTAGTCGAGACCGGCGGAGATCGAGTGTGCTTCCTGCACCTGACCGTGTTCGTCCTGCATGAGATAGCTCTTCATACCGTGCACGACACCGGGCACTCCCCGCCCGACCGCGGCTCCTCCGGCCGGCTCGACACCGATCAGACGCGATCGCGCATCGACGAACCCGGAGAAGATGCCGATTGCATTCGACCCGCCACCCACGCAGGCGACGACCACGTCTGGGACGTCGTCGAGCAGGTCGGCGCACTGCTCGCGTGCTTCACGGCCGATCACCGTGTGGAACTGGCGCACCATGTACGGGTACGGATGCGGTCCCATCACCGAGCCGAGGCAGTAGTGCGTCGACTCGACAGTGGCGACCCAGTCGCGCATTGCTTCGTTCACGGCGTCTTTGAGGGTGCGTGACCCCGACTCGACGGCTTCCACCTCGGCACCGAGGAGCCGCATGCGGAACACGTTGAGTTGCTGGCGCTCCACGTCGACAGCCCCCATGTACACCTTGCACTCGAGACCGAGGAGCGCAGCAGCCGTCGCCGACGCAACTCCGTGCTGTCCGGCACCGGTCTCTGCCACGATGCGCTTCTTGCCCATGCGCTTGGCGAGCAGTGCCTGACCGAGCACGTTGTTGATCTTGTGCGACCCGGTGTGGTTCAGGTCTTCGCGCTTCAACAGGAGCCTGATCCCCAGTTGGGCTCCGAGGTTGTGGCACTCCGTGATGATGCTCGGACGTCCGGCATATTCGGCCAGAACGTCATCGAGTTCGGCACGGAAGACCGGATCGTTCCAGGCCTCGGTGAACGCGGCCTCCAATTCTTGGCACGCCGGTACGAGAGTCTCGGGGACGAAACGTCCGCCGAACTCACCGAAACGGCCGTCGACTCCGGGGGTCAGAAGTTCCGACATGACCCCAATTCCACCACGACGACACGACCGACACACCATCGATTGGCAGAAATGGCGCGTGACAGGCGACCGAGACCGTGACGGCCGACGTCAGGGCAGGTGCGTGCTACTCGTCCATCCAGTCGTAGGGCGCAGGTCCTTCCTCGCCGGGAGCACGGGCCGGTGCCGCCGCGCGGGCGTTCTCGATGAACCGTCTCATCTTGACCGGATCCTTGCGTCCCGGTTCTCGCTCGACTCCGCTCGAGACGTCGACACCCCACGGATCGACGATCTCGATGCCGTCCGCGACGTTGTCGGGGTCGAGTCCGCCGGCGAGGATCACCGGCACACCGAGGGGCACCTCGCCCGCAAGTCTCCAGTCGAACACCTTTCCCGAACCCGGTGCCGGAGCGTCGAGCAACACCAGTGACGCTCCGAACGTGTCGGCACGCGACGCATCGACCGACCCCGCGGTCACCGCTTTGATCACCGTGCGCACGTGACGTGAGACCGCCTCGACATCGGCCGGCGATTCGTGGCCGTGCAACTGGGCCGCCTTCAGCCCCGCGGCATGCACGATCTCCACCACCCGCGACGGGTGCTCGTCACGGAACACGCCCACGGTGAGGACCTCCGGCGGGAGGCGTCGTGTGATGTCGTGCACCTTCTGCACCGCAATCTGCCGCGGTGACGGGGCGAACACGAAACCCACCGCATCGGCACCGAGGGCCACCGCGAGAAGGGCATCTTCTTCGTTCGTGATGCCGCAGATTTTCACGAACACGCCGACAACCGTACCCAACCCGTCGGTTCACGTCGCGCGATCGACCGACAACCCGCTCGGCTCTGTCAAGGCACGAGAAGCTCGACCAAGGCGGCGCCTGTGTCTGAGGCCGTCACCAGATGCTCACCCACGAGAACGGCGTCGTACCCGGCAGCACGGAGCGCTTCTGCATCGGCACGTCCACGCACACCCGATTCGGCGACGCTCGTGACCCCGTCGGGGAACGCCGCCCCCATGCGCACAGCACGATCATGATCGACCTGGAACGTCACCAGGTCTCGCTGGTTCACCCCCACGAGTGACGCCCCGACCGACAATGCCGTCTCGAGTTCGCGTTCGTCGTGCACCTCGACGAGCACGTCGAGTCCGATCTCCCGTGCGAGCACGTGGAACTCGCGAAGTTCCACCGGGTCGAGAGCAGCCGCGATCAACAGGACACAGTCGGCCCCCATGAGACGTGCATCGCACACGTCGCGTGCGTCGACAGTGAAGTCCTTGCGCAGCACCGGCAGCATGCAGGCGGCACGTGCGGCGGCGAGATCAGCCGGCGAGCCACCGAAGTGTTCGCCGTCGGTGAGCACGGACATGCATGTTGCACCCGCTCTCTCGTACGTGACGGCCAATGCGGCAGGATCGAGCCCGGGTGCAAGGTCGCCCTTCGACGGTGACCGTCTCTTCACTTCGGCGATCACCGCGAGATGCGAACTCGCACGGATTGCCGCCTCGAAACCACGGGCAGGTGACAGCGCCGATGCCTCGTCGACGAGCGACCCCAGCGATCGCCCGTCAGATGCGGCCCGCGCCCGGTGCCAGGCGAGGATCGAGTCGAGATAGGTACCGGGCACGCGTTCGGTCAGAGACCCTTGCCCGCGATGGGTGTGAGGAAGGTCATCTCCGGACGGCCGCCCATGAACGGGGCCAGCGACTTGCCGAACGGCGCGAACCAGTCGGCCGACATGTGGGCGTTCGCTGCGTCCTGGTTCTCGTACATCTCGTAGATGTAGAGCACGTCGGCGTTCGCCGCGTCTGCGTGGAGGATGTAGTAGCGCGTTCCGTCTTCCTTGTTGACGTGCTCGAAAGCGGCCTTGAAGGCCTCGGCGAGCTCGGCGCCCTTTCCTTCGGCTGCCGGCAACTTGGCAATCAGACAAACCTGACTCATGACGATTCTCCTGTCGTGTGCGAGAGGACGAAACTTAGCCGGGTCGACCCCGTCGTCACCGCCCCGGGGGCATCTCGACGGCGGTCAGAAGCCGAGCGAGTCGGCAACGGCGGCAACGAGACCCTCGATGGGAACCCGCGTCTGGGCCATCGAATCACGCTCACGCACGGTCACCGCCCCGTCGTCGAGAGAGTCGAAGTCGACGGTGACGCACAGCGGCGTGCCGATCTCGTCCTGGCGGCGGTAGCGACGCCCGATCTGCTGGGTCTCGTCGTAGTCGCACATCCATCGCTCCGAGAGCATCTCGTGCACCTTGCGGGCCAGCGGCACCAGTTCGTCCTTCTTCGACAGCGGGAGCACCGCCACCTTGTGCGGCGCGAGCCGCGGATGGAGGCGCAACACGGTGCGGGTGTCGTCGTTCACCGTCTCTTCGTCGTAGGCCGCGAGCAGGAACGCTGCCATCGTGCGGTTCGCGCCGGCGGCCGGCTCGATCACGTACGGCACGTAGTGCTCGTTGGCCGCCTGGTCGAAGAACTCGAGACGTTGACCGGAGTGGTTCGCATGTTGGGTCAGGTCGTAGTCGGTGCGTTGAGCGATTCCCTCGAGCTCGCCCCATCCCCACGGGAAGAGGAACTCCACGTCGCTGGTGCCCGCCGAGTAGTGCGACAACTCGTCGGCCTCGTGGGCCCTGATGCGCAGCATCTCTCGCGGAATGCCGAGATCGACGTACCAGTCGAGCCGCGCATTGCACCAGTACTCGTACCACTTCGGCCCCTCTGCGGGCGGCACGAAGAACTCGAGTTCCATCTGCTCGAACTCGCGCGTGCGGAAGATGAAGTTGCCCGGGGTGATCTCGTTGCGGAAGCTCTTGCCCACCTGGGCGATGCCGAACGGCGGCTTCTTGCGGCTCGTCTGGAGCACGTTCGAGAAGTTCACGAACATTCCCTGGGCGGTCTCCGGCCGCAGATACACGTTCGCGCCGGTGCCCTCAACGGGTCCGGCCGTGGTCTTGAACATCAGGTTGAATTCGCGCGCCTCGGTGAACTCGCACCCCTTCTTGCCCTGCGGGCAGTCGCGGTCGTCGATGTGGTCCTCGCGGAACCGTCGCTTGCACACCGTGCAGTCGACGAGGGGGTCGGAGAAATTCGCGAGGTGACCCGACGCCTCGAACACCTGTGGCGGCCCGAGAATGGCGGCGTCGATGAGCACCACGTCGTCACGCTTCTGGACCATCGTGCGCACCCATGCGTCCTTCACGTTGCGCAACATGAGCGACCCGAGCGGGCCGTAGTCGTACGACGACCGGAAACCGCCGTAGATCTCGGCGCTCGGATAGACGAACCCACGCCTCTTGCAGAGGTTCACGATCTGTTCGAGGTCCTTGGCGGGCATGAGGTACGAGCCTACAAGTGACGGTCGATGCCCCCGAGTGACCGCAGCCGTCTCTCGAGGTGGGCTTCCATCGCATCCATCGCGAGCACGGACACCTCCGACGTCGCGGTGCTCTCGGCACGCGACAGAGCGTCTCTCACCCGACCTCCGAGGATCTCGGCGAGGATCTCCAACGCGGCCGCCGACACGGGGAGTCCACCCGGACACGACTGACAATGAGCGCCGCCTTCGACGGGATCGAATCGCACCAGAGGGCCGCCGGAGCCGCAACGAACACACGCATCGAGCATCGGCGCGTGACCCTCGATCGCGAGGAGGCGCCAGTAGAAGGCGCCGAGGACGAGCGACGACGATTCCGTCGCGAGGGTTCTGAGACCACGCACCAAGGTCTCGTAGAGGTGCGGCACCGGCTCGCGGTCGGGCGTCATCTTGTCGATCGCCTCCACCATTGCGAGCCCCTGCTGCAGCCGCGAGAGGTCACCCCTCAACCCCGAGGCGGTATCGAGAAGGCGCACCTCGGCCACTGTGTCGAGACCACGACCGGTGCGCAGCGAGATGTCGACGTGGCTCAGGGTCTCGAGGCGAGCCCCGATCGACGACCGTGTCTTGCGCACACCCCGAGCCACCGCGCGCACCTTCCCGTGCGACTCCGTGAGCAGGATCACCACTCGGTCGGCCTCACCGAACTTGTGGGAACCGAGCACCACGGCCGTGTCGCGGTACGTCGGCACGCCTCAGACCACCATGCGACGCACGGTCACGAATCGAGTCCACCGAATCGACGGTGACGCCGGTTGAAGTCGTCGATCGCGAGTTCCAGATGACTCGCCGACAGGGCCTTCCACCCGAGGTCGAGGAACACGATCTCGCTGTATCCGAGTTCCCACACGAGCGACTCGGGCAGTCTGTCGGGAGGCCCGATCGCGACAACCAGATCGGGCTCGGCCGAGGCAGGGTCGAGAATCGCGGCAGAGAGCGACTCGTCGTCGATCTCTTCACTCGATCGCCCGCCTGCACACAGACGACGCACCGCCGCGGCCATTCGTTCGTGGCCGTCGGGAGACGGGTCGACCACGATCACGATTCCGTCGTCTCGCCCCGACGCACGTCGCGGTGATCCGTCGGCGTGCACCACCGCAACTTTTCCGGTCGCGTCGATCAACGACGTCAACGTCGCCATCGATGCCGCGTCGAGAGCCGGTCCACCGTGGGGCAGCAACGTCACCCACCGTGCGCCACCGGCGGCGGCACCGGCCCCGAGCATGTGCAACCGCGCCGACCACTCGTCGACCGTCATGTCGGCCCACTCGGCAAGCGACCCGGCCGCCACGACGACGTGCTGGAGGCCTGCCTGTCGCTCGTCGTCGCTCACCGGGTCATTCTCCCACCGGAGACGTGTCGTCCCCCGCCACCGGGATCACCGCCCGACCCCGACACACGTACCGGCGCCCCTCACACGACAGCCCCACTCACTAGGGTGAACCCGGTGACACCCCCCGATGCCGCGTCTCCACGTCGTCTGCACGTGGCGTGCATCATGGACGGCAACGGTCGTTGGGCCCGTCGCCGGGGGCTTCCCCGCACCGAGGGACACACCGCGGGCGAAGAAGCCCTCGCCGGAATCGTGCGTGCTGCCGCGGCACGAGACATCGGCTGGCTCACCGTCTTCGGTTTCTCGACCGAGAACTGGGTGAGACCACGCACCGAGGTGCGCCACATCCTGTCGCTCCACCGCAAGTTGTTCGCTCGTACCGCCGAGATGAACCGCAACAACGCCCGCACCAACTGGATCGGGCGTCCGTTCACCGAACCCGGCGCCCGGACCCCGGTGCAGGTGCAACGTGCGATCAAGAAGGCCATGGCCGACACCTCCCACAACGACGGGCTCGTGGTGACGGTGGCCTTCGACTACGGCAGCCGCGCCGAACTCGTGCGTGCGGCCCGTCGATCGGTCGAGCACGACGGCTGTGCGAACGTGACGGCTACGACCATCGCCGGGAACCTCTACGACCCGACACTGCCACCGGTCGATCTCGTCGTTCGCACCTCGGGTGAGTCGCGCATCTCCAATTTCCTGCTGTGGCAGATCAAGGGTGCCGCCGTCCACTTCACCGAGCGCCCATGGCCCGACTTCGATGCCGCCGAACTCGACGCCGCCCTCGACACGTTGACATCGGTGCGGTCGGCGTGACGTCGTCGCGCGCCGGGAACGAAGCCATCGAGGCACTGCGTCGGATCGTCGCGGAGATGCCCGGCGCCGAGGAACGCCAGGGCCAGATCGACATGGTCCACGCCGTCGCCAGCGCCGTCGATGCCGGACGCTCTGTCATCGTGCAAGCCGGCACAGGCACGGGCAAGTCGCTCGGGTACCTCGTGCCCGCGATCCTGTGCGGCAAGAAGACCGTCGTGGCGACAGCGACGAAGGCACTGCAGGACCAACTGAACCGCAACGACCTGCCGCTCGTGGCATCACACATCGGCCGCGACGTGAGCTGGGCCGTGGTCAAGGGTCGTGCGAACTACGTGTGCATGCAACGAGTCGACGAGCTCACGGCTCGTGGCGCACAACTCGACATCGAGGAGATCAGCGGACGACTCCGCGGCGAGATTGACGAGATCGCCGCGTGGGCACGCCGCAGCGAGACGGGAGACTTCGAGGAACTGCCGCGCACGCCGAGCGAACGCGCCCGGTCGGCGCTGTCGGTGGGCAGCGACGAGTGCCCCGGGCGCACCAAGTGTCCGGCCGGCGAGCGCTGTTTCGCCGAGAAGGCACGCCGCGCCGCCGACGAGGCCGACATCGTGGTGGTCAACCTGCACCTGTACGGGCTGAACATCGCCTCGGGCGGCGCGATCCTCCCCGAGCACGAACTGGTGGTCTTCGACGAGGCACACCAACTGGAGCAGATCATCAGCGACACTTCCGGGGTCGAACTGTCGAACGGACGCATCGCCTCCGCCGCGGGAGCCGTGAGACGGGTGCTCGCCGACCCGAACCTCACCGATGCACTCGAGCGCGCCGGACTCGCCTTCTCGGCCGCCGTCAGCCCTCATGTGGGTGGTCGCGTCTCCATTCCCCTGCCTCAGTCGCTCACAGACCCGTTGTCACTCGTTCGCATCGAACTGGCCCCGCTCGCTCAAGCCCTGCGCGAGGTGACGAGCGACGACGAGGGCGTGCGCCAACGTGCATTGCGTGCACAGACCCAGATCACGCGTCTCTCCGAGGCCGTCGACGCAGCACTCGGGAAGATGGAGGGCCATGTCGCATACGTCGAGGGCACCGCCGAGCGGCCCGTGCTCCGCATGAGCCCCCTCCACGTGGGATCGGTTCTCGACTCCGGCGTGTGGTCGACGCGTACGGCCGTGCTCACCAGTGCGACGGTGCCGAGCGCGATGCCGGACCGTGTCGGACTCTCGCTCGAGGGCACCGACACACTTGCCGTCGACAGCCCGTTCGACTACGAACGCAACTCGCGCCTCTACTGCTCGCCCGAGTTCCCCGACCGCAACTCTCCTGGCTTCGACGAGTTCGTGCACGACGAACTGGCGACTCTCATCGAGGCGGCCGGCGGCCGCACACTCGCATTGTTCACCAGCACACGAGCCATGCGTCTCGCCGCCGAGGCGATGCGCGAACGACTTCCGTTCACGATCCTCACTCCCGACGATCACGGCCGCCAACGACTGATCGACACGTTCCAAGCCGACGAGAGTTCCTGCATCTTCGCCTCGCAGGGCTTCTTCCAGGGCGTCGACCTCCCCGGCCGCACGTTGTCGCTCGTGGTGATCGACAAGATTCCATTCCCGCGACCCGACGATCCGCTTCTCCAGGCACGGCGTGAAGCCGTGGGGCCACGCGATGCGTTCTCGCAGATCGACCTGCCGATCGCCGCGACATCACTCGCCCAGGCCGCCGGACGGTTGATCCGCACCGCCGACGACAAAGGTGTGGTCGCGGTGCTCGACAGGCGTCTTGCCACCATGTCGTACTGGCGCACGTTGATCGGCGCGATGCCTCCGATGGCGCGCACCCGCAACCGCGACGAGGTGGTCGACTTTCTCCGCTCGATCACCAGCTGAGTTCGGCGCCGGCCTCCCGTGCGCGCGCCGGTGACGCCTCAGTAGCCGAGACGCTCGAGGCGATCGGGGCGCTGTTGCCAGTCTTTGTCGACCGTCACGTGGAGTTCGATGTGGACACCCTCGGGCAACTGGGCACGCACTGCCTGACCGGCACGTTTCAACACTTCACCGCCGCGTCCGATGACCATGCCCTTCTGGCTCTCACGCTCGACGAGGATCTCGCACCTGATGCGCGGCCACTCCCACTCGGTCACGCGGGTCGCCACCGAGTAGGGCAGCTCGTCGCGCAGCACAGCGAGCAACTGTTCGCGCACGAGCTCGGCCACCCACTGTGCATCGTCGGTGTCGGAGACCGTGCCCTCGGGGAAATACTCCGGGCCCTCGGGCATCTTCGCGGCCAGTGCGGCCACCAGGGCCGCCACCCCTTCGCCGGTCTGGGCCGATACCGGGAAGTACTCGGCGGCCCCGAGCGCCGACACCGCCGTCAGTTGCTCGAGAACCTGCTGTCGGGGCGCCTTGTCGACCTTGTTGACCACCACGAAGGCCCGCTCGATGTCGATGCGGTCGGCCACCCACTGGTCGCCACGGCCGAACTTCTTGGTCGCGTCGATCAGCAGACACACCACGTCGACGTCGCCCACGCTGTCGAGCGCCACCGCATTCACACGTTCTCCGAGCGCGGTCACCGGTTTGTGCAGGCCGGGGGTGTCGACGAAAACGATCTGGACTCCGTCACCGTGGTGCACGCCCCGCACCCTCGTGCGTGTCGTCTGCGGCTTGTTCGACACGATGCTCACCTTCGCACCGCAGACGGCGTTCACGAGCGTCGACTTGCCGACGTTCGGCCTGCCAACGAACGTCACGAATCCACTGCGCACCTCGTCAGGGTAATGGCACGACGACGAACATGAAAGAGGCTCCACGCGGAGATCGATCGTGCGTGGCACACTGTCGCGGTGTTCCAGCACGCGTTCCGCGATCTCGACCGACGTCGGTGGTTCGACCGCATGTATCCGCAGACGCTCGCGATCGCGACGTGGCTGCTCTACATCGACGGCCTCTTCAACATCCTCGCCTTCCTCGATCGCCAGAGTCTCTGGGGTTACTGGCGCATCCAGGGCGGCATCGGCCTGCCGTTGACGGTGATCGCTCTCGTGGCCTATCCGCTCGGTGGGTTCCTGATGGCGAACGGCAAGCTGCTCGGCTGGTGGCTGGCGGTCGGTGCCGCGGCTTCACCGTGGATCCTGCGTCTCGTGTGGAAGGGCACCGTGTACTGGGACGTGTCGTTGAACTGGCTCGTCTTCGGCGACACGTACGTCGGGTTCATGTTCGAGGCCGCCCTGCTCGCGCTCCTTCTCCACCCGATGACGCAGTCGCACGTCAAGCGTTGGATGCGCTGACCGCCGGGCGACGGGTGCGCCGGCACCGTCGCCGGTGTGGCACTCTTGTCGCATGAGCCGACACATCGACAGCATCGACACCCTCAAGACCCTCCTCGGTGAGCACCTCGGGTACTCCGACTGGATGGTCGTCGACCAGGAGCGTGTGAACACGTTCGCCGATGCCACCGGAGACCACCAGTGGATCCACGTCGACGTCGATCGCGCCAAGGCCGGCCCGTTCGGCGGCCCGATCGCCCACGGCTACCTCACCCTCTCCCTCGGCCCGGTCCTCCTGCCCCAGGTGTTCAGCGTCGGTGGCGTCGCCATGGGTGTCAACTACGGCGCGAACAAGGTGCGCTTCATCACCCCGGTGCCGGTCGGCGCGAAACTGCGCATCGGCGTGAAACTGCTCTCGGTCGACGACACCGCGGGCGGTGCACGCGTGACCCTCGAGGTGACGTTCGAGATCGAGGGTGCACCGAAGCCCGCGTGCGTTGCCGAGGTGATCTTCCAGTACTTCGCCGGCTGATCGAATTCGCTCGATGATCACGGCCGGCTGACCCGCCGGACGCGGAACTCGTCAGCGGAAGTTCGGGATGACCTTCGTCGCGAACAACTCGAGAGTCTCCGTCGACGGATAGTCGGGGCACCAGGGAACGAACCCCGTGCACCCGGCGTCGAGATACGCCTGGATCTTCTCGCTCACCTGTTCGGGCGTGCCCACGAGCGCCTTGGCGCGCCACTGCTCGGCGGGTTCGCCCCAGAGATTCAGTGATCCGGCGGCCTCGATCTCGGCCTCGGTCTCCCTGATGAACACCTCGCTCGAGATCGTGCGGCGGATCTCGTCGACGTCGCGTCCGACGGCTGCGCAGTGCTCCTTGAGGATCTCGCTCTTGCGCACGAACTCCTCCAGTGACGAGCCGTAGTTCGAGACGTCCGCGTGCTGGGCGACCACCCGCAGCGTCAGTTGCTCGCCGCCGCCGCCGATCCACACCGGTGGATGGGGGTTCTGCAACGGTTTCGGGTCGCAGTTGGCCCGCTGCATCTTGTAGTGACGTCCGTCGTAGGTGGTCTCGGGCTGGGTCCACATCGACTTCACGATCTCGACGGTCTCGCGCAGCATTCCGATTCTCTCCGACGGCTTCGGGAAGTCGTAGCCGTAGCCGCGGTACTCGTTCTCGTACCAACCGGCACCGATTCCCCAGTCGAGACGACCACCCGAGATCACGTCGACCGTCGAGGTGATCTTGGCCAACAGACCCGGGTTGCGGTAGCTGTTGCAGCCCACCATCTGACCGAGCCTGATGCGTGAGGTGCGCTGGCTGATCGCCGCGATAGTCGTCCAGCACTCGAAGACCGCCTCCTGTGCGGGGCGAGGCACGTTGTGGAAGTGGTCGTAGACCCAGATCGAGTCGTAGCCCAGTTCCTCGGCGCGCACGGCGATGTCGACCGCGGTGTTCCACTTCTCTGCCGCCCCCTCGATGCCCGACAGTTCCATCTTCCAACCCTGTGGGATGAACACTCCGAACAATGGCGCGTGTGCGTTCTTCGACATGGCCCCTCCTTCTCGGGCGAGGTTACCGTTGGGCCATGACGCAGTTCCCACCGGCGACACTCGGCATGGCAGAGATTCACGAAGCCATCGCAGCGACACGACCGAACGACGAATGTCTCGTCTTCCGCGAGAAGCGACTCACGTGGGCCGACGTCACCGATCGCACCCGACGTCTCGCCAACTATCTCGCGTCGCAGGGGCTCGGCTGCCGCACGGAGCGTGATGCTCTCGCCAACTGGGAGTCGGGTCAGGACCATCTCGCGATCTATCTGCACAACGGCAACGAGTACCTCGAGTCGATGCTCGGCGCCTGGAAAGCGCGCGTCGCGCCGTTCAACGTGAACTACCGCTACGTGGCGGCAGAGCTCGAGTATCTCCTCACAGATTCCCGTGCGAGTGCAGTGGTGGTGCACTCGCGTTTCGCCCCCGTGCTCGCCGAGATCCGCGACCGACTGCCGGGGCTGCGCGTCGTGATCCAGGTCCCCGACGAGTCGGGCAACGATCTGCTGCACGGGGCGATCTGGTACGAGGACGCGCTCGCGTCGGCATCGCCCGACAAACCCGCGGCCGGGTACTCGGGCGATGACCTCTACATCCTCTACACCGGCGGAACCACCGGCATGCCGAAGGGCGTGCTGTGGCGCAACGCAGACGGGGTCGTGGAATGTTTCGGCGGGTCGAAGACCGCCACCACGATCGACGAATTTGTCGCCGAAGCCACGGGAGGCCTGCGGGCACTGCCGAGTCCCCCGTTCATGCACGGCGCCGGGCACTGGATCGCCATGCGAACCTGGCTCTCCGGCGGAACGGTCATCGTGCAGTCACAACCCGACCGTCTCGACGCCGACGACATCTGGGGCACCATCGAACGCGAGAAGGCAAACTTCCTGCTGATCGTCGGCGATGCGTTCGCGCGGCCGCTGCTCGACGGCCTGAAGAACTCGTCCAGCGATCTCTCGGGACTGCTCTCGATCCTCTCGGGAGGAGCGGCGTTGTCGGCTCACCTCAAGGAGGAGTTCCTCGCGCACCTGCCGTGGGTGATGATGGTCGACGGTCTCGGCTCGTCCGAAGCCGGTGGCCAGCTCTCACAGGTCTCGGCCGGTGGGTCGGCCTCGACCGGCACCTTCCCGTGGTCACCACAGAACCACATTCTCTCCGAGGACCTCACCACGGAACTCGCCGCGGGCCACGACGGGCTCGGGTGGCTCGCCAAGAGCGGACGCCTCGCACTCGGGTATCTCGGCGACGAGGAAAAGACCAAGCGCACCTATCCCGTCGTCGACGGAGTGCGCTACGTCGTTCCCGGCGACAGGGCACGCCTGCGCGACGACAACATGATCGAAGTGCACGGACGTGACTCGGTGACGATCACCTCTGGTGGCGAGAAGATCTTCGCCGAGGAAGTCGAGGCTGCCGTCAAAGCCCACCCTTCGGTCTACGACTGCGTGGTGGCCGGTCGACCGAGCGAGCGATGGGGCAACGAAGTCGTTGCCGTCGTGCGCCTCGTCGACGGCGCAGATCCCGACGACCGGTCACTGCTTGCGGAGGCTGCGAAGCACGTCGCGCGCTACAAGCTGCCGAAGAAGATCGTGTACGTCCCCGAGATCGTGCGTTCGCCGTCTGGCAAGGCCGACTATCGGTGGGCCAAGGACGTGGCGGCGAACGCCGGCGCCTGAGCCGTCAGACAGGACGAGCCGATTCAGACCGGCAGGTCGCCGGTCGCCTTCTTCGTGGTGCCGGCGTCGGTGAACGCCTTGATGGTGTTCTCGGCGATTCGCATCTGGTGGATCTCGTCGGCGCCGTCGGCGAACCGAGCCCACCGCGCGTGCTGCATCATGCTCGCGAGCGGCGTGTCGGTCGAGTAGCCGAGCGCACCGTGCACCTGGATCGCACGGTCGATGATGCGGTTCAGACTGTTCGCCACGAAGTGCTTCGCCATCGAGACCTCCTGACGGAAGTCGTCACCGCGGTCGATGCGGTACGCCGCGTGCAGCACCATCAGCTTGCACTGGTAGAGCTCCATCGCCGAGTCGGCGATCATCCACTGCACGCCCTGCTTCTCTGCGAGCAACGAGCCGTGCGAGTAGCGATCGAGAGAGCGAGCCACCATCAGGTCGAGCGCCGTCTCTGCCTGGGCGATCCAGCGCATGCAATGCGCCAGTCGGGCCGGCCCGAGGCGGTACTGACCGAGCCGGTGCCCGTTGCCGCGGCCGCCGAGAATCTGCGAGTCGTGCACACGGAGATCCTCGATCACAATCTCTGAGTGCCCAGTCGAGCCGTGCATGGTCTCCACCTCGCGCACATCGTTCCAACCCTTCGCCGGAAGGTCGATGATGAAGGCAGTGTTCGCGCCGCGCGAACCCGGCGGCACGTCCATCTCGGTGCGGGCGATGAGGATCGCGAACTTCGCACGTCGCGCACCCGAGATGAACCACTTGTGGCCGTTGATCACCCACTCGTCGCCGTCTTTGATCGCGTGCGTCCGGATGAGCGTCGGGTCCGACCCCGCCACCTCGGGTTCTGTCATCGCGAAACACGACGAGGTGACACCGTCGCACAACGGCTTGAGGTACTTCTCCTTCTGCTCGTCGGTGGCCCAGTGCACGAGCGTGTGCATGTTCCCCTCGTCGGGGGCCTGGCAGTTGAACACCCACGGCCCGACTCGGGTCTTGGCTGCCTCGGCCTGCACCATGGCAAGTGCCACGTGACCGAGGCCCATGCCGCCCCATTCCTTCGGCATGTGCGGCAACCAGAGTCCCTCGGCCTTCGCCTTCTTGCGCAGGTCGATGAGCGCGCGCACGTAGTTGCCGCGCTCCTCGTCGGTCATCTCCTCGCGGTGACCGTAGGGCTCCATCGCAGGCTGGATGACACCTTCCACGAACCCGCGCACCTTGTCGCGGATCTCCTGGTGTTCCGGTGCGAGCGTGAAATCGATCATGGTGTCCCCCTGGTGACGGCGCGACGAGCGCACCCCTCCATTGTGGCTCCACCGGGTCACCATGCACGAAGCGCCCTCGTGTCTGTCGCATGCCACGGTGACCGATGACTGACACGGACGCACGGCGGTCGTGCGCCGGCCGCCCTAGCCTCGGTCACGTGACTTCACCCGGCTCCGACCCCCGCGCGGCCTGGGACACCGAGCGCCTCCCGGAAGGCGAGGCAAAGGTTGCCATGGTGCGCTCGATGTTCGATGCCATCGCACCCCGGTACGACCTCGTGAACCGCATCATGACGTTCCGCCTCGACGTGCGGTGGCGCAGACGTGCCGTGAGAGACCTCGCCCTCCCCTCCGGATCGACCGTTCTCGACCTCGCCTCGGGCACGGGCGACATGTGCATCGACCTGCGTCGCGCGGGTCTCGTGCCGCTGTCGATGGACCTCTCGTTCGGAATGCTCTCGAACGACCGCAGCGGCGCCCCCCGGGCGCAGGCCGACATTCTGCGTCTTCCGGTGCCCGACGGCGCGGTCGACGGCATCGTGTGCGCGTTCGCACTCCGGAACCTGGCCGACCTGCGCACGTTCTTCGACGAATGTGCACGTGTCATCCGCCCGGGTGGACGCATCGCTCTCCTCGACGTCGGCGTGCCGCACAACCCGCTCGTGCGATGGGGCAACTCGATCTACTTCGGTCGTGTCGTGCCGCGAATCGGCGCACTGCTCAGCGACGGCCCCGCCTACCGCTACCTGCCGCGGAGCGTGTCGTATCTCCCACCGCGCGAGACCCTCACCACGATGCTCGCCGAGGCCGGCTTCGACGCGGCCACCCACCGCCAACTCTCCGGAGGGTTGACCCAACTCCTGACCGGGACACGCGCCTCGGCATGATCAGTCGCACCGTCACACTCGACGAGGCACCCGACCTGAACCACGTCTGCGCAGGCGAAGGTGTGCTGTTCGTGCGCGACGGGGTCGGCGTGGCAGGCCGAGGCACCGTCACCGAGTGCGACGCCAGAGAAGCCCCGACTCTGCTCGCCTCGATCGACCACACCGGTGAGCCACAACCGGGTGCCGGCCCCGTGCTCGTGGGGCTCGTTCCGTTCGTCCCGGGCGACCGCGCCCGGTTCGTTCTCCCCCGTCTCACTGTGGTCAAACACCCCGACGGGCGCGCGACTGCCACGTTGGTCGGCGAGGTTCCGGCGGATGTCGACGACGATGCGTTCGCAGGCGCACTCGCAGACGTTCGCCGCACCGGGCCGCCGCGACCCGGCTCGAACGGATTCCACGTGAAGGCCCTGACTCCCGTCGATAGGTACCTCGACGCCGTTGTCGCTGCGCGCGAGGAGGTACGCACGGGCCGGCTCGCCAAAGCCGTCATCGCGAGAGACGTCGAGATCACCGCCGACTCACCGATCGACGTGCATTCGGTCTTGCTCAGGTTGCGCGCCTCGTTCGGCTCCAGCTACCGCTACATGGTGGGAGACATGATCGGAGCGTCGCCAGAGCTGCTGGTGGCAGTCGACGGCCGGAGCGTGCGGTCTCATCCGCTCGCAGGAACCGCTCCCCGCACCGGCGATCCCGACACCGACGCACGACTCGCTGCCGACCTGGTGGCAAGCACGAAGGACCAGATCGAGCACCGGGTGGTGATCGACATGGTGCGCGACACTCTCCTGCCGCATTGTTCGTATCTCGACTGGGAGGCCGAACCGTCGATCGTGACGGTGGCGAACGTGCAGCACCTCGGCACCGAGATCGAGGGAGCGTTGTCGGAACCGGCACCGCACGTGCTCGACCTCGTGCGCATGCTCTGCCCGACACCGGCTCTCGGTGGCCACCCGACACGAGAAGCGATCGATCTCATCCGACGCGTCGAACATTCCGAGCGTGGGTGGTACGGCGGGGCGGTCGGATGGTTCGATGCCCGTGGCAACGGAACATTCGCCGTGACGATCAGATGTGCGGAACTGTCGGCCGACCGGCGGCGGGCTCGACTCTTCGCCGGAGGCGGCATCGTGGCTGCGAGCGATCCACGCTCTGAACTGGCAGAGACTCAGGCCAAGTTCCAGGCCATGCTGTCGGCAATCGTGCGCCCCTGAGCGACCCGGCCGAGCAGCCGTCTCTCGACGTCGTCACAGACCGAGAGCCGACTCCACTGCGGCGATCACCGTCTGATTGCACACCTCG